>Ga0302326_10003343_pt1 | contig 37866 bp, 31 predicted proteins | sample Palsa_T0_3_FD_202264 | JGI IMG/M metagenome (GOLD analysis project Ga0302326, IMG submission 202264) | Peat permafrost microbial communities from Stordalen Mire near Abisko, Sweden - Palsa_T0_3 | ecosystem: Environmental > Terrestrial > Soil > Palsa > Peat permafrost | place: Sweden: Abisko... | reverse complement strand
CTGATGGACACCGAGGGCACCATGGTGGCGAGCTGGCAGTACGAGTGGCGCCAGCACGGCCTGGAACTGGATCTGGCGGCGTTCCTCGCCGACCATGGCGGTGATCTCACGCAGGAGCGGTACGGGGACCTGGCGCGGGCTGTCGGCCCCGGCTACGACCGGCCGGCAAGTCATGCCCGCCGGATGGCCTACCGCAACACTCTCAACAGCCAGCTCGGGCTGCTGCCGGGCATCGGGGCGTGGCTGGACGAGGCGGTCAGACTCGGCCTCCGGCTGGCGGTCGCCAGCAGCTCGCCCCGCAGCTGGGTTGGCGGGATGCTGGACCGGTCGGGATACCGGGACCGATTCGAGACGATTGCCTGCGGCGACGAGGTCGCGGCGCCGAAGCCGGACCCGGCCGTGTACCTGCTCGCGCTGACCCGTCTGGGAGTTCCCGCGAGCGCTGCCGTCGCCATCGAGGACGCTCCGCACGGCGTTGCCGCGGCCAGGGCGGCCGGGCTGCGCTGCGTGGCGATTCCGGGTGTCTTCGGCGATCTGGCCCGGTTCGCTGACGCGGACCTGGTGCTCGCCAGTGCGGCGGACAGGGACCTGCCCGGCCTGCTCCGGGAGCTCGCCAGCCGCTGACGGCCAGTGCGGGGCGCATTCCTGCTAACCATTCTGCTGTCCCCATGAGCTGCCTGAATACCGCGCAGAACATCTCTTCTGTCTCGGCGCCGCATTTAAAAGACGGCCACCCAATACTAAGAGTAGTCGTCTGACTACGCATGGTAATTACTTTACCTACATATCGCTACGTCGCCTCAACGTGACCTTTCCGTTGCCTATTTTGATGTTGCCTTTACTTCTGGCTTGGGGAATCAATGTCGTGTACAGATGAATTCGTGAGACCGCCGATGAGCCAGGGGGGACCAGGTGGAATCGCAGCTAGATGGGGCCAGGCATGGCAATATGGGCATTCTTACCGAGCTTGCCGTGCGCGGCCAGCCTGCCGCAATCGATACGTTGCTACGTCAGATAAGGCCAATGGTAGTGCGCTATTGCCGGGCGCGGCTGGGCCGCATTTCCGGGCATTATCACGCCGCCGATGACGTCGCCCAGGAAGTCTGTATTGCTGTCCTTTCTGCGCTTCCGCGTTATCAGGACATGGGCCGCCCGTTCGCGTCATTCGTCTTCGGGATCGCCTCGCACAAGGTCGCTGATGCCATGCGCAGCGCGTCCAGGCTGGCGATCCCGACCGAGGATCTGCCGGACGGACCGGACGACCGGCCGGGGCCAGAGGAAACGGCGGTCGCGTATCTCGAGGCCGAGCAGGCCCGCGCGCTGCTAGCCCGACTTCCGGTGAATCAGCGCGAGCTGATCAGGCTCCGCGTGCTTTCCGGGCTGTCGGCCGAGGAGACGGGGCACGCGCTCGGGATGTCGGCGGGAGCCGTCCGGGTCGCGCAGCACCGGGCACTTGCCCGGCTCCGCGCCATCGCCGTCGAGGAGTCAGCCTTCACCGAGTCCATCGCCTAGCCCATGCGCCTGCCGGCGCAGCCTGGCGATCCGCGTCCCCCCGTCACGCGGATCGCGCCCGCCGGGCCGGCGGGATCCCTGCTCCCCCGTGGCAGGGATCCCGCTCCCGGCGGGAGCCCGAGTCGCCGCCGCCGTCGGCGGCGCCGGTCCAGGACCCGGACTGGCGGCCGGGGCCGGAGTCCCCCCGAAAACCCCGGCCCCGGCCCGCCGACCGCGGCCCGCCAGCCGCCGGTTCCCGCCCCGGGCATCGGCAGCCGGCGGGAGCGTGGCCAGGCCGGCTGTGCCGGTCACTAGGATGAGAGGCAATCCCAGATTCCCGGACACGGAACGTGAGATGAGCGACGAGAAGTTCGGCCCGCCTGCCCTGACCTTCGACGACGTTCTGCTGCTGCCGGCACATTCGGTGATAATGCCGAGCGAAGCGGACACGACAGCCAGGCTCACGCCGCGGCTGTCCCTGCGGATACCGCTGCTGTCTTCCGCCATGGACACGGTGACCGAGGCGCGGATGGCCGTGGCCATGGCCCGTCAGGGCGGCGCCGGGGTCCTGCACCGCAACATGTCGGTGGAGGAGCAGGCGCAGCAGGTCGACATGGTGAAGCGCTCCGAGGCCGGGATGATCACCAACCCAGTGACCTGCGGCCCGGATGCGACTGTCGCTGACGTCGAGGAACTGTGCGGGCGGTACCGGATCTCCGGCGTCCCGGTCACGGCAACCGACGGCACCCTGGTCGGTATCGTCACCAACCGCGACATCCGTTTCGAATCCGACCACCGGCGTCGCGTCGCCGAGGTGATGACGCCGATGCCGCTGGTGACCGCCCCGGTCGGCGTGACCCGGCCGGAAGCGCTGGCCCTGCTGAGCAGGAACAAGGTAGAGAAGCTGCCGCTGGTCGACGAGGCCGGGCGGCTGCGCGGCCTGATCACGGTCAAGGACTTCACCAAGAGCGAGAAGTTCCCGAGCGCCACGAAGGACGCCGAGGGCCGCCTGGTCGTCGGCGCCGCCGTGGGTGTCGGCGAGGACGCCAAGCGGCGGGCGCAGGCGCTGATCGAGGCCGGCACCGACTTCCTGGTCGTGGACACCGCGCACGGGCACTCGCAGGCTGTCCTGGACATGATCCGCCAGGTCAAGGCGAACTCCAGGGTCGAGGTCATCGGCGGCAACGTCGCCACCAGGGCCGGAGCCCAGGCGCTGGTAGACGCGGGCGCGGATGCGGTGAAGGTGGGCGTCGGGCCCGGCTCGATCTGCACCACCCGGGTGGTGGCGGGCGTCGGTGTGCCGCAGGTGACGGCCATCTACGAGGCGTCGCAGGCCTGCCGGGCAGCGGGCGTGCCGGTGATCGGCGACGGCGGCGTGCAGTACTCCGGCGACATCGCCAAGGCCATCGCGGCCGGCGCCGACACGGTGATGCTCGGCAGCCTGCTGGCGGGCTGCGAGGAAGGCCCGGGCGAGCTGGTCTTCATCCACGGCAAGCAGTTCAAGCTCTACCGGGGGATGGGGTCACTGGGCGCGATGCGCAACGCGGAGCGCGGCGCCTCCTACTCCAAGGACCGCTACTTCCAGGACGACGTGCTGCGCGAGGACAAGCTGGTACCCGAGGGCGTCGAGGGCCAGGTGCCCTACCGCGGGCCGCTGGCCGCGGTCGCCGACCAGCTGACCGGAGGGCTCCGCGCCGCCATGGGCTACTGCGGCGCCCGGACGATCGCCGAGCTGCAGCAGGCGCAGTTCACCCAGATCACCAGCGCAGGCCTGGTGGAGAGTCACCCGCACGACATCCAGATGGTGGCCGAGGCGCCCAACTACGGCGGCCGGCGAAACTAGACCTGACGCGCCCGACCCGGGCGGCCGGGCGTGTGCACGCGCGCAGGGGCGGGAGAGCAACGTGAGCGTGGTAGAGATCGGGCGCGGCAAGAGCGGCCGCCGGGCGTACGCGCTCGACGAGATCGGCATCGTGCCCTCGCGCCGAACCCGGCATCCGGAAGAGGTGTCGATTGCCTGGCAGATCGACGCCTACCGGTTCGAGATGCCGCTCGTCGTCGCGCCGATGGACAGCGTGGTATCGCCGGCGACCGCGATTACCGTCGGCCGGCTCGGCGGCCTGGCGGCGCTGGACCTGGAGGGCCTGTGGACCCGGTTCGACGACCCGGAACCGCTGCTGGCCGAGGCAGCCGAGCTGGACGATGAGGCGGCCACCACGCGGCTGCAGCAGATCTACGCCGAGCCGATCAAGGAAGAGCTCATCGGCCGCCGGATCGAGGAGATCCGCGCGGCGGGCGTGACCACGGCGGCGCGGCTCTCGCCGCAGCGCACGGTGCGCTACTACAAGGCTGTCATCGACGCCGGGGTGGACATTTTCGTGATCCGCGGCACGACCGTGTCGGCAGAGCACGTGTCCGGCCAGGCCGAGCCGCTCAACCTCAAGCAGTTCATCTACGAGCTGGACGTGCCGGTGATCGTCGGCGGCTGCGCCACGCACACCGCTGCCCTGCATCTCATGCGGACCGGGGCAGCGGGGGTGCTCGCCGGGTTCGGCGGCGGCTCCGGGCACACGACCGCCGCCGTGCTCGGCGTGGCCGTCCCGATGGCCACGGCCATCGCCGACGTGGCGGCTGCCCGCCGCGACTACCTGGACGAGTCCGGCGGCCGCTACGTGCACGTCATCGCGGACGGCGGCATGACCCGCAGCGGAGATATCGCCAAGGCGCTGGCGCTGGGCGCGGACGCGGTCATGGCCGGCTCCCCGTTCGCCCGCGCGTCTCAGGCGCCCGGCCGCGGCTATCACTGGGGCAGCGAGGCGCATCACCCTGACCTGCCCCGCGGCGGACGGGTGAACGTCGGCACCATCGGGACGCTCGAGCAGATCCTGCTCGGGCCGTCCAACGTCTCCGACGGGTCCATGAACCTGATGGGCGCGCTGCGCCGGACCATGGCCACGTCCGGCTACTCCGATCTCAAGGAGTTCCAGCGGGTGGAAGTCGTGGTGACGCCGAGTGCCACGCCGCGCTGACATCCGGGTCTGGCCCGGGGCCCGCTCAGGCGGTCAGCAGTCGGGCAACGGGCAGGCCGGCGGCAGCGATCCGGCGCTGGCCACATCCCGGCTCGGCCCGGCCGAGCGCGCGGCCGCGCTCGACGCCCTGGCTGGCAAGGAACTGCAGGTGCTGGTGGTGGGCGGCGGCGTCGTCGGAGCGGGTGTCGCCCTGGATGCCGTCACCAGGGGCCTCACGACCGGCCTGGTCGAGGCGCGGGACTTCGGCTCGGGCACGTCGTCGCGGTCGAGCAAGCTGATTCACGGCGGCCTGCGCTACCTGGAGCAGCTCAACCTGGGCCTGGTGCGCGAGGCACTCGCCGAGCGCTCGCTGCTGCTCCAGCGGCTCGCGCCGCATCTGGTCCAGCCGGTCTCCTTCCTGTTCCCGTTTACCCATCACGCCTGGGAGCGGGCCTACGTGGGCGCGGGCGTCACCGCCTACGACACGCTCGGCTTTTCCATGGGCCAGAGCAGGGGACTGCCCGGCCACCGTCAGCTGACCAGGAACGGCGCGCTCCGGCTGGCCCCCGGACTCAACCGGAAGGCCCTGACGGGCGCGCTGCTGTACTGGGACGCCCAGGTGGACGACGCCCGTTACGTCGTGACCCTGGTCAGGACCGCCGCCAGCTTCGGCGCGCACGCGGCATCGCGAACCCAGGTCACCGGCTTCCTGCGGGAGGGCGAGCGGGTCACCGGCGTGCGTGCCACCGACCTTGAGACCGGGAACGAGGTCGAGATCCACGCGCAGCAAGTCGTCAACGCCACTGGCGTGTGGACCGACGAGATCCAGGAGATGGTCGGGGGCCGCGGCAGCATCAACGTCCGGGCATCCAAGGGCGTGCACCTGGTGGTCCCGCGCGACCGCATCCACTCCGCCACCGGGATCATCCTGCGGACGCCGGTCAGCGTCCTGTTCGTGATCCCGTGGGGCCGGCACTGGATCATCGGCACGACCGACACGGACTGGTCACTGGACAAGGCTCACCCGGCCGCGAGCCGCACTGACATCGACTACGTGCTCGGCCAGGTCAACAAGGTCCTGGCCGTGCCGCTCACCAGGGACGACGTCGAGGGCGTGTACGCGGGCCTGCGGCCGCTGCTGGCCGGGGAGTCGGAGTCGACCTCCAAGCTGTCCCGTGAGCACACCGTCGTTCACCCGGTTCCCGGCCTGGTGCTCATCGCCGGCGGGAAGTACACGACCTACCGCATCATGGCACGGGACGCGGTGGATGCGGTCGCGCACGGCCTGGACGGAAAGGTCGCGCCGTCCTGCACGGACAGCGTCCCGCTGGCCGGAGCCGACGGCTACATCGCGCTGTGGAACTCCCGGCACGCGCTGGCCAGGTCGTCCGGCCTGCACGTCGCCAGGATCGAGCACCTGCTGCACCGGTACGGCTCGATGATCGGCGAGGTGCTGGCTCTCATCGCGGCTGAGCCGGGCCTCGGGAAGCCGCTGGCCGGCGCAGACGACTATCTGCGCGCCGAGGTCGTCTACGCTGCCTCGCACGAGGGCGCCCGGCACCTGGATGACGTACTCGCCCGCCGCACTCATGCCTCGATCGAGACCTGGGACCGTGGCCTGTCCGCGGCCGAGGAGGCAGTCAGCCTGATGGCCGGCCCGATGCGGTGGAAGTCCCGCCAGATCGCCAGGGAGCTGGAGAACTACCGGGCGCGGGTAGCCGCCGAGCGCGCCTCCCAGGAGGCCGACACTGACACCGACGCCGACGCGATCCGCCTCGGCGCTCCGGACATCGTGCCGGTCATGCACGGCGACACCGTCACTGCCTGACACGCATTTCGCGTAGGGCAAGTACGACGGCACTCACCCTGATGTCGTAGCCCGAATGGTCTGTTCGGGCGATCGGGACTAGCACTCCTGCCCCATACCGTGGCGCCGAGGCCACAACGGGGGGAGTACGTCATGGACTACCAGAAGGCCGTCGCGGACCAGCTTCCGGCGCCCCGGCCGCCGGTCGTGCTCATGTATCACTCAGTGAGCCCGCACACCGAGGATCCTTACCAGGTCACAGTCAGCCCGCACCGGTTCGAGCAGCAGATGCGCTGGCTCAGCGCGCGCGGCCTGCGCGGCGTGTCGATGGCCACGCTGATCGCCGCGCGACGCCGCGGCAGCGATGACGGGCTCGTCGGGCTCACCTTTGACGACGGCTACGCCGATTTCCTGAGTTATGCCCTGCCGGTCCTGCTCGGGCACGGGTTCAGCGCCACCGCGTTCGTGATCGCCGGCCGGCTCGGCGGCGACAACGCCTGGGATGCCGAGGGTCCGCGCAAGCCGCTGATGACCGGCAGCCAGGTCCGGGAAGTCGCCGCAGCCGGGATCGAGATCGGCTCGCACGGCCTTCGGCACGTCACCCTGGACCGCACCACGGATCTCGCGCTGGCCCGCGAGCAGCAGGCAAGCAGGCAGATGCTGCAGGACCTCACCGGCTCCGCCGTCGGCGGATTCTGCTACCCGTACGGGCACCTGAACGGCCGCGTCGTCGACGGTGTGCGCAGCGCCGGCTACGACTACGGCTGCGCGATCTGGACGAGTGAGCTGACTGGCGCGTACGCCATGCCGCGCGTCTACGTCGGCGAGGCTGACGGCGCAGCGCGCCTTCGGGCCAAGTGGCTGCGGCACCGTCTGACCTGCAGGAACGCCAGCCCGAGCGAAACCGGGCCGGGCGAACTACGTCGCTCTGCGTAAGCAAATTACGACTATTAGCGGAGTGCTGGATACGGCAGATCACGCAGGCTCTAGGTAAGGCATTCGCAGTAAGCCAGACGATCCGCGTCCGGCGCGCCCCGAGGGGGGACCAGACAGATGGCCGATCACCAGCTTTCACTTGCGGTCAACGGCCGCGAGCACCAGTTGCGGAGCGAGCTCGTCGCCTTTCCGCTCACCGGTCAGGCGAACGGGACCAGCAGCGGCAACGGTTTCGCAGGCAGCCGGCTAACCGTGGCGATCGTAGGGCTTGGCTACGTCGGTCTGCCCAGCGCCGTTGCGCTGGCCGGCCGCTGCCGGCAGATCATCGGCATCGACGTCAGCGAAGACCGGCTGCGGGCCGTCGCCGCCGGAACGGCGGATCTCGGCGACCCGGACCGGCCGCGGCTGGCCGCGGCGCTTGCTGACGGGCAGCTCAGGCTGACCACTGACGCCGCGGCCGTGGCGGCGGCTGACGCCGTGATCATCTGCGTTCCCACCCCGGTGGATGCCGACCACCTGCCTGAGCTCACGGCACTGCACGGGGCGTGCGCGGACGTGGTCGCCAACGCCAGGGCAGGGCAGACGATCATCCTGACCTCCACCACCTACGTCGGCACGACGGCCGAACTGCTGGCCGAGCCGCTGCGGCGGCGCGGGCTGGAGCCGGGCGAGGACATCTTCGTGGCGTTCAGCCCCGAGCGCATCGACCCGGGCAACCCCGACCATCTGCACGAGGAGACACCGCGCGTCGTGGGCGGCACGACACCCGAGTGCGCGACCAGGGCAGCCGGGATCATCAGCCTGCTGACCAGCGAGGTCTACGTGGTCAGCTCGGCCGAGGCGGCAGAGGCCACCAAGCTGTACGAGAACATCTTCCGTGCGGTCAGCCTGGCGCTGGCGAACGAGTTCGCCGACGCCTGCGGCGCGCTTCGGCTGGACCCGATCGAGGTCACGCTTGCCGCGGCGACCAAGCCGTACGGATTCCTGGCCACCTTCCCGGGGCCGGGCGTCGGCGGTCACTGCATCCCGTGTGATCCGCACTACCTGCTGTGGCAGCTCGGTGTCCAGGGCCGCAGCTCCCCGCTCATCGAGCAGGCCATGCGCTCCATCAGGCAGCGGCCCGAGCGGGTGGTCGAGCGCGCGCGTGAGGTGCTCGCCGCCGATGGCAGGCAGCTGTCCGGCGCGCGCATCATGGTCGTCGGCGCCGCCTATAAGCCCGGCGTCCGCGACCTGCGGGAATCCTCGGCCGTGCCGATGCTGGCCAGCCTGCTGCGCAAGGGCACCGACGTGCACTATTACGACCCGCTGGTGCCTTCCGTCACCCTTCCGGACGGCCAGGTGCTCAGCAGCGAGACCAGCCCGGGCACGGACTGGGACCTGGTCATCGTGCACACCCTGCACCCGGGCGTCGACTACACGTGGGCCAATCTCTGCCCGGTCCTCGACGCGACGTACCGGTTTGACGACGCGGCCGTCCGGGCCGTGGTCTGAGGCGGCTGGTCATGACAACGACATTCGCGCCCGGCAGCTCCGCCCTGGCTGCAGCCGGCGGCCAGCCCGCTGACGTGAGCACGCCCGCGGTCGTGCTGAAATTCGACCCCAACGTCATGCACCACGGCGGCCTCGGCGCCATTCGCAGCCTCGGCCGGATGGGCGTGCCGGTGTACGCCGTCCAGGAGTCGTCCTGGTCGCCCGCCGCGCACTCGCGCTACCTGCGCGGCCAGGTGCTGTGGCAGCCCGCCGGGATGGCTGCCGACCGGATCAGTGCTGGCCTGCTGCGGCTGGCCGAGCTGATCGGGCGGCCGTCCGTGCTGATCCCGACTGACGATGCAGCGTCGATCTTCCTGGCCGAGCACGCCGATCAGCTGCACGGCAGGTTTCTGTTCGCCGCCCCGCCGCCCGGCCTGCCCCGGCAGGTGGCCGGCAAGCAGTCACTGCACCGGCTGTGCGCCGAGCTGGACTTCCCCAGCCCGCGATCCTGCCAGCCGGCCTCGGAGCTGCAGGCCCTGCGGGCGGCGGCTGACTTCGGCTACCCCGTGGTGGCGAAGCTGGCCAGCCCCTGGCAGTCATCCGCACGGCAGCTCAGCACGCAGATCATCGGCACGGCGGAAGACCTGAGGACGGCCTGGCGGGCGGCGCAGGACAGCCAGGCGGGCCTGATGCTGCAGGAGTACATCCCGGCCGGCCCCGGCAGCGACTGGTTCTTTCACGGCTACGCCGATGCCGCCTCGAGGTGCAGGCCAGCATGCACCGGGCTCAAGGACCGCTCGTACCCGGCGCACGCCGGCCTGACCAGCTACGGCCGCTGCGTGCCGAACCGGCAGCTCCGCGACCAGGCGACCGGCCTGCTCGCGCGGCTGCGCTACCGCGGCATCGCCGACCTCGACCTGCGCCTGGACAGCCGGGACGGCCAGTACAAGCTGCTGGACTTCAACCCGCGGCTCGGTGCCCAGTTCCGGCTCTTCACCGGACCTGGCGGCCTCGACGTCGTGCGTGCCGCGTACCTGGACCTGACGGGCCAGCCGGTCACCGGCGCGGACCCGGTGCCGGGGCGGAGCTTCATGGTCGAGAGCTACGACCCGCTCACCGCGATCAGCTACTGGCGCCGCGGCCAGCTGGGCCTGCGCGACTGGCTCGCCGCGGCGCGGGGCGCCGACGAGACGGCCTGGTTCGCCCGAGACGACCTCCGCCCGTTCGAGCTGATGTGCGTCCGGATGGGCTGGCGGATGCTGAGCAGGCCGATCGCGCGGCGCCGGGGGGCGCCGGAGCGAGGCCGCGCAGCGGACATCAACCGGCCAGCCGGGATCCGGCTGCGCCGCGGCCGGGCCGCCCGGCCGCCTGGCACACCAGCAACGCAGGACCAGTAAGGCAGTACGCCAGCCGGCCGCAGGAGGGCCGGCAGTACGCCACCAAACAAGGGGGGATCAACAGTGAGCGACGCCGTTGACGTGGCCATCGTGGGCGCAGGACCGTACGGGCTGTCGCTGGCCGCGCACCTGCGGGCAGCCGGGGTGAGCTTCCGGCAGTTCGGCCAGCCCATGCATTTGTGGCGGGCGCAGATGCCGCGAGGCATGTACCTGAAGTCGCAGGGGTTTGCCTCCAACCTGTCCGATCCGGCCGGCACGCATACACTCGCGGCCTTCTGCCGGCAGACCGGGCGCCCGTACGCCGACTACGGCCTGCCGGTCCCGCTCGACACCTTCATTGCCTACGGTGACTGGTTCGCTGCCGAGCAGGCCAGCGGCATCGAGCAGACCATGGTGACGAGCGTGGCCGGCCGGCAAGGGCAGTTCGAGCTCAGCCTGGCTGACGGCAGCACCGCCCGCGCGCGGCGCGTCGTCATCGCCGTCGGCGTGGAGCACTTCGCCTACCTGCCGCCGGGGCTGTCCGGCGAGCAGGCCGTCAGCCACAGCTCGCAGCTGACTGAGCCGTCGGCCTACGCGGGCATGCGCGTCGCGGTCATCGGCCGGGGCCAGTCGGCGCTGGAGTCGGCGGCCCTGCTGCAGGAAAACGGCGCCGAGGTCGAGATCATCACCAGGTCGCAGGAGCTGAAGTGGAACGGGCCGCCGCTGCTGCCGGACCGCCCGCTGCACCAGCGGCTCCGCGAGCCGGAGGCCGGGCTCGGCTCGGGCTGGAGCACCTGGTTCTACTCCCGGCAGCCTGGTGTGTTCCGCCACCTGCCCGAGCAGACGCGGATCTACCGTGCGCGCACGGCGCTCGGGCCCGCGGGGGCCAGCTGGCTCCGCAGCCGCGTCGAGGGCCAGATCCCGGTCCGCTACGGCCAGACCATCGGTGCCGTGAGCAGCGCGTCCGGCGGCGTCGCCGTCAGCCTCGCCGGGCCTTCAGGCGAGCGGTCGCAGGTCACCGCGGATCACGTGGTCGCGGCCACCGGGTACCGTCCCGATCTGCGGCGGCTCGGGTTCGTTGGGGCCGAGCTGCGCGCCGGCATCCAGACTGTCGCGAACACTGCCGCGGTGGACTCCGGCTACCAGACCACCGTGCCCGGCCTGTACGTGATCGGCCCGGCGGTGGCCCCGGTCTTCGGTCCGGTGATGCGATTCGTCTACGGCAGCGACTACGCCGCGAGCACGGTGGCGCGGCGGCTGACCGCCGCCCGGTCCGCTGCTGCCACGCCCGCGCCGAAGCTGGCGGGGGTGGCGGGGCGGTGACCATGACCCGCTACGCGCCCGCGCCCGGAACGCCTGCCAGGAAAGCCGGCCGGCCCGGCTTTCCTGGCGGGCCACCGAGCGGCCGGCCTGGCGTCGGCCGGCCCGCCGTCGGTCACCGTGCCGTCGGCCACCGTGCCGTCGACCACCGTGGCACCGGACGTCCCGGCACGGGACGTCCCGGTACCGGGCAGCGGAGCGCCCGCACGGTCCGGCGTGGTCAGCTGGCCAGGCTCGCGCTAAAGCTCGGAGCCGACACACTCGCCGTGTCGCTGGCCGCCGCTCTCGCCGGTGCCGGCCTGGCGCGCGGCGCCTGCTACGGCATCGCCGTCCTCGTGACCCTGGCCGCGGCCGGGCTGTATCGCGATCGCATCAGCACGCGCGTCAGCGATCAGGCAGGCCGGCTGGCGCTCGCCGCCGCGGTGCCTGCGGCCATTCTGCTGCCCTGGACAGCCGCCGGCCTGACGCTGCGGCTGGCCGGAATCGCCACTGCACTGGTCATCGGGCTTCGCATCGTCGCCGGTGCTGGCCTGCGCACCGCCGGCCGGCACGGCCTGCTCACCCGGCGGACCCTGATCATCGGGGCGGGCGAAGCGGGCGAGCGGCTCGCGGCGCAGCTGCGGCAGCATCCTCAGCTCGGCCTGCAGCTCTGCGGCCTGGTGGACGACACCCCGGCCGCCCCGCGGACAGCGCCGCTGCTCGGCAGCGTCCCTCAGGCCGGGCGGCTGGTGACCGGACTTGGCATCAGCCAGGTGCTGGTCGTCACTCCGGCCGTGGCCGACGAGGACCTGCTCGCGGCCGTGCGCGACTGCCGCGCCCGCGGCGCGCGGGTCAGCATGCTGCCGCGCCTGCCTGAGGTCGGTGCCGCCGTGCCCCGCGCCTGCCTGGACGAGATCTGGGGCATGCCGTTCATCCCGCTCCGGCCGGATGCCGGCAGCGTGACTCGGCGCGCAGCCAAGCGGGCGATCGACCTGTCGGCCGGCGCGGCGCTGCTGCTCCTGATGGCGCCGCTGATGCTGGTGCTCGCCGCGGCGGTGCGGCTCGAGTTCCGCCTGCCGCCGCTGTTCCGGCAGGATCGCGTGGTCGGCCGCGGCCGCGAGGCAACGATCGTCAAGCTGCGCACGCTCCGCCCGGCCGGCAACCCGGATACGACCTGGGTTATCCCGGCGGGCCAGAGCTCTCCGCTGGGCCGGGTGCTGCGCGCAACCCACGCCGATGAGCTGCCGCAGCTTGCCAGCGTCCTGCGCGGCGACCTGTCGCTGGTCGGCCCGCGGCCCGAGCGGCCGTACTTCGCCCGGCAGCTGGCGCGGGAGATCCGCGGCTACGCCGACCGGGAGCGGGTCAGCGCCGGCCTGACCGGCTGGGCGCAGGTGCACGGGCTGACCGGCGATACCTCGATCGAGGACCGGGCCAGGTTCGACAACTTCTATATCGAGTACTGGTCCGTCTGGCTCGACCTGCTCATTCTCGTCCGGACGCTGACGTCCGCGCTGTCCGGAGCAATGCACTCGGCCCGAGGAGGCACGGCATGAAAGTGCTGCATGTGATCACTGGCCTGGGCGTCGGCGGAGCCGAGCTTCAGCTGCGCGCCATCCTTCAGCAGACCCGGCATGACGCCGACGTCGTTACCCTCTATAACCCCGGCCCTGTGGCCGACATGATCAGGGGCGACGGCGGTGGCGTCCGCACACTCGGGATGCGCAGCAACACCCAGCTGTCCGCGCTGCTGCGGCTGCGCCGGATCATCCGGGCTGGCCGCTACGACGTGGTGCACACGCATCTGTACCGGTCGCAGGTCTACGGGCGCCCGGCAGCCTGGCTGGCGGGCACGCCGGTGGTGCTCAGCACTGAGCATTCCATCGGCGAGACTCACCTGGAGCGCCGCAAGATGACGCGGCCGGTGCAGGCGCTGTACCTCGGCACCGAGCTGTTCTCCGATATGACCATCGCGGTGTCCGCGGCGGTTCGTGACCGGATGACTGGCTGGGGGATCAGGGCCAGGAAGCTCACCGTGATCCCGAACGGGGTCGACCTGCAGCGCGTGGCGTTCGACGCCGGCAGCAGGGAGAAGGTGCGCGCGGAGCTGGGCATCGGGTCTGGCGACTACGTGATCCTCATGCTGGGCCGGCTCGACCAGAACAAGCAGTTCGACCGGGCGATCGAGGCGGCCGCGCCCAGTCTCGGCACCTCGGTGAAGGTGCTGGTCGTCGGCGGCGGTGCCGAGCGCGATCACCTGGAGGAGACGGCGCGGCGCAGCGGCGTCGAGGACAGCGTGGTCTTCGCCGGCGAGCGGCACGACATTGCCGCGGTGCTGTCAGCCGCGGACCTGCTCGTCGCGTCGTCACGCCAGGAGACCTTCGGCCTGTGCGTGCTCGAGGCGCTGGCCAATGGCATGCGGGTGCTGTACACGACGTGCCCGGCCCTGGACGGAATGGACGTCGAGCTGGCCCGGCAGGTGCCGATCGAGCACATGAGCGAGGCGATCGCGGAGGTCGTCGAGCAGGGCCACCGTGACCGCAAGCCCGAGCAGGCGGTCGAAGACGAGTTCGGCATCGCCGCTGTCACCGGCCGTATCGACGACCTGTACGAGCGCCTGGAGGCCCGGAGGTCGTGGCGGACCATGACCAGGCGCCTGGCCAACCGGGCCCGCCTGCGCGCGCGCACACGGGCCGTCCCCGCGAGTGCAGTCCCCCCGAGGCCAGTCCCCCCGAGGCCAGTCCCCGCGAGCGCAGTCCCCGCGAGCGCAGTCCCCGCGAGTGCAGTCCCCGGCGGGCCAGTCCGGATGAACGTCAACGCCACGACCCGTGAGGGGGATCAGGCATGAGGTGCTTTGTCACTGGCGCAGCCGGTTTTATCGGCTCGCATCTGGTCGAGCAGCTGCTCGCCGCCGGACATGAGGTGACCGGCCTGGACGACTTCAGCACCGGCCGCGAGCAGAATCTGGCCGCGGCGGCGGGCCAGTCGCAGTTCCGGCTGGTCCGGGGAACCATCCTGGATCAGGCCGCGGTCGACGAGCTGACCGCCGGCAGCGACCTGGTGTTCCACCTGGCGGCTGCTGTCGGCGCATTCGTCATCAGGGACAAGACGCTCGAGAGCCTGCGGACCAACATCCACGGCACCGAGAACGTCGTGGCGGCGGCCAGCCGCCACGGTGCCCGGCTGCTCGCCGCCTCCACCAGCGAGATCTACGGGAAGAACACCACGATCGGGCTGCGGGAGGACGCTGACCGCGTGATCGGCTCGCCGCTGAAGTCGCGGTGGAGCTACGCGGAGGCCAAGGCCATCGACGAGAGCCTGATCGACGGCTACGTGCGTGAGCGCGGGCTGCGGGCGGTCATCGTGCGGCTGTTCAACACGGTCGGGCCGCGCCAGACCGGCCGCTACGGCATGGTCATCCCGCGGTTCGTGCGGCAGGCGCTGACCGGCCAGCCCGTGACCGTGTTCGGCACCGGTGACCAGATCCGCTGCTTCTGCCACGTGCATGACGTCGTCCCGGCGCTGATGGCGCTGGTCCGGTCGGATGCGGCCAGCGGCCTGGCGGTGAACCTCGGCAGCTCGGAGCAGGTCACGATCAACGAGCTCGCCCGGCGCGTCATCGCCGCGACCGATTCGTCCAGTCAGCTGGAGCGCAGCTCGTACCTGGACGCCTACGGATCAGGCTACGAGGACATGCAGCGGCGGGTGCCCGACTGCACGCTGGCGCGCGACCTCGTGGGCTTCAGCGCCACCCGGTCACTGGACGAGATCATCCGGGCAGTCATCGCCGACCAGCAGTCGGCCCTCGCCACCGCGGCGGCAGCCTGACGCGGGGCACGACGAGCGACGGTCAGCCCGATGCGCGCACAGCGACGGAAGGCCGGATCGCGGAGGACACGTAATGGCGAGCACGCAGCAGCAGCCCGGCAGCCCCCGAGACGGGCCAGGCCGGCACGATGGTCAGCCGGCCCTGCGCCGGCTGGCCGCGCGTGCCGCCTGGCCCGCGCTGGCGATCGCGGCGCTCGGCCTGGTCGCGCTCACGCTGATCACCAAGCTGTCGCCGCCGGCCAGGCACTCGCTGGTCGTGGCGTCGATCCCGTACTGGAACATCGACCACGACACCGCCGTTGTGCTCGCCAATCGCCGGGACGTCAACGAGGTCTCGCCCTGGATCTACGGCCTGAGCGCGAGCGGCGCGGTCGTGCCGCAGTACCCGCCCGGTCAGGCGGCCGCGGTGACGGCTGACATCGCCCGGCTCAGGGCCGCGCACCTGCGCATCGTTCCCAGCATCGCCAACGTGACCGGCGGCGGCTGGGCCTACCAGCCGGTGGCCCGCATGCTGCACAGTCCCGCGCTGGCGAAGGATCAGGTCACCGCCATCGTGGCCATGGTGGACCGGCAGCGGTACGCCGGCATCGACATCGACTACGAGGAGCTGCACGCCGCCGACCGGACGGCGTACACGCAGTTCATCACCGAGCTGGCGAAGGCACTGCACGCGCACGGAAAGATCCTCTCCGTCGCGGTCTTCCCGCAGGCCGCGGCCCCGAAGGCCGCCAACCCTGTCTCGTTCCAGGATTACGCCGCGCTCGGCGCGGCCGCCGATCAGGTCCGGATCATGGGCTACAACTACCACTGGGCGACGTCCGCTCCCGGTGCCACCGCCCCGATCGGCTGGCTGCGCTCGGTGCTCAGATATGCCACCAGCCAGATGCCGTCCAGCAAGGTCGTGCTCGGCATCCCGCTGTTCGGCTACGACTGGCCGGACGGCAGCGGGGCCGCGCAGACGGTCAGCTGGCTGCAGGCGCTGCGGCTGTCGCGGCAGTACCACGTCGCCGCGCAGTACAGCAAGACCAGCCAGACGCCGCACTTCAGCTACGTCACGGCGGGCCGGACGCACACGGTCTGGTTCGAGAACGCCGCCAGCTCGAAGGCGAAGTTCGAGGCGGTGCAGGGCACCGGCATCGCCGGTGTCTACCTGTGGATGTACGGCTATGAGGATCCCGCCACCTGGTCAGCGCTGCATTCCGCGCTGCCCACGTCGGGGCCGGGTGCCAGCAGCACGTCGAAGGCGGTGCCGTAATGCCCGAGTTGCCATGGTGGTTCCTCGCCCTGTTCGTCCTGGGCGTCAACTTCGCCATCTGGGGAGTGGTCGGCGCCATCAGGATGATGGAGTCCCGGACGGCCGCGCTGGCCCGGCGGCGCAGCCCCGAGCTCGGGCACCCGGCAGCCAAGATCGTGGCGCGCCCGCAGAAGCGGGGCGCGGCCACGCCGGAGCCGGTGAGCAGGAGGGCCGCGCTCAGCGCTGGCGACGTGGCCGTGCTGATGCCGGCCCACAACGAGGCCGCGGTCCTGAACGCGAGCCTGGACGCCATCATGCAGCTGGTGCCGGCCGCCAACATTCACGTGGTGTCCGATGGCTCCACCGACGACACGCCCGAGATCGCCCGCCGGGCTGGCGCAAATGTGTACGAGACCAGGCAGAACGTCGGCAAGGCGGGGGCGCTGCACGAGGCCATCGGGCACTTCGGCCTCATCGACCGGTACTCGGTGGTGCTGCTGCTGGACGCCGACACCCGGGTCCAGCCTGACTACTTCACCGAGGCGCTGCCGCTGTTCGACGCGCCCGACGTGGTGGCCGTGGCCGGCTGCGTGCAGACCGCGCGCGACCGCAAGCTGGGCCTGATCGGGAACGTCCTGGTCGGTCACCGCGAGCGGATCTACTCGATCGGCCAGCGGGTGCTGAAGTTCGGCCAGACCTACCTGCGCGCCAACGCGACGCACATCGTGCCCGGATTCGCCAGCATGTACCGGACTGAGGTGCTGCCTTACATCGACCTCAACCCGCCTGGCCTGGTGATCGAGGACTTCAACATGACCTTCGAGGTCTACCAGAAGCGGCTCGGCAAGGTCGCGTTCACGCTGTCCGCCGTCGCCGTGACCCAGGACCCGGACCGGTTCCGTGACTACGTGAAGCAGACTAGGCGGTGGGCTGTCGGCCTGTGGCAGACCGTCCGCCGGCATCCGCCGCGGGCCAACCTGTTCACCGCGATGCTGGCCGTGCTGCTGACGGAGCTCATCACCTCCAGCGCCATCTTCGTGATGCTGCCGCTCATCCTGATCGTGCTGCTGGTGCCTGATGCCGCGCAGAGCACGCTGCACTGGCTCCCGTTCGATGAGGTCCATACGGTCGTGGCGGCGCACATGAAGCTGTCGGCGGTGCTGTTCGGCGTTGCGGTGCCGGACTACGCGATGACCTGCCTGGTCGCGATCCTGGACCGGCGCCCGCGGCTGCTGCTGTTCGGCCTGTTCTTCCCGCTGCTGCGCATCGTGGATGCGGTCATCGGCCTGTCCGCGATCCCGGCGGGCTGGCTCGTCCGGTCGAACGGGACCTGGAAGAGCCCGGCCCGGCGGGCAGTCGATGCGCCGCCTGAGCGACTCGCGATCAGCGCCAGCCAGCCTGCCGCCGCCGAGGTGACTAGTCCCGCGCAGCTGCCTGACCTAGTCAGTGCGGCCGGCAGACGGGACGATTCGGCCCTTTCATCCGTCTATGTTAAGGAACGCGGTCATGCATCTGGATGAGGACAGCACGACGATGCCCCGGCAGGCTGGGCTGATGACCCCGATCCGGTTGCTCCTCGCCGACGACCACCTCATGATCACCGAGGCGCTCGCGTCCCGGCTGTCGGCTGCCCCCGACGTCTGGGTGGCGGGGCGCTGCGCGGCCACCGATCCGAATCTGATGGCGATTGTCAGGGGCGTGCGGCCGGACGTCATCGCGATCGAGGCGGAGCCTTTCGGCTCCGGCATCGGCGACCTGATCAGCAGGCTGATGTCGGCGGGCCCCGATCTGCGGGTTGTCATCCTGAGTGCGGACAGGAACGTGGCCCACGCCGTCGCCGCCGCCCGTGCGGGCGCAGCCGCCTGGGTCGCGAAAGAGCAGGACGCGTCGGAATTCGAGGCCGTCATCAGGGGCGTGTGCCGGGGCTGGTCCTGGTTCCCGCCGGAGATGCTCGGCGAGATCCTGTCCAGCCTGCGCCTGGACGCCAGCCGCGCCCACGAGGGCGGGGACCTGGACGTGCTGAGCTCGCGCGAGACCGAGGTGCTGCGCGCCATGATGACCGGCCGGCGCGGGCGTCAGATTGCCCGCGATCTGCATATCTCGGCCGACACGGTGCGGACGCATACCCAGAACATCTACTCCAAGCTGGATGTCCACAGCCGGCTGGAGGCAGTAAGCGTCGCCCGCGCGGCCGGCCTGCAGCCGCTGGAAGATGACCGGCCGCCCGGCCAGCGCCGGGATGGCGGCCCGGGTGAGCCGACGTGACCGGCGCGGCAGGCGGCGGAGCGCTGCGGGTCGCCACCGTGATCACCCGGCTCGAGGGAGGAGCGGGCGCGCTGGCGCTGCGCGGCGTGCTGGCGCTACGCGGCGAGGCCATCGAGCCGGTGATCGTCACCGGCAGCGGCGGCCGGCTGCTGGCAGAGGCCGCTGCGCACGGCATTGAGGTCGTGGTCGCACCGGTGCTCAAGCCAGTACTCTCGCCGCGCAGCGATGTGCAGGCCGTGCGGTGGCTGCGCTCCTTCCTGGCCGGCCGGAGGCCCGACGTCGTGCACACCCACTGCGCAAAAGGCGGCGCGATCGGCCGGATCGCGGCCCGGCGCGCCGGGGTTGCCAGAATCGTGCACACGTACCATGGCTTTCCGTTTCATGAGTTCCAGTCACCCGCCAGGCGGCTCGCCTACGTCGCGGCCGAGCGCCGTCTCGGCCGGTTCACTGACGTCGGGCTGTGCACCGGCACCGGTGTCGCGGTGGAGGCGATCCGCCGCGGGCTGATCTCGCCTGAGCGCGTGCGCACGATCGGGGTGACCGTGGAGACGGCGGTCCGCAGCGGCCCCGGCGCCGCTGACCCGTGTGCGCGGGAGCGCGCCCGGCGTGCGCTGGGCCTGGCGCCCGGCCAGCTGGCAGTCGGTGCTGTCGGGCGGCTGGCCTATCAGAAGGCCCCGGAGGACTTCGTGACCGCGCTCAGCGCGCTGAACCGCCCGGATGTCACCGGCGTGTGGATTGGCGGCGGTGAGCTGGCAGGGCCGGTGCGGAGGCAGGCTGCGGCAGCCGGCCAGCGCCTGGTGCTGACCGGCGACCGGAGCGATGTCGCCGACCTGCTGCCCGGGCTGGATGTATTCGCCCTGCCCAGCCGGTACGAGGGCCTGCCCACCGCCGTCGCCGAGGCGATGGCCTGCGGCGTGCCGGTCGTGGCCACGGCTGTGAACGCGGTCGCCGACCTGGTCGAGCCCGGTGTCACCGGCCTGCTCGTGCCCCCCGCCCGGCCGGACCTGATGGCCCTCGCGGCCGGGTACCTGCTTGAGCACAGGCCAGAGGCGGACCGGATGGCGGCGGCGGCCAGGGACAGGATCGGGGTCAGGTACAGCGAGCAGGCGCTGCAGGCTGCGCTCGCGGCTGCGTACCGGGGCGGGTGCGGTCCCGGCCTCGCAAACCAGGACGAGGCAGGCGGTCGGCCTGACCTGCTCCCGGCGGGCGGCGGAGGGCGTCTTAAACTGAACGTTTAGTCAAGACAGGTCGGCAGCATGCATTTCGCCCAGCAGGGCTACCGTACGAGAGGCGGGCAATCCGCTTCGCAAGCAGCCGCGAAGGCAGTTGCAGGGGCGGAACCAGGGGGGTCTGCCAGTCCGCCGGGATGGCGGCCGAGATCAGATTGTGCGGGGTGGCACACAGGGGCCAATCCGACGGGGGGATAGGGAATGACTGAGGCGACTTCGCTGCCACGTCCGGTGGCGCCTGCGGACTCCGGCGCGCTGGAGTTCCGCGGCCTGCTGCACGACCTTGGCCACCAGATGATGACGCTGTCGCTGCTGGCCGAGGCGGTGCGGAATGACACCACGCTGTCCGCGGTCTCCCGGCAGCGCATTGACCTCGTCATGCAGGAGATGTTCCGCATCGTCGACGTCATCACTGACTGCACGGCCGATGCCGGCGGACCGGCGGATGGCGGGCGAGGCGCGTCAGGCGGTGTCGACATCCGCCGCCTGGCGGCTGAGGTTGCCCAGCTGGCCGGGGTGGCCTACCAGACTCGCGTATCGCTGCGGCCCGGGCGGCCGGCGGTCCTGCGCGTCAGCGGCACGCTGATGTGGCGGGTGCTGGCGAATCTGGTCGACAACGCCGTCCGCGCCGCCGGCCCGGACGGCACGGTCGAGATCAGGATTTCCCAGGAACGGGACACGGTCATCGAGGTCGTCGACGACGGCCCGGGCTTCGGCGGCGGGCCGCCAGGGACGGAGGGGCTCGGGCTCAGCGTCGTGCGCCGCCTGCTCGAGGCCGAGGACGGCAGGCTCGAGCTCGCGGAGGCGGCCGGAGGCGGAACCTGCGCCCGCGTCGTATTCAGCCTGGAGCGGGAGTACCGGGTGGCACCGATGTCAGCCGGGACCTGGCACTGAGGCGCGCCGGCAGTCGCAGGGCCACTACCTTAAGAAAACCCAAAGATCACCTCTGAGCTGCGCTTTTGTCAGGTCAGCGTGGCTTTTGCCCGGACCCTGACGTGAGCCAGCTCACCGGGGTCAGGTAGACTAAACGAACAGTCAGGCTCTGGCACGGGGGTGCAACGGCCGGCAGCATGGGATTGTTGGGGGAAGTCACGATGACGAATATTTTCGTCCGCCTTGCTCGCGCACATCGGCATCTGCACCGAATGTCGCCTGACCGCGACAGTTAGTCGCCATCCGGCTGCCCGGCACCGCGCAGGCCGCGGGTCGCCCAGTGGCAGCCAGCGCTCACCCGAACGGGTTTCAGGCTGCGTCTCAGTACGTCAGGCGACGGGCGCTCATACGACGAATCAGGGGGAAAAGATGACCGGGATGTCAGTCGATCGCCAGCACGACCGCGGGGAGCGGCCAGCGCCAGCAGGCGCTGCCGGGCTCGGTACCGCGGGCCTGCTGCACGATCTCGGCCATCAGATCATGACGGTGTCACTGCTCGCTGAGTCCCTGCAGGCTGATGCCGCCCTCTCGCCCGAGTCACGGCACCGCAGTGAGCTGGTCGTGCAGGAGACCGCGCGCGCCCTGGGCATGCTCGCCGACGGCGCCGCGCCTGCGCCGGCCGTGGCGGAGGAACAGGAGGAGCAGGCCCAGCTGATCGACGCCAGGCTCCTGGCTGATCAGGTCGCCAGGCTCGCCGGGATGGCGTACCCGGCCACCGTCGCACTGCTGCCGGGGCCGCCGGCTTACCTGCAGATCAGCCCGATGCAGGTGTGGCGCGTGCTGTGGAATCTCGTGGAAAACGCCGCGCGCGCGGCCGGGCCGGCCGGGCGGGTGGAGATTGCGGTCAGACGAGCTGCCGGCACCATCATTGAGGTGACCGACGACGGCCCTGGTTATGGCAATGGCGCACAGGGCATGGCCGGGCTCGGGCTGAGGGTTGTGCGGCAGCTCGTGGCCGCCTCCGGCGGGCAGCTGGAGATCGGCTCCGGCCCGGGCGGCGGCACCAGGATGCGGGCCGAGTTCGGCGCCCGGTGCGACCGGATCGCGCTGCCGCCGATGCGCCAGGCCAGGGGGGCCGCCGGATGACTGATGTGGTGATAGGTGATGACCATGCAGTCTTCCTCGACGCCCTGTCCAGCGTGCTGGCCGATCTCGGCTGCACCGTGACCAAGGCGTCAACCGTCGCCGACACCATCCGTGAGGTTGGCGCGCACCAGCCCGATGTGTGCCTCATCGACGGGCACTTCGCTGCCGACGATGATGGCATCAGCGCGCTGGGCCAGCTGACCGATGCCTGCCCGCGAGCGAAGGTGCTGATCCTCTCCGCTGACGGCGATCATGAGGCCGTGATGCGGGCCATGCGCGCCGGGGCGGCCGGCTACGTGCACAAGACCCGCGGCGTCGCGGTACTGAAGCAGACCATCGAGCGCGTGCTGCGCGGCGAGGTCGTCGTGGAAGTCCCGGCAGGCGCTGAAGTCCGGCCCCGGCTGGCCGAGGAGGAGAACGCCGCCCGGCTTGCCACCTACCTGACGGCACGGGAACGGCAGTGCCTGGAGCTGCTTGTCGAGGGCCAGGACACGGCCGCGATGGTGAGCAGCCTCGGGGTGTCAGCGGCGACGGTGCGGACGCACGTGCAGGCGCTGCTGACCAAGCTCGGCGTGCACTCCCGCCTCGAGGCCGCGGCTTTCGCCATCCAGCACGGCCTGGTCGACCGGCCCGGCCGCCCGCATGACCTCGCCGGCAGGGCCGCCAGCTAACGCTGGCGGCCGGCCCGCGAACTAGACTTCGGCGCATGTCCCGACCACGCGTGCTCTCCGGAATCCAGCCGACTGCCGATTCCTTCCACATCGGCAATTTCCTGGGCGCGCTGCGCCAGTGGGTAGCGCTGCAGGAGACCCACGACACCGTGTACTGCGTCGTGGACCTGCACGCGATCACTGTCCCGCAGCGGCCGGCCGAGCTGCGCCGCCGGACCAGGGTCGCGGCGGCGCAGCTGTTCGCGGCCGGGCTCGATGCGGACACCTCGACCGTGTTCGTGCAGAGCCACGTGCCCGAGCACACCGAGCTGGAGTGGGTGCTGGCCTGCATCACCGGATTCGGCGAGGCGAGCCGGATGATCCAGTTCAAGGACAAGTCAGCCAGGGGCGGCGCGGACGCCGCCAGTGTCGGGCTCTTCACCTACCCGGTCCTGCAGGCTGCCGACATCCTGCTGTACGACGCGGATCAGGTGCCAGTCGGCGAGGACCAGCGGCAGCACCTGGAGCTCACCAGGGACCTCGCGCAGCGGTTCAACACCAGGTTCGGGCCGACATTCGTCGTGCCAGGACCGTACATCCTGCCGGAGGTAGCGAAGATCACCGACCTGCAGGATCCGGCGATCAAGATGAGCAAGTCGGCGTCCACTCCGCAGGGCATCATCGACGTACTGGAGGACCCGGTGTCGATCCGCCGGAAGGTCATGCGCGCGGTGACGGACGCCGACGGCGAGGTGCGCGCCGACGAGGCTGCGAAGCCGGGCGTCACGAACTTGCTGCGGATCTACTCGGCCCTGGCCGGCGAGCCGGTCGCGAGCCTTGAGCAGCGCTACTCCGGATCGGGCTACGGAGCGTTCAAGAAGGACCTGGCCGAGGTCGTCGTCGACGCGTTCGCGCCGATCAGGGAGCGGACTGAGAAGCTGCTGGCGAACGAGGCAGAGCTCGACCGCCTGCTCGCGGTCGGCGCTGCCAGGGCGCACTCGGTGGCCGCTGCCACGATGGCCCGGGTGCGGGACCACATCGGCTTCCTCCCGCTGGCCTCGTTCCCGCCCGCGTGAATATGAGATTCGTCTCAGGGTAGTTCGCGGCGGCAGGCACTATTTAACCCCCCACGCCTGCCAGGGAGTGATTGATGATGGCTGGGACGCTTCGCGTCCGGCGCAGCCGGGGTGCGCTGACCGGCGTGCTGCTTGTTCTGCTCGGTATCTGGGGCGCGCTGATCCCGTTCGTCGGGCCGTATTTCCACTATGCCTACACACCCGACCAGGCCTGGACGGCGACTGCAGGCCGGACGTGGCTTGAGGTGCTGCCGGGTGTCGTCACGATTGCCGGCGGCCTGGTCGTGCTGAGCAGCCGCTTCCGTCCGGCCGGACTGCTCGGGGCCTGGCTGGCGGCGCTGGCCGGCGCCTGGTTCGCGGTCGGCGCCCTGGTGGCGGGCCACTGGACGGGCATCCCGACAGCCGGGTCTCCGGTGGGCGGCGCTACCCGCGCCGCGCTTGAGCAGATCGGATTCTTCACCGGGCTCGGGATCGTGATCGTCTTCCTTGCCGCGCTGGCGCTCGGCCGGTACTCAGTGGTGGCGGCCAAGGACGCGGCCGTCGCGACGGCCACTGCGCAGACAGCCGAAGCTGATGCGGCAGCCGCTGAGGCGGAGGCCGCCAGGGCCGAGAAGACCGCTGCCGCCAGCGACCGGACCTCGCGCCGGCCTGCGGTGATCAAGCCAGTCCCGGTGTTCCGGGCCAGGCAGCGCGCGGCCGCATCCAGCGCCAAGGCGGACGAGGCCACTGCTAAGGCAGACGAGGCCAGCGCCAAGGCGAGCGAGGCCGCCGCGACGGCCGGCCAGCCCAGCTGACGCTCCGCCCGCGCGGCGACGGGCCGATGAGCATATCGGCCCGGCCGCGCGGACGCAGCTGCCCGGTGTTTCGGGGCTGCCGGTGTACGGGAGTGCGGCCCCGACTGAACACCGGCCCCGGTACCGCTGCTGGTGGACACGCACGATCGTGGAGTCGATCGACGCGATCCAGTCGACGTCGCCGCCCTGGTGAGCCATCGCCTTGACCTGCTCGAGGACGCGCGCCAAGACCCCCGGCGTCGGTCTGCCGGCGGACGGCCCGTAGCCTTCACAGCGGGAAACAGAGGCCCGAGCACAGCCCGCGCCTCATCAGAGATCACGTCACGCGACACAAGCACAAGGCTGCGCCCGACGACGTCCAAGACCCTCTGGCAACACGCTCCGAGGCTGACCGAGACTCGTTGCCCGCGCGCACCACGAAGCGTCTACCGGTCAGACGGGACCGGTGAACGAGATCGGCTTGCCGGTGGCGTGAGCATATGCGATCTCCCTGCTCGTGGACTCGCCGATATACCCGCCGGGGTTGACGACCAGAACCCGGTCAGCCAGGTCGATCTTGCGCAGGTGGAGGGCGTCCAGCGCGGTCTTCTGCTCGCTGGTGATCAACTCGTCTGCTTCGCCTGGCGCGACGACGATGACACCTGCGAAGGTCAGATCACGGTTCGCCGCACGCATCTCGTCCACGAACCGGGTAGAGCCGCAGATGCACACAATCTCAGGTCGGTCGGGCACGGCTCAGTCCTTCGGTCGAACGGGAAACCGTCAGTGTGCACGCTGACATCACAGACAGGCACACGAGCCAGCAGTTTACGCAGCGAGATGGACACCACGCGGCTGCACCGTCGCAGGCGGGAGGCGTGGCCCGTACTGGGAATGGCGCTGCTCGACGGCGAAGTCCGGGGTGCACCCGGCTCACCAGCTTCCTTGAGCAACACGGCCTAGTGCGCCCGGTGCCGCCGCCCGCCCGCCCGCCCGCGCGTCCTGGCCAGTCCGCCGACCCCTAGCCCGGCGACGACCAGGCCGCCGACGGCCAGCGCGTAGCTGGTGCCGGTGGCTCCCGCGCCGGGCCGGGGGGCGGACAGTGCCACGGTCTTCTGCCTGGCAACGCTGCGGACCTGCCTGACGGCGGCCGCGGCAGCCAGCGGCGGGACGAGCGTGCCGACCGGCCGCACCTTTCCGTTCATCGCGAAGCCCCAGTTCAGCAGCTTCTCAGCGGACGTGATCTCCTGCAGCGCCGTGCAGTGCAGCACGGTCACGATGAGCGTGACGCCATTCCTCCTGGCCAGGCCGACATAGGTCGCCTCGGAGCTCACCGTCCAGCCGATCTTGCCGCCGATGCCGCCCCGGTACCTGGTGAGCAGGTAGTTCTGGTTGAGCAGCGTCTCGAAGTGGTGCGGCCGCACCTCGAACCTGGCCGCCAGCGTCGAGTCGTATTTCATGAAGGCCGGGAGGGCCAGAGCCTGCCGGGCGATCAGCGCCTCGTCGTACGCGGAGGTTTCCTGGCCCCTGGCCGGCAGGCCGTTCGGCAGCTTGGCGACCACATCGTAGGCCTGCAGGTGCCGCGCCTCAGCGTTGATCAGGGCCATGCCCCTGGCGAAGGAGCCGGTGGCCTGCGTGAGCGCGACCGCGGCGTCATTGGCCGAGATCAGCAGCAGCGCCTTGAACAGAGCGGCGACCTGATAGGCGCGGCCGGTTATCAGGCCGGCGATATTCGGCTGCTGCGATGTCGCCAGGCTGCTCGCGACGACCATTCCGCCGGGGTTCAGCAGCGGGATCAGGGTGACCGCCGTGAGTACTTTCAGCGTGCTGGCCGGACCGAACTCGCCGTGCGGATCCCTGGCGGCGAGCACCTGGCCGGTACCGGCGTTGGCGATCACCCAGGCCGATGCCGGGACGTCGGGCAGCGGCCTGGCGTGGTCGGCCGGCTGGCTGACCACGAGGCCGCGGCTGGCCATCAGCGGGCCGCCGATGCCGCGTGCGGCCCGGCTGCCAGGCCGGGGCGCTGCGGCGGTCGAGCGCGCGGCCGGCGCGGCGCTGGCGGCCGGACCGGGCGGGACAGTCAGCCCCGCGAGAATAGCGAGCCCCGCGAGGACAGTCAGCCCGGCCCGGACTGGCCAGCCAGAGGCCGCGGCAGGTGCCGTGACCTGACGTGCGGCACGCCTCATCCCCGTCCCTCGATCCCTGTGCTGATTCGCCCGGCCGTTGCCGTGCCAGAGCGCGGCTACTCAGGAGCCGATATCGCGCTGGCGGCACCACCGCCGCCGGGCTTCATTTTGGCGCCTGTTCGTTTACGCATTGTGACCTTTCCCACACGCACTGCAATTGCCACGTCGCATAATCCGGCCGTTTGGTGCCCAGCTATGACGACTCGTCGCGACTTTGCGAAAGCTTTGACGCGCCGCGCCGCGTCAATGGCGGCCCCGGCGTGGCACATGTCACAAGGCTGGCCCGGACCGGACCGCCGTACGCTTGTCCCATGAGCCGCATTTCGGAGTCAGGCGCGCCAATCGAGGGTGTTTACGGGCCCAAGGACGTGCAGAATCTCGACCCGGTCACCGATCTGGGTGAGCCCGGCTCGTTCCCGTACACCAGGGGCGTCTACCCGTCCATGTACCTGACCCGGCCGTGGACGATGCGCCAGTACGCCGGATTCTCCACGGCCGCCGACTCCAACCGGCGGTATCACCAGCTCATCGCGGCCGGCACGACCGGACTGTCCGTCGCGTTCGACCTGCCCACTCAGATGGGCTTCGACTCCGACGCAGAGCAGGCTGGCGGCGAGGTCGGCAAGGTCGGCGTCGCCATCGACTCGCTGGAAGACATGCGGCTGCTGTTCGACGGGATCCGGCTGGACCAGGTGTCGACCTCGATGACAATAAACGCGCCTGCCGCGCTGCTCCTCCTGCTGTATCAGCTGGTCGCGGAGGAGCAGGGGATTTCACCGGCTGTCATCACCGGCACGGTCCAGAACGACATCCTGAAGGAATACATCGCGCGCGGCACTTACATTTACCCGCCGCAGCCGTCACTCCGGCTGGTCGCCGACACCTTCGCCTACTGCCGGGCTGAGATTCCGCGCTGGAACACCATCTCGATCTCGGGCTATCACATGGCGGAGGCCGGAGCCACGCCGGTTCAGGAGATCGCGTTCACGCTCGCCAATGCCCGCGAGTACGTGCGCGCCGCCATTGAGTCCGGGCTGGCGGTGGATGAGTTCGCGCCGCGGCTGTCGTTTTTCTTCGTGGCTCGCACAACGCTGCTGGAAGAGGTAGCCAAGTTCCGCGCGGCACGGCGCCTGTGGGCGCACATCATGCGGGACGAGTTCGGCGCGCAGGACCCGCGGTCGCAGATGCTGCGGTTCCACACCCAGACGGCCGGTGTCCAGCTGACCGCACAGCAGCCCGAGGTGAACCTGGCCAGAGTGACGCTCCAGGCGCTGGCCGCGGTGCTCGGCGGCACGCAGTCGCTGCACACGAACTCCTACGACGAGGCGATCGCGCTGCCTTCGCAGAAGGCCGCCACGCTGGCGCTGCGCACGCAGCAGGTGCTTGCCTTCGAGACTGACCTCACCGCCACCGTCGACCCGCTGGCGGGTTCGTACGCGATCGAGTCGATGACGGACAGCATCGAGGCGCAGGCACGCGAGCTGATGGACAAGGTGGCCGAGCTCGGCGGCGCCGTGGCCGCCATCGAGCAGGGATTCCAGAAGGCCGAGATCGAGCGATCGGCGTACCGGATTGCGCGCGAGGTGGATTCGGGCGAGCGCAAAGTTGTCGGGGTCAACGCCTACGTCAGTGACCAGGAAGATCCCTACGAGCCGCTGCGAGTCAATCCTGCGATCGAGCAGGAGCAGGCGGCCCGGCTGGCTGACCTGCGGGAGCGCCGGGACTCGGCCGAGGTAAGCCGGTGCCTCGACGAAGTGCGGCTGGCCGCCGAGGGTGACGCCAACCTGCTCTACCCGATACGCGAGGCGCTGCGGGCCCTGGCCACGATCGGCGAGGTCAGCGATGCCCTGCGCGACGTGTGGGGCATCTACCGGCCGCCGGAGGTCTACTGACGGCGCCGCTGGCCGTGGCGGCGTCCCGCTGTCCGGTAACGCACCGGTAAGCGACGCGGCGCGACAATCTCGCAACCTCAGCGGACTGGCAGGCCGAGGCGGTACGATGCTGCCCAGTAGACCAGCTATCTCGTAAGCGAGTGGCCAGGTTGCTCGGGGCGCCAGCGGGGCGCCTCTATGATCTGGCCGGACAGCGGATGCTTGCGAGCAGGATCGCGGATCACCAGGTACACGCACGAGTTTGGCGGCGGTATCCGCTGGTACTTAGTGCAGGTTCCGGAGGTATCCGCAGGCGCATTTCCGGCGCGAGGGACCGCCGGGGCAGTTCTGGAGCGGGCACGGACCGGGCGTGACCGGGAGCTGATGTCGTCGCCGACGGCATCGCCGCCCTCCCTGTCGCGTCCTCGCTTGCTAGCGGACTGGAGTGGGTTCGAGGTTCAGATGGAAAAGCCGCCAGGCGCCGGACCGGATCGGCGCAGAAGAGCAGCCCGGAGAGCCGACCAGGAAAGTCTCAACGGGGAGGCAGCGCATGGCCGAGCATGACCTAGAGGGGGAACTCGACGCGTTCCTCGCCGGGCACGAGCCGGAGCTCATCGAGTTCCGGCGCGATCTGCACGCGCACCCGGAGACCGGGTACCACGAGTACCGCACCACCAGGCGCATCGCGCTGCGGCTCGAGGCAGCCGGACTCAAGCCGTCCATTCTGCCCAAGGGCACCGGCCTGACGGTCGACATCGGGGACGGCTCGGCGGGCGGTCCCGTGATCGCCCTGCGCGCCGACATTGACGCGCTGCCCATCAACGACGAGAAGGACGTGCCGTACCGGTCGGTCAATCGGGGTGCGTGCCACGCCTGCGGGCACGACGTGCACACGGCTGTCCTGCTGGGCACCGGCCTGTTCCTTGCCAGGGCGGCGGCGGCCAGGGCACTGCCGGGCAAGGTCAGGCTGATCTTCCAGCCCGCCGAGGAGGTGCCGGGCGGTGCCGTTGACGTGATGGCGGCCGGCGGCATTGCCTCGGTGGACCGGATCTTCGCGCTGCACTGCGACCCGCGGCTGGACGTCGGCAAGATCGGCACCAGGACCGGGCCGATCACTGCGGCGTGCGACAAGCTCACGGTGAAGGTCACCGGCCCCGGCGGCCACACTGCCCGGCCGCATCTGACCGCTGACCTGGTGTTCGCGCTCGGGAAGATCATTACTGAGCTGCCAGCGGCCCTGTCGCGGCGGGTCGACCCGCGGTCCAGCCTGAGCCTTGTCTGGGGCCGGGTCAGCGCGGGCACCGCGGCGAATGCCATCCCCGACGACGGGATCGTGGAAGGCACCGTCCGCTGCCTGGACGACGCTGCCTGGCATGAGGCACCGGACCTGGTGAAGGCGCTGCTGGAGTCAGTCGCGAGCGCCTACAGCGTCGTGCCCGAGATCAGCTACCAGCGCAACGTGCCGCCGACCGTCAACGAGGCGATCAGCACGGCGATGTTCGAGGCCGCCGCCGACCGTGTTCTCGGGCCTGACTCGATCACCGAGGCGCCGCAGAGCCTGGGCGGCGAGGACTTCGCCTGGTACCTGGACTCCATTCCCGGAGCCCTGGCCAGGCTCGGGACCCGCACGCCGGGGTCCCCTGCGGACTTCGACATCCATCAGGCCGTGTTCGACGTCGATGAGCGGGCCATCGGCTACGGCGTGCGGCTGATGGCCGCGACGGCGCTGACCGCCATGCTGGACGGCGGCACGGTGGCGCCCGGTGCCATGCCGGGAGCGACCGCGCGCCACTCCGAGGTCGCTGACGCCGCCATCGCCTGAGCCTGACCCGGGCCTGCTCGAGGCGGCCCTCAGCTGGCCTGACCAGGCCTGAGCTGCGGGAATCGCCCGGTCCGGGCAATGGGCATACAGTTGGGGGCCAGGATCGCCGCTGAGAGCGGCTGAGCTGCCGGCGGCCTGAAACACCCGAGCTGACCCACTGGAGCGGTACTCCGTGTCATCGCAGCACGACGAGGCATCTGCACGCGAGGACGTGCCTGCGGCCGCCGGACCGGCCTCTGCCGCCTCCCGCGGACCAGCCAGGATGCCGGGGCCCAGCGGACCGGAACCGCGCCTGCCGGGCGGCCTGGGCCTTCCCGGCGACCCGGATCTGCCTGGCGGCAGGAGGCCGTGGAAAACGGCGGACGACGGCAGGACGGTGTTCCGGCGGGTGACACCGCTTGTCCTCTGGTGGATCTGGGTAGTTTTCGCGCTATTCAACCTGATCCAGGTCATCATTCCGGACCATGACTACTTCTCCCTCGAGCTGGCGGCCGGCCTGCTGGCCCTCACCGGCGTGGCGTACGCGACCGCCCTGCGGCCCCGGCTGATCGCGGATGACGACGGCATCCTGGTCCTGAACCCGGTGCGCGACCATCTGATCCGGTGGGGCGCCGTCAACGGCGTCTTCCTGGGCGACTCGGTGGAGCTGACCTGCGCCAGGGCCGCCCCGCTCAAGGACAAGACGGTTTACTGCTGGGCGCTGTACTCCGGGCGCCGCTCGAGGCAGAAGCAGCAGCAGCTCGGCGTGCGATCCTGGAGCCGGCACGCCGGCCGGGCATCCGCGGAAGCGAATGAGCTGGCCAGCCAGGACGCCTCGCAGCTGATGGCCGCCGAGCTCGGCCGCCGGTCCACCCGTGCCCGCGAGGCCGGAGCTCCGGCGGCCGCCCTGAGCAGCCGGTGGGCGTGGCTGCCGGTCAGCTGCGTTCTGGTGCCGGCTATCGCCCTGCTGGTACTGGTGCTGGCCCGCTAGCTGCCCGCCGCCTTGCAGGGGCGCAGGCGCAGCCCGCCGACGTAGTCAGCGGGTGCCCCGGCGGCCTGCGCGGCGTCGGCCAGGATGCCGAGGTAGCGTGCCGACGGCAGGCCGCCCTCGTAGCCGTTCAGCACGTACAGCCAGGCAACGACGTCACCATCAGGGGTGCTGACACGCACCCTGATCTTCCGGTAGAAGCCAAGATCAGCGCCATCCCACCGGTCGAGCGCCGCCTCGTCGGCGTCCGGCACCTCGTAGAGCACGACGAACACGCGCTGGCCGGACTCCTCGACGACGGTGGTCAGTGCGCCTTCCCAGGTGAGGTCCTCGCCGCCGAAGGTCAGCCGCCAGCCGTCCAGCCATCCGGCGCCCTGCTGCGGTGAGTGCGGGCAGCGGTGCGCCATCTGGGCCGGATCCATGTTGCTGCCGTACGCCGCGTAGATCGCCACGATTGACAAGGGTACGAGGCGACGGCGGGCGCCGGTGCGGGTAACCGGGCCCGGATAGGACAGAATGAGAAAACGTGAGTCAGCTGCACGCGAGGATCGCGATCATCGGCGGCGGCCCGGGCGGTTACGAGGCCGCTCTGGTGGCGGCCCAGCTTGGCGCTGAGGTCACCGTCGTCGAGCGGGACGGCCTCGGCGGTGCCTGCGTCCTGACTGACTGCGTTCCGTCCAAGACCCTGATCGCCACCTCCACCATGATGGCGGCGCTGGAGGGCTCGCAGAGTCTGGGCATCCGAGTGAATCAGGCCGGGAACGGGGCCGCCCTCCTCGATGCCCCCCGTCTGTACGCCAGGGTTCAGTCGCTGGCCAGGGCACAGTCCGCCGATGTAGCCTCCCGGCTGTCCGCCGAGGGGGTCAAGGTCATCGCCGGCACCGCCCGGCTCGCCGGACCGCACCGCGTGGTGGCGGGCGATACCGAGATCGACGCGGACGCGGTGCTGATCTCCACCGGCGCCGAGCCCCGGATTCTGCCCGGCTCCGAGCCCGACGGCGAGCGCATCCTGACCTGGCGCCAGCTGTACGACCTGGAGACACTGCCCGAGGAACTGATCGTGGTCGGCTCGGGCGTCACCGGTGCCGAGTTCGCCTCGGCCTATCAGGCACTCGGCTCCCAGGTCACGCTCGTGTCGTCCAGGGACCGGATGCTGCCGCACGAGGACGCCGATGCGGCGATGGTCGTCGAGGAGGTCTTCAGGCGCCGGGGCATGACCGTGCTCGGCAGGTCGCGCGCGGCGCGAGTCGCCAGGACCGGCGACGGCGTCACTGTCACCCTGAGCGACGGCCGGACCGTGCGCGGCACGCACTGCCTGCTGACGGTGGGCATGGTGCCGAATACCAGCGGCCTCGGGCTGGCCGAGGCCGGCATTGCCGTGGACGAGCACGGATTCGTGCCGGTCGACAAGGTCTCGCGGACCACCGCACCGGGCGTCTACGCGGCCGGCGACTGCACCGGCGTGCTGATGCTGGCGTCAGTCGCCGCCATGCAGGGCCGGATCGCGATGTGGCATGCGCTCGGCGAGGCGGTCAAGCCGCTGCGCCTCAGGAACGTCGCCGCGACAATCTTCACCGACCCGGAGATTGCCACGGTCGGCGTTCCGGAGAAGGCCGTGTCCTCTGGCGAGATCCCCGATGCGGTCGTGGTCAAGCAGCCGCTGGCAACGAACGCGCGGGCGAAGATGGAGGGCTTCCGTGACGGGTTCGTGAAGCTCATCGCGCGGCGCAGCACCGGCACCGTGCTCGGTGGCGTCGTGGTCGCGCCGCAGGCCAGCGAGCTGATCCTGGGCGTCTCGCTGGCGGTCGAGCGCCAGCTGACCGTCGACCACATCGCGCACACCTTCGCCGTGTACCCGTCGCTGTCCGGCAGCCTGACCGAGGCGGCGCGCAAGCTGATGCAGCCTGCCGAAGGCACTTTCTAGATCGAGACTGCCGCGGAGCTAATGCGTCGGGCGGCCCAGGTCGGGGTCGTCGGGCACATCCAGTCCGTGCTGGCGCAGCCGGCTCGCGCGGATGTCGTCAGCGTAGGCAGCTACCGTGAAGATGCTTCCGCACAGGATCAGCGCGACCATCATCACGGCCAGCCAGGTCGAGGACGGCGAGATCAGCAGCAGCACCACGGCAACGACCGCGCAGACCGGGACGATCAGCGCCAGGTGCCGCAGGACAGTGCGCCAGCGCCAGCCAGCGTCGGTGAGCTCGTGCCGTACCCAGTCCAGGTTGCTGGCCGGCAACCGGAATCCGGCCGAGAACTTCAGCCAGCCGAGGACGCCGGGATCACCGGCCAGCCGGGACATCAGCGCAGCTGGCAGATCACGGCCCCGGCAGACACGGTCTGGCCGACGCTGATGCTCAGGCCGGTGACGGTGCCGGCCTTGTGCGCGGTGAGCGGCTGCTCCATCTTCATGGCCTCGAGTACCACGATGGTGTCACCGGCCTCTACCTGCTCCCCGTCCGCAGCGACGATCTTGACGATCGTGCCCTGCATCGGGCTGACGAGATCATCGCCGGTGGGCTTGCCGCCGCCGGCCTTGCCGCCGCGGCGTCCGCCCGCCTTCGGCCGGGCCACAGCGGCAGCCGTTCCGCCGCCCGCTGCGCCGAAGGCGGCAGGGACAGTGACCTCGAGCCGCTTGCCGCCGACCTCGACGACGATCCGCTCGCGTGGCTCAGCGTCCGCGTCAGCGCCCTCCGGCGTGCCCGGGTAGGGCGGTATATCGTTGCTGAACTCGGTCTCGATCCAGCGCGTGTGCACCCCGAACGGCTCGTCGGTGAAGGCCGGGTCGCTCACCACGGCCCGGTGGAACGGCAGTACCGTCGGCATCCCGTCGATCTCGAATTCGGCCAGTGCCCGGCGGGCTCGCTGCAGGGCCTGCTCCCGGCTGGCCCCGGTGACGATGAGCTTGGCGATGAGCGAGTCGAACGACTGCGGCACGGTCTGGCCAGCGGTGTACCCGGAATCGAGGCGCACGCCCGGTCCGGACGGCTGGCGCCAGCCGGTGATGGTGCCAGGCGCAGGCAGGAACCCGCGGCCGGCGTCCTCGGCGTTGATCCGGAACTCGATGGAGTGCCCGCGCGCCTCAGGGTCGCCGTAGCCCAGCGGCTCGCCGTCCGCGATCCTGAACATCTCGCGGACCAGGTCGATGCCGCTGACCTCCTCGGTGACCGGATGCTCGACCTGCAGCCTGGTGTTGACCTCGAGGAAGGAGATCGTGCCATCCTGCCCGACGAGAAACTCGCAGGTCCCCGCGCCGATGTAGCCCGCCGCGCGCAGGATGTCCGCGGAGGCGGCACGCAGCTGCTTGTCCTGCTCCTGGGTCAGGAACGGAGCCGGTGCCTCCTCGACGAGCTTCTGGTGGCGTCGCTGGAGCGAGCAGTCCCTGGTAGAGACGATCACGACGCTGCCGTGCGCGTCAGCCAGGCACTGTGTCTCCACGTGCCGCGGCCGGTCCAGATAGCGCTCCACGAAGCACTCGCCGCGGCCGAAGGCGGCCACCGCCTCGCGCACCGCTGACTCGAACTGGCTGGCAATCTCGTCGGTGGTCCTGGCCACCTTCAGGCCGCGGCCGCCGCCACCGAAGGCAGCCTTGATCGCGATCGGCAGCCCGTACTCCGCCGCGAACGCGATGGCCTCGTCGGCCCCGCTGACCGGGCCGTCAGTGCCGGCCGCCAGCGGCGCACCGACCTGCTTGGCGATGTGCCGCGCCTGCACCTTGTCGCCGAGCGCCTCGATCGCGGCCGGAGGCGGGCCGATCCAGGTCAGCCCGGCGTCGATGACGGCGCGGGCGAAGCTGGCGTTCTCGGCCAGGAAACCGTAGCCGGGGTGCACGGCATCCGCGCCGCTCTGCTCAGCCGCTGCTAGCAGCTTGCCGATGTCCAGATAGCTCTCGGCCGCGCTCTGGCCGCCGAGCGCGTAGGCCTCGTCGGCCATGGTGACGTGGAGCGCGCCCAGGTCATCGTCGCCGTACACGGCCACGCTGGCCAGTCCCGCATCGCGGCAGGCCCGTACAATCCGCACCGCGATCTCGCCTCGGTTGGCAATCAGGACCTTGCGCACCGGATCGTCTCCTTTCGACTTCCAGGAGTCTAGGTGAGACGGCATGCGGCCGGACGGGGGCCCGCCGGGCGCGGCTGAGCGGGCCTAGTCCGCTGGCTAGCGGGGCAGGGCACTCGCTCGCCACGCTCCCGGCCCGGCCGGCGGCGGCAGCCGGACGAGCCGGTCCCTGGCGGCCCACCGGGACGGCCGCTCCGGCCGGCCCGCGGCCGGCTGGCTGGCCCGGGCGCCGAGCACCACGACGACGGCTGCCAGCTCGGCCGCGGATGGCTCGCCGCGAACCACCCGCAGCACCGGGACCTGCCCCGCCTCCGGCGACGACTGCGTGACCATGATCTGTCGCTAACCTTTCGACTTGCCGACGCCGAGGCCGAACTGGCGATGCACCCTGGCCCAGAAGGCGTCGCGCAGCCATTCCCTGGCCTCCTGATAGGCCCGCAGCGACAGCCCGAGCTCCTTCTCGGCGTCGACCAGCAGTTCCTTGTCGATCACCGGCGGCAGGATCGGGCCTGGAAGCAGGTCACGGATATTGTCCTCGCCGCGCGTGAGGATCCACTTCTGGGCGACGTGCTCGCCCGCTTCCTCGACGCGCTCGCGGTCGGGTCCGAGGCGGGCGATCGGCATCGGCCGGGACATCGGGCGGCTCAGGTGCCGCTCGCCGAAGACCTGGGCCGGCGACGGCGCCTGGACGCTCTGGATCTGCACGGTCTGGTCGGCTCGCGGCGGACCGGGCTCGGCCGCCGCGGCGGGGGACGGCTCGGGGGACAGCTGGCGGGTGAAGTACGGCTCGACGAACGAGCGCTCAAGCACGTCGACCGTGTCGGACTCCCAGACCAGCCGCTCGGCCTGATTGGTGCCGTACGGCGGCTCGACGCCCCACAGGTGGATCCGCACGCCGAATGCCTGGGCTGCCTCGACTGCCGGGACCATGTCCTCGTCGCCGGCCACCAGGATGGCGTCAGTGATGGCCCGGTGCCTGGCCAGGGCCTCCATGTCGGCCCGGATCTGGGCGTCGACGCCTTTCTGCTGGCCGCGCGCGTTGAGGTTGCCGAGGCGGAGCTTGACCCACGGCATCTGGGCGATAACCCGCTGGTCAATGGTCGGCACCCGGTCCCTGGCGGCGTCGTACCAGTACACGCGCAGCAGCTCGCCGCGGACGTGGTCTTCGGCGTGCCGGGTGAGGGCCTGGATCAGCTTGTCGGCGTCCACCCGGTACTCGCGCCGGGAGGCCGCGCTGAACAGCAGCTCGCCGGCCGACGCGTAGATATAGCCAACGTCGACCATGATCGCGTAGCGAGACAGCAGCGGCAGCGGCGGGCCAGTTTCGGTCATAGTACTGACGACTCTAATAGCTCTCACGGGCGCCGAGCGGCCAGAAGCGGTACCGCAGTGCGATCAGGCGGTCACGATGTGGTGTTCCCGCCCTGGTCAGTGGTTTCAGCTGGCCGCTGCTGGGCGGCCGTCACGACGGCCCGCTCGCCGTCGGCGGGGGGCCCCTGATCAGCGTCGTCCCGCGCCCGTCCGGCGGCCGCCAGGGCGGTGGCGCGCAGCGGCCGGGCAAATGCGAGCGCGGCCGCGAGGCTGACCACCGGGATGGTGGGCACGACATACCGCAGCGAGAAGTCCGCGGTCAGCGGCGGGACGACCTCCATGGTCAGCGCCGCCACGAAGGGGAAGAGGGCAGGGCCGCCCCAGTTCCGCAGGGTGCGGAAGCCGTCCCGGCGCCAGGCAACCACGATGCCGCCCAGTCCTACCAGCATCAGCAGGCCGATTATGGTGCCGCGCAAGTAGAAGATCTTCTGGTAGTCGATCATGATGTCGGCGAACGGCTGCACTTCCCTGGTGTCAGCCGTGTGCCCGCCGGTGTACGCCCGCTGGACCCGGTGCAATGCGGCGATCCCTGACGCGACGTCCTGAGCCGTCAGCCCAGACAGCGCGTTCTGGGTCTGGGTGGCGTTGGTGAACTGGTACCGGGAGGCCATGGCCGGGCTGGGCACGTCGGGCCGGTCCCAGCTGTAGGTCAGCAGCCAGCCGCGCACCACGACGTTGGCGTAGCTCAGCGGCTGCGCCTCGATGGCCTTGATCGCGAACTTCTCCGCGAGGTGGTTCCGCGTCCGGGAGAACTTGTCAGAGCCGGTGCCGACCCGCAGCAGCGGCGAGTTGGCTTCCCAGATGTAGAACGGCGCCGAGACCCTGCTGGACGGCGGGCCCGACGGGCAGAGCGGCAGCAGGTCGGCGGGCGGCTTGATGACCGAGCACTCGGCAAAGCTCATGGTCCGCGACCAGAGGAAGACCCCGTCGCTGTCGTTAAACGCGACCTGGCCGTAACGCGCATCGAACCAGCCGAGGTAGGCCACTAGCGGAATGGCGCCGCCCACCACAGTGGCCACCAGCGCACGCCAGCCGAACCGGCGGACGGCCATGTAGACCAGCAGGACGATCAGCAGCGGCAGGCCGACGGGCCAGAAGGCGGAGGCGACCCCGAGCAGCAGCGCGGCGGCCGGCGTCG
>Ga0302326_10003342_pt1 | contig 37871 bp, 33 predicted proteins | sample Palsa_T0_3_FD_202264 | JGI IMG/M metagenome (GOLD analysis project Ga0302326, IMG submission 202264) | Peat permafrost microbial communities from Stordalen Mire near Abisko, Sweden - Palsa_T0_3 | ecosystem: Environmental > Terrestrial > Soil > Palsa > Peat permafrost | place: Sweden: Abisko... | reverse complement strand
CGCATCGTTGATCACCCGCCAGCCCGGCGACGGCTGGATCCATACGACTCGACGCTGGACGCTGATTACCTGGCTGTTCCAGTCGACCGGTGTCATGCTCGGCATGGCTTGGGCGTATCACGTGCTTGGATGGGGAGGTTATTGGGGCTGGGACCCCGTCGAGAACGCATCGCTGCTGCCCTGGCTCAGCGGTACCGCCTTCCTCCACTCCGTCATGATGCAGGAGAAGAAAGGCATGATGAAGGTCTGGAATGTGGTGCTGATCTCGACCACGTTTCTGCTTTGTATCTTCGGTACTTCGCTCACCCGCACCGGCCTGGTTAGCTCCGTGCACGCCTTTGCGCAAGGCCCACTGGGCAAGTATTTCTTTTCATTTCTGGCTATCTGCATCGCTGGAATCGCTTACCTGATCCTCGACCGCCTGGAGTATCTGAAGAGCGAATCCGAACTGGAAAGCGTGATCTCCCGCGAATCCAGCTTCCTGTTCAATAACCTGATCCTGCTGGCAAGCTGCTTCGCGGTGCTCTGGGGAACTTTGTTCCCGGTGATTTCCGAAGCGGTTTCCGGTGAGAAGATCAGTCTCGACTCGGTCTGGTTCAACAAGCTGATGATCCCCATCGGGCTGTTCCTGCTGGTGCTCACCGGAGTCGGTCCGTTGTTCGCCTGGCGCCGCACGTCGTGGGAAAGCCTGCGCCGCAACTTCCAGTGGCCGGGCATTGCTTCGCTGGTTCTGGCCGTTGCGCTGCTGGCCGCCGGTGTGCGCAGTTTCTACGCGCTGATCTCGTTCGGCTTCTGCCTCTTCGTTGCGCTCACCGTGCTGATGGAGTTTTACAAAGGCGGCCGCGCCATCGCCGCAAAGAACAACATGAATCTGTTGCGCGCGACGGTGGAACTGACTCACCGCAACACGCGCCGCTATGGCGGATATCTGGTCCATATGGGCATCGTATTGATGTTCATCGGCTTTACCGGCGCGGCCTTCAATAAGTCGGATGTCAAGGAAATGGCTGTAGGCGACACGCTGGCGCTGGGCCGCTACGATCTGAAGGTTGTGGATCTGAAGGAAGGCGAGAACGACAACTATAGCTGGCATCGCGCCACGGTGCTGGTTTCGCGCGGCGGCGATGTGCTGGGCACGCTTGAACCCGAAAAGCGTTTCTATAAGGCCAGCCGCCAGGGTACGTCGGAAGTTGGGGTGCGACCGCGGCTTAACGAAGATCTCTATCTCAACTTCGGCGGCATGTCCGACGATGGCGTCCGCGCCGTAATCCAGGCTTACGTCTTCCCGCTGGTCTCGTGGATCTGGATCGGCGGCCTGGTGCTGATCGGCGGCACTCTGGTGTGCCTGGTCCCCAGCAAAATCAAGATGCAATACGCGCGCACCGAAGTGGTCGGGATAACCAGAAAATATGCGGAAGTTCCGAAATAGGGTGGGGCAGGCTCGCAGCCTGCGCGGGGCTCGAAGCCCCGCTCTTTCCGTTGTGCTTATCCTGGTCGCCTGCCCCTTCGCCTTTGCCGAAACCGCAGCCGAAAAGCCCAGCGTGGATGTCCGCCGCGTGGGCGCGCACATCGGCTGTCAGTGCGGCTGCAAGGATACCGTGGCCACCTGCGCCATGCTGGAATGCAGCTTTTCGAAGCCGGCCAAAGAGAAGATCGCCAAGCTGCAGGCGGGGGGCTTGGCCGACAAAACCATCATCGACCAGTTCGTCGCCGAATTCGGGCCGGCGGTCTATCGCGGCGATCCCAGCGCGTTCGGCTGGCTCGTCCCGTATCTGTTGATCGCGCCTGGTCTGGCATTCATCTGGTGGTTCGTGCGGCGTTACTACCGCAAACCCCGCCCTATCGCCGGAATAGAACCCGTTCCGGACGATTCAGAGCTGGCTAAGTATCGCGAGCAGATCGAGAAGGATTTGGCGCACCTGGAATAAATGGTTATTGTCATAGCAGCGTTGATCGCCGTCGGGGCGATTGTTTTCATCCTGACGGTGCGGGCCAAGGACTTGCCCGAGCCTGAGCCGGTCTCCCCCTTTCAGCATTTGGATGAGCGCAAAGCTGCTATTTACGAAAACCTGCGCGACCTACAGTTCGAGTACCGCGTCGGTAAACTCTCCGATCACGACTACCAGGAGACCAAGAAGGACCTGCAACGCGAACTGGCCGGCGTAATGGCCGAAGTGGACCGTCTGAAGCTGCAACTGAGTCCCAATGGAGCCGTGCCGCGGCCGGTGCCGCATGCCGCGGCCGAGCCCCAGCGCATCGACCCGCTGACCTGCCCCCACTGCGGAGCGAAGTTCCCCCAACCGCTGAAATTCTGCGGCGAATGCGGCAAGCCCATGAAAGTGGCACAGGCATGAAAGCTATCTGTGTTTATTTGTGTTTATCCGTGGTTCCATTGCTTGCCGCCGTCGACGGCACGGTGATCAACAAGACCACCGGCCAGCCCCAACCCGGCGCCACCGTGACACTCTATAAGCTGGGCCAAGCGGGTATGGAGTCGGTCGAGAGCGTCAAGTCAGGCGCGCAAGGCAAGTTCCATATAGATCAAACCCCGCAAGGTCCGCACCTCATCCAGACCGCCTTCGACGGTGTCACTTACAATCACATGCTGCCGCCCGGCTCTGTCTACAGCGGCCTGTCTCTGGATGTCTACAACTCCTCCAAGCAGCCCGGCGGCGCCCGCATTTCACGCCATTTTGTGATCTTCCAGCCCAGCGGCGCGCAGATGTCGGTAGGTGAAGGCTTCATATTCACGAACAATGGCGTGACCACTTACAACGATCCCGATGGCGGTACGCTCAAGTTTTATCTCCCCGTCGAGGCCAAAGGCATTGTGCAGGTGAAGGCCACCGCGCCGCAGGGCATGCCCATCGATCGCGCGGCCGACAAAACCAATCAGACAGGCATTTACAAAGTCGATTTTCCGATTAAGCCCGGCGAAACCACCATTCAGGTGACTTACTTAGTGCCCTATAGCTCAGGCGCGGTATTTGAAGGCAAGACCGTTGGCAAGTCGGAGGAACCCACGCTGCTGGTGGTCCCGAGCGGCGTCACACTGAAGGGTGAAGGCGTCGAGAGCAAAGGCCAGGAGCCGCGCTCGCAAGCCTCCATCTATAGCGTGGCAGCCGCCACTTACAAGGTCGAGATTGCCGGTTCCATGCCCGCCGCCGCTCCCGCCGATGGCGACTCCGCCGACAATGGCCCCGGCCTGGAAGAGGTTTCGCCGAAGATCCTGCGGCAGAACACGAAGTGGATCCTGGCGCTGGCCCTAGGCATCCTGGCCCTCGGCTTCATTGTGCTCTACCGCGCCCAGCCGGCCGCCGCGTCTCCAATCCCCTCTGCGAAAGGAAAGAATGAGCGCGGTCGCCGCTGAGTGTGTCTGGAAGTTCTACGGCCATTTGAATCGACTGCGCCTCCTCCGCGTCTGGGACCTATGCCATAATTATTAGTGGTATGGGCCTCGACATCTCCCCGAAACCCGGCTGGCCGCTAAGGCCCGCGAGTTCGGTCTTTCAATCGACGCCTTCCTGGAGCGGCTGATGAACGAGAGCGGCGATCCGGCCGCCCCCGCTCCGCGCAGCACTATCCCTGAGCTGCCCACTTGGCATCTCGGAACGCGCAGCAGCCTCCACAGGCGGGACATCTACGATGTCCGTTGAGTCGGTAGTTGTCGATGCGAACATTTTGGTATACGCCTTCGACGTTGATGCGCCACAGCACGTCCCGTCACGCGCGTTGTTGAACGCGGCGCGCGACCCAGCCACCAGCCTATTTGTGACATCGCAGGTCCTCGCCGAGTTTATTCGATAGTCACAAACCCCCGGCGTGTAGCCATTGCGCGTACGTCGGCTGAGGCGATTCGGGCACTGTCGGACTTGCTCGCCTACCCGGGTTTCAACACTGTAGACTTCGAAGCGTCTGCGGAATTGGCGGTTCTCGCTCCGTCATGCTAAATACTCCATTGCGGTTGTGAGAGAGTCTCGCTTACTTTCAGATATACTGTTGTTTCAGAGGGACGGGTGTCAAATTCGCATCGCTCAACCCGCGACATGAAGGAAAACGACAACAGTTCCCCCAGTCTGACCGCGAAAGGAAAGAATGAGCGCGGTCGCCGCTGAGGGCGTCTGGAAGTTCTACGGCGACTATCCCGCGCTGCGCGACGTGATTCTGCACGCCGAACCCGGTGCGTGCCTGGCCCTGATCGGCCGCAATGGAGCGGGGAAAACCACCCTGCTGCGCATCATCGGCGGCTTTTCCAAAGCCGGGCGCGGACAGGTCCGCATCTTCGGCAACGATCCGCGCGATACCGAGACGCGCCGCCGCGTGGGATGGATCGGGCACGGCATCTCCGTCTACGACGAGTTGTCCGCTCTCGAAAATCTGAGCCTGTTCGGGCGGCTCTACAATCTGCCCGATCCCCAGAAGTCCGCCATGGAATGGCTGGAACGCACGGGCCTCGAGCGCGTAAAAGACGGCCTGGTGCGCGAGTTTTCCCGCGGCATGCGCCAGCGCCTGGCAGTAGCCCGCGCCTTCCTGCACCAGCCTTCCGTCCTGCTGCTCGACGAACCTTTCACCGCGCTCGACGACCGCGCCATCGCCGTGCTGCAACGCCTGCTGCGCGAAGCCCTGGCCGAAGGCCGCACCGTGGTCATGTCCACCCACCAGTTGCGCGAGGCGCTGGAACTCGCCACCCACGTGGCCCTGCTGAACCGCGGCAAGATCGCCTTCCACGGCGCGCGCACCCCGCAGATGCTGGCCGATCCCGGCTGGGTCTACGCGCACTACGACGAGGCCTGATGGACTTCCTCCGGCAAACGCTGGTGATCGCGAGAAAAGACCTGCGCGCGGAGCTCCGCACCAAGGAAGCCATCAACGCCGCGCTGGCTTTCTCGATCGTCATACTGGTCCTGTTCAGTTTCGCCTTCGATCCCGGAGAGCAGGAGACCGTCGAAATGTCGGGCGGCCTGTTGTGGATCGTGTTCGCCTTCGCCGGCACGCTGGTGTTGAACCGCAGCTTCGCGCGCGAAGTGCCCAACGATTGCCTGGATGCCCTGGTGGCCGCGCCCATTTCCGGAGCCGCGCTGTTCCTGGGCAAGGCCCTCGCCAACTTCGTGCTGGTCATCGCCGTCGAGCTGGTCTCCTTGCCGGTCTTCGGTATCTTCTATAATGTGCACTGGACCGGGCAGATCTGGTCGTTGCTGTTGGTCCTGGCGCTGGGTACCTGGGGGCTCACCGTGATTGGGACCATCTTCAGCGCGCTGACCGTGAATATCCGGTTGCGCGAATTGATGGCGCCGTTGCTGGTTTATCCCATGCTGATTCCGGCGCTGATGAGCGCCATGAAGTTGACCATGGACCTGATTGCCGGAAAGCCGCTAGGCGGCGAAGACGAAGTCTGGCTGCGGTTGCTGGTGGCGTTCGACGTGATTTTTACGGCGCTATCGCTGGTCTTACTGGAGACGGTATTGGTGGGATAGGCTTCCGGCCCGTCCCGTTTGTGTGTAGGAGTTCATTTATGCGCGAAAAGCTAATCTACGGCCTGGGCGCGATCGCGGCAGTGCTACTGGCCCGCGATCTCTACTCGATTTTCATGCAGCTTCCCGACGAAGCCTCGCAAGGGATGATCTACCGCATCATCTTCTTCCACGTGCCCGCCGCCATCACGGCCATGCTGTGCGCGGCGGTCACCTGCATTACCAGCGTGACGTACCTGCTTACAAGGAACCTCAAGTTCGATGCCATCTCGGTGGCCGTCACCGAAGTCGGCCTCGCTTTCCTGGCCGCCAACCTGGTTACGGGGTCCATCTGGGGACGCATCATCTGGGGCATCTGGTGGACCTGGGACGCCCGTCTCACTTCCGCCCTGGTCTGCTGGCTGCTGTACGCCGGATACCTGATGCTGCGCCGCGCCATCGAAGAGCCCACCGCGCGCGCGCGCATCTCGGCGGTCTTCAACATCTTCGCTTTTGTCGACGTCCCCATCGTTATCTTCTCCATCAAGTGGTGGCGCACGCAGCATCCGCAGCCGGTTTTCTGGGGCGGCGGCAGCATCGATCCCGCCATGTACCTGACTGCCGTGCTGAACCTGGTCGCGCTGATCCTGCTGGCTGTGGTGCTCTCGCTCATCCGCCTGCGGCAGGAAGAAGTGCAACGCGAAATCGATTCCATACGCCGCTACGCGCACGCTGTTTAACGGAAACCAAATGGACACACGCAATTTCACTTTCATGTTTTACGGCTTCCTGGCCGCCTGGCTGATCCTGGTGGTCTATGTGCTCTCGCTGGTCTCGCGCGAGCGCAAGATCACCGAGCAGCTCAAGGGGCTGAAGGGCTTGCTGGACGACAGGGATCGCAAATGACGTGGCTGCCTTGGTGGGGCAGTCTCGCAGCCTGCTGGGGGCCTCGTAGGCCGCCTCTCTTCATAAAATGAGCGCACCCATCCAACGTCGCCACTTCCTGACCGCCGCCCCCGCGGCGCTGCTGCCCGCCCGCGCCCAAACCGCTACTCGCGGCCTTCCGGCGCCCATCATCAAGGACGTCACCGTAATCGCCACGGCGCCCGCCGGCCTGCGCCTCTCCGTGGTCAAGATCGCGACCGATCAGGACGGCCTCTACGGCTACGGCTGCGCCACGTTCACGCAGCGCGCCGAGCTGGTCAACGCCGCCGTCGAGAAGTACCTGCGCCCATTCCTCATCGGCAAGCGCGCCGATCGCATCGAAGACATCTGGCAGGCCTGCTACAACAGCTCCTATTGGCGCAACGGTCCGGTGCTGAACAATGCCATCAGCGGCGTCGATCAGGCACTCTGGGATATTAAGGGACGCCAGGCCGGCATGCCGGTTTACCAGCTTCTCGGCGGCAAGTGCCGCGAAGCCGCCGCCTGCTACACGCATGCCGCCGGCGCCGAGATTCAGCAGACCATAGACCAGGCCCGCCAGTTCATAGAGCAGGGCTTCCGGCACGTGCGCGTCCAGGTGGGGGTGCCCGGCATGGCGGGTTATGGCGCCGCGCGCGGCGACGCTGCCGCGGCCGCTCTGGGCGTACTGCATGACGGCCCGGTCTTCGAGCCGGCCTACTACATCCGCCGCGCGCTGAAGTTGTTCGAAGAGTGCCGCAAGCAGCTTGGCGACGAGGTTGAACTGCTGCATGACGTGCATGAGCGCGTCTCGCCCAACCAGGCCGTCCAATTCCTGAAGGATGCCGAGCGCTTCAAGATGTTCTTCATGGAAGATCCGCTGTCGCCCGAAGACATCGCCTACTTCCAACAGATCCGCAGCCAGTGCGCCACGCCTATCGCCATGGGTGAGCTCTTCAACAGTCCGCACGAGTGGACGCCACTCATCACCGGACGCCTGATCGATTACATCCGCATCCACGTGACGCAGGCCGGCGGTCTCACGCCCGTACGCAAGATCGCCGCCATGGCCGAGATCCATGGCGTGAAGACCGCCTGGCACGGCCCCGGCGACGTCTCGCCCATTGGACACGCCGCCAACGTGACCCTCGATGTGGTGTGTTATAACTTCGGCATCCAGGAGTACTCGCCCTTCAACGATCGCCTGCAGGAAGTCTTCCGCGGCTGCCCGGTGATGAAAAATGGCTACCTCAACGCCAACGACGGGCCCGGCTGGGGCATTGAGGTCGACGAGAAGCTGGCCGCCAAATATCCCTATGGCAGCTTCGAATCGGACGAACGTAAGCGTCTCAACGGCGGTTGGGGCGAAGTGCGGCGGCGCGACGGCACGGTGATCAAGCAATAGTGCAACAGCCCGGGCAGCCGTGGTAGCTTTGCGACATGAAGCTTACAATTGAGCTGGATAGGGAGCCCGACGACCGCTGGATTGCCGAGGTTCCGGAGTTGAACATCCTGCTGTACGGGGAATCGCGGCATGAGGCCATCGCGAGAGCCGAGGCAGCGGCGCGCGAAGTCGTGGCTGATCGAATAGCCCACGGCGAATTGCCACCCGATTCGGCGAAGACCGACTTCCAAGTTGCCGCATGAGTTCGTGGCCGTCGTCGAAAGCGCGGCGTGTTTTCGCTGCCCTTCAACGTATTGGCTGGCGTCACGCGTCAAGTTAAGGCTGCTTCAATGCCTCGTTAATCTCGATGTCGCGTTTCAGTACCTCGGTCAAGAGCTCCGACAGATCCACGCCACCCTGTTCGGCTTTACCGGAGAAGTACTCCCACACGCTTCGCTCGATAGAAGCTGGCATGAGCACCCTCGCACCGGGCGGAATATGATGGAGGCCGCGGATGCCTTTACTGAAGTCGATCTCGGCCGGCATGTCCACTTCATCGACGGGTTGATCACTCATAGATTTTCCTTATACTGGCGAATCATTCTGTATCGATTCCCACGGGAGATAGCGACCGCCCGTTCCCCGCACCGTGAGGCCGGCGTCCTACTTCGAGCTGTGCATCAACTGCTCGATGTTGACTAACTCAGTCGGATAGTCGCCCGAATAACACGCGTAACAATATTCATGCTTCTCGCTGTCGCCGACTGCCTTGCGCAGCGAAGGCAGCGACAGATAGCCGAGCGTATCCGCCTCCACAAACCGCCGGATGCCTTCCACATTATTATTAGCGGCGATCAACTCCCGCTTGGTAGGGGTATCCACGCCGTAGAAGCACGGCGAAATCGTGGGCGGACACGAAATGCGCAAATGTACTTCGCGCGCGCCGGCCTGCCGCATCATGCGCACGATCTTCCGGCTGGTGGTGCCGCGCACCAGAGAGTCGTCCACCAGGACAATGCGCTTGCCTTCCAGCAGGTAGCGCACCGGGTTGAGCTTCAGCTTCACGCCGAAATCGCGAATTGCCTGGGATGGCTCGATGAACGTGCGGCCCACGTAGTGATTGCGGATCAGCCCATGGCGGAAAGGCAGCCCGGACTCGGCCGAGTATCCCAGGGCCGCGGCCACGCCGGAGTCCGGCACCGGCACCACTACATCCGCATCCGCGGGATGCTCCCGAGCCAGCAGGCGGCCCAGCATTTCGCGCGATTCCTGCACGGGGCGGCCGAAGACAATCGAATCCGGGCGCGAAAAATAGACGTGCTCGAAGGCGCACTGCGCCAGCGGGCGCTCCGGCGCGAAGCGCTCGCGCGTGACTCCCTCGGGGCCCACGATGATCATTTCGCCGGGCTCCACTTCGCACAGGTAAACCGCGCCGATCAGATCGAAAGCGCAGGTCTCGGATGCGAAGACGTAGCCGGCATGTCCGTTCAGTTCCATCTGCCCCATGGCCAGCGGACGGAAGCCGTGCGGATCGCGCGCCACGATGATGCGGTCCTCGGCCAGGAACACCAGCGAAAACGCCCCCTCGATCTGCAACAGCGCGTCGCGCAATGCGCCCGCCAGCGTACGCTCGGAGGAGTGCGCCACCAGGTGCAGGATCACTTCGGTGTCGCTGTTGGCCTGGAAAATCGACCCGCGCCGCTCCAGTTCGGTGCGCAGTTCGATGGCGTTAGTGATGTTGCCGTTGTGCGCCACAGCCACGCGGCCCTTGTTGCAGGCCACCGAGAAGGGCTGCGCGTTCAGCAGCGCCGTGTCGCCGGCCGTCGAGTAGCGCGTGTGGCCGATGGCCAATTCGCCCGGCAGTTCGTCCAACACCGCGGTGGTGAAGATGTCCGCCACGTGCCCCATGGACTTCTGGCAGTAGATTTCGGCGCCGTCGCTGGTGCAGATGCCCGCGCTTTCCTGGCCGCGATGCTGCAGCGCGTAGAGGCCCAGGTAAGCCATTTTGGCGGCCTCCGGATGGCCGTAAACGGCAATTACTCCGCATTCGTCGTGGAATTTGTCGAACATTGTATGAGACCGTTTTATGACTGCAGTTGCTTTTCGAGCGACCCTTCATAGGCCGCTTTCAGGCTGTCGATAGTAACGGAAACCAGCGCCGCGCCGCGATTGCCGATGGCCAGGGCGTGCTTCATCGTGATACCCACCCGCGGCGCCGCCACCCCGTGCCGCGCGGCGATTTCCACCACCGCATCCGGGCTGGCCGTCGAGACCAGAATGCGCGAGGGCCCTTCGTGGAACAGCAGAAACTCCGGGCTCAGGTCCGCATCGAAATCGAGCGCCGCGCCCACGCCGCCCTGGCAACATTCGGCCGCCGCCACCGCCACACCGCCATCGCTCGCGTCATGGGCCGATTCCGCGAGGCCCGCCGCGATAATCTCCCGCATGGCGTCGTGGACTCGCTTCTCGTAGTCCATATCCAGCGCCGGGGGCAGGCCCCAAAGCTCCTTCAGAATCACCTTCGCATATTCGGTGCCGCCGAAATGGAGGTCGTCACACTCGCCGATGCCGCCTATTAGCACGATCGGCCGGCCGGGAGTCTTGAAATCCCGCGTCACCGGCGCCGCGGTCTGCATCAGTCCGACGATGCCGATCACCGGCGTCGGCCAGATGCCTTCGCCCAGCGTTTCGTTATACAGGCTGACGTTGCCGCCCGTGATCGGCGTCCCGTAGAAGCGGCATGCTTCGGACATACCCTCGATCGCTTCCACCAGCTGCCCCATGATTTCGGGCCGCTCCGGGTTTCCGAAATTCAGGCAATTCGTGGCGGCCACCGGCTGCGCGCCCACGGTGGCCAGGTTGCGGCAGCACTCGGCCACCGCCAGCATGGCGCCTTCGCGCGGCGAGAGATAGCAATAGCGGCTGTTGCCATCCAGCGACATCGCAATGGACACTCCATTTTCTTTGATGCGCACCACCGCCGCGTCGGCTCCCGGACCGGCTAGCGTGTTGGTGCGTACCATGTAGTCGTATTGCTCCCAAATGTAGCGCTTAGAGCAAATATCGGACGACGCCAACAGCGCCATCAGCGCATCCTGCGCGTTCGGAATCGGCGCCACGCCGCTTGGCCCCCTCGCCCGCCGGGCCGCTACCTGCCTGCGATGCGGACGGTCGTAAAGCGGCGCTTCGTCCGCTAGTTCGCGGTTCGGGATCTCGGCCACCGTTCTGCCATGCTGCCTGACGCGCAGCAGCCCATCCGCCGTAACCGCACCAATGGTGACGGCATCCAAGCCCCATTTGCGGAAAACCTGGAAGACCTCGCCTTCCCGGCCTTTGGCGGCCACCAGCAGCATGCGCTCCTGCGATTCGGAGAGCATGATCTCATACGGCGTCATGCCGGTCTCGCGCTGCGGCACCAGGTCCAATTCGATTTCGATGCCGGTGCCGCCGCGGCTGCCCATCTCGCAGGTCGAGCAGGTGAGGCCCGCCGCACCCATGTCCTGAATAGCCACAATCGCGCCCGTCTGCATGGCTTCCAGGCACGCCTCCAACAGCAGCTTTTCGAGAAACGGATCGCCCACCTGCACGTTGGGCCGCTTCTGTTTGGATTCCTCGGTGAACTCGGCCGACGCCATGGAAGCGCCGTGGATGCCGTCGCGGCCGGTCCTGGCGCCCACGTAGATCACCGGGTTGCCGACGCCGGCGGCGCTGGCGTAGAAAATGTCTTCCTTCTTCGCCACGCCCAGCGCGAAGACGTTCACCAACGGATTCCCGTTGTAACACGCCTCGAAAATACATTCGCCGCCCACCGTGGGCACGCCGAAGCAATTGCCGTAGTGCGCGATGCCTGCCACCACGCCCTGCAGGATGCGGCGATTGCGCGGGCCGGCCTGCGGATCGTCCAGCGGACCGAAGCGCAGCGAATCCAGCACCGCGATAGGCCGCGCCCCCATGGTGAAAATATCGCGCAGGATGCCGCCCACCCCCGTGGCCGCGCCCTGGAACGGCTCGATGAAGCTGGGGTGGTTGTGGGATTCGATCTTGAAGGCGATCACGTAGCCGCCGCCCACATCGATAATGCCTGCGTTTTCGCCGGGACCCTGCACCACCAGCTTCCCGCGCGTGGGTAGTCTCTTCAGGTGCAGGCGGGAGCTCTTGTACGAGCAATGCTCGCTCCACATCACGCTGAAGACGCCCAGCTCCGTATAATTGGGCTCGCGCCCCAGAATGTCGACGATTTTCCGGTATTCCGATTCGGTGAGCTGATGCTGCGCGATCAGGTCGGGCGTAATCGCGAGCGTGCTCATATCCGGAGGGCCGCCGCAGGTTGAAGCGCCGCCGCCGTTGCCGGTGCTGTCGCCACTGCTCTTACCATGGACCGGAAAATCACAAGGCCGTCGCTCGATCCCATCAACGGCTCGGTGGCGCGCTCCGGATGCGGCATCAAGCCCAGCACGTTACGCTGTGCGTTCAGTATCCCGGCAATGTCGCGCATGGAGCCGTTGGGGTTCTCCACGTAGCGGAACGCGACGCGGTCTTCGGCCTCCAGTTCGTCGAGAGTGCGCTCGCCGGCTACGTAGCAGCCTTCCCCGTGAGCGATCGGCATGCGCAGCGTCTGGCCGGCTTCCGCGGCGGCCGTGAATGGAGAGTCCAGCGTCTCTGTGCGCAGCCGCACCTCGCGGCACATGAATTTCAGATTGCGGTTGCGCATCAGCGCGCCCGGCAGCAGGCCGGCTTCGACCAGAATCTGGAAGCCGTTGCAGATGCCCAGCACCAGGCCGCCATCCGCCGCGAACTTGCGCACGGCCGCCATCACCGGCGAGAACTTGGCGATCGCGCCGCACCGCAGATAGTCGCCGTAGGCGAAGCCGCCCGGCAGGATGACCGCATCGATGTCGCCCAGAGTCGCCGAATCGTGCCAAATGAATTCAGCCCGCTGGCCCAGGTTGTGGTTCACCGCAAACCAGGCATCGTGATCGCAATTACTGCCGGGGAAGACAATAACGCCAAATTTCATGAGCTTCGAGTGCCGGGGAGCTTACATATCATCGTACCATTTATCGGGCCATGGCCGCGTGCTACTGGATCGCCACCGTGATGCCCGCCTGGCTGTTGTCGATATTGGCAAACGATACCAACAACGGAGCCGCGCCGGAAGCTACTCCTTCGGGCACGACTACGTTTATTTGCAGCGCGCCAGCCACCAGTCCGGGCGCGGCGCCTACGTACAAGACGTGCGCCGGCACTCCACCGAGGGTCACGCCCACCGGCAGCAGCGGAGCAGGCAACGGCAAGGACAACGGCTCGATCAGCCCGTCAACGCCGCCCGGCGCAGTCTGGCCCTGCCCTGTAGCGAAGATCTGTATGGCGGAACCGGCGCTCACCGGATTGGCGGAGGAAACCAGGTTATAGTTTACGTCCAGGATGGCGCCGGGACCTTGGCCGGTGGCGTCGGCGCTGAAAATACCCGGCGCGCTCGAAACCACCGGCAAAGTCACCGAGTTGGATCGCGCGCTTCCAAACATCGCCTCCACCGAGACATTCGAGGCGCCCGCCAGCTCATAGGGTACGATGGCATTGATTTGCCCCGCGTTGGTGTACAGGATCGGCGCGGGGTAGCCGTTGAACGTGACCGTGACATTAGCGAGGGCGCTCTCGATGTATCCCTTAGCATCGACGGTGGCCGCCACGCCCGCGTCCGGCCCCAGCGCAGTCCCGAATATGGTGACGATCTCGCCCGGCGAAATGTCGCCGACCAGGTAACTGGCCCCGTTGACCACGCTGCCGATTACGGGCAGCGGCGCGGTCACCGTAAGAGTGACATTAATGGTTATCTGCACAGTTCCGGAACCGCCGCTCAGAGCGATGGAGCCGTTATATGAACCGGCTCCCAGCTCGGCGGGATTCACCGTAACCGACAGTGTAGCGGGCGTAGTGGAGGCACTCTGTGTCAGCGAGAGCCATCCACTGCTCGCAGCCGTAGCTGTGAATGTGACTGGCGCGCCCACCGAAGTGACCGACACGGTTTGCGCCGCGGGAGGCGGGTTACCCGCGGCGTACGCGAACGCCAGCGGATTCGGCGTGGCGGCCAGGGATGCCGCGGCCGAGACGGTCAGCGTCACGGAGACGGTTTGCGCCGGGCCGCCCGCCGGAGTGATGGTAATGCTGCCGTTATACGTGCCGGGAGCGATGCTCGACGGATTGACCGAGACGCTCAAAGTTGCGTTGCCTGTTCCCGAAGCCGGAGTCACTGCCAGCCACGTGCCGCCGCTCGAACCGGCGCTCGCCGTGAAGCTCAGCGAGCCGGCGATCTGCAGGCTCTGCGCGGCCGGTAGGGTTCCACCCTGGGTATACGTGAATGCCAGCGTAGCCGGACTGACGGTGAACGGAACACCGCCGCCGGCCACCGTGAACGCGACTGGAATCTGCGTGGTCACGCCGCCCGCGGTAGTCAGCTCGACCGTGCCCGGATAGGTTCCCCCTGCTAACTTGGTCGCATCGGCCGTAACCGTAAGCGGCGTGTTGCTGGTGTTGGCCGTCCCACTGGTTGGGGAGACGGAGAGCCAACTCCCCGTGGGAGTAGTACTGGCGGTGAAGGCGGTGGCCGAGGCCGCAGATACTTCGATCGTCTGGCTTTGCGGCGAACCGCCCGCGGGAGCGCTGAAACTAAGCGAAGCCGGGTTGGAGACAACCGCTGTGGCGTCCTCGACCGTCAACAGGACCGGTACCACTACCGAAGAGCCGCCCGCCGTCCCCGGAGTCAGGATGATATCCGCCACGTAGGTGCCGCTCGGCAGGGTTTGCGGAGCCAGCGTCACGGTAAGGTTGGCGGGAGTATTCAGGCTGGAGCCGCTAGAACCGACCTGTAACCAACTGGGCATTCCGGGGGCGACAGCAAACGACTGGAACGGCTGGCTGGAAACACCCACATCGAGAGCCAACGGCGCCGGAGGCGAGTTGCCGCCGAAGTAATTCAAAATCAACTCGCCAGGGGTAGTGGTGAGCACCGGGTTCGCGGAAACGACTAAGGTAACCTGAACGTCCTGTTCGTGCGTGTCCATGTCGACGATGACACTGCCTGAATAAGTGCCCGCAGCCAGTCCCGCGGGATTGGCCGTAACGATCACCTGGCTGGGAGGCGGGCCGCTGGTTGCGGAAGCCGAAAGCCAGTTTCCAGTGACCGTAGCGGTATACGAGGAGTTGACGGCATCGGTCACCACCAGCGTCTGCGGCGCGGGAAGCGATCCCCCTACTTGCGCTACAAACGTCAAATAGGTAGGATTGGCGACACTCGATACACCACTGACTTCCAGTGTGACCGGGATACTCTGTACGCCGCCATCCGCGTCAGTCACGGTGATGGTGCCCGGATAGTTGCCTATCGCCAGGCCCGTCAGATTCACGGTCACATTCAGATTGGCGGGCAGCGATCCGGATATCTGCGTCGTCCCTCCATTAACCAGGAGCCAGTTGCCGGTACTGGCAGCCTGGGCGGCATAAGTGTCGTTCGAAATCGGGCTGGTCAGTTGGACCACCTGCGCCGGAGGCGTGGTTCCACCCGCCGTGTAAGGGAATGTGAGAGAAGAGGGACTGGCGGTCAGCGTGTTCGAGTTGAGCTGCAGCGTGACGGGAATGGCGACAACGGCGCCTGACGAGGGGGTCACCGTGACGTTCCCATTATATGTTCCGGCAGTCAGGTTGAGAGGATCTACTGTGACGGTGAGAGTTGCCGGAGTATAACTGACGTTCGCGCTGGCGGTCAACCAGTTCCCGGTCCCCGAAACACTCGATGTCACCGAGAAGCTGACCGCAGCGCCGCCGCTGCCTGAGAGTTGGATGGCTTGGACGGTCGGGCCGGATGGCACGCTGAACGTTAGCGATACGGGCGAGGCAATAATCGAGATGGCGGCGCCGACAGTGAGCGTAACCGGGACAGTCAAGCTGGGGAAACCCGTCGCGGTAACGGCGATGGCCGCCGTATACGTGCCCGGCTGGCTGGCCAACTGATCGAATGTGCCGGTATCCAGATAGACTTGCATCGAGTTGCCGTGGACCAGCGGCTGGGGGAAAAGTGCGGGGGGGGTACCAGTGCCGGGTGTTATGGTCACACTAAGAGCCGGCGAGCTTCCATCGCTGGCAGTCACGGTTACGAACACCGGTTGAGGCTCCGCTTGCCCTTGGCTGTATTGAAAAACTACAGCGCTGGGCGACGCCGACAGCGTCGCGGGCATGACCGGCGCGGCCGCCGCCGCGGCTGCAGCCAAGGATAAACAGAGCTTCAGAGCTAGAGATCCGCCGATCTTCATATAATTCTTCGCACTAGAATGATACCCTAAACCAGCGGACACTAATAGGGGTAGCACGGTCCGGTTCCGGAGCGAGGCTTACCGGGCCGGGCGCGAGCGGTTCCGATTTACCTGTTGCAATCCCACAGGCAACCTGATACATTCCTATGGGAAGCCAACATGGAAGGCAGCAGCGAAGTCCCGCAAGGCGCGCTGGCCTTGACGGTTCGCGCTGCGGGGAGAAACGTCATGCGAGCCCTGCGCCGCACCTGGAAGCGCCTCACCGGCACGTTCGCGAGCGCCCGCCGCGAAGATGAATTGGCCATCGAGATGCAGGCGCACGTGGAGATGCAGACCGAGGACAACCGCGCCTGCGGCATACCCGAGGAGGAAGCCCACCGCCAAGCCCTGCTAAAGTTCGGCGGAGTGGAAAGCGCCAAAGAGAGTTATCGCGATCAGCGCGGCCTGCCCCAAGTGGACGCCATGGCGCAGGACACGCGGTACGCCTTACGCGCCATGCGCAAGAACCCCGGTTTCGCCGCCGTTGCCATATTGTCGCTGGCCCTCGGCATAGCCGCCACCACTTCCATCTTCAGCATCGTGAACAGCGCGCTGCTGCGAACCTTGGCGTATCGCGATCCCGCGCGGCTGGTCGCGATTTCCGTGGGCGGCGCCGTCTCCGCGCCGCTATACGACACCTTCCGCCGTGAGGCGCGGTCTATCGAGCAAGCCGCGCTCTTTGTCAACGTCTCGCTGAATCTGGCAGGCGGCAATGGCGAACCTGAGCGGGTGCCCGCGGCGCGCGTATCGGCCAGCCTGTTTGGCTTGCTGGGCGTGAAGGCCCGCCTCGGCCGCACCTTTACGCGGCAGGAAGACCAACCGAAGGGCGACACCGTGGTCATTATCGGCGACAGCCTCTGGAAGCGGCGCTTTGGCGGCGATCCGCACGTGCTCGGCCGCAAGCTGCTGGTCAACGGCGTTCCGCAAACGGTGATTGGCATCATGCCGCCGGGTTTCCAGTTTCCGGACGGGCCGGAATTGCCCATCTGGGCCGGAACCTTTCCCCCCGCGGAGATGTGGCGGCCCATGGCGATGTTGAATGACGAGCGTACCTGCGGCGGCTGCTGGAATTTCGCGATGATCGCCCGGCTGCGCCCCGGTATTCCGCCGAGCCAGGCGCGCGCGGAGCTGCGCCGCATCCTGCGCGATCCGGTTTCCGAGCCGGATCTGACCGTGCGTTCGTTGAAGGATACCGTCTCGCGGCAGGCGCGCAGGCCGCTGGCCATCCTCTTCGTGGCGGTGGTGGTCTCGTTGCTGATCGCCTGCGTCAACGTGGCGAATCTGCTGATCGCGCGCGGGCTGCGCCGTCAGCCGGAAATCGCCCTGCGCATTTCGCTTGGCGCGGCGCGATCCCGCGTCGTGCGCCAGCTTTTGACCGAATCGCTGGTGCTGGCATTGTGCTCCGCGCTGCTCGCGATTCCGCTTTCCGCTATCGCCATTCGTGCTTTGGTGGCCATCGCGCCCGCCGGAGTTCCGGGCATCTCCGCCGCCACGCTCGATGCGCGCGTGTTGGCTTTCGCGCTGGCGCTCGCGCTGCTGACGACTCTCCTGTTCGGAACCGCACCCGCGCTCGCCACGGCCCACCGCGACACCGGGGACGCGCTGAAATCCGGAGGCCGTGGCGCTGCCGGAACGCGTTCCAGCTTGCGCACCGCGCTCATAGCCGCCGAGTTCGCGCTTTCGCTGGTCCTGGTGGTGGCGGCTAGCCTGTTAGCCAAAAGCTTCGTTGCCGTGGCCCACACGCCGCTAGGCTTCCATGCCGAAAACGTCCTTACCATGCGGCTATTGTTGCCGGATGCGCGATATAACGAAAAGCAGCGCGCCGCCCTCGCCGATCAGCTCATTGCCCGGTGCGCCGCTCTGCCCGGTGTGATCTCCGCCGCGGCCGTGAGCACGCTGCCCCTCACTGGAGAAGCCGAAGGTTGGGGGCTGGGGCCCGATGACGCTGACAGCCGCCAGGTGATGTTCCGCGTGCGCGCCATCACGCCCGCCTATTTCCGCACGCTCGGTATCCGGCTGAGGTCCGGCAGGGAGACCTCCGTCGACGACCGGGGAACTAACCTCGCGGCGGTCGTCAGTCAACTGGGCGCCCGCCTGCGCTGGCCTGGGGTCGCCGATCCGGTAGGGCGTAAGCTCGCGGGAATGACCGTCGTCGGCATCGTGGACGATACCCGCGCTTCCGGCCTCGATACCGAAGTGCACCCCTACCTCTATATTCCCTTCTCGCCACACTTCGCGCCAGAGGAGTTCGCCCTGGCGGTGCGCAGCGCATCGGATCCGGCGCGTTTGGCCGCCGCCGTGAAATCGGAAATCTGGCGCGTGGCGAAAGACCAGCCGGTTACCCACGTCGCCGTGATGCGCCAACTCGTGGCGGACTCCATCGCGCCGCGCCGTTTTGAAGCCCTGCTGATGGCTTTGTTCGCAGCCTTCGCGTTGCTGCTCGCCGGCGTCGGGATCTATGGCGTGGTGGCATATTCGGTAGCCCAACACACCCACGAGATCGGCATCCGCATGGCGCTGGGGGCATCCCGCGGGGTTATCGTCACCGGTGTTCTCTTCCGGACGGCCGCCCTGGCCTTCGCCGGTACGGCGCTGGGCTTAGCCGCCGCGTTCGCCATAGTGCCGCTGCTGCGCAGCCTGCTGTACGGGGTGAACGTCGTCGATCCGCCGGTGTTCGTAGCCTCGGCGCTCTTGCTGATCGCCGTCGCTGTCCTGGCAGGCCTGCTGCCAGCCCTCCGTGCCGCGCGCGTCGACCCCATGGTCTGCCTGAGGTATGAGTAGCTATCAGCGGCTCGCCCTTGCTGAAAGCTGTCTATTTCAGAATCTGAAACAGATTGCTGTAGTCGTCCGTCCACATGCGCATTTTCCCCGGCAGCGGCACCGTTTGCCCCGCCGCGCGCATCAGCGGCCCGTCGAAGAAACCGGCACTGGAAGTCACCAGCACCCAGGTGGACCCGAACACGTCATTTTCTTCGTCTTCGGTGTCCACCATGCGCGCATCCTTCCCTAGCGACGCGGCCGCCAGCTTCACCACCGGAGTTAGATTCAGATGCTTGTTCGACACGTGCACCGCCAACACGCCCTCCGGCTTCAAATGCCGGAAGTACAAGAGAAACGCTTCGCGCGTAAGGAGGTGTACCGGGATCGCGTCGCTCGAAAATGCGTCCACCGCCAGCACGTCGAAATTCTCCGGCGGTTCGCGCTCCAGCGAGAGCCGTGCGTCGCCCAGCGCCACCTCCAGTTGGGCCTTGCATATCTTTAGAAAAGTGAATTCCGTCCGAGCCAGGCGCAGGACCAGCGGATTGATTTCGTAGAATCGGAAATAGTCGCCCGCGCGGCCGTAAGCCGCCAGCGTGCCCGTCCCCAGCCCGATCACGCCCACCCGCACCGGCCCGCTTTGCTGGTCCTGCCTGATGGCGCGGCCTACGCCGGAATTCGGTCCGTAGTAAGTGGTCGGCCGCCCCTGCAGCTTTGGATTGGTGTATTGCTCGCCGTGCGTGATCGTCCCGTGCATCAGCCTGAGCACCGGATCGTCGGTATCGTAGGCCGTCCCGTCCATCACTTTCAAGCCGCCATAGAAGTTGCGGACCATCAGGCGCGCATCGCTGCCGCGTTCGTGGATCACGAATCCCGCATAGGCCGCCACCGCCAAAGCCAGCAGCACGGCGGCCAGCGGGACCGGCCGTTTCCAGGAGCCTCCCAGGCCGCTTTCCGGATCGCCGCGCAAAACCGCCACCACCACGAATGCGGTCGCCGCCAGCCCCAAAGGCAATTCGTAGAATCCGGAAAAAACGCGCGGCGCGATCAGCGCGACGAATACGCCCCCCAGCGCGCCGCCCAGCGCGATCATCACATAGAAAGAAGTCAGCCGGCTGGGGTGCGGCTTCAAGCGCGCCAACTCCCCGTGGCATACCATACAACAGATAAACAGGCCCGTGGCGAAAAACGGGATCATCACTTTGATCGGGTTGTTTTGGAACTCCGCCGAAAGCGCGTAAGTCATGCCGCCCACCGCCACCGCGAATAACCCCAGAAACATCGTGCGCCGGTACCACCCCGCGCTCTCAAAGCATAAGATGAAGCTGAGCAAATAGAGGCTCAGCGGCAGTATCCAGAGAAAAGGAATAGCCGCCACGTTTTGCGTCAGGTGATTGGTGATGGCCAATAACAGAATCGAGGCGCAAGCGGGCAGCGCGATCCAGAAAAAGGTGCGGCGGCCGGAGTCATTCGTATCCGACGCGGACTCAGCCTGCGTCGCTGGGGCTTCCCGCCCTAACCACGCGGTGGCGGCGCACAGGATGACGAAGACGCCGTATGCCGACGACCAACTCACTGCCTGGTGGCGCGTACCTAGCCACGGCTCGAACAGGACCGGGTAACTGATCAGGGCGAACATCGAGCCGGCATTCGAGAGCGCATAAAGCCTGTACGGCATGGCCCCCTGATAGCGGCGCGCGTACCAGGCCTGTAACAGCGGACCGGTGGTCGACAGCAGGAAATACGGCAGCCCTACGGTGACCGCCAACAGCAGCAGGATGCGCGCCGTGGGGTCCTCGCCGCCGGTGGGCTTCCAGGACGCGGACGGCCACATCGGCAACACTGCCAGGCTCGCCGTTAGCAGCCCAATATGCGCCAGTGCCTGCGCGCGCGGCTGCAACTTCCGGTACAGCCAGTGCGAGTACAGATACCCCAGCAACAGGACAGACTGAAAGAACAGCAGACAGGTGGTCCACACCGCCGCCGACCCGCCAAACCATGGCAGGATAATGCGCGCAATAACCGGTTGTACCTGGAACAGCAGGAAAGCGCCGACCAGGATAGTAATGGCGTATAAGAACATGGCAGTAGGACAGGCCGGCCTGTCCTTCTAACTCGGCATCTTACTTATAAGCGGCGATGCCAGTGACTCTTTCTCCGATCACCAGCGTGTGGATATGCTCGGTCCCCTCGTACGTCTTCACGGTTTCCAAATTGCATAAGTGACGCATGATAGGATACTCGTCGGTGATTCCGTTGGCGCCCAGCAGGTCCCGGCTGAGCCGCGCGCAGTCGAGCGCCATCCTCACGTTGTTCAGCTTCAGCATGGAGATGTGCGCGGGCTCCAGTTTGCCTTGGTCCTTCAGCCTGCCGGACTGCACCGCCAGTAATTGCGCCTTGGTGATCTCAGTAATCATCCAGGCCAGTTTCTCCTGCACCAGTTGATGCGACGCAATGGGCCGGTCGTCGAATTGTTTGCGCACGATGGTATACTGGCGGGCCGTCTCGTAGCAATCCATGGCCGCGCCCAGCACCCCCCAGCCGATCCCGTAGCGCGCTTGCGAAAGACAGCCCAGCGGGCCCTTCAGGCCTTTCGCGCCGGGCAGCATCGCGCACGCCGGAACGCGGCAATCGGCCAGCGACAGGCTGGACGTCACCGACGCCCGCATCGACCACTTGCCGTGAATGTCCGACGACGTGAATCCGGGCGTGCCCTTTTCCACCAGAAATCCGCGGATGCCATCTTCGGCGCGCGCCCACACGATCGCTACATCGGCCAGAGTGCCGCTGGTGATCCAGGTTTTCTCGCCGTTCAGAATCCAATCGCCGCCGTCGCGCCGCGCGGTCGTGCGCATACCGGCGGGGTTCGAGCCGAAATCCGGCTCGGTCAGTCCGAAACAGCCCACCGCCTGGCCGCTTTGCAGGCGCGGCAGCCATTTGTCCTTCTGCTCGTCGGAACCGTAACGGTGGATCGGGTACATCACCAGCGCGCCCTGCACGCTCACAAAGCTGCGCACGCCGGAATCGCCGCGCTCCAGTTCCTGCATGATCAGCCCGTACTCCACATTGCTCATGCCCGCGCAGCCGTATCCCTCCAGGTTGGCGCCGAAGAATCCCAGCCGGCCCATTTCAGGCACCAGGTCGCTGGGGAAGCGCGCATCGCGATAGCAGTCGCGAATGGCCGGCAGCACGCGATCGTCCACGAATTGACGCGCCGTCTGCCGCACCAGCAGCTCTTCTTCATTGAACAGAGAATCGATACAAAGGTAATCCACGCCGCGAAAGGCCATATAATCAAGCCTATCAAAGCATGTTTTCGTCGCGATTTCATTGGGACCTGTCTCCCAACCGCCTCACGCGCCTACTGCAACAGAAGTGTCATGCCGGCGATCGCATCCTGGACTTGACCGAATCGAACCCCACCCGCGCGGGTTTTTCTTATCCCGAGGAGATAGTGGAAGCGCTGGCGGACCCGCGCGCGTTGCGCTACGACCCCCAGCCTGCCGGATCGCTGCCGACGCGGGAGGCCGTCTGCCGCTACTATGCGGAGGCCGGTCACACGGTCGCGCCGGACCAGGTTCTGCTCACCGCCAGCACCAGCGAGGCGTATCAGTATCTTTTTAAGCTGCTGGCCGACCCGGGCGACGAGGTAATGGTGCCGCGGCCATCGTATCCGCTGTTCGAATTTCTCGCCACCATGGAATCGCTGCGCGTGGTCTCGTATCCGCTGATCTACAACGGCGGCTGGGCGATCGACTGCGACGCGCTGGCAACGGCGGTAACCCGCCGGACGCGGGCCATTGTGCTGGTGAACCCGAACAATCCGACGGGATCGTTTTTCAAGCGCGACGAGCTGCGTTTCCTCCAGTCACTCGGACTCCCTCTCATTTCAGACGAAGTCTTCGCCGACTACGCCTTCGCCGAAGACCCCAACCGCGTGCGCACCCTCGCCGCCACCACGGAATCGCTCGCCTTTTCCATGAGTGGCCTATCCAAAATCGCCGGTCTCCCCCAAATGAAGCTCGGCTGGATCGCGATCGCCGGCCCCGCCGCCGCCCGCACCGAAGCCAAAGACAAGCTGGAGTGGATCGCCGACACATATCTTTCGGTAAGCACGCCCATGCAGCAAGCCGCGCCGCGCCTGCTGGAATTGGGCAAGGGCATTCAGTCGCAGATCGCCGCGCGCGTGTGCGCAAACCTGGCGTGGCTCGAATCCGCAATCGCGGCCGATTCGCCCTGCCGCACGCTGGCCGTCGAAGGCGGCTGGTACGCCACGCTGCAAGTGCCGCGCATCCGCCGCGAGGAAGAGTGGGCGCTGGAGCTATTGGCGGAGGACCACGTCCTGGTGCAGCCCGGCTTCTTCTTCGATTTCGAATCCGAAGCGTTCCTGGTGCTCAGCCTGTTGACGGAGCCAGCCGTGTTCCGCGAAGGCTGCCGGCGGCTGCTCGCGCGCGCACAAGGTTAGTGGGGCAGGCTCTCAGCCTGCGGCGGCCTCCCAGGCCGCCAACGCGGGCGACGCGGGGGCGGCGGCCGGCCCGGTACTTTCGGAGCTTGCAATGATATCAACTTATGATATCATTATGGCACGGGGAAACATCGACGCACGCTCGAAGCGGTTTTCGCAAAACGGGCGGGTATCCCCTGGAGCGATATCGAAAGGCTCTTTGAGAACCTGGGGGCCGACGTGAGCGAAGGACGAGGCTCGCGGGTGCGGGTAGCGTTACGCGGGGTGCGCGCGGTGTTTCACCGCCCGCATCCCCGGAATGAGACGGATCGCGGCGCGGTGGCCGCGGTGCGGCGCTTCTTACAGGAGGCGGGAATCGAACCCGAGGAGGGACGCGGTGACGTATAAGAACTATGACGCGGTGGTGGAGTTCGACGAGGAGGCCGGAGTGTTCACCGGCGAAGTGATTAACACGCGGGACGTAATCACCTTTCAAGGAAAGTCGGTGGCGGAGCTGAAGCGCGCGCTAAAGGACTCCGTGGACGACTATCTGAGTTTTTGCACGTCTCGCAAGGAAAATCCGGAGAAACCGTTCTCCGGCAGCGTTCTGGTGCGCATGCCACCGGAGTTACACCGGCAGGTGGCCACCGAGGCGCGGCGCGAAGGAAAGAGCCTCAATGCATACATGGTGGAGCGATTAAAACCGCGGAGCATGACGGCGGTTTGAAAGCGAGCGCGGGCGGCGCACGGCATGAACGGTGAAGTTCTCAGGAAACTAATACCGTTTTTGTCGTTAGCAATCATCCAAACAGCAGGGAGCCACTTGGCCAAACCCAAGTGGGGAATCCTCGAAAGTGGTCCCGGTTTTGAAGCTGAACTGTTTCCGATACCTCATTCATGGCATCTTCCGACTGATTTCGTCGGCCATTTGAAACATCACGCTCGTGCACAGCTCGAATTGAATAGGGGCCTCCTCTACCGTTACGTCCCGGTCTGGGTGCGTGTAAGCGTTTCTGTCTAACTCTCTGATCTCGTCGAGCCTGTCTGTGATATGACGAGGTGCATTCTCTTTAACAAGCTGCTCCACGTAGATCTTCCAATCCCTCTTTTTGAAAGTCCATCCGTGTCCAGATAACGCCTCGTAGTACTTCAAGATAAGGGATTCTGTAGCCCGGCATATATGAAATGCGCATGCGGTCGGTATGTCGAAGGCTAAACACCGGGCTGCCTGCCGCAAGTCAGAGACCGTTTGTTTTGGAAGTAATGATCTAATGCGTTCTGAAAATTTCTCTTCGGGCACAGTCATCAATAAACGTGTATCGTATATGCCCTTCTTCGTAACTGTAAATACATCTAGGTATCTCTGTTCCCTTCTGAAACAGTCTTCAAACCTATCTATTCCCTCAACTAGCCTGGACATCTCCTGTGTTGAGAGCACTGCCGAGGTGTCGTCCTTAGGCTTATGGATGATCGCGTAAAGCAAGTCATTGAGAGTCTGCGCCGCTGCGCGAGTATCTGGCAGATTTACGCCTTCAGTTTCGATTAGGAAACGCAGCAGCCAGTCGTGGGAATTTTGCAGTATATACCCAATCCCCACGATAGATACGCCCGCATCCAGTTTCTCCGTTTCCCCTAAAGCCTCACCGAGCGAGTAGAAAATACCGAGGTCAGTCTGCTTCACGTCTCCATCTCCTACGGGGACGAACCATTTCCCACATCCTCTTTGGGTGGAGACGAGACCTCCTCAATGGACACCCCCATCCAGCATCCCATCAATACATGGGTGTATCGAGTATATTTATACCATTGCAAAGCTCGCCTATCGCGTGGCGCCTACGGAAACCTTGAACATCATCAAAGAAGACCCGGATGATAAACGGATCCTCGAATGCCAGGCGCAATAGCCTGCCGGATACCAACAACTCCTGGCTGCGCGTGCTATTCTGGGTATAGACGGCCACCCGTTTCACCCCGAAATTTCTTCCTAACGCCAACCGGTCACAGTGCCCTCCAATTCCGAAATTCGCCTCGCCAGCTCAAGAAATCGCCCTCCCCGGCCCAACTCCGTGTCACGCCGCGCAAATTCACCTCTAACCCACAGTGCCCAAAGGACATCCGCGAAATTGGCTTCGTATGTCCAGTTTTATCGTTCGTCATCCCCCGGCCATCCCAGCCGCGGCGGGTCCCGTGCCCCAAGAACCTCCACGTTCCGCGCCGCGCCAGCGTCATCCCCTTTGTGAGCAAGATACGGCTACTGATGTGCTTGCTGCCGGTGTGTCTGGCCGCCCAAACACCGGACCTGGCGCCGATGCTCAAAGCCGTGGAAACCCGGTACAATCATGCCCAGACTCTTCAAGTCCTTTTCCATGAGGCATATACAGGACCGGGGCAGCCTCGCCGTACGGAAAGCGGCACCCTGCTTCTCCGCAAACCTGGGCGGATGCGCTGGGATTACACCTCGCCCCAGGGCAAGTTGTTCGTCTCCGACGGCAAGTTCCTGTGGTTGTACACCCCCAACAACAACCAGGTCGAAAAGATGAAAATCACGGAAAGCGACGATATGCGGGCGCCGCTGGCCTTTCTGCTAGGTAAGCTGCACTTCGATAAGGAGTTCCGCAACGTCCACGGCTCATCCGTCGCGGGCGGCACGCGCATCACGGCCGATCCCAAAACCGACAGCCTGCCATACACCAAGGTGGAGTTCGTGGTCGGCCCCGATAACCAGATTCGACGCGTGCAGGTAACCGGGTACGATCAATCCGTCCTGGAGTTCGATTTCGAACAGGAAAAGTTGAATCCGCCGCTCGAAGCCAAGCTGTTTCAGTTCCGCATGCCGCCCGGCGCTGAGCTGGTGGAGACTGCGCAATAATATGGCCGAATTCCTGCTCAAATACGCCGATACGCGCGGGCAAATCCACCAGCAGGTGGCCAACGCCGGCTCGGAGCGGGAATTGCGCGACCGCTACACTCAGCAGGGTTTCCTCATCTACTCGATCAAAACCAAGGGCGGAATCGCAGGTCTCTCCGTAGGGTTTTCCAAGCGCAAGAAGCTCAACATCGAAAAGTTCCTGATCTTCAACCAGCAGTTCGTCACGCTGATCCGGGCCGGCCTGCCGATCCTGAAAGCGCTCGACCTGCTGGCGGACCGGCTCACCGATCCCAAGCTCGGCCCCTACATCAAGTCCGTGCGCGACGAAGTCCGCAATGGCACGCTGCTTTCCGACGCCTTCCGCATGCAGGGCATTTTCCCCAAGATCTACGTCACCACCGTGATGGCCGGCGAGAAGAGCGGCAGCTTGTCGGAAGTCATGGACCGTTTCATCACTTATCAGAAGATCTCGCTGGCGGTGAAAAAGAAGGTCCTGGTCTCCCTGATGTACCCGTCCATATTGATCCTGCTCACCCTCGGGCTGATGGTATTCCTGGTGACTTACGTGGTGCCCAATTTCGCGCAGCTTTACACCAGCATGCAGGCCCAGCTTCCCAAGGTGACCGTCATTTTGATCGCCATTGGAACCACGGCGCGCAGCTACATTCTGCTGGTTTTTGCGGCGGTGATAGGGCTGGTGTTTTTGTATCGTTACTGGGCGCGCAAGGATTCCGCGCGCACCAAAATCGACACCGTCAAGCTGCGCGTGCCGCTGTTGGGCGATATCTGGGTGAAGTACCAGGTGGCGCAGTTTTCGCGGGTGCTCAGCACTTTGCTCACGGGCGGCATCCCGCTGGTGCAGGGTCTCGAAACCGCCTCGGATTCGCTGGGCACTCCGTTGCTGCGGCGGGCTTTGGATAAGGCCGGCAAAATGGTGCGCGAAGGGCAGGCGCTCTCGGCTTCGCTCAAGACCACCGGGATCTTTCCGGCGCTCTCCATCGATATGATTGAAGTCGGAGAATCCACGGGAGCGCTGCCGACCATGCTGAACAGCGTGGCCGAATTTTATGAGGAGGATGTGAATACGCGCATGGCCGCGGCTCTCTCTTTGATCGAGCCGGCCATCATGATTTTCATGGGATGTTTTGTGGCATTTGTATTGATCGCGTTGTATCTGCCGATCTTCTCGCTGGCGGACACAATCAGGTGATGGACTTAGTGGGGCAGACCATCCTCTTTCGTCGTCTGCCTTAGCCCCAGTTTATTATGGCGACAGATAAACCCAGACTCATCGATCCCACCGGCGAAGCCGTCCAGGCGCAGGCCGTGGCGGCGCGCTATCGCTGCGACTATGTTGACCTGCGCGAAGGTTCCATCGACCACGACCTGTTCCGGTCCATTCCCGTGGACCTCATGTTCCGCTACAACTTCGTGCCGCTGCGCGCGCAGAACGGCACGCTCGACATCGCCCTGGCCGACCCGCGCAACCTCAACATGATCGACGAGCTGGCGCTGCTGCTCAACAAGAAGCTGCGCGTCAAGGTCGCCACGCTTTCCCAGATCTCCGACCTGCTCAAGAAGACCGAACAGTCCCAGCGCGTGCTCGAAGAGGTCACCGAGGGTTTCACGCTGGACGTGGTGGTGGATGAAGAGAACTCCGACGAGACGCTCTCTATCGACAAGCTCACCGCCGTCGATAACGACATCGCGCCGGTCATCAAGCTGGTGGATACCACCATCTTCAACGCCCTGGAACGGCGCGCCAGTGACATTCACATCGAATCGCGCGACCAGGAAGTAGCCATCAAGTACCGCATCGACGGCGTGTTGCACTACGCCATGCCGCCCATCGCCAAGGATTGGCACTCGACCATTCTGTCGCGCATCAAGGTCATGAGCGAACTGGATATTGCCGAGCGGCGCGTGCCGCAGGACGGCCGTTTCCGCGTGCGCTACAAGGGCCGCCTGATCGATTTCCGCGTTTCCATCATGCCCACGATTCACGGCGAAGACGCCGTGCTCCGCGTCCTCGACAAGGAGTCCATGAGCGAGAAGTTCGCCAAGCTCTCGCTTGAAGTGGTGGGCTTCTCCGATAGCGACCTGGTCAAATTCCGGCGCTATATCTCCGAGCCTTACGGCATGGTGCTGGTCACCGGACCCACCGGCTCCGGCAAGACCACCACCCTCTATGCCGCGCTCAGCGAGATCAAGAACGACGAGGACAAGATCATCACCATCGAAGATCCCGTCGAGTATCAGGTTAAGGGCATCACCCAGATTCCGGTGAACGAAAAGAAAGGGCTGACCTTCGCGCGCGGCCTGCGCTCCATCCTGCGCCACGATCCCGACAAGATCATGGTGGGTGAAATCCGCGACCAGGAAACCGCCCAGATCGCCATCAACTCCGCCCTCACAGGCCACCTGGTGTTCACCACGGTGCACGCCAACAATGTGCTCGACGTGCTGGGGCGCTTCCTCAACATGGGCGTGGAGCCGTACAATTTCGTGTCCGCGCTGAACTGCATTCTGGCGCAGCGCCTGGTGCGCGTCATCTGCGATTATTGCCGCCGGCCCGTGCAGTTCGACAACGTCGATGCGCGCCGCGAGTTGCTGGTCGAGTCCGGACTGGATCCCGCCGAATGGGAGCACGTGGAGCTGATGGAAGGTGCCGGATGCTTTGAATGCGGCGGGACCGGCTATCGCGGCCGCACGGCCATCCACGAATTGCTGGATCTCACCGAGAAAATTCGCGAAAAAATTCTGGACAAGCGGCCTACCTCCGAAATCAAGCGCATGGCCCGCGACGAAGGCATGACCTTCCTGCGCGAGTCCGCCGTGGACAAGGTGCGCAAGGGCGTCAGCACGTTAAAAGAGATCAACAAGGTGACATTTATCGAAGGATAGTGGGGCAGGCTCGTAGCCGGTGGCGGCCTCGCAGGCCGCCTTCTTGCCAACTAATATGAAAATCCCCGCCCCCATCGCCGCCATCCTGCAGGAGCCGCCGCCCTCCATGGTCTTCGAGCTTTCCGAAGCGGGCATATCCGTGGCGCGCCTGGCCGCCAAAACGGAGCTCGACTTCCGCCCGCTGAAGCCCGGCGTGCTCGCCATCACGCCGCTGAAGGACAACGTCCTGATGCCCGACGAGCTATCCATCGCGGTGGGGGAGATAGCCCCCCCAAACGGAAATCGCAAGCGCCGCGATGTGGCGCTTATCCTGCCGGACTACAGCTCGCGGATCGCGGTCCTCGATTTCGACAGTTTTCCTTCCGACACCAAAGAACAGCTTACGCTCATTCGTTTCCGCATCAAAAAGAGCGTCCCGTTCGATGTCGAATCGGCGGCCATCAGCTACTTTGTGCAACCGGCGGAAGGCAAGAAGTACGACGTGGTGGTGGTGGTCGCGCCGCTGGAGGTGGTCTCCCGTTATGAAGCGCCGTTCCGCGCAAATGGAATGAACCCCGGCCTGGTGACTACGTCTTCGCTGGCCGCGTTGAACCTGGTCGAGGATGGCGGAATCACCGTGGTGGCCAAGATCACCGGACGTGTGCTCACCGTGATGGTGCTGCGGAATGGCCGCTTGAAGCTGGTGCGCTGCCTGGAAGTGCATGCCAACGACGTCGCCGAAATCGCCGCCGACTTGTACCCGACGTTCGTTTATATCGAAGACAACATCGGGGCCAAAGCCGAGCGCCTGCTGCTATGCGGCTTCGCGGAGCGCATGGAGGCGGCCCGCCAACAGTTTCAGAGCGAGCTGGGTGTGGAGGTGCAGCCCGTGCGTTCGCCGCTCGCGCCGCCCGGCGAAAATAACGCCGGCCTGTTAGGCTATTTGAGGTCTGTTTCCCGTGACAACTAACTCAGAACCGTGGGGCAGACCATCGTTTTTCGTGGTCTGCCGACTTTCATCGCCTGCTGCGCTTTGTGGCCTGTAAATTATGAGAATCCCAGTAAATCTCGCCAGTCAGCCCTTCCGCCGCGACCGCGCCGTGCTGGTCGCCTCGGGAGCATTGGGAATCCTGCTCGTCGTGCTGCTGGTTTTCCTGCTCTCGCTGAACAGCCTGGAAAGCGGACAGGTGGCCCAAACCCGCAAGGAAATCGCGCGCGTGGAATCCCAAATACACACCCTCTCGGCCCAGCAGGCGCGCCAGGATGCCATTCTGCGCAAGCCTGAAAACGCCGAAGTGCTGGAGCGCAGTCTCTTCCTGAACGCGCTGCTCTACCGCAAAGGAATAAGCTGGACGCGCATTTTCGCCGACCTCGAAAAGGTGGTTCCTTACAATGTCCGGATCATGTCCATACGGCCGACTATGTCAGGGCAAAATCAGGTCTCGCTCGATATGACCGTCGGCACGGATACGCCGGTGGCGGTGATCGATCTTTTGAAGAATCTGGAGAGTTCGCCAAGCTTCGGCGCGGTCTACTCGCACAGCTTGCTACCTCCCACCCAGACCGATAAACTGTACCGCTGCAGTGTGAGCGTGAATTATGTCCAGAAACTTTAGCGTTTCGCAGCGCATGCTGCCGGGCGGTGCGAGCCTCAGCATGCCCTTCAATGTGAAGGACCCGCGCATCTTAGTGCGTGCCGCGCTGGGCGTGCTGGTAGTAGCCAACATTGCCGCGGCCCTGATGGCCTTTAAGCCGTGGGGCGGCTCGGCTGAAGACCTGGCGCGCCAGCAGATCGATCTGCAGCAGCAACTGACAGCCATGCAAGGCCGTCTCGAAAAGAGTAAAGCGCTGGTCTCGAAGGCGGAACGCGCGCGCCAGGACGGCGACGCCTTCCTGGCAGAGTACACCACGGACCGGCGCATCACCTTCTCTACCATCCTGGCCGAACTGGATCGCGTGACCCGCGAGGCCGGCATCAGCGCCCGCCCGGTTAATTACGAGCTGACTCCGGTCGAGGGCAGCGACACGCTTTACCAGATGAGTATCAGCGCAGCTTATGAGGGCAATTACACCAGCCTGCTTAAGTTCGTCAACCTGCTCGACAAGTCGCCGCGCTTCCTGATCATCGAGAGTATGACTGCCGCGCCTCAGCAGTCCAACGTTGCGGACCTGCTCAACGTCGTTATTAAGTTGGACAACTTCGTGCGCGACCGATCGGGGAACCCGACATGAAACTAGGGGCGAACCGTAAGAAAATCGAGATGTACGCCCTCGGCATCCTGGTCTTGGGGGGCGCCTACCTTTTCTATGACAATGTGCTGTCGGGACCTTCCAGCCCGGAGCCCAGCCGGCCCAGCCGCGCAACCACGCAGACCTCCTCCGCACCGCAGTTGGGTCCTTCTTATTCCGGGACCTCGCCGGTTACCCGCCGCGCGGCCACAGCATCGCGCTCCGGCGAGGAGTTCCGGCCGTCGCTGAAGCCGAAACGTCCCGAGGACCGTGTGGACCCCATGACCATCGATCCTACCTTGCGCCTGGACCTGTTGGCCAAGGTGCAAGCCGTGGATCTTGAAGGCGGCCGCCGTAACTTGTTCGCGGTCGGCGCGCCGCCTCCGCCTCCGCTCCCGCCGGAGCCCAAAATCAAACTGAAGCCCGGGTCGCAGGCGGCCTCCGCCGAGGCTCCTCCCGGTCCGCCGCCGACGCCGGCTGCGCCGCAAGCTCCGCCCATCACCTTGAAATACTACGGCTACACAAGCGCCCGCGGCGACAATCGCAAGCACGCCTTCTTTCTGGATGGCGACGATATTCTGGTGGCCGCCGAGGGTGAGACGGTGAAGAAGCGCTACCGCGTGGTGCGCATCGGCGTAAACTCGGTAGTGATGGAGGATACGCAGTTCAAGCACGAGCAGACCCTGCCGCTGGCGGAAGAGGCGGCCGGATGAGACAAACCAACGCCGCCCGCGAGTCCGGCTATGCCATGCTGCTGGTCTTCCTCATGGCGGCCATGATTGCCATCGCGCTCTACAACGAAATTCCGCGCATAGCCTTCGAGGCCCAGCGCGCCAAGGAACAGTTGCTGATCGAACGCGGCGAACAATACAAGCGCGCCATCCAGGTTTTCGTGCGCAAAATGAGCCGTTATCCAGCCACCATCGAAGAACTCGAAAACACCAACAATATTCGATTTCTGCGCAAGCGCTACCTCGACCCGATGACGGGAAAAGAAAAATGGCGCCTGATTCACATCAATGGCGGCGTGCTCACCGACTCCATCATCCCGAAAAACAAGCCTGGCCAGGGCCAGGACCAACAGCAGCCGGCCAACACGAATACTTTCATCGCCGAGGGTCCTGTGTTGGGCGCCCAGAACGATCCGAGCCAACAGCAGCAGATTAATCCGGCTATGCGGCGGCGCGCCAGCGACGACCGGCCGGCGATGGCGCCGGATGCGCCTGCGACGCCGCCACCGGATACCGGCGACGACAGCTCGGCCAGCGACAGTGCTAATGCCAATAGCGACAACGCCGATACCCCGGCGCCGGGTACGCCCGCGGCCGCGGGGACGTCCAACCCGACGCCAGGCATGGCTCCCGGGCGTATTACGCAGCCAGGAGTCTACCCGGGGCAGCCCGGCTTCAACCCCACCAACCCCAATCAACCTTTTGGGATGTCGGGTACGTCCAATCCGGGAGGCGCTGGTGGCTTTCCGAACAATTCCAGCCAGAACGGCAACCAGGATTCGAGCGGCAGTGTCTATGTGGCGCCCTCTCTGGGCCAGACACCCACCGCGAATCCCGGGCAAACAGCAATTCCGGGCCAAGCGGGATTTCCCGGCCAAGCCGGCGGCTTTCCAGGCCAAGCGGGCGGTTTTCCAGGCCAACCAGGCGGCTTTCCGGGACAGCCGGGCGGCTTTCCAGGCCGTCCAGGCATGTTTCCAGCACAACCACAGAGTGGCTTCGGCGGACAGCCGGCACAAATGTCCGGCTTCGGCGGCGGGACTGATTCCAGCACCCAAAATTCCAACACTGCGGGCGGTTTGGGCAACAATTTCGGTCTCACCAACGCCAATCCCCAGATGCAACCGGGATTGCCCGGCATGGGAGGCCAGCAGATCGGTGGCGGCATCGCCGGCGTCGCCAGCGAATCCACAGGGCCATCTATCAAGACTTACAACGAGCGCAAGAAGTACAACGAGTGGGAGTTCGTCTACGACCGGAGCAAGGATCGCGGACTCGCGGGCGTGCAGGGTAACGGCGGCGCGCCTGGCACACCAGCCGGACAGATGGGTAGCATGCCACCCGGCATGAATCCGCAGCAACAGGGCGGAACCGGCGCGCCATTCGGGATGAACAATCAGGGCGGCCAGGGCGGCGCCGGCAGCATCTTCACGCCATCGACCGGCTTCGGCCAGCCATCGCCCCAGCAGCCGCAGCAGCCTCAGCAGCCCCAGCAGCCCCAAAACTGAAGCTAGCTGCGCCGCGCACGCCTCTTTTCCGCCGCGCGCACCTGCCGCTCGTCCATGCCGAAGTAATGCGCCACCTCGTGCCAGACCGTCTCTTCCACCATCTGTCTCAACTGCGCATCCCCGCGGGCCAGCCGCTCATGCGGACCCTGGAATATGGTGATCCGGTCGGGCATCGCGAAGCTCTCGAAGACGCTGCGCTGGGTCAACGGCCGACCTTGATAGAGGCCCAGCAGCGTGCTCCCCGGTCCCACGCCGCCTTCCGCCAGTTGCGCGGGCGTGGGTTCCGCTTCCACCAGCATCGCGACGTTCTGCAGACGCTTCCGAAACCGGCTGGGAATCCGGCCGTACGCCTCTTGCACCAGCTTGTCGAATTCATCCGGCAGCATCGCTCCTGCTATTCTACCTTCCATGTACTCTCGAATCGTCAAAAGCGTTGCGGGCAAGCCATAGTGGCCACACAATCCCGGCTGGTGGTAGTCGCAATTGACGGGCCCGCCGGCGCCGGCAAGAGCACCATTGCGCGCCGCCTTGCCAGCCGGCTGGGGTTCACTTACATCGACTCCGGCGCCATGTATCGGGCCGTGGCGCTGTGGGCCATACGCCAAAATGCGGACACCGCGGACATGCACCGCATGGAACAGCTGGCGCTGGCGGCGGATATCGAATTGCAACCGGAGGGCTCGCGCGTCTTGCTGAATGGCGAGGACGTGACCGCTGCCATCCGCTCGGTCGAAGTGGGTAAACAGGCCTCCGTGGTAGCCGCGATTCCGAGTGTGCGCCGCGCCCTGGTAGAGATGCAGCGCGCTCTGGGGGCGCGCACCAGTGTCATCATGGAAGGCCGCGACATCGGCACCGTGGTATTCCCCAACGCGGATGTCAAGATCTTCCTGGACGCCGATCCGCAGGAGCGCGTGAGTCGCCGCCTGCGCGACTTCCAGGACCGGGGCGACGATGTACCGGCCGAGGCGATCGCCGCCCAGATCCGCGAACGCGACCAGCGCGACCGTACCCGCGCCGAAGCGCCGCTGACCCAAGCGCCCGACGCCATCTACATCGATTCCACGGGATTGTCCCTCGATCGCGTGGAAGAGGAGATTTTAAAGGTCGTGCGGGCACGAATCACTAACGGAAAGGATTTCAGTTGAACGATCTGCTTGTGATGAAGTTCGGCGGCACCAGCGTCGGTTCGGCCGAGCGCATGCGTATCGCCGCCGCGATCGCCGCGGAACCGCAGCCGCGCCGGCCGGTTGTCATCGTTGTCTCCGCCATGTCCAAGATCACGGACTTGCTGCTCGATACCTTGCGCCGCGCCGAAGCCGGAGACCAAGCCGGCCTGGAGGCCAATATCGCCAAGCTGCGCGAGCGGCACCTGGCCACCTGCCGTGAGCTGCTGCCGCCAGACCGGCAACCGGCGGCGGCCGAGGGCATCGCGCATCTGATCGCCGAGTTTGAACGCATCGCCGGCGGCATGCTGATGCTGAGCGAAATGCCGCCGCGCTCGGTGGATGAAGCCGTAGCCATCGGCGAGCGGCTCTCCGCGCTGCTCATCGCCGCATATCTGAATGCGCAGGACACGCCCGCCGAAGCCATCAACGCTGCGGAAATCGTGGTCACCGATGCGGTCTTCGGGAATGCCTCGCCGCTGATGGAGCCTACCCGCGCCAAGGCGCGCGCACGGCTGTTGCCGTTGCTGGAGCACGGCGTCATGCCCGTGGTGACCGGCTTCAACGGGGCCACCGCCGATGGCCGTCCCACCACGCTTGGCCGCGGCGGCTCTGATTTTTCGGCGTCTATTCTGTCGGCCGCGCTGGACGCTTCCGAGCTATGGATCTGGACCGATGTGGATGGCATCATGAGCGCCGACCCGCGCCTGGTGCCCTCCGCCGTGGTGCTGAATGAGGTGACCTACGCGGAAGCCGCCGAGCTCGCCTACAACGGCGCCAAAGTGCTGCACCCGCGCACGCTCGCGCCGCTGATCGAAAAGCAGATTCCGGTCTGGAGCAAGAACAGCTTCGCCCCCGAAAAGCCGGGCACACGCATTCTGCCATCCATTGGCGCGGCCACTGGGGCGCGCGCGGTCACCTCGCTCGCGCAAGTAGCGCTCATCTCGCTCGAGCCCGCCAGCCCCGAGTTGAGCGGCGCACACGTAATGGCCCGCGCGCTCGACGCGCTCGACCGCGCCAATGTCGAGGTGCTGGTCTTCTCCAGTTCCAGCTACCGCCAGACCTTCTGCTTCCTGGTGCGCACGGAGGAATTGGCGAAAAGCCGGCAGGCTCTGGAAGCCGCCCTGGCGCTCGAACTGGCCCACGACTACGTGCATCCCATCCAGGTGGATGAGAAGGTGGGACTGCTGGCCGTCGTCGGCGAAGGCATGCAAGGCAAGCCGGGCATAGCTGGACGTATCTTCACCGCCATCTCGCGCGAGAAGGTGAATATCATCGCCATCGCGCAGGGGTCGAGCGAGTTGACGATTGCCATCGTGGTCAGCCGCGACGGGCTGGAGAAGGCGGTGCGGGCGGTGCATGCGGAGTGCGGCATGGGGGTGTAATGGCAGGCGAGGCCACTATTGGCGAGTTTCTCATCGGGATTCTTCCGCGATTGCAGGACGATAAGCGGTTTCCACTGTGGCCGCCAGACTGCTTCGCGCGGTGCCTGGCTTTGCTCCGGCGGACCGGAGCCTACGCGCAGCTTTTGAGAGACTGGCCGCCCGATCCAGCCAGGGATGGCGACTTCAAGACATGGACGGCCAAAGTGCGTGAATTGGGCGCGAAGTGGAGGAAGGATGTGGACGAAATAGGAGGACTTAAAGATCTGGCCGCTGAATGGCAGATTATATGTCAGTCCTTTGCGTTACCGCTGAGCAAGACAGCGGACCAACGCGCACTTTGCGAGGCGCTAATGACGATAGCCGCCGTCTCGGACGAATCCTGCGAAGGGGTTGGTGCGCCGAAGGATCAGGCGGCCGGCGAATACGATCCCATACAGGATCTTGGGGCCGACTTCTTGGCGGAGTCGGGTACGTTATGTTCCTGGATTGATCCTTCCCGATTACGTGTCCTGCCGCGAATGCACACTCCCCAAAATGGGTTGACCGAACGTTCGTTATCGCATTACTTGTGCCTGTGCGATGCGAGCGAGGTCACGCCTCAATGGCTGTCCAACTCTTTTCTTCAAGCTGACTCAATCAACCTCCTTCTGATTCCCTGGCCGTTCGAAGTACGCGTGAGTCAGTTTCGCGAGACAGCCGACGCGACCGATCGGTTGCCGAAAGGCTCGGGTTTCTTCACTTTTTCCGATGACTCGCCGCAGAATCTCAAAGAGCGCGTCGAAACCCTGCATGTCGAGGCGAAGCGTAAGCTGGGCAGAATAGACGGAGTTGTCCTGCCAGAGCTGTCGATCACAAACGATCAGTTTCGCGCCCTTCGCAAAAGCCTCCCTGAGGAGTGCCTCCTTATAGCCGGCGTAGGCGGTCACGAAAACGATGCCCAACGGGGGATCAACGAAGTGTGGCTCTCGTTTCCGCCGCATAAAGACGTCGTCCAGAGGAAACACCACCCGTGGAAACTGGACGAAAGCCAAGTCATCCAATACGGCCTGGGAGGTGTCCTTTCACCTGAACGCCAATGGTGGGAGCACATTGACTGTACCGGTCGTCGCCTCAACTTCATTTCGATAAGCGAAAATCTGGCGGTGTGTGCGCTCGTTTGTGAAGACTTGGCACGGCCCGACCCTGTGGCAAACATCGTTCGCGCCGTCGGTCCGAATCTTGTCATCGCCCTGCTGATGGACGGTCCCCAAACCAAAGAGCGATGGGCGGCGCGTTACGCGACTGTTCTGGCTGATGACCCCGGTTGTTCAGTGCTCTCGCTCACGAGTCTCGGCATGGCCCAACTAAGCCGCCCTCAAACAGGGCCCAACCGCTCGCGCGTCGTGGCGCTTTGGAAGGATCACTTGAATGGTGCAACAGAAATCGAACTCCCGCCAGGGAACGAGGCCATCGCGGTTTCGCTATCGACGCGCTACCGCGAAGAGTTCACCGCCGACGGACGAGGAGACCGCGGCGTTGCTGCCTTCCCGATACTTTCTGGCGTGCATCCAATCGGCACCGGCGCAGACACCAGGCTGCGGTAGACTTGGGATATGGAACCAGGGAGCATGGTCCTGCTAACGCCGCACGACGGGAACGTGATGGCGGCATTCGTACAGTTTCCGGGCATGCCGGAGGACAGGAAGAAAAAACGTCTCGACAGCCTGGAGGACGATGACGCCCGTCTGGTGGCCGAAGTTCTCCTAGGTATCCGCGGCGACTCTTCGGTCTCTCCTGCAGTGTTGGCCACTGCAAATCACTATCGCAAGTGGAAGGACAACAGC
>Ga0302326_10003341_pt1 | contig 37881 bp, 35 predicted proteins | sample Palsa_T0_3_FD_202264 | JGI IMG/M metagenome (GOLD analysis project Ga0302326, IMG submission 202264) | Peat permafrost microbial communities from Stordalen Mire near Abisko, Sweden - Palsa_T0_3 | ecosystem: Environmental > Terrestrial > Soil > Palsa > Peat permafrost | place: Sweden: Abisko... | reverse complement strand
ACGGCCGACAGCCAGGCCAGCGGGGTGATGCCGCGGCCCGGATAGTCAGCCAGGTGCAGGTTGCCCAGGCCGGCCAGCACGCCGGCCAGGCGGGTGCCCGACAGCACGCCCGCCAGGCCGGCCGCGGTACCGAGCAGCACCGCCTCGGCCAGCGCCGTCCGCGTCACCTGCCACCTGGTGGTGCCACGCGCCCTCAGCAGCGCGGACTCTTCCTCGCGCAAACTGGCCAGCAGCCGCGCGGCCAGCGCCAGTGCCGCCCCGGCGACCAGCAGCAACTGCAGCGCGGCGATCGTGAACAGCGACCGGGCCAGCACGATGGTGCTGGCTATGCCGGCCAGGATCTGCGGCAGGCCCGAGGTCACCTGCAGTCCTTCCGGGAGGATCACGGTCAGCTGCGAGACCGCCTGGCCGGTGCTCGCGGCGAGCGCGCTGATGTTCCCGCGGGCCATCGCCGGCGCCTGCGGCAGCACCATCCACGAGGCCTGGCTCGCGGCGAGCGCCCCGCCGAACGCGGCCGGGTTCACCACCGCGGGGCCGTAGCTGACGGTGGTAGCCCCCTCGCTCAGCCCTGCGTTGCTGATGGAGTAATGCTGGACGCTGACCCCTGAGCTGGGCAGCAGGTCCACCGCCCAGTACAGCGACGCCGGGTTCCTGGGCCGGAACAGCCCGGTGACCTGCAGCGAGGTCGGCGCCCCGCCCGACTGAGGCGTGCCCGTCAGCACCGAGCCGATTATCAGGTGCAGCTGGCTGGCCGCAGCGGCCGGCAGTGCCACGGGCAGCGGACCGCCGTGGTGCGGCAGACCTGGCCATTCCCCGGCGGTTAGCGTCACCTGGGCGCTGATCCCTTCCAGCGACGCGGGCTGGATCTGCACGGTTTGCGTGCCGGCGGCCGACGACGAAAGCTGGATCGGGTTCGCCCACAGCGCGCTTTCCATCTGGAAGCCGACCCCCGGCCAGGCCTTGCGCAGCGTGGCCCGGATCAGCCGCGAGTCGGCCGCGGCCTGCCCGGCGTCCGCCACGCCGCTGAGTCTCATGATCCGGCCCTGCGGGCCAGCGAGGATGCTCCGCGCACCCGACGGGATCACCGCGACCGCGAAGGTCCAGAGCACGGCGGCGAGCCCGGTGGTTACCAGGACCGTGCCCGCGACGCAGGCCAGGAGCAGCCACGAGGACCTGGCCCGGCGGACGAGGAAGGTCGTCCCCAGCCCGCCCATAGATCGCTCCTATGCGTCCTCGGTGCTGGCGACGGACCCGTCCTCCAGCGAGATGACCTTGTCGGCCAGGTCGATCAGCGCCTCGTCGTGGGTGGCGACCAGAGCGGTGATCCCTTCGGAACGCACCACGCTGAGCAGCAGTTCCATGATCTGCCGGCCGGTCTCCAGGTCGAGCTGGCTGGTCGGCTCGTCCGCGATCAGCACGCCCGGCCGGCCAGCCAGCGCGCGGGCGATGGCCACCCGCTGCTGCTGACCGCCGGAAAGCTCATCCGGGCGGTGCGCGGCATGGCCGGACAGCCCGGTCAGCGCCAGCATGGCCGCGACCCGCTCCCGGCGCTCGCTGGGCCGCACGCCCGCGATACGCAGCGGAATCCCGACATTCTCCGCCGCGGACAGCATCGGCACAAGCCCGAAGGACTGGAAGATGAAGGCGACCCGGTCCCGCCGCAGTGCCAGCCGCTCCCGCTCGGTCATCCGGTTTACCTCGCGGCCGTCCACCCATACCCGGCCCGCCGTCGGGTCGTCCAGACCACCGATGATGTTCAGCAACGTGGTCTTTCCAGACCCGGATCGCCCCCGCAAGGCAACGAGCTGACCACGGTCTACCGTCAACGAGACCCCGCGCAGAGCATGAACGGCCGTGTGCCCGCCGCCGAAGGTCCGGCAGATACCGTCCGCCGCCACCATGACCCGTGTCGGCTGACCGGCGTTAGCTGTGCCGAGCGCCGGCTGTGCGTGGCCGGAGTTCATTCCGATCCTTGCTGGAGTTGGCTACTCGCCGGTCAGCGGCCGGTCGGCGCGGGCTGGCGCCGACCGGGCTGGGACTATGCTCATGCCTTACATAGCGACAATGCTAGAACGGATGCCGGATCGTTACCGCGCGGGGAGCGCCGGCGGCCGCCCGCGTGTCCAGCCCCTACGCTCAGATGCGTGACGACCATCACGTTCCTTTTCTGTAGGGATTCAGTTAGGTTGTCGGTTCTGCGCAGCCTTTCTGTCGTCTCGGTGATTTGAATGCTGGTCCTGCGGTGCAGGAAAATTGTCGTTTCCTTCCAGCGGTGGCTATAGCTTGTGCTGTGCGCGATGACGGGTTTGAGCGCTTGTCTGCCTGTCCGGACGTCTCTATCGCGCTACCGGGGCGCTTTGTATGGCTCCGGGCTGAGTGTTTCGAAGGCGCTGCTGATGACTGCCTGCAATCCGATCGAGGCCGACGGGTACAGCCACGCTGACGGGTTCTCCAGCATCGCGACCACGACGAAGGTCTGGCCCTTACTGTTGGTCGCCAGGTAGCCCCCGGTCAGCACTCCGGGTTCGTCGCCGCCCTTGTACCAGACGACGGGCCAGTGCGGCCTGCCCAGCCCGATGCCGCCGTTGTTCGCAGACATGACCGCGCCGACCGGCGCCAGCCCCGGCTGAGACGCGAGCTGCCGCAGCCCGGCGAAGGCACGGCAGAGGTCATCCGGCGAGGCGAACCACTCGATGGTGGCGATGTCGCGGGGCTGCGTCCATCCTCGCGGCGCCAGGCGGCTCAGCGGCAGCGGGTCCACCCGCGACGCGAGGAACGCCGCCCGGAGGGCCGGGTCAAGGCGCAGGTAGCGGTCCGCCAGCGCCGGGTAGCCGGCGTCTTTCAGCAGGAACATCTCCCGGGTCGTGAGGAACGGGACATCCAGCGCGGCGTGGGCTGACCAGCGCCGGACCTGCGCCTGCACGGCGGCGCGGCCGGCCAGGCGGATCAGCATGTCGGCCGCGGTGTTGTCGCTGATCGAGATCATCTTGGCGGCCGCTTGCCGCACCGAGACCCGCGTCCCGGCCGGATCGTACTGCAGCGACCCGCTTCCAGGGCTCTTGAGCGCGTCGGTGACCGTCAGCTGCTGGCTCCACGACACCCGCCCGGCGCCGATCTGGCGGGCGAGCGCGCCGAGCACGAACAGCTTGAACATCGAGCCCAGCGGCCGCGGCGTCGCGGCAGCCACCTGGTTGACCGGCACGCAGGTCCCGGCGCGTGACACCCGGGCGACCAGCAGGCCAGTGTCGGGGGCGAGCGCGGTGAGTTCCCGGTCGATCTGGGCCCACGGCGACGCCGCTGTGGTGGGCGGATGAGCAGACGGCGGCTGGCCGCCGCTGCCCGGCGAGCCAGCGCATCCCGCCGCGGCGGCCAGCATCACCGCGCCGAGCGATACGCGCACTATCCGCCCGGCTGCCGGGCATAAGGCCGCAGGCACATTTCGGCGGATGGCCAGATACCAGCTCATGGGAGCTTCCTTCTCCGGTGGCGCGGCGGATTCCTCTGCCCGGTCAGGTCAGCCGGCCGGGGTGGCTGCCCGGCGTGGCCGTCCTTCAGGACGGGCAAGCTGGCCACGCTGACACCGGCCCGCCCCGACAACCCGGTCAGGGTAACGCGCCGGTTGGCGAGGAGCGCGCCGGGGCGGACGGCTATGCGTGGCCATCGGGGGCGGCAGGCGGCATTACACCGTCCCCTCAAGCCCGGCGCCGGCCCGCATGACGCGGGCGTCGATGATCAGGCCCAGGCCGGTCCAGGCAACCGGCCGCGACACGGACCAGGCGGCCGCCTGATGGACATCACCTCCTCCGGCCTGCCCGGGCAGGCCCCCGGGGCGGGTGCGCCCTGGCCCCGGCCACGCCAGGGCCGCACATCCCCGCCTGCCCGGCAGAACTCTCCTGGGCATGACGACAGCCTTGTCCGCCACCAGGAAGCAGTCGGCGCAAGGACAACGCTGAGCCACCGCTCGCGTACCACAGTGGGCCAGCAGGATGCCTGCACATGCGCGAAACCTGATCGGCACCTGCCATCAGGCCGTCACCGCAGCTAACGGCCGGGCGCCATGCGTGACCTGCGGTTCACCGCCCATGCGCGCATCCAGCGCGCGGATCCCAACCCGCCCCGGCCGCGGCGGTCCTTGACCGGGGACTTCGCGGTGTACTACCGCTGCGCGGCCGCCCGCGCGCACGGTGGTCACGAGCGGCCGGGGCCGGCCCTGGCTGGGCGCGGCCCCGGCTGCCCGGTGGTTACGGCGTGATCGCGATGGCGAAGGGGCCTTTCCCGACCTTGATGGGCTTGCCCGCGGTGTTAGTGGCGGTCCGGATCGGGGTCACGGTGTCGCCGCTGCCGCCGCCGTTCACGGCGTAAGCGGTCTGACCGCCGGGGGTGATCGCGATCGCGACGGGGCCGTTGCCGACCTTGATCGCCTTCAGCGCCGTGCTGGTCGCGGCCCGGATCGGGGTCACCGTGCCCGCGCCGTGGCTGGCGACGTAGGCGGTGACCGGCTGAACTGCCCACGCCGGGGAGGCGGCGCCGGCCGCGCCAGCGGCCGCCGGCCCGGATAAGCCAGCCCAGACCAGCGCTCCCGCCGCCGCGGCGGCGCCCAGCGCGAGGGTGATTGGTGTGCGCATCTGATGAATCTTCCTGTTATCCGCCCGGGACCGGGGCCAAGCGTGTCCTGGCCAGGGCGTGATCACGCGGCCGGTCCCGGGGCATGACATTCCCGCAGGGTTCCGCTTCTGGCCGATCACGTCCCGTTCCCGGCAGGCCAGGCAGCAGGCCGGCCATCCGACGGCGCCGCCACCCCTTATGACGGCTGGCACGGCGAGAGGTTGCGGCCAGAATCGGCACGCCGGCATCCGGCGGGCCGGCGCGGGAGGCCACCCTGCGACCCGGACCGTGCACGTTGCGGTGCTGGCGGGACAATGAAGGAGCGCAGACCCGCGTGCAAGAGCCAGAACCTGACCACTGACGCCGCGATCTTCGCGATGGCCAGGGCCGCACACAGCAGCGAGGACGACACCCACCGCGACGGATGCAGCACCCCCTAACGCGGGGGCAGCGGGTGTCGCCGTGCCCTAGGCACGCGGAGCCTGCCCTGGCGATCGCGCCGTGCGCCGTGATGCCGGCGGCCGCCCGCCAGCTCAGCGCCGTCACCTCCCCGGGCCGATGGCTGACCATGCCCGTGCCGCTGGCGACACAGCCCCCAGCACGGAGACCAGCCGGTCGTGCTCCGACAAGGCGTCCTCCAGATCACGGTCCGAGGCGGCCGTTCCGCTCCGCTGGACTGCGGCAGCCCAGTTTGCCGGCGAGCCGCTACAGCGGCGGGGACGCGGCCACTGTTACGCCCTCGCTGCCTCCGGCCCGCCAGGACGGCTGGCCAGGCACAGGGAACTGCACGTCCGGGCAAGCTCGGGGATCGCTGGCGCCAGCCGTAGGTGTCAGCCGCCGTCCGCGTTCCTGCCCGGCCGGGGCGCACCGGCAAGGTCGCCTCCGAACGCGGACCCCGGCGTGCACCAGCGGACCCCGGCGTGCACAATCAGCGCGACTATCCGTTTTCCAGGTCTAGCGGACGCCTCCCCGATGTGGTAACGGATGGACCATGAAGCACTGGGCAGCGGTACCGGGATTGCTAGCCATCCTGGCCTTTTTACCAGCCTGCAGCGGCAACGGCGGCGGCAACCCGCCAGCACGCCCAGCACGTCCAGGCCCGTTTGCTTCCCAGGCAGACCAGGTTGTGGCCGACCTGGCGGATGGGAGCTTCGCGGCAGTGGAGGCCAAGTTCGACCCGGCGATGAAAGCCAGTCAGGCACCGCACCGCCTGCAGAACGAATGGACCGCCCTCCAGAAGTGGACGGGCTCGTACCGGAACCGCGTGGCGACGGCGTTTGCCCGGGCCGGGCAAGGCGTCGTCGAACTAGTGCGCGTCAGGATGGCGCATGCGCCCGGCGAGGTCCGTATCACCTTCCGGCCCGACGGGATCATTGCGGGATTGCTAATCCGGGAGGCGCCGATCGTACTGGGTGAGGACTGCAACCCGGATCAAGAAACGTGTCCCGGATGACGGGCCGACAGCACCGTGAATAGCGGCCAAATAGGTGCCAGCCCTCAGCGTCAGCGGAACGTGTTAAACATTACTCTGGCCTCACTCGGCATTGTGCCTAGCGAATTGCTCGGTGTCGCTGCAATCCTAGCAGACTACGCCGCAATGAAACGACACACGGTGGTTATTGCTGCACGTATCGGCGTGGAAGCTCATAAAGGTTAGCGGAGAAACAAAAATGCGCGTTGGAGTTCTAGAGATCTTGGCGCTTCCCTCTCAGAATATCGCGAACTCTGCGTACAACTCGATTTTCGTGAAACAGTACGCGAGCATCATGCCGCAGGTGGTGGCAGTGTGGTGCAGAAGGCGTGGTCATGAGGTTTACTACGCCAGTTACCACGGTACGGGGAGTGTCTTTTCCCGGCTTCCTGCGGACCTGGACATCCTGTTCATCTCATGCCACACGCAGGCCAGTCCCCTCGCCTATGCGATATCGAGGCTCTGCCGGAGACGGGGAATAACATCGGTCATAGGCGGACCCCACGCCCGGGCGTTCCCCGTCGATTGCCTTCGCTTTTTTGACGTAGTTGTGAAGTCATGCGACGAAGTCACGATATCGGGCATTCTGGATAACGATTACCCGCCAGGCTCCATTGTCACGGCTGCTTCCGGGCTGAGCGGGCTGCCGTCGCTGGAGGAACGAATCCAGGAGGTCAGGGCGTCATCGTTCTACCGGCTAAGGCGCCGCGGCCTAGTGACAATCATTCCGCTACTGGCCAGCACGGGGTGCCCCTACTCGTGCGACTTCTGCGTCGATTGGTCCACCCGGTATCAGCATGTGAGCCAGGACCAGATTCAGGCTGACCTGGAGTATGTCAGCCGAAATTACCCAGGCTGCCTTGTGGCTTTTCATGACCCCAACTTCGGCGTTCGGTTCGATGAGTCGCTCGCAGCGATGGAGTCTCTCCCGAGCGGGCGCCGGCCCCCTTACATGATGGAGTCGTCGCTGACGGTACTTCGCGGGGACCGGCTGCGTCGCCTGAAGGATACGAATTGTGTCTACGTGGCGCCCGGGGTTGAGTCGTGGTCGGACTACTCGAACAAGGCAGGCGCGGGCCGGTCCTCCGGGGACGCAAAGCTGGCGAGAGTCCTAGAGCAGTTCGACAGGATTAAGGGAAATATCCCGTATATTCAGGCGAACTTCATATTCGGACTGGATTCAGATTCCGGGTACGGTCCCGTGGAACTGACAAAGGAGTTCATGACACGAGCACCCCACGTCTGGCCTGTCGTGAATGTGCCGGTTCCGTTCGGCGAGACGCCTATGCAGCAGCGCTTGATGGAGGACGAGCGTGTCCTATCGAAGATGCCATTCGCCTTCTACTACTCGCCGTTCCTGGTAATGCGCCTGGCCAACTACAGTGCCGTGGAGTTCTACGAGAAGATTATTGACCTCCTGGAGTTCACGTCATCGGCAGAAATGCTGCGCAGGAGAGTCGCGGCCGCACCATCGGGCCGGGTTGCAGGAATTAATACGCTGCGGGCCGCGGCGATACGAGGCACGCTAGTGAAATTCCAAAGGATCCTCAAAGCCCTCAAGGAAGACCGGGCGCTGCGCGACTTCCATGATTACGGGAAGGGGCGCCTGCCGCAAGTATATGAAAAGCTGTACGACCGGATGCTGGGTCCATACGCACGACTGCTGTCACCCGCGGACCGCACGCCCGAAATGTGATGCCGAATGATTTTCCGGATTCATCCCGGGCGTGCCGGAGAGCCTGCGCGGCCGTTGCCGGAGCTGAGATCCCTGGGCGAGCTAGACCGGCTCCTGCCTGAAGCTGGCGCCTGGGTCTTTTTTCTGGTTTGATCTGCTCGCACGATCTGGTGGCCTATGTCCATCACGCTCGCCGGCCGGCCATGACAAAAGCGATAATAAGGGCGGATAATGTCGCAGCTGAGGGTGTCTCTCACGATCTCGGGCGCCGTCTCTTTGGGTGCTTATGAAGGGGGAGCGCTCACCGCGCTGCTCTACGCAGTGCGAGAGCTTACGGCTGGCGAGGACCCGCCGCTGCGCCTTGATGTCATCTCCGGAGCGTCGGCTGGTTCGATTACGGGCCTGCTGACTGCCCGCACGCTGCTACAGGGCCAGGATCCTGAGACTGTAATGGCCGCCGCATGGGTGACCGACGACTCGATCGGTGACTTGCTCGCCCACGGAACGCAGGCTCCGCTGTCCATTGACGCGATGCGCCAGATGGGAATCAGCTTGCTGGACCAGGGTCAGGGAAAAAGCAGCCCGCACCGTCAGACGGCAGGCATCCGGCTGAGTTACACCCTGGCTTGCCTGCGCGGCTTTGAGTATCAGCTGCCACGTCTGGGCCGGAGCCCCGTCCCAGCTGCCGCCTTCATCGACACCTACGACCACGTCCTGAGCCCGGACGCACCCCTCACCTCACTGACCGGCCCTCGCGGCGACTGCCCCCTGGACGCGGTACTCGCCTCCGGCGCGAACGAAATGGGCTTCCCGCCCTACCTCCTGAGCCGGGCCCAGCAGTGGCCCATCTACCAGGAGGAGGGCATTGACAACCTCCCGCCCGGCCCTAATCGCTCATTCTGGTTCAGTGACGGCGGCACGCTCGATAACGAACCGCTGGGCAGGACGCTTGACCTGGCCAACGAGGCAGACGCCGACGGCCTCCCTAGCCGTCGGCTGCACCTCCTCATCCACCCGCACCCTGCAGCGGCCATACACGACCTGTCCTGGGCTAAGCCGGACGTACAGCCGACGTTTGCCCAGACTGCCGTCCGCGGCCTGAACCTGCAGCGTTCACAATCTATTTACGATGACCTGAAGCGCTTGGAAAAGACCAACACCCACATAGCATGGATCGACCGGCTCGGCGACGGACTCGGCCCCGTGCTCGATCAGCTTCCCGCAGAAACGAAAGAAGCCGTCACGTCGGCGCTCAGAGATGCTATTGCGGATATGGCCCGGGAAGCTGATGTACTCCGAGGGCAGCGCAGCGGGGCGGTAAATGAGGGCGCTCCCGGCTCAGGCCCGGAGCCCGCGGGTGACAGCGGTCCCGGCGAGTTGCTGTCGCGGGCACTGCGCATGGCATCCGGCCTGGCCGGTAAGCAGGCCGCCCGCGTCGATGTCATCAGCCCGCTGCTGCTGCTGCCAGAAAGCGGCGCCACCAGCATTGACCAGATCCTGTCCGGAGAGGTCCTCTTCCACTTCGGAGGATTCCTCGACGAGAAAATGCGGCGCAACGACTTCGATCTCGGCTACCGGAGCACCCTCAAATGGCTAGAGGACGGTGGCCTCACCGACGCCGGGCTGGCAGCTGAACTTAACGAGCAGGCGAAAGCAGCCGCTCAGAACAGCTACAGTCCGCAGGAAGGCTGGAAACAGACCGGGAGAACGACCACAGCGTCCCTGCTGGCCATGCACCCCTGGCAGGCGGCCCGGCTAGCAGGAAGAGTCACCCACGTCCTGCTCCACGACATACTGCACCATCCACGACCCTAACCAATCGAGATGCTATCACCACCGCTAAAACTCCGAATGCACATCCGGGGTCTTTGACGTGGTGCCGGCCTTGGACAAGTGACCGGCAGGCATACGTAGCCGGAAAAATGCGCGGAGGCCATATCGGACTCCGCCCGCCAGCGAGTGACCTAATTGCGCCCGCGGATCTGCTGCCGCTCCATAAGAGTTCCGGCAATTGGCGCCGGGGTCCTGCGGCTAGCGCGCTTTCCGGGCACTGACTATCCTGCGTTTGCGCAAAGAGTCGAGCCATTCGTGCCCGCTGAGGATTCGCGTGGTCTTGGCCGACTTGACCTCGCCCGCGGCGGCAACTGCCATAGCTACGCTGGCAGCGGTCATATCATCGGGTGCCTCGTACACGACGAGCAGGTCATACTCGCCAAACGGAAAGCCCGCCACCAGGATCTTTGCTCCCAGGTCCTCCAGTACCGGCCTGATCGCTTCCATGGGGTCTTGCGGCTCCTTGAGCTGAGCCGCCATCGACTTTGAGGTATAGGAGGCTTGGTACATGTAGAGCGCCATCGAGATTCCCCTCGGGCGGGAACAGGCGCAGGGACCTGCCAGTCCGCGTGACGCCCGGCGGCTTCTGCCGACGTGGGCGAGGCAACGGGCTGGAGACCACTGCGGTCTAAAGATCGTAGACCCGTCCCGGACGGGGGCGCCAGCCTCCGCCTCGCAGCGGAAGTCAGTTACTCAGACGTGCCAGAACACCTCGAATCCGGCCAGCTGGCTAGAATCCGGCCGATGCTGCCGGGCGGAGAGCGCATGGACAACGGCAGGAGGGTGCCCCGTGCCGGCCCCTCGACTCGGCGAAGCGAAGCACCCGGGTGCCGGGCGACGTCTCGCGAGGGAGCGAGGACTCAGCGGGCGGGATCTGGCTCGGAAGACGGCTGCCACTCCCGCCTGATCAGCCCGTAGACCCACGAGTCAGAGACCTCGCCGTTCACGACGCAGTCTTCCCGCAACGTCCCTTCACGCACGAAGCCGAGCTTCTCCAGCACGCGGGCAGATGCCACGTTGCGCGTGTCGGTCTCAGCCTGGACGCGATTCAGGTCCAGCGTGTCGAATGCCCACCGCAGCAAGACGCGCGCGGCCTCCGTCGCGTAGCCGTGGCCCCACGCTGCATCGTCGAAGCAGTAGCCCAGCGACGCGCTGCGGTAGTCCGGATTCCACCGGTTCAGGCTGCACCAGCCGATGAACGCCCCGTCGGAGACACGATCCACGGCCAGCCGCGCGCCCGTGCCCTCCCGTGCCATCTGCCGGCAAGCCGTGATGAACCGCTCGGCGCGCACGCGTTCGCTCCAAGGCGGCGCGTCCCAGTAGCGCAGGACGTGGGCGCTGCTGTGCAGCGCGAAGAGGTCGTTCGCATCCGCGGCGTCGAAGGGACGCAGCCGGAGGCGAGCGGTGCGCAGCGTGGGGGTGGGCAGCGACGTGCCCGTCATGTTCCCTCCCGTGATTGGTGGCCGATCAATCAGACATCCGATGCCGGCCACTCGCAACGGGATTCCTCGGCGGGCGGGCAGAACGACGTGCCCGCGTGATGGCCTCATGGCGCGGCGCCATGCCCGTCCCTGGCAGAGGACCACCGCCGGCAAGCCGGCCGGGGCAGGGCCCGCGGCGGAGTTGCGGCCCGGCGCAGGCGCCCGGCGCACCGCAGGCACGTCCTGGTTGCCTGGCCGCGCCTGGAAGCGCGTCCTGGCGCCGCCTGCCCAGGGTGTCACCGGTAGTCGGGGTTGTCGAAGTCGAACCGGCAGCCGGCGTCCCACTCGGAGCGCTGGTTGCCGTGCGCGGGGATGCCGCCCGCGTCCTTGAGCATGCGGGCCATGTGCAGCAGGTTCCAGGTCATGAAGGTGGTATTGCGGTTGGTGAAGTCGTTGTCCGGCCCGCCGGACCCGGGGTCGAGGTAGGAGGGCCCGGGCCCGGCCTCGCCGATCCAGCCGGCATCGGCCTGCGGCGGGATGGTGTAGCCGAGGTGCTGCAGGCTGTAGAGGATGTTCATCGCGCAGTGCTTGACGCCGTCCTCATTGCCGGTGATCAGGCAGCCGCCGACCCGGCCGTAGTAGGCGTACTGGCCGGCCTCGTTCAGCAGGTGCGAGCACGCGTAGAGCCGCTCGATCACCTGCTTCATGACCGAGCTGTTGTCGCCGAGCCAGATCGGCCCGGCCAGCACCAGGATGTCGGCGGCCAGTACCTGCTGGTAGATGCCGGGCCAGTCGTCGGCGGCCCAGCCGTGCTCGGTCATGTCCGGCCAGACGCCGGTGGCGATCTCGTGGTCGACGGCCCGGATCTGGTCGACCCGGACGCCCTGCCTGGCCAGGATCCGGGCGCTGACGTCGATCAGCCCCTGGGTATTGCTGGGCTGTGGCGACCGTTTCAAAGTGCAGTTGATCACGAGCGCACGCAGGTCGTCGTAATTCCGGCTGGGGTCACTCATCGGCCGGGACTCCTTTCTGAGATGGGCGGCGGGAGCGGTCAAGCGCGGAAGGAAGCCCGCAGCCGTAATCGGACGGTGCTATAGCAGTTCGGGATCCTGCTCGATGTGCAGCATGGCCGGCCCATCGGCGCCGAGCAGGCGGGCCATCGACGTGTCGAGTTCCTCCCGCCGGACGATCGAGCTTGGCGTCATACAGGCCGGTGAGCAAGTTAGTCGAGCCCGGGCCGGCGATCGCGAAGCATGCAGCGGGACATCCGCAGAGCTTGCCGTGCGCGCTGGCCGCGAAGGCCGCCGCGCCCTCATGCCGGATCCCGATATAGGTCAGCTCCCGCGTTCCTCGGCACGCCGCAACATGCAGTCCACGGCAGAGGCCCGGGCGTTACGCCACACTGGAGCTTTCTTGCTGACGCCAGCGAGGCGGGCACACTGTTCCGCGTGTGTCAGCGCCTGCCGGTGGATGTTTCGTGGGACTTGACGAGCTGCGTCCGCTTGCCGTCGTGGCGACCACGCGCGAGCCGGCCCGGGCGGTCCCGGGTGGCGGGATCGCCCGGGCCGGCCGGGTGCTGGCGGTGGGGTCAGCTGCTGCTGGTGTTGATGGAGCCGTTCACGCCGTGCGGGAAGAAGCCGCCGGAGGTGGCCTTCTTCGGGGTGAGGTAGACGATGTTCAGGACGTGGCCCGTGCTGCGGCCGTAGACCAGGCCGTTGCTGTCGGTGGGCACGATGTTGGCGCGCCCGTGCCGGATGACTCCCTGGTCGTCGTTGCCGGGCCCGTCGAGGCTGTCGCGGGCCTTGGAGATCGCGTCGGATGCCGCGCCCAGGCCGCGGTCCAGCAGCTCGGTGCGGACGGTCGCCGCGTGGTAGGCCTCGACCGCCAGGATGCCGGCCGCCGCGCTCAGGTAGGTCTTGTTGCTGATCAGCGGCGCGGCGCCCTTGTAGGCGGTGACGCCGACGTCCTCGAAGATGAACGCGCCGAGCAGGAAGTTGTCCTCATTGGCGTAGACGTCGAAGGTCTGCCCCGACTTGATCAGCCCGGCGGCGTGCGCGGCGGCGGTGAAGCTCTCCTTGATGTTGATGTTCGGCCGGGACACCGCCGCGCTGCCGAGCGCGCCGCGCAGGAACTTCACGTGGTCGAGCTCGTCCTTGGCGATCTCGTAGGCGATCTGGTGTACCCGCTTGCTGGTGAACGGCACCCGCGCGCCGCCCTTCACCCGCCCGCGCCGCCCGCTGCCGTGCGTCAGGTGCTCGGCCAGCCCGTGCCCGTGCACGGCGTTGGAGTAGAACTCCGCCTCCAGGTACTCCAGGTTCAGCGCGAAATTCAGGATCGCCGCGTCGGAGGGGGGCTTCGCCGCTTCCTCCTCATCCGCCATCGCGGCCGGCCCGGTCAGCGCGGCGACTGCGCTCGCGCCGACGACGCCAAGCCCGGCCGCGCTCGCGGCCCTGAGGAACCGGCGCCGGTCCTGCGGGTTCTCCGCACTGCGCTCGATCAGCTGGCCGACGTAATTCTTGCCGAACATGAACCTTCCCCCGATCTGAGATTGGATGATGGCTCCAATTCGGGGCTGGGAGCGGCACTAATGGGCCGCCGAGTGGAAATTCCCTTGCGCCCTGATAAGCCACGATATGTGTGCCGAGAGTCACATCCCGGTCTAGCGAAACAATAGCCCGCCATTACCCGGGCGCGCTTATCTGTCCCGTTTCCCGGTTCCGGCGAGCCGGCTCCGGGCCGCGGCCAGGGACCCGGCGGGCTGCCCGTCAGGCGGCGGCCCGGGCCGGCGGGCCGGAATCAATGTGACGAGAGGTGCCCGCGTCGGGGAGCATGGGCACATGCCGATGCAGTTCGACCCGCCGTCAGGGACCCGTGATTTCCTCGCCGCCGAGATCGAGGCCAGGGAGCGGGCCTTCGCCGTCATCCACGCCGTCTACTCCGGCTACGGATTCGAGCCGCTGCAGACCCCGGCGTTCGAGCGCCTGGACGTGCTGCTCGGCAAGTACGGGGACGAGGGCGACAAGCTGGTCTTCAAGATCCTCCGGCGCGGGGAGCACGAGGCGTCCGGCGAGGCCGACCTGGCCCTGCGGTACGACCTGACCGTCCCGCTGGCGCGGGTCGCCGCGGCGTACGGGAGCAGGCTGCCCTCGCCTTACAAGCGGTACGCCATCGGCTCGGTGTGGCGGGCGGACCGGCCGGGCAAGGGACGTTATCGCGAGTTTGTGCAGTGCGACCTGGACACACTGGGGTCCCGTTCGCCGCTGGCCGACGCGGAGGTGCTGTGCGCGCAGAACGACGTGCTCGGCGAGCTCGGCATCGGCTCCTTCACCATCGGCCTGAACTCGCGGCTGGTGCTCTCCGGCCTGCTCGAGGTATTCGGCGTCCCCGCGGCGCTGGGGCCCGGCGTGCTCGCCGCGCTGGACAAGCTCGACAAGCTGCCACCGGCCGGCGTGCGGGCCGAGCTCGCGGCCCGCGGCCTCGCGGCGGACCGGGCCGGGGAGCTCGTGGAGGTGCTGGCCGCGCCGGATTCCGCCGAGCGGGTGGCAGCCGCGCTCAAGCCCAGCGAGCAGGGCGCGGCCGGCCTTGACCAGGTCGGGCAGCTGATCGCGCTGGTCAGCCGGGAGGTGCCGGCCGGCCGGATCGCGTTCGCCCCGAGCATGGTCAGGGGCCTGAGCTACTACACCGGGCCGATCTGGGAGGCGACCGCCCCCGGGGTACCCGGCTCGATCGCCGGCGGCGGCCGCTATGACCACCTGATCGCCGACCTGGGCGGTCCCGACCTGCCGGGCACCGGCGGGTCGCTCGGCATCGAGCGGATCCTGGGCCTGATGCCGGACGGCGGCGCCGGGCGGCGCCGGCGGCTCGACGTGGCGGTCACGGTGCTGGGCGATGAGCTCGCCGCGCGCAGCTTCGCCCTGGCCGCCTCGGCACGGGCCGCCGGGCTGCGCTGCGGGGTGTATCTCGGCTCGTCGGGGAAGCTGGCCAGGCAGCTCAAATGGGCCAGTGACCAGGGCGCCCGCTGGTGCCTGATCTACGGCGCCGAAGACGACGCGGCTGGCACGGTGACGGTGCGCGACATGGACAGCGGCGACCAGACCAGGGCGGCGGTCGCGGAGCTGACCAGCCATCTCGCCGCCCTCGCATCGGCATGACGGGGGGGCGGCTCAGCTGACCGCGGCGGGTTCCGCCGGCGCCAGCACGGGCCGGGGCGGGACCAGGCCGCCGGTTCCATTGACCCGCCGCCAGCCGGTGGCGCCGAGCGCGGCGGCGAGATGGCCCTCGACGACGTCCGCCGCGGCCAGCACGGACACGGCGCGGCCCGCCTCCGCCGACAGCGTCGACACCGCCGCGTCGCTGATCCCGCACGGCACGATCCGGTCGAACCAGGCCAGGTCGCAATCGCAGTTAAGGGCGAAGCCGTGCATCGTCACGCCCCGGGACACCCGGATGCCGATCGCGCCGACCTTACGGTCCGGCCGGCCGTCCTGGCCGCCGGTCACCCACACGCCGCTGCGCCCGTCCACTCGCGTCGCCGCGACCCCGAACTCGGCGCAGGTCCTGATCAGCGCCTCCTCCAGGGACCGGACGTAGGCGATGACGTCGATCGGCTCGCCGAGCGCGACGATGGGGTATCCGACCAGCTGGCCGGGGCCGTGCCAGGTGATCTTCCCGCCCCTGTCGACCTCGATCACCGGCGCGCCGGGATCGCCGGCCGGGCGGTCAAGCGGACCGGTTCGCTTGCCCGCCGTATAGACCGGCATGTGCTCGAGCAGTACGCAGCTGTCGGGGATCTCGCCGCGGCAGCGCCGCTCGTGCAGGCGCCGCTGCAGGTCCCAGCCGTCCAGGTAGTCGATCGCCTGGGCACCGAACCCGGCGCGGGCCAGAATCAGCTCTTCCACGCCGACAGCCTACGCGGCGACGCCGGATTTGCTGCCGGGGCCGGTGGTAGCCCGGCGGGCAGCGCGGGCATATACCACCCATTCGTGGTGCTGCCACTGGTAGTGGCCGAGGTTAGCGGGGCTGGAGGTTCCTGAGTGTTCGACGAGGAAGAGCTGCGGACCATGAGCCCGCACGAGCGGATCCGGCTGCTGCACACACTCGCCGAGCTCGACGGCGCCGCCCCGCAGGGCCGTCAGGCGGCCGGGATAGCCAGCGTCTTCCGGCCGAGCGAGCGGCGCCGCCAGATAGTCCTCATGGTCATCATCGTCGGCTGCATAGGCCTGGCGATCTGGACCGGCGTGCTGGCCGTGACGCTGCCGCGCTACTACCGATCGGGTGGCTGGCGCGGTGCCTGGGTCGGATTCGACATAGCGCTGCTGATGGCACTTGCGGCGACCGGCTGGGCGGCCTGGCGGCGCCGTCAGGTCCTGATCATCTGCCTGATCGTGCTGGCGACGCTGCTGCTCTGCGATGCCTGGTTCGACGTGGTGCTGGATCTGCGGACTCCCGGGTTCGAGCTGAGCCTGCTGTCTGCCGCGGCCCTCGAGGTGCCGATCGCCGCGCTCGCGATCATCGGCGCCAGGCGGCTGCTCCGGCTGACGATCGGGATGGTCGATGTCGCCCAGGGACGGCAGGCGCGCGTGCCGCCGCTCTGGCGCGTGCCGCTCTACAGCGCCAGCGCCGCGGAGACCTTCCGCGACCTGTTCCCCCATCTTGCCGGTGACGCGCCGCACGCTGATCCGCCCCGCGGCGACGTGCCCCGTGCTGATGCGGAGCGAGAGGCAAGCTGACCGGCGGGCGCCCTGGCCGGTGACCGGGCTCGATCGGCGACCGGGCGCGATCAGCCGGTTCCCGCGGCGGCCGGGCGCGATCAGCCGGTCCCCGCGGCGGCCGGGCCGAGCTCGGCGGCGAGCGCCGCTTCGATGGGCCCGCCGCCGTGCCACAGCGCGTCCCCGCCGGCCTCCAGCAGGCGGCGGGGCATCACCCGCGCGCTGGCGAGCAGCTCCCCGGCGACCTCGCCGAGGCCGAGCTGCAGCACGGCCGCCGGGATTCCCAGCCGCGCCCGGTGGCCGGCGGCGGCCGCCAGCGCGGACGTGAACTCGGCGTTGGTGGCCGGCTGCGGCGCGGTGAGATTGACCGGCCCGTCGATGTCGCCGTGCTCCAGCAGGAAGCGGATGATCCGCACCACGTCGGTCAGCATGATCCAGCTCATCACCTGGGTGCCAGGTCCGATCCGCGCGCCGAGCCCCAGCCTGAACAGCGGCAGGAGCCGGCCGAGCACCCCGCCGCGCCGCGACAGCACGACGCCGGTGCGCAGGTTCACCAGGCGGATCCCGGCATCCTGGGCCGGTGCCGCGGCGGCCTCCCAGTCCCTGACCACGCCCGCCAGGAAGCCGGTGCCGGCCGGGGCGGACTCGTCCACCTCCCGGCCGCCGGTATCCCCGTAGTACCCGATGGCTGACCCGGATAGCAGAACGGAGGGCGGATGGCTCATCGCCGTCAGCGCCGACACGAGCCCCCGGGTGCCCGCGACCCTGCTGTCCCTGATCTCGTGCTTACGCGCGGCAGTCCAGCGGCCCGCCGCGATCGGGGCGCCCGCCAGGTGCACGACCGCGTCGGCGCCGTTCAGCGCCGCGGGGCCGATCCCGCCGTCCGGGGCATGCGGATCCCACTGGATCTCCGCGGGCGACGTGGGCGGACGGCGGACCAGGCCAATCATCTCGTCCCCGGTGCTGGCCAGGCTGGCGCCGAGCGCAGTGCCGATCAGCCCCGATGATCCGCTGACGATGACCCTCATGGCGTTCCTCCCCGTCGCCTTGCCGCTGGCCGGAGCCGGCCAGCGGTGATGCGGGCCTTCCGGGCCAGCCAGCCCGGCCGCGGGGCCAGCCCGGCCCCGTGCCAGCCGCTAGAGCCCCAGCTCGGTCTCGAAGGCCCCCTCCTCGAGCCGGGACTTCACCGTGACAAGGAAGCGCGCGGCATCCGCGCCGTCGACGAGGCGGTGGTCGTAGGTGAGCGCGAGGTAGACCATCGACCGCACCGCGATCACCTCGCCGAGTGCGGGATCCTCCACCACGACGGGGCGCTTGACGACGGTGCCGGTACCCAGGATCGCGACCTGCGGCTGGTTGATGATCGGGGTGTCGAAGAGCGCGCCGCGGCTGCCGGTGTTCGTCAGCGTGAACGTGCCGCCGGATAGGTCGTCCGGGCTCACCCGGCCGGCCCGGGTGCGCTGAGCCAGGTCAGCGATCTTGCGCGCCAGCCCGGCGATGTTGAGGTCGCCCGCCTTCTTGATCACGGGCACCATCAGGCCGCGGTCGGTGTCCACGGCGATGCCGAGATGCTCCGCATCGTGATAGGTCACCGTAGCGCTGGCGGTGTCGATCACCGCGTTGAGCCGCGGGTGAACCTTGAGCGCCTCCACGGCGGCCAGCGCGAAGAACGGCAGGAACGACAGCCTGACGCCCTCCCGGGCCTCGAAGTCCGCCTTGGCGAGGTCCCGCAGGCGGGCGATCGCCGTCACGTCCGCCTCGACCACGGTGGTCAGCTGGGCCGAGGTCTGCAGCGACTCGACCATCCGCTTGGCGATCAGCTGGCGGGCCCGGGACATCTGCTCGGTCGTGCCGCGCAGGGTGGACGGCACGATGGCGGGCCGGGCTGGCCCGGCCGGCGGCTCGCCCGCATCCCGGCCAGGCTCGCGGCCGGCCTGCCCGGCCGGTACCTGCCGCTGGTCAGCCGCCGCGGCGGCGGAGCCGCGAAGCACCTGGGCCGCGTCGATGACGTCCTGCTTGCGGATGCGCCCGCCGACGCCCGTGCCGGCCACCGAGCCGAGGTCGATGCCGTGCTCCGCGGCGAGCTTGCGCACCAGCGGAGTGACGTAGGGGCCGTCCGTTCCCGGTGCCAGCGGCGAGGCGCCGGCATCGAGCGCCGGGCCGCCGGCACTGGCCGGCGGCTGCGGTGCTCCGGCGGCCGGCGCGCTCTGCGCTGGCGCGGCCTGCTGGGGTGGCGCCTGCGGCGGTGGCGGCGCCTGCGGCGGCACGGCCTGCTGGGGTGGCGCCTGCTGGGGTGGCGCCTGCGGCGGCACTGCCTGGGGCGGCAAGGCCTGTGGCGGCACCGACGGGAAGGGCGGCGCGGCGGGCGCCGGCTCGGGCGCCGGCTCCCGGTACGCCGGAGGCGGGTACGCGGGCGGCTGGTAAGCGGGCGGCTGGTACGCCGGGGCGTCCGGGACGCGGGTGTCCGCGGCCGGCGCCGCGCCTGGCTGAGCGCCATTCCCTGGCACGCTGCCGGCCGCGCTGTCCGGCCCGCCAGCGGTGGCCGCCGGAGCGGCGGCCGGGGCCGCAGCGCCAGCGCCGCCCGCGGCTGCCCCGGTGGCGGCCCCTTCCTCGTCAATCACCGCTAGCTCCGCGCCGACCGCCACCGTCTCGTCCTCCGCGACGGTGATGCCGCGAAGGATCCCGGAGACGGGGGACGGGATCTCGGTGTCGACCTTGTCGGTCGAGACCTCGAGAAGCGGCTCGTCCGCGTCGACGTGCTCGCCCTCTCTCTTCAGCCAGCGGGTGACTGTGCCTTCGGTGACGCTCTCGCCGAGCTGTGGCATGGATACGGAGACCGACATGGCGTTCCGCGACTCCTTCGCTGTTCAGCGCGCACACCGCCGGGTGGCGGCGCGCGCTGCCCGCCCCCGGGGGGCGGGCTCTCGGTTTATGAGTGCACGTGGAGGGGCTTGCCGGCAAGCGCGAGGTGCGCTTCGCCGAGCGCCTCCGACTGGGTCGGATGCGGATGGATGAGCTGGGCGACCTCAGACGGCAGCGCCTCCCAGTTGTAGATGAGCTGCGCCTCGGCGATCAGCTCGCCGACGCGCGCGCCCACCAGGTGAACGCCGAGCACCGGGCCACCGCCGGCCGTCGCGATGACCTTCGCCGCGCCCTGCGTCCGCAGGATCTGGCTCTTGCCGTTGCCGGCGAGGTCGTAGGTGAACTCGGTGGTCTCGATTCCCCGCTGCGCCGCGATCGCGGACGTCAGGCCCACCGACGCCACCTCAGGGTCGCTGTAGGTGACCCTCGGTACCCCGTCGTAGTCGATCGGGGTGACCGCCAGGCCGCCAAGCCGCTCGGCGACCATGATTCCCTCGGCGAACCCGACGTGCGCCAGTTGCAGGCCCGGGGTGAGGTCACCGACCGCCGAGATCGTCGGGACGCTGGTCTGGCAGTAGCTGTCGACGATGACGTAGCCGCGTTCCGTCGCCACGCCCGCCTCCTCGTAGCCGAGCCCGGCGGACACCGGGCCGCGGCCAACCGCGACGAGCAGCAACTCGGCGTCAATCGTGGCGCCGCCCTCGAGGGTGACCGTCACCCCGGATCCGGTGTCCTTGACCCCCTCGAACCTGGCGCCGAGCCGCTGCGCGATGCCGCGCCGCCGGAACGCGCGCTCCAGCAGCCGGGAACTCGACTCCTCCTCGGGCGGCAGCAGGTGCGGCAGCATCTCCACGATCGTGACCTCGGCCCCGAACGACCGCCAGACGCTGGCGAACTCTACCCCGATCACGCCGCCGCCCAGGATCACCACCGATGACGGCACCCGGTCGAGGGTGAGCGCCTGATCACTGGTGATCACCCGCTCGCCGTCGATGGCGAGGCCGGGCAGGCTGCGTGCCTCCGACCCGGTCGCGAGCACGACGTGCGCGCCCTCGATCAGGGTGCCGCCGACCGTGACCTGGGTCGGTGACACCAGCCGGCCGTCGCCCGCGATGACGTCGATGTGCCGCGAGTCGATCAGGCCCTGCAGGCCCTTCCAGAGCCGGGTGACCACCTTGTCCTTGTAGTCGTTGACGCCGGGCATGTCGATGCCGTCGAGCGTTGCCCGGACGCCGAATGACGCGCTCTCCCTCGCCAGGTCGGCGATCTCGGCCGCGTGCAGCAGCGCTTTCGTCGGAATGCATCCCCGGTGCAGGCAGGTGCCGCCGACCTTGTCCTTCTCGATCAGCGCGACGCGCTTGCCAAGCTCGGCGGCGCGCAGCGCGCAGGCGTAGCCGCCGCTTCCGCCGCCGAGTATGACGATGTCGTAGCCGCTGCCGTCCGCCACCATGTGCTCCTTGTCCGCTCGGTCAGCCCGGGCGAGCGCGTGCCGCTCACCAGGCGTGCCAGTTCATGCCTACAGCCGTCCGTCCGCGACGTCCAGCGCTATCTGGACCAGTGCCCTGGTCGCGGCACCGGTTCCGCCCGCCGGCGTGTACCCGTAGGCCGCGCCCTCGTGGAACGAGGGCCCCGCGATGTCCAGATGTGCCCAACGAACCCCGGGCGGCACGAATTCCTGCAGGAACAGGCCGGCCACCAGCATCCCGCCAGACCGCTCGCCCGACACGTTCGCCAGGTCGGCGACAGACGAGTCGAGGCCCTTCCGCAGTTCCCCGGGCAGCGGCATCGGCCAGGCCGCCTCGCCTGCCCGGCGGAAGGCGTCCACCACCCCGTCGCGCACGTCGCCGGAGTTCGCCATCACGCCGGTGATCCGCGGGCCGAGCGCGACGACCTGCGCGCCGGTCAGGGTGGCGACGTCGACGAGCAGGTCGGGGGAGTCGGCGGCGGACCTGGCCAGCGCGTCGGCCAGCACCAGGCGGCCCTCGGCGTCAGTGTTCAGGACCTCGACCGTGGTGCCGCCGAAGATCGTGATGACATCGGACGGGCGCTGCGCGGTTCCGCCCGGCATGTTCTCCGCGAGCGGCAGGTATCCGACGGCGTTCACCACCGGCCGGAGCGCCGCCAGCGCCTGCATCGAGGCCAGCACGGCTGCCGCCCCGCTCATGTCCGACTTCATCGTCTCCATGCCCTTGGCGGTCTTCAGTGAGAGGCCGCCGGAGTCGAAGGTGATTCCCTTGCCCACCAGGACCACGGTCCTGGTGGCGTCCGGATGGGAGTACCCGAGCCGGACGAGCCGCGGCGGGTGGGCCGATCCCTGGCCGACCCCGATTATGCCGCCGTAGCCGCCTTCGGCCAGCGCCTTCTCGTCCAGCACCTCGACATCTAGCCCGCAAGCGCCGCCCTGCCGCTCGGCCTCGTCGGCGAAGACGGCGGGAAAGAGATCCGAGGGACCAGTGTTCACCAGGTCGCGGGCGAGCGCGACCGCGTCGGCGAGTATCCGGGCGCGGCTCGCCGCGGTCGCGAAGTCGCCGCCCAGCAGCGTGACCTCGGTCGGCGGGCGGTGCCCGTCGCCGCGGTACCTGGCGAAGACATAGCCGCCGAGCAGGGCTCCGAGCGCGACCGCCTCGGCCTCAGCCTCGTCCCTGGCCGGCATGGCGAGCGCGATCCGCCGCGGCATCGCGGGGTCAAGCGCGCGGACCCCGGCGCCCGCCGCGCGGCGCAGCGCCTCTCCCTCGAACCGCGGATCGCCATTGACCGCGCCGAGGCCGACCGCGATGACGAGCGGCGCGGTCAGCCGTCCCGTGGTGGCGATCTTCGTCACTTCCTCGGCCTTGCCAGTGGCGCCGAGCACGGAGAGGGTTCCGGCGAGGCCGCCGCCGAGCGCGGCGTCGACGTCCTCCGCCCCAGGCCCGGGCAGCGGCCCGCCGGGTCCCTGGACCACTCCGATGATAACGGCGTCAGCCTGGGCATCACGGGCGGACACCTGGCTGGTCAGTAAGGTCACGGTCACGGGTCCGATGCTAGTGCCTGGCTGAGCGGTCCGATCCCTTGCCGCGTATCGTTGATCTGTCATCGAGGTGCTCCGGCCCCGGGCACGAGGAGGCCAGGTGAACGCGCTCCCGCTGTTCCTGACCGTGCTCGTGGCCTGCGTTGTCGAGGCAGTCGAGGCGCTGACCATCGTGCTGGCTGCCGGGCTGACCAGGGAATGGCGGTCGACGTTCCAGGGCATGGCCGCCGCGCTGGTCGTGCTGGCGGCGGTCACCGCCGGGGTCGGCCCGGCGCTGACCCTGATCCCGCTCGGGGCGCTGCGCCTGGTGGTCGGAGCCGTGCTGGCCGCGTTCGGGCTGCAATGGCTGCGCAAGGCCATCCTGCGGTTCTCCGGCTATAAGGATCTCCACGACGAGGCCAGCGCCTACCAGCGGGAGGTCGCGGCCGCCCGCGCCGCCGCCGCCAGCCGCCGGGGCGCCGTGCGGGACTGGTACGCCTTCACGCTCTCCTTCAAGGGCGTGCTGCTGGAGGGCCTTGAGGTGGTGTTCATCGTGATCACGTTCGGGGACACCCAGCACGACCTGGGCGTCGCGGCCCTGGCCGCCGCGGTGGCCGTGGCCATCGTCACCGTCACCGGGGTGGCGGTCCGCGCGCCGCTGGCGCGCGTCCCGGAGAACACGATGAAATTCGCCGTGGGCATCATGCTGACGTCCTTCGGCACGTTCTGGGGCGCCGAGGGAGCGGGCGCGCGCTGGCCCGGCGGCGACGCCGCACTGCTGGTGCTCGTGCCGGTGATCGGCGTGGTGTCGGCGGGCTACGCGGTCGCGATGCGCCGGTCGCGGCAGGCAGCGGACGGCAGCCTGGCCAGCGCACCGCCGCCCGCGGTGCCCGCGGCGGTGCCGCCAGCCGAGGCGGCTCGGTGAGAGCACGCCTGCGGTCGTTCGGCGCGTTCGCCTGCGACTTCGTGATCGGTGATGACTGGCGCGGCGGGGCCGTCATCGCGGTGGCGCTGGGGGTCACGGCGGTGCTGGCGCACGGCCAGCGAGTCAACGCCTGGTGGCTGCTGCCGGCCTGCGTGATCGCGGCGCTTGGCTGGTCACTGCGGCACGCCACCGCCCGCAAGCCCTGACTGTGCCCGCGGCACCACGTCCGGCCCCGGGTTCGTGACGAGCGACCAGTGGAAGAATGCGCCCCGCGGCCTAGCATCGGCTGGTAATGAGCGCCGACACCGATTCGATCAGGTCCGCCGCAGACGATGCTGCGGCGGCGCCGCTGGACCTGCTGCTCACCGATGCGGCCACGGGCGTGCTGCGCCGGCTGAACCCGGGCGGCTCTGGCCTGCGCCTGGCCGCTGCCCTGGCCGTCAGGCCGCGGCTGGTCGCCGGCCGAGGGGGGCGGCTGGCCGGCGAGCTGGCCCGCATCGCCGTGGGCCGATCCCCGCTGCAGCCGTCCCGGCGGGACCGCCGGTTCGCCGACCCGGCCTGGGCGGGCAACCCGCTGCTGCGCCGCACGATGCAGGCCTACCTGGCCGCCACGGAGAGCGTGCAGGGCGTGGTGGCCGAGGCCGGGCTGGACGGGACCGACGCCGAACGGGTCGGCTTCGCGGTGACCAACCTGATGGACGCGCTGGCCCCGAGCAACAACCCGCTGCTGAACCCGGCGGCGGTCAAGGCCGCGCTCGACACCGGCGGCGGCAGCGCCCTGGCGGGCCTGCGGCATTTCCTCGCCGACATGGCGGTTCCGCCGCGGGTGCCGTCCATGGTCGAGCCGGACGCGTTCGAAGTCGGGGTGGACCTGGCGGTCACGCCCGGGTCGGTGGTCCTGCGGACCCCGGTGTTCGAGCTGATCCAGTACCGCCCGGTCACCCCGGCGGTCCGGCAGGTCCCGCTGCTGATCGTCCCGCCGGTGATCAACAAGTTCTACGTGATGGACCTCGCCCCCGGCCGGAGCATGGTGGAGTACCTGGCCGGCCAGGGCCTGCAGGTGTTCATGATCTCCTGGCGCAACCCGGACGCCCGGCACGCCAGATGGGATCTCGACACGTACGGTCAGGCCGTCCTGGACGCCATGGACGCGGCCGCGCGGATTACCGGGAGCGAGCAGACCGCGCTCGCCGGGGCCTGCTCCGGCGGCATCATCGCGGCGATGGTGGCCGCGCACCTGGCGCAGGCCGGCCAGCAGGACCGGATCGCCGCGGTCACCCTCATGGTCACCGTGCTGGACCAGGCGGCGGCCGGACTGGCCAGCGCCGTCATCGACGAGCGGACCGCACGGCTGGCCGCGGCCGCGTCGCGCGCCCGCGGCTACCTGGACGGCCGGTCGCTGGCCGAGGTGTTCGCCTGGCTGCGGCCGAACGACCTGATCTGGAACTACTGGGTCAACAACTACCTGCTCGGCCGGAAGCCGCCGCCGTTCGACATCCTGTTCTGGAACGCGGACACCACCCGGATGACCGCGGGCTTGCACCGGGACTTCCTCCAGCTGGGCGCGGCCAACGCGCTGGTCAGGCCCGGCAGCGCGACGATGCTCGGCTCGCCGGTGGACCTGGCCGCGGTGGACCGGGACAGCTACATCGTCGCCGGGATCACCGACCACATCTGCCCCTGGCAGAGCTGCTACCGGTCCACCCAGCTGCTGGGCGGCCACCCCCGGTTCCTGCTGTCGACCAGCGGGCACGTGGCCGCGATGGTCAATCCGGCGGGCAATGAAAAGGCCAGGTACCAGATGGCCAAGGAGTGCCCGGAAGATCCCCAGGAATGGCTGCGCCGTGCGGAGACCTGCCACGGCTCCTGGTGGCCGGACTACGCGGGCTGGCTGGCCGAGCGCTGCGGCGAGGAGAAGGCCGCTCCCGGGGAGCTAGGCGGCGGCGGGCTGGTGCCGGTCTGTGCCGCGCCGGGAACGTATGTCTATGACCGTTGACCCGTCCCGTCCCGGGCCGGCCGGGGAAGACCGCGCGGGATCTGGCCTGAGCCGGGTCCTGGGCCGGCTACGGCGGGCCGGGCCGCCCGAGCGGATGAGGATCCTGACGGTCGGCGGCCGTACCATCCGGGTCTCGCTGCGGGAAGGGACCGCGGGCTGGCCGCCGCTGCTGCTGTGCAACGGCCTCGGCGCGAGCCTGGAGCTGCTCCAGCCGTTCGCCGACGCGCTCGATCCGCGGCGGCCGGTCATCCGGTTCGACATGCCGGGCATCGGCGGCTCGCGGGCCCCGGTCATCCCCTACCACCTGGCCACGCTGCCGTCACTGCTGGCCGGCCTGCTCGACCAGCTCGGCTATGCCCGCGCCGACGTCCTGGGCATCTCCTGGGGCGGCGGGCTCGCGCAGCAGTTCGCGCTGAGGCGCCCGGACCGGGTGCGCCGCCTGGTGCTGGTGGCGACCGGCCCGGGCTCGCTCATGGTTCCCGGGCGTCCGTGGGTCCTGCTGCGCATGCTCACGCAGCGACGCCACCGGGACCCCGGATACGCGGCCCGCATCGCCGGCGAGCTGTACGGGGGCAGTGCGCGCAAAGACCCGATCGTGGCCCGGGACCTGCTGCACGCCACCACCCGGCTGGGCCCGGCCCGGGGCTACTACTACCAGCTGATCGCCAGCCTCGGCTGGACCAGCCTGCCGTGGCTGCCGAGGCTGCGGCCGCCCACCCTGATCCTGGCCGGTGACGACGACCCGATCATCCCGCTGGTCAACGGGCGGATCATGCACTGGCTGATACCGCGCAGCCGGCTGCACATCTACCACGGCGGCCACCTCGAGCTGGCCGCAGACCCCGAACGCCTGGCCGCCGCGGTGGAGGCGTTCCTGGATGCCGACCTCACCGCGGAGACCGACCTCACCGCGGAGCGGAGCGAGCAATGACGCAGACGACGAGCGCGCACCTCGGGGAATCCCTCGGGACGGACTTCTTCTCCGTGCGCGAGCAGCTCACTGACGAGCAATGGGAGCACTTCATCACCGTCCGGCGGTTCGTGGACGAGGAGGTCGTGCCGGTCGTCGGCCCGTACTGGGAACGGGCCGAGATCTGCTGGCCGCTGGTCAGGCGGCTGCCCGAGCTCGGCATCGTCGGCGAGGACATCAAGGGCTACGGGTGCGCCGGGATGAGCCCGATGGCATGCGGGCTTGTCACGATGGAACTGCACCGCGGCGATGGCAGCCTCGGCGTGTTCCTCGGCGTGCACGCGGGCCTGGCCATGCTGTCGATCTCGATGTGCGGCTCGGCGGAGCAGAAGGCGCGCTGGCTGCCTGACCTGGCCCGGATGAGCAAGCTGGGGGCCTTCGCGCTGACCGAACCGGAGCACGGCTCGGACTCGGTCGCCCTGGAAACCTCGGCCCGCCCAGTGCAGGGGGATGGGGAGGCGGGCGGGGGCTGGGTGCTGAACGGCCGCAAACGGTGGATCGGCCTGGGCAGCGTCGCCGACCTGGTCGTCGTCTGGGCCCGCAACACCGACGACGGCCAGGTCAACGGCTTCGTCGTGGAGAAGGGATCACCGGGCTTCCAGGCGCAGGTCATCGAGGGGAAGGTGTCGCTGCGCTCGGTGTGGCAGGCCGACATCACGCTGGACGAGGTGCGGGTGCCGGCCGAGAACCGGCTGCCCGGGGCGCGCTCGTTCCAGGACACTACCCGGGTCCTGGCCACCACCCGTAGCACCTGCGCCTGGGCGGCGCTGGGTCACGCCACCGCCGCCTACGACGCCGCCTTGCGGTACGCGCTGCAGCGGCGGCAGTTCGGCGAGCCGCTGGCCAGCTTCCAGATCATCCAGCAGCGCCTGGTGTCGATGCTGGCGGACCTTACCGCGATGCAGCTGTACTGCCTGCAGATCGGCCGCCTGGCGGAGGCCGGCCGGCTGACGCCCACCGTGGCCGGGCTGGCCAAGATGCACAACACCCGCAAGGCCCGCGCGATCGCCGCCGAGGCGCGGGACATGCTCGGCGGCAACGGCATCCTGCTCGACTACCAGGTCATGCGGCACATGGTGGACCTGGAGGCGATCCATACCTTCGAAGGCACCGAGACCATGCAGACGCTCATCGTCGGCCGCTCTATCACCGGCATCGGAGCCTTCACGTAGGCCAGCTTCTTGGCTTACCGGTACAGCGCAGGCCGGGACGCGGACCGCCGTCGCCGTCCGGTTGTGCCGGGGTACCAAGAACTCGCGACAGGCTTGATACCGCGGACCGACGACTGGCCCAGGTAGCCGAACCGACAATGGCAGCGTGACGAACCTGGCCAAGAACCTGACGGACACCACCCGCGCCCACGCCGGCCGCGTCGCCGTGCGGGTGGACAACGCGGCGATGACCTACCGGGCCCTGGACGATGCGAGCGCCCGGGTCGCCGGGCTGCTGCACGAGCGCGGCCTCAAACCCGGCGACCGGGTCGGCATCATGATGCCCAACGTCGCCGAGGTCCCCGTGGTGTACTACGGCGTGCTCCGGGCCGGCGGTGTGGTCGTCCCGATGAACCCGCTGCTCAAGGCCCGGGAGGTCGCCTACTACCTCGGTGACTCCGGGGCCGGGCTGATCTTCGCCTGGCATGCGTTCGCGGACCAGGCACGCTCCGGCGTGGAGCAGGCCGAGGCGGAATCCATCGTCGTGGACGGGATCAGCTTCCCCGATCTGCTGGCCTCCGCCGCCCCGGATGACCAGGTCGCGGACACCGGCGACGAGGACACCGCGGTGATCCTCTACACCTCCGGCACGACCGGCCACCCGAAGGGCGCCGAGCTCACCCACGGCAACCTCATCAGCAACACCGAGGTGGCGTGCACCGACATCGTCCGCGCGGGCCCGGGTGACGTCATCTTCGGCGGGCTGCCGCTGTTCCACGTGTTCGGGCAGACTGTCGCGCTCAACGTGGCCGTTGCGTCCGGGGCGTGCCTGACCCTGCTGCCGCGGTTCGACCCCGGGCACGCCCTGCAGATCATCGCCGGCCACCGGGTCACCGTCTTCGAGGGCGTGCCGACCATGTACGTGGCGCTGCTGCACCAGCCCGACCGCGCGGACTACGACACCTCCGCGCTGCGGACGTGCATCTCCGGCGGCGCGGCCTTGCCGGTCGAGGTGCTACGCGGGTTCGAGGAGGCGTTCGGGATCCCGGTGCTGGAGGGATACGGCCTGTCCGAGACCTCGCCGGTCGCCTCGTTCAATCACCCCGGCCGGGAACGCAAGCCCGGCTCGATCGGCACGCCCATCCGGGACGTCCAGATGCGCGTCGTGGACAAGGAAGACCACGAGGTCCCCCGTGGCGAGGTGGGTGAGATCGTCATCCGCGGGCCGAACGTGATGAAGGGCTACTGGCAGCGCCCCGAGGCCACCGCCGAGGCCATAAAGGGGGAAGGGGAGGCGGGTGGGGGCTGGTTCCACACCGGTGACCTGGCCCGGGTCGACGAGGACGGCTACTTCTACATCGTGGACCGGAAGAAGGACCTGATCATCCGCGGCGGCTACAACGTCTACCCGCGGGAGATCGAGGAAGTGCTCTACGAGCACCCCGCGGTCGCCGAGGCCGCCGTGATCGGCCTGCCGCACCCGGCCCTGGGCGAGGAGGTCGGTGCAGCAGTGGCCCTCAAGCCGGGTGCCGTCACCACCGCCGGGGAACTGCGAGACTACGTCAAGGGCCAGGTCGCGGCCTACAAGTACCCGCGGCACGTGTGGATCGTCGGCTCGCTGCCCAAGGGGGCGACCGGCAAGATCCAGAAGCGGGATATCGTCATCCCGGCCGACCTGACCGCGCCATGAGGATGCTGCTGCAGAGGCAAGCGGAAGGAATGTCTGTCATGTTCAAGTCGTCATCCACCTCCCTGATCCTGCTCGGAATCCTCGCCGTCATCGTCGGGATCTTCGCCGTCGCCTGGCCGGGCGTCACGATTCTCGCGCTGGTCATCCTGTTCGCGGTCTACGCGTTCGCGGATGCGGGCCTGCAGGCCACGCGGGCCTTCGGCAGCCGGGCCGTCGGGCCGGTCTTCGGTCACCTGCTGCTCGGGCTGATCGACCTGGCGGCCGGCCTGGTCGCCCTGGCCTGGCCGGCGCCTACCGCGTTCGTGCTGGTCATCGTCGTAGCGGCGTGGGCGCTGGCCGGCGGCGTCGCCGAGTTCCTCGCCGGCTTCCGAAGCGGGGAGGCCGCGGGCACGCGCGCGCTGCTCATCTTGTCCGGGCTGGTGTCCGTCGCGTTCGGCGTGCTGCTGTTCGCCCGCCCCGGCGTGGGCGCGGTCACCCTGGCCCTGCTGTTCGGCCTGTACGCCCTGATCTACGGAGTCTCGCAGATCACGGCGGGCATCCAGGTCCGCCACCTGGGCGGCGACGTGAAGTCGCTGTCGGAACTGCGCAACGCAGCCTGAGCGCCCGGCTCAGGCCCCCATCCCGTGCGGATCCGGTCAGTTCAGGTCAGGGCACTTGCTCGCGGTTATGGCCTGCGGCAGCCGGCTGCAGCACGGATGAGCCGAGCCACTGGCTGGTCTGCAGCGCGAGTTCTACGTCGTTGCGGTTCTTGCCCACCGGCCGGCCGAGGCTCTCTTCGGCCTTGCGGATCCGGTACTGGACCGTGTTCTTATGCAGCATCAGCCGTTCGGCCGTCGTCTTGTAGCTGCCCCCGGTTTGCAGGAAGACCAGCAAGGTGTCGCGCAGCCGGGCATGATGCTCGTCGTCGTCGGCCAGGCCCGCCAGCGTGGCGAGCACCCAGGCTCGCAGCAGTTCGGGTGAGCCGAGCATCATCGCCACGGGCGCGACCTCCCTGAACGCCACCACCCGCGCGGCGGGAGGTCCCGCGGCGAGCGCGACCGCCTGGGCGGCGACAGCCTGCCGGTTGGTGAGGCGGAATCCGGCCGTCCCGCGAGCCGCGTCACCGAAGGCGAAATGAATGTCGCCATCCAGGCCCGCCGTGCTGGCCGTCGCGGCGTCGAACATGTCCCGGATCCCCAGCGGCAGCCAGGCCCACGCGCTGGACTCGTCCCAGGGCAGGAACACCGGCTCGCCGGAGCAGGCCGCCTGCACGGCCACGTGGCCGACCGCGCGCTCGAGCCGGGTGATCTCGGCACCGGTGCTCGCGGCGTCGCCCGCCCAGCACACCACGCCGACGTGGTACTGGCGCAGCCGGTAGCCCAGCGTGATCTCCGCGGCGGCCACGTCGATCCGCTCGCCCGACATCAGATCGCGGATCCGGGCCGTCCGGGCGGCGCTGCGGTTCCGCAGCCAGTTATCCCGCTCCTGTGTATAGGCCGCGACCATCTCCTCGGAGGTCTGGTCGATGTACCCGGCCACGATCTTGGACATGCCCAGCGCGACGGCACTGATCGTCTCGGCATCACCGGCCTGCTGGGCCAACTCGGTGAGCAGCCAGTCGGAGAAGCACGCGTGCCCGACCCGGTAGGCGCGCAGCAGCGCGGTCAGCGCCGCGCCGCGCTGGGCCAGTCGGCGCGCGTACTCCACGGCCGCGGCCGGGGCTTGCACGGCGGCCAGGTCGATCCGGTGCTGCATGATCTGCAGGCAGGTGCCGACGTTGCTGTCGACACTCGACGAGAGCAGGGCGAGTACCGGCTTGTCGTCGCGTAGCTGCGGGATCTCCCGCAGGATCACCTCGTAGACGTCCGCGGACACCGCGGCGGTCTGGCGGGCCACCGCCGCCGCGACGTCGGACATCAGGTCGGGGACCGCGGGAGGATCCATGTCCACCCGCGGATTCTTACACATTCCCGCAAGCCTGGGCAGGCCAGTATATTCGTTGACAGATATATAAGCCGATAGCTATGTTAGGTGAGTGCCTACGGCGTTCGAGGTCATCTGCGAGCCGCACCGGCGCCAGATCCTGGATCTGCTGCTGGAACGCCCCCGGCCGGTCGGCGAGCTGACCGGCCTGCTCGGGCTGACCCAGCCTGGCACCTCACGGCACCTGCGGGTGCTGCGCGAGGCCGGGCTGGTCGGCGTCCGGCAGGACGCGCAGCGGCGCTGGTACGAGCTAAGCCCCGGGCCGCTCGCCGAGATCGACTCGTGGCTGCAGCCCTACCGCCGGCTCTGGGCCGACCGGCTTGATCAGCTCGAACGTCATCTCGACGACCAGGAGAAAGGGGAGCTCACTGATGAAGCGGGAAAGGCATCCGGAGGCTGACGGGGTACTGGAGGAGACCGGCGGCGGCCAGGTCGTCCTCCGGTACCGCCGCTGGATCGCGCACCCGGTCGAGCGCGTCTGGGCGGCGCTCACCGATCCGGCAGAGCTGATCGGCTGGTGGGGCCAGGCCGATGTCGACCTGGTCGAAGGCGGCAGGTTCGTGCTCCGCTGGCTGAACGCCCATGAGGACGGCGAGCCCGTGGTGATGCACGCGACGATCACCCGGCTGGACCCGCCGCGCCTGCTGGAGACCACCGGGGATATGCACGGCGTGCTCCGCTGGGACCTGCAGCCGGACGGAGCGGGCACGCTGCTGGCCTTCTCCAGCACCGTCGACCTGGCGGAGGAGTACCGGAGCAGGGTGCTGGCCGGATGGCACTGGCACCTCGACGCGCTGGCGGGCTTCCTGGGCGGGACGCCGGCCGACCTGGCGAATGTACCTGGCTGGGACCAGGTTCATCAGCGCTATGCGGGGCCGCGCGCCCGGACCAATCCGTTCTCGTAAGGACGAGCACGTTACCGTTCCGGGGTGACCGATTGCCTATTCTGCGGCATCGTGGCCGGCGTAGTGCCCGCGCAGATCGTGCTGGACGACGATGTGGCGGTGGCGTTCCTCGATGCCCGGCCCGTGTTCAAGGGCCACGTGCTTGTGGTGCCGAGGCAGCACTACGAGACACTGCCCGACCTCCCGGCCGATCTGGTCGGCCCGCTGTTCACGCGGGTGCGGCGGCTGAGTGCCGCCGTGCTGGCGGCGTTCGGCGCGCAGGGCAGTTTCGTCGGCCTCAATAACACGGTCAGCCAGAGCGTCCCGCACCTGCATGTGCACGTCGTGCCGCGGACCCGCGGCGACGGTCTGCGCGGCTTCTTCTGGCCGCGCGGCAAGTACACGGACGACGACGAGGCCGCCGACTACGCCCGGCGGCTCCGCGATGCGCTGGCCGCCACAGACGCCACAGACGCCACGTGAGGTCGCCTCGCGATGCTGCCCTGACGCGGCGGGCACGACGTGAGGTCGCTTACCGATTTACTGATTTACCGACTTATAGCTTTATCGACTGACAACTGATCGCCGCTGCGCACTCACCTCACCTGACCCGCGGCGCCTGACCTGCTGCGGCTCCAGTCGCCAGGCGGCCCGCCCGGCCGCGGCCGGGCGCTGCGCCGCCGGCCGGACCGCCGAACTATTCGCGGCCCGCGCAGCGGTGCACGCAGGGCCGGGCGGGCTTATCGTGATAGGCATGACCGATTACTGGTCGATAGAGGTATTCGACGCCGAGATCCCCGCGTCGCAATGGCGGCAGGCCTATAGTGCCGCGCTGATCGAGGCCGCGATCGCGCATGGCGCCAGTGAATGGACGTGGATAGAGAGCCGCTGGGGCGTCGTGCTCGAGGTGTGCTTCACCGATGAGGCGCGATGGGAGGCGTTCCGCGCCCTGCCGGCCGTCCGGGCCGCGCTCGACTCGGTGCCCGATCCGGTGAACGGGCTGCTGGTCTACCGCGGCCGCGGCGGCACGTCCGGCGCCTCGTCCCCGCGCCATCCCCGGCCGGTGCCGAGCGCGGGCGCGGTCGCCCTGCCCGAGCCCGCCGCCGACGCGTATCTGGACATGACAAGTACCGAGATGCCAGATCCGGCTGGTGACCTGATCCCCGCCGTGTAAGCACGGGCCTCCCGGACAGTGCAGGATGGGGACATGAGGGAAACCAGAGCCTCGGCCGTTGGCATGCGGTCAGCGATCGAGCGAAGCGGGTATTACCCGGGAGTGGTCTTCGACGCAGTCTCGGCGGCCCTCGGGCATGAACCAGTCGTCTCGTACGTCGTGCACCATGACGCGCTGTTCGATCCGGGGATGGAGGTGCGCCGGCATATGACGGTGCTGGCGCTCACGCCCACCCGGCTCGTCTACTCGCACACCGATGAGCATCCGGCCGACGAGAACGAGCCCGACTCCCGGCCGCAGGCCGAGACAAGCACCGAGGCCGTGAGGTTCTCCCAGATCTCGTCGGTGGCCGTCACGCGCGTCGTGCCCGATCCCGCCTCCTACCTGCCCGGCGTCACGATGCCCACCGAGGTCGTGCTGACCATCGGCTGGAACGTGCTCTCGCACGTGGAACTCGAGCCCGCGCACTGCGGCGACGACAGCTGCGAGGCCGATCACGGGTACACCGGCACGATCACCGCGGACGACATGGCGATGCGGGTGAGCGAGGCGGCCGACGGCGAGGACGCGGTGCGCCAGGTGCTGGCGTTCGGCCAGGCGCTGTCCGAAGCGACGAGCCGGCCATAAGAGCCCATGGCCGATCAGCCGGCGATTGCGCCGACCCTGCCGCGATACGGCGAGAACTCGCTGGCCGACCTGGCCTCGTCGTTGCTGGCCTCGCTCGGCGCGGATGACCCGAACCCGCTGGACATCCAGCCCGCCGACCGGGCCTGCCTGCTGATCGTGGATGGCCTCGGCTGGGAGCTGCTGCGCGATCATCAGGCCGCGGCGCCGTTCCTCTCCGAGCTCGCCACTAACGCCAGCCCGCTGGCGGCCGGCTTTCCCGCCACCACCGTGACCAGCCTGGCCTCGCTCGGCACCGGCCGGCCGCCGGGCCAGCACGGGATGCTCGGCTATCAGATCGCGGTGCCCGGGCAGGGCAAGCTGCTGAACGCGCTGCGCTGGGATCGCGGCGTGGACCCGGCGGAATGGCAGCCGGGCTCGACGATCTTCGAGCGAGCGGTCGCGGCGGGCATCGCCGCGTACCGGGTCGCGCCGGCGAAGCTCCGCCTCACCGGGCTGGCAGTCGCCGCCATGCGCGGCGCGGACTACCGGGGCGCCGACAGCCTCGGCGCGCTCGTCGCCCAGTCCGCCGCCGCGCTGAAGGAGTCAGATCGCGCGCTGGTGACGGCCTATTATGCCGCGCTCGACTCGACCGGCCATGTCTTCGGCTGCTTGTCGGACGCCTGGCGGTACCAGCTGGGCCATGTCGACAAGCTCGCCGAGCAGCTGGCCTCGGCGATGCCGCAGGGCACGGTGCTGCACATCACCGCCGATCACGGCATGGTTGACGTCCCGCCGCAGGACCGGATCGACGTGGACGCGATCGCGGAGCTCCGCGACGGGGTTGCCCTGCTGGGCGGCGAGCCGCGGGCCCGCCATGTCTACGCGAAGCCGGGCGCCGCGTCCGGCGTGCTGGACGCCTGGCGGGAGATCCTCGGTGCCAGGGCGTGGGTCGCGTCCAGGGAAGAGGCGATCGCGGCGGGCTGGTTCGGCGAGGTGGCCGGGCACCTGGCGGCCCGGATCGGCGACGTGGTCGCGGCCCCGGCCGGGCCGTGGGCGATCGTGGCCACCAAGGCCGAGCCGCGCGAGTCGGCGCTGGTCGGGATGCACGGCTCGCTGACCACCGCCGACCAGCTGGTGCCGCACCTGATCGTGGCAGAGGCTTGACCGTGGCAGAGGCATGATCGTGACCAGACATGACAGCACGTCGGACTCCATCCGGAGCCGTCCGCGAAAGGGGTAACGGTGACAGCGGCGAACTATGAGCAGTTGCCCGATGACCTTCCGGTACCGCAGGACGACGGTGCCGCGGCGCATCTGCCCGGCACCGAGATGCCGTCGATCACGCTGCCCGCCACCACGGGCGAGGCCGTCGACCTGTCCGGCGTCGGCCACCCGCGGGCGGTCATCTACGTCTACCCGCGGACCGGCCAGCCCGGCGTGCCGCTGATCGACGGCTGGAACGACATCCCGGGCGCCCGTGGCTGCACCCCCGAGTCGATGGGTTTCCGCGACCGCTACGCCGACCTGGCCGCGCTGGGAGTGGAGGTGCTTGGCCTGTCCAGCCAGGACAGTGATTACCAGGCCGAGCTCGCCGCCCGGCTCGCGCTGCCGTTCCCGCTGCTGTCCGATCCGTCGCTGGTGCTCGCGGACCGGCTCGGCCTGCCCACGTTCACGGCCGGGGGAGAACGGCTCTACAAGCGGCTCACCCTGGTGCTGAACGCCGGTCGCGTCGAGCATGTCTTCTACCCGGTGTTCCCGCCGGACGCGCACGCTGGCGAGGTCGTCGACTGGCTGCGGCGCGCCCGCTGATCCGGCCAGGTCGGGCCAGCCGGGCCAGGCCGGGCCAGCCGGGCCGGGCCAGCGGCCGGCCGCCTCGGCGGACTGCGCGTTTGTCCACAGGCAGCACCGGGCAGCCGGCGCTCCGTGACCTGGTTATCCACAGAAACGAGAGGGTTATCCCCAGGATGGACACCGCGGCCGGCAGGATGGATACCGCGGCGAGCAGGATGGACACGGTGGCGAGCCTGCTGGCCGACCCGCGGGCACTGGCCAGCGAACTCGCCGGTGACGCCGTTCCCGTGCTCATCGACGTCCGCTGGCGGCTCGGCGGCCCGCCCGGTGCCGCCAGCTACCAGGCCGCTCACCTGCCCGGCGCGGTCTTCGTCGACCTGGACCGCGACCTCGCGGGACCGCCGGGCGCGGGCGGCAGGCACCCGCTGCCCGACGCCGCGAGCTTCCAGGCGGCGATGCGCCGCGCCGGAGTCGGCGCGCGGCGGGCCGTCGTCGCCTACGACGACGGGGACAGCATGGCGGCGGCGCGCGCCTGGTGGACGCTCCGCTACTTCGGCCACGAGCAGGTGCGCGTGCTCGACGGCGGGTTCAGCGCCTGGACGGCGGCGGGGCTGCCGGTCACCGCCGACGTTCCGGACACCGCGCCGGGCGACTTCACGGCCATCCCCGGCGGCATGCCGGTCCTTGACTCCGGCGGCGCGGCCCGCCTGGCCCGTTCGGGCGTCCTGCTCGACGTCAGGACCGCGGAGCGCTACCGGGGCGAGACCGAGCCGGTCGACCCGGTGGCCGGCCACATTCCCGGCGCGGTGAGCGCTCCGGGCACCGGCAGCATGACCGAAGGCGGCCGGTTCCGCTCGCCAGCCGAGCTAGCGGAACGGTTCGCCGCGCTCGGCGCTGTCGCCGGCAGCCCGGCCGGCGCGTACTGCGGCTCGGGAGTCAGCGCCGCCAGGGAGATCCTCTCGCTGGCCCTGGCGGGCGTGCCCGCGGCGCTGTACGTCGGTTCCTGGTCCGGCTGGGTCGCCGATCCCGGCCGCCCGGTCGCCACCGGCGCGGATCCCGGCTAGCCGCGCAGGCCAGCGGGCACTAGCGGCGCCTGGCTAGTCAGGACCAAGGCCACTTGTCCGGTCCCTGCCACGCAGGCGCTGTTGCCGGCGGCACCCTCTTGAACGTCAGGTGCTGGTGATGCCAGCGGCCGTGCCGGTGGAACCTGATGGCCATCTTCGCGAAGTATTTGCGGCCGTCGTGAGTCCGCACGTCCCGCAGCAACATGCTCACCCACCGCCCGTGGTAGAGGCAGAGGTAGGACGGCGTGCAGCCCGCAGTCTGAGTCTCCAGCCGCCCCTGGCCGTAGGCGTTGCCGTGCGGGCCCCAGTACTGCCAGCTCAGCTTCCTGATGTAGGGCCCGTTGCCGCCGAAGAAGTAGAAGTCCGCGGGCCTCCGCGATGCATCGTGCCAGCCGCTGCCGTTCGCGTACACGACGGGAGTGGGCGCGGCGGCGGCGGGTCCTGCCATGAGCACCACGGCCACGGCCGCTACTGCGCTCGCGAGGAGAGCCCTGCTGGCCATGCCCATCGAGATGCCTCTCTGCTCATGCTGCTGTCTGCCACGATCCTGGCCGCTGGCGATTCCGGGCCCCTCGGCGTCAGAGACCGGCGCCCTGGGCGAGGTCTTCGGACACCAGCTCACGGCCAGGGAAATGGCCGACTGCCGCTGCCTTACGGTATCCGCTCAGAGGACGTAGCTGAGCGCGGGAAATTTTTTGGGTGTTTTTCTGGGGGGGGTGCCCTGGCTGGGCTGGTTTTGTCAGAGGCAGTCGCTATTTTTATCGAAGAAGATAATTTCAGCAGCTAGCACTGACGCGGGAGGTGAGCCGGTGCCCGACGAGCAGGACCGGCCAGCCGGCCAGCCCGGCACCCCGCCCCCGCCGCCGCCTCCTGCGCGGGAGGTGCTGGCGGCGGGGTTCACCCACCGCGACCGCGAGGAAGGCGCGCGGGGGTTCGCCGCCGGCGGGCCGCTGGACACGATGGCCCCGGGCCCGGCGCTGGCCGCCGCCGCGGACGCCGCCGCCGGCGCCGGGCTGGGCGCACTGGGTGACGATGAGGTGGTCGGGCTGCTGTGCGCGGCGCGGCGGCTGACGTCCTGGGCCGCGTCGGTCGAGCTGCGGGCGGTCA
>Ga0302326_10003337_pt1 | contig 37907 bp, 25 predicted proteins | sample Palsa_T0_3_FD_202264 | JGI IMG/M metagenome (GOLD analysis project Ga0302326, IMG submission 202264) | Peat permafrost microbial communities from Stordalen Mire near Abisko, Sweden - Palsa_T0_3 | ecosystem: Environmental > Terrestrial > Soil > Palsa > Peat permafrost | place: Sweden: Abisko... | reverse complement strand
TTCCAACTGAGCTTGTAAATGCAGGCTTTTGTGGCCTGTGATTCTCTTCAGTTTTCGGAAACTAGGGCGGGGGGCCGATCTACGACTCAGGCTCTTGGAACTCTCATCCCAGGCCTCGCCCCGCCACCGCCTCCCTCGCCGGAGCTACTCGCCGATACTCCTCAACGAGTTTCGCTCCATCGTCAAGATACAAGCCCCGACATTCGTGTCGGCAAAAACTCCCATCCCCAAATCTCCCCAAACCAAAAATGTAACCACAGCCGAGAATCGAAGCCGGTTCGTGGCCCGAGACTCCTGATCCGATTATTCTTCGCGTTGCCCGCGCGTGTTGTCTAACAAACTTCCCGTGACCAACGTCCAATCGCAGCCGACTTTACATTTGGCGCTCCGACAATCGTGTCGGAAAATATCCACATCCCAAAGCTCCCAAAACCAAGAATCCAACCACCACCCACATTCACAAACTGGTTCTCAGCCACCCGGTGCGAGACGCCGGCGACGTCAACTCGAATCTTAGGCGAGACGTTTTCCATGCCCAACGTCTAAGCCTAGGTCGTCCCGCAACAACGGACGAACGTCCATTCGGTCCGCCGTGAAACACGGCGCCGAGCATCAAAGGAGACTCCAGATGAAGTTGATGAACAGGTTCGCAGTCGCCATGCTGGCGCTGGGCCTAATGGTCGGAAGCGCCGTAACGCGAGCAGCGGCCGCCGAGGAAACCGATAAGACGCCGCCGAGCTACGACATGAAGGCGCAGTCGCTCCTGGATCTGCAGGATCTACAGAAGAAACTCACCGACTTGGCGGGAGCGATCCCGGCCGATAAATTGACCTGGAGGCCCGCCCCGGGTGTGCGTTCGATCGCCGAGGTGTATCTCCACATCGCCGGTGCCAATTACATGATTCCCGCGATGCTAGGCGTCACTCCGCCAGCGGATTTTAAGAAAGACGGCTTCGAAAAGTCGACCACCGACAAAGCGAAGATCATCGAACAATTGTATCAATCCTTCGCGTTTGCGCTATCGGCAGTAGGAAAGATGACCAACGCTGACTTCGCCAAACCGGAAAAGAAGCTGGGTCCCGACGCCAACGACGGAGACATTGTGTACCTGCTGGTGACTCATGCCCACGAACACCTCGGCCAGTCAATCGCCTACGCGCGCATGGTGGGCGTGGTTGCACCGTGGACCGCGGCGGCCGAGAAGAAGAATCCGCAGCAACCCAAGGAATAACGACGAGCTGGAATGGCGAAGGTGAATCGAGCTCACCTGCCTGCCGTAACGGGGACTTCGCCCTCCCAGCGGGAGATCACCGCGGTGGCCAGACAGTTACCCATTACGTTTACTCCGGTGCGCCCCATATCCATTAGCTGATCGATGCCGAACAGGAGAAAAACCGGCTCGAGCGGCAGGTGGAACGAAGTAGCGGTGGCCAGCACGATCACCAGCGAGGCGCGGGCGACCCCGGCAACGCCTTTGCTGCTCACCAACAAAGTGAAGAGCATCACGATTTGCTGGCTCACGGTGAGGTGAATCCCCGCCGCCTGCGCGACAAAAATCAGCGCCAGGGACTGATACAGGCTGGAGCCATCGAGGTTGAAGCTGTAGCCAGTGGGCAGCACAAAGGCAACCGTCTCGCGGGGAATGCCGAATCCCTCCATATTTTCCATGGCCCGGGGTAGCGCCGCTTCCGAGCTGGCGGTGGCGAAGGCGATGGTAACGGGCTCGGCGATCGCTTTGAGAAACGGCAGCAGCGGCACGCGAACCAGAAGCGCGATGGGAAGAAGCACCATCAGGATGAAGACGCCCAGCGCGGCGTACATGGTCCCCAGCAATCGCAGTAAGGGCAGCAGAATTCCCAGCCCCATGTGGCCTACGGTGTAGGCGATCGCGCCGAAGACCCCGATCGGCGCGGCGAGCATCACCAAATTGGTGAACTTGAACATCGTTTCGGAGAGACTTTCAGCAAAATTCAGCAGCGGGCGGCGCTTCCCTTGCGGCACCATGGCCAGTGCTAGTCCAAAGAGCACGCTGAAGACCACCACCTGGAGCACCTCGCCGTCGGCAACTGACTTGGCGATATTCTCCGGGAAAATATTCACGATCAGTTCGCTGGCAGTGCGCGGCGCAGCAGCATTTAGAGTCTGCGCCGCGGCGCCGGCGGGCATTCTCACGCCTTCTCCGGCGCGGCTGAGGTTGATCACCACGAAGCCAATGATCAACGCCAAAGTGGAAACAATTTCGAAGTAGATCAGCGCCTTCACGCCCATCCGTCCCACTTTTTTCAAGTCCGCGTGACCGGCGATTCCCACCACCAGCGTTCCAAACAACAGCGGAGCGATGATCACTTTGATCAATCGCAGAAAAATAGTTCCCAGCACTTGCAGTTGCACCGCGCGCGCCGGCCAGTCATGGCCGAATTCCACCCCGGCGGCCATCCCCACGAAAATCCACGCCGTGAGTGACCGCTTCGCCGCGGCATATCCGGCAAAGAGCAGGATAACGATCCAGCGGAGTGTTTCGAGTATGGAACTGGAAAGCTGGACCCAGCCGAGACGCTGTGCCAAGCTGAGAATCGCGACCACTAGCAAAGCGCCTGAAGCCGCAGCAAGGATTTTGGGTTTCAAAGGATTGTCCGTTTCGCGTGGAAACATGCGCCCGGCCAGCACGATATCGCGGGGGCTGCGCGAAGTCGATAAATTTGTCTCTTGTGATTTAGTTCCGCTGGCCATGGAAGGACTAAGTTCTGCTGCATGGTTAACAAAATCCTGTTCTGGGTGGGGCTCGCCGTCGCGGCCAGCGGACTCTTTTCTCCTGCTGTATCGCTCGTTTTGGGCCTCGCTTACGGTCTGACGCTGCAAAACCCCTATCAGTCGCAAACCCGTGTGCTCTCCAGATTTCTGCTGCAGGCATCGGTGGTGGGCCTCGGCTTTGGCATGAACCTCCACCAAGTGATTCATGCCGGCCGCTCGGGCTTCATCTATACCGCCTGCGGAATTACGATTTCCATGTTTGCCGGGCTCGCTCTCGGCCGCTATCTCGCGGTGGCGGACACCGCTTCCTTCCTGATATCCGCGGGCACCGCCATTTGCGGCGGCAGCGCGATTGCCGCCGTCGGACCGATCATGCAGGCGGGCGAGGACGAGATGGCGGTATCGCTGGGCACAATTTTTATTCTGAACTCGGTGGCGCTCCTGATATTCCCGCCGATCGGCTGGGCGCTGCACCTCAGCCAGACCCAGTTCGGATTGTGGGCCGCGCTCGCGATTCACGACACCAGTTCGGTAGTGGGTGCGACGGCGAAGTACGGCGCGGTGGCGCTGGCTATCGGCACCACGGTAAAGCTGGCGCGCGCGTTATGGATCGTGCCGCTGTCGATCGCCACCGCGATGGTGAAGAAGACCAAAACCCGCATCCAGTGGCCGTGGTTCATACTCTTTTTTTGCCTCGCGGCGGTCGCCAATACCTACTTGCCGCAGTTTGCCCCGGCGTATCCAGTGCTAAACAAGCTGGGCAAGCTGGGGCTTTCCGCCACGCTTTTCCTGATCGGCACCGGGCTCACCCGCGAGACGCTTCGCCAAGTAGGGATTCGGCCTTTGATGCAGGGCGTAATTCTCTGGGCCTTGGTGGCGCTCAGCTCGCTGGCGCTGATTCACCTGAACTGGATTGGTATTTGATAACGATCCCCATGGAACGCAGCATGGCTGGAGGCGTGCTGGAAGGGACCGCAGAAATGACCACAGGAATGATCCCTTCCACCGGCCTCAGCAAAATGCTAGCCTCCCGCAGGTATGCGAGCCCAGAACCAAAATCGCGTAAGTAGCGCAACCACAAAAGGGGAGAAATTCCGAGGAGTCTCACTGGCGGGAGACCCCCTTCGATGTGTATGAAAACAAACCACGGAAATCCGCTGAGTCCAGGCCAAAAACCATTTCCCCACTCACAAAGGCGAGCCCGCAGGGCCGGTTCCCGCTTCCCAGGATAGCCTTATGCGATCGCCAAACGATATTCTTCACTCAATTTTGATTTCAACGAATCGAGGGTTCTAGTGGCCAGAATTTCTTACCTGGAATGCACCAAGTGCGGCGAACGGATCAGCGCCGATACGCCGCAAACACTTTGTCCCAAGGACGGCGGGTCGCTATACGTCCGGTACGACCTGCAGCCGCTGGTAGGTAAATTCAAAAAAGAAGGCCTCGCCGGGCGCGTCGCCAGCATGTGGCGCTACGCCGAGGTGCTGCCGGACGCGCCACCGGTTTCGTTGGGCGAGGGTTTCACGCCGATGCTGCGCAGCGGGCAATACCCGAGCGTGTGGATCAAGGATGAAGGGTTGAATCCCACCGGCTCTTTCAAAGCGCGCGGGCTGTGCGCGGCGGTGACCATGTGCAAGTGGTATGGAATTAAAAAAATCGCCGTGCCCTCCGCGGGAAATGCCGGGAGCGCGTTGGCGGCCTACGCGGCCGCTGCGGGGCTGGAAGCTCACATTTTCATGCCCAAGGACGTACCGCTGACCAACGTGATCGAGTGCAAGCAATACGGGGCGCACCTCACCCTGGTGGATGGCCTGATCAACGATTGCGCCAAACTGGTGAATGAACGCAAGCAGGCCGAGGGTTGGTTCGACGTTTCCACGCTGAAAGAACCTTTCCGCGTGGAAGGAAAAAAGACCATGGGCTACGAGGTGGCCGAGCAATTGAATTGGAAATTGCCGGATGCCATCATCTATCCCACCGGCGGCGGAGTGGGCCTGATCGGGATGTGGAAAGCGTTTGAAGAAATGGAATACCTTGACTGGATCGGGCCGGAGCGCCCGAAGATGATTTCGGTGCAAGCCGCCGGATGCGCGCCGATTCTCAAAGCGTGGGAATCGCATCAGCCGGTTTCGCAAGCATGGCCCAACGCCAGCACCGTTGCCGCGGGATTGCGCGTGCCCAAGGCGTACGCGGACTACCTCATCCTGGACATATTGAAGAAGAGCGCGGGCACCGCGGTTTCGGCCACCGATGAAGAGATCATGGCCGCCGTTTACCAATGGGCTTCCCGCGAAGGAATTTTCGCGGCGCCGGAAGGTGCGGCAGCGCTGGTGGCGTATCAAAAATTGATTGCGTCGAGATTTCTGAAGGCGTCGGACTCGGTGGTGCTCTTCAATACCGGCTCTGGAATCAAGTACACCGAGGCATTCAACGAATCTGCGATCGGCTGAATCGCGGCGAAATACGCTTGCGAATCCCTAAGAGGCGAAATCGATGAGCTCTTCTGCCGGCGCTTATCTTTCCGCGGACGCAATCGTCCGCCCCACGACGTTTATCGAGGCGCCGCGCCTCGATAAGCACCTGGGGAGCCTCGGCGTGAAAATCGTTCTAGCCAGCGAGACTTTTCAGCAGACCGGCAGTTTCAAATTCCGAGCAGCCTACAACGTTGCCGTCAACGTCCCGCAAAAACTTTTGATCACCGCGTCCTCCGGGAATTTCGGACAGGCGCTGGCTTATGCCTGCGCGCTCACCGGAAAATCCTGCATCGTCGTGATGCCTTCCTTGTCTTCGCAAATCAAGATCGCCGCGGTACGCGAATACGGAGGCCGCGTGGAACTGATTGACACTCGCGTCGTAGCCCGAAAAAAAAGAGTGCAGGAACTCGCCGACGAGAATCCCGGCGCGTACATCGCAACTCCGTTCGACGATCCGCTGGTGATCGAAGGAAATAGCAGCCTGGGCGCCGAGATCGCCGCACTGAACCGCGCTTTTCATGCGGTTATCGCGCCGCTTGGCGGCGGCGGACTCACCTCCGGTCTAATCGTCGGGCTCCGCCGCGGTGGCTCGACGATTCCGGTGCTCGCCGCCGAGCCGCTGCTCGCCAACGATGGGGCGCGATCGCTGCGCGAAGGACGGATCGTCGCCAACGAGTGCGAGCCGGAGACGATCGCCGACGGCGCACGCACCTTGAGCCTGGGTGTACACAACTGGAAAATCCTGCAGCATGACCTAGATGGAATTGTCGAAGTGCCGGAAGATAAAATTGCCGAGGCGGTTCGGCTGCTATTTGTTCACGCCAATCTAAAAGTCGAGCCGACCGGCGCGCTGAGCCTGGGCGCGGTGCTGACCGCACCGCAAAGATTTGAAAATCAAACCGTGTGCTGCATAGTCAGCGGAGGCAACGTTGACCCATCGACCTACGCCAAGCTGTTGGTAGAGCCGCCCCAGCCCGCCCGCACTCCATGACGCCGCGCGGCAACGAACAATCCGTGCGCTCGGTTGGTGCCTGGAGTCCGCTGCGTGTTCCGATCTTTCGCAATTTGCTGATCGCGGATCTGGTATCGGATATCGGATCGTTCATGCAAACGGTGGGTGCAGCGTGGCTGATGACTTCGCTCACCGCCAGCACTACCTACGTCGCACTGATTCAGACCGCTTCCGCGCTGCCCTTTTTCCTGCTGGCGCTGCCCGCGGGTTCCATCGGCGATATCTTCGATCGCCGCAAGCTCATTCTCGGCACGGAAATCTGGATGGCCGCGGTGGGTATTTTGCTGGCGGTGGCGGCTATCGGCCACCTGATGACGCCGTGGCTTTTGCTGCTGCTCACCCTGGCATTATCGCTCGGCGACGCCGTTGAAGCGCCCGCCTGGCGCGCAATTTTCCCGGAGCTGGTCCCCAAGGAAATTCTGCCTCCGGCGCTGGCTCTGAACGGCATTGAGTTCAACCTCGCTCGCGCCGTCGGACCGGGACTGGGCGGGCTGATCATCGCGGTGGCGGGCGTCGGGACGGCGTTCGTGGTAAACGCTGCGTCCTTCGTCGGTGTTATCTTCGTGATCGCCGGATGGAAGCGGCCCCCACGGAAGAGCACGCTACCGGTGGAGACAATTCGCGGCGCCACGTTCGCCGCGGTGCGGTACGTCCGGTATTCTCCGAGTATCCGCACCCTTTTGGTGCGGTCGAGTTGCGTCATCTTCTTCTCTAGCGCCTTCTGGGCGCTGCTGCCGGCGATTGCGCGCGGCCTGAGCAAGAGTTCGATTGGATTCGGCTTGTTGCTCGCATTTTTCGGCTTAGGCGCGGTGCTGGGAGCGGTGGCGTTGCAGCGCGCGCGCTCGTTTCTCTCGTTGGAAAATCTGCTTTCCGGGGCGACCGCTATTTTTGCCGCTATCGTACTGGCCACCGGCGCGCTGAAGAGTTTGGCTTTGCTATGCGTGTTGATGTTGCTCGGAGGAGCCGCGTGGATCGGCTTCATGGGGCTATTCAATACCGCGATCCAGGATCTGGCGCCGGAGTGGGTCCGGGCGCGAGTGATGGCGGTTTATCTATTTACATTTCAGGGCAGCATCGCCGCCGGCAGCGCTATCTGGGGAATTGCAGCGGAGCACGGCAGCGCGCAACACGCGTTGATATTTTCCAGCGCTGGAGTGGCGGCATGCTTGCTGCTGCGCTTCCCTTTTCCGCTGCCGCGTACGGCGCTCGATTTGACCAACTGGAATCATTGGGGTAAACCGGCGATGTTTGCCGAGCCCCACCCGGATCAGGGGCCGATCATGGTTACGGTGGAATACACCATCGATCCCAAGAATGCCGCGCAATTCCTCGATGCGATCTACAAGTATCAGCGCATCCGCAGACGCGACGGCGCGATCCGCTGGGGCGTTTTCTACGATTCCGAACATCCTCACCGTTATCTGGAAAGCTTCCTGGTGGATTCCTGGGCCGAGCATCAACGCCAGCACGATCGATTCACGGTGGCCGATCGCGAGTTCGAGGAGCGGGCGAAGCAATTTTCGGTGCAGCCGGTCAAGATCAGGCATTTCGTTTATGCCGCGAGGGGATCCTCACACTAGGACGGCGCGCCAGATGGTAACCCGGTCCGCTGTCGGGCTGGAAATTGTGACCGGAGCTTGTGGCCGGTTTGGATGGCACCGGTCTGCGTCGAATTGCATCATATCTATCAGTTCGGCTCGAGGTGGCCCAACGATCGCAGCGAACCAATGAACTGGAGAGAACATGAAGACCGATTCCGAAACTATGCAAATACCAATGCAAGTGGGCAGCGAAATTCGCATCAACAACTTCGGCGAGGTGGCCATTGGTAACCCTGAGCTGGTGCTGGCCAACGAGCCGCATGCCGTCGGCGCCGTTCTCTCCTACCGCTTCGACGCCAAAACCGGAGAGCACATCCTGCGCCTGCTGCATCCCGAGGCGCAGCTCAAGCGCGCGCGAGCGCATCGCGGCGGAGTTTAGCGGCGCAAGAGGCGAGAGCCTGGTTCGATGAGATTCGCGGAATCGAGTAGCGACGCTGAGGCGAACTGTGTGCGGTGAACGTAACTCTACGTGTGGGCGGCCTCGACGAGTCTGGAGTTACGCTGCCGAGAATGCCGGGCAAAAGAGGCTAGATTGCAGGTCTGAGTCGAATTCCAGGAGCGTATTTCTCGTTGAGAGCTTGGTTCAGTTGTGCGATGAGAAGTTTCAACTTCTTGGAGTCGCGTTCTTTTGAGGCTAGTTCGGCAATCACTTCCCATCCTTGCTTTTCATGGCTCAGCATAGTGTGCCCCCCGTGGAGCACCTGAGTTTTAACACCCGAGCGATTCGAATTTCTGTCCTGTTTAGGACATAACGATCTGGGGACGTGCCTTGAGGGCATGAAAAAACGGCTAAGCGACGAAGGTCTTAGAAGCCCTAAAACTGGATTGCGGAGGTAACAGCGGCGAGGAAGATCATGCGAAACGATCTCGGCTTGCGGTCCTCGATTAGTTTCGGCGTACGATCAGACAGGTAATGTCGTCGTGCTGTACGGCGGCGCCCACAAATTCGTCCAGGTCCTGCATCAGGTTGGAAAGCGTCAGCGCCGATCGTTCCCCGCCGGCCTTTCCCAGTAACGACATCAGCCGTGCTTCACCGAATTCCTGGTTGTCCTCGTTCCTTGCTTCGGTGACGCCGTCGGTGTAGATCATCAACAAGTCACGAGGGGCCAGGCGTGTGGCCCCTGTCTTGTAGTCTTCGTTCAGCTCGATGCCGAGCGGAATATTGTCGGACTTCAAGCGCTCGAAGGTGCCATCCTCGCGTTTCAGAATCGGCGGATTGTGACCCGCGCAGAGATATCGGAGAGCCCCGGTGGCCGGATCCAGTTCAGCAAGGAAGGCGGTGGTGAAACGGCCGTTTTGACTATTCGCGCAGACCTGCCGATTCAGACCGCGGACCAACTCCGCGAGTGTGCCGCTGGCGCCCGCCAAGGCGCGCAGACTTCCCTGGAATGTGGCCATCAGCATCGCCGCGGGTACGCTCTTGCCGGAAACGTCGGCCACTGCCATCAATAGCGGACCATCCGCGGCGCGGCGGAAAACGTCGAAATAATCTCCACCAATGGTTTTGGCTGGGCGGGTGACAAATGCGAGATCGACTCCGGGAACTTCGGGCGCTCTTCGAGGCACCAGCCAGCGCTGGATTTCATGGGCGATCTCGATATCCCGCTGCATCGAAATGTGATCGGCGAGAACCAGGACCAACAGGATTAGCAAGCCGCCAAACGCAAGAATGAATTCCACCGCGCGCGTTAGAAAAAGAAAGTGAAAATCCACCACAGCCAGAAAGGCCATGCACATGGTGAGCAGCAGAAACATCCGCCGGGCGGGAGATAGCTTCTTCAGAACGCTGACAAACAAAGCGCCTAAAATTTTGAACGGCCGCTTCCAGGATTGCTGGTCCTTTCCGGCGATCCCGGCGAAATCCTGTTTGTAGGGACGGGAGCTTTCGACCGCTTCGGACTTAAATTGAGTCCAGAGCTCCTCGATTTCCAGCCCGGCCGTAAGGCGCTGCCAGCCGTCTTGCGAACGCCACCAGGCGCGCCGCGCGCGAGCTTTCAGCCGAATGAAAGATCCCTTGATCTTGGCAACGCGAGAGTCCAGCGCGGTACGCCATTTATCAAACACGAACGAACGCCATGCTGTGAGTATACTTCAAGGCCCTGGCGGAACTGCGGAATCACTGGACGTTTGCTGACGAACGATTACCGGTGCTGACGAGCGATTACATCCAAACGCCCACCCTTCCCAAAATCGGGGAAGAGTGGGGCACCCGGAAAAGATAAATGCGTAGAACCTCGAGTCGAACCCGAGTCGCGACTTCGATTACTGGGAATCGCCGGACGGCGCCAAGCCACGATATTTCAGCATGGGCTGAATGCTGGGCTCACGCCCCAGCCACGCCTGAAACATTTCCGCGAGGTCTTCGGTGTTTCCGCGCGAGAGAACCATTTGCCGAAAGCGATCGCCGTTGGCCCGAGTGAGCCCGCCGTGTTCGAGAAACCACTGGAACGCATCGTCGTCCAGCATCTCACTCCATTGATAAGCGTAGTAGCCCGCCGAATATCCGTTCGACCAGATATGCAAGAAGTAGCTCGAACGATACCGCGGCGGCACGTAGCTGATCGACATGTGGACCTTTTCCAATGCCGCTTGTTCGAAGGCGTCCGGCTTTTGCAGTGGTGCGCTTGCCGGAAGGATGTGCCACTGCATGTCCACTTCCTGCGCAGCCAGCGCCTCGGTGAGGGCGTAGCCCTGATTAAAGGTTGCGGCCTTCCTTATTTTCGCGGCAAGCTCCGGCGACATCGGCGCGCCCGTCTTATAATTCTTGGCGTAGTGATCGAATATCGCCGGATAACTCGCCCAGTGTTCGTTGAACTGTGAAGGAAACTCGACGAAGTCGCGCGCCACGGCAGTGCCGGAGAGGCTAGGATAATTGGTATCCGCAAACATACCGTGCAACGCATGACCGAATTCGTGGAACATGGCAGTCACTTCGGTGAAGCTAAGCAGCTGCGGGTCGCCCGGCGCAGATTTGGGGAAATTAGCGACGTTGTAGACCACCGGCTGGGCGCCGAGCAGCTTCGATTGTTCGACGAGGTTGTCCATCCAGGCCCCGCCATTCTTGTTATCGCGCTTGAAATAATCGCAGTACCACAACGCCATCGGCTTACCATCGGCATCGAAGACTTCGAACACGCGCACATCCGACTGGTACACCGGGATGTCCTTGCGCTCTTTGAAAGTGAGACCGTATAGCTGGTTGGCCGCATAGAACAAACCATTCTGGAGTACGTTTTCCAACTCGAAGTACTGGCGCACCTCCGATTCGTCCAGATCGAATTTGGCCTTACGCACCTGCTCCGAGTAGAAATTCCAGTCCCATGGCTGCACGGCGAACCCGCCCTTCTGCGCGTCGATCACCGCCTGAATGTCTTTGGCTTCGCCGGCGGCTTTGGCGGCGGCTGCGGGCACCAGCGCATCCATGAATTTCAGAGCCGCTTCCGGCGTCTTGGCCATCTGATCTTGCAGCGCCCAGGCGGCGTAGCTGGGAAAGCCGAGCAGCTCGGCTTTCTGGGCACGAAGCCGAGCCAGGCGCGCGATGGTGTCGCGGGTGTCGGTGGCCCCGCCCCGTTCGGCGCGCTCCCAAGAATCGCCAAAAAGCGTTTGGCGAGTGCGGCGATCCTGGAGGAGCGCGAGGGAGGGCTGTTGCGTCGTGTTCTGCAGCGGGATTAGGAAACCTTGCTTGCCGCGGCCTTTGGCCTCCCGCGCCGCGGCGGCGATTTGTGCGGCGGTCAAACCCGCCAGCGCCTGCTGGTCCGTGGTGAAGTAAGCGGCATCCTGGGCGGCCACCAGGATCTTCGAACGGAAGGCATTCTCGAGCGAAGACTCCTCTTCGTTGAGTTTTTTGAGCTTGGTCTTGTCGTCGTCGGAAAGGTTGGCGCCTGCGTGCACGAATCGCTTGTAGTAAAAATCGGCCAGTCGGCGCGATTCCGGGTCGAGCCCGAGCAAATCGAGCTGCTTGTAGATCGCGGCGACGCGATGGTACAGCTTGGCATTCAGGAAGATGGCGTCCGAATGCGCGGCCAATTTAGGAGCTTCGATCTCCTGCACTTTTTCGAGCTCCGGACTGGTGTTTGCGCCGGTGACTGCGTTGAAAACGGCGTACGCGCGATTGAATAGCTCCGCGGTTTTTTCCATGGCCACGATGGTGTTCTCGAAGGTGGGCGGGGCCGGATTGTCCGCGATCTTGCGCATCTCTTCGATCTGCTGGGCCATGCCCGCGTCGATCGCCGGTTGATAGTCGCTGTCTTTAATTTTGTCGAAAGGCGGCGCGTGAAACGGCAGGGTGCTGGCTTGGTAGAAGGGATTGCTGGGACCGAACTTCGCGGGAGATTCCCCGGCAACCACAACTCCACAACATAGTGCGATAGCGACAGCAGCAAGCAAAATGGGCTCCCATGGCGGCGCTGCGTTCGTATTTCTCGATCGTATTTTGTTTATCACCAGTCTCGTCCCCTGTTGCTGCGAGTATATATCCTGAATTCCACCGGCAATCTCGAAACCTGGTTCCTGCGGTACTTCCGATTGATCGTGACTTAGCAAGAGTAAGCTGCGCCGGTGAGTATACAGAAAGGGAGCTTGGCACTCCTGAGTTTTGCTGGATCATTGTACTCGGATTACTTGGTTTCCGAAGGAAGGATTGCCGACCTACTCGGCTCCCCCCGTTACCACTAACTAGCCTTGTGAATGGTGCTGCCTTGGTGTTTAATACCGGCAGGAGGATTCATGGACATCGTAAAGGCTTTGAAGAAGGAAGAAGCGAAGTTGGAAAAAGGTGCGAAGAACGCATTGAAGCACCTAACCGCTGTACGTGACGCGATAAAGGCTTTTGGCGGCACTTTCACCGGGAGTGCGAAATCTACGGTCAAGAAGAAGCGAAAATTGTCCGCAGCCGGACGCGCCAAGATTTCCAGGGCAGCCAAAGCGCGCTGGGCCAAGGTTCGTGCAGCGAAGGCCAAGGGCTCCAAGGCCGCTTAAAGGAGTCACCTCGGAAGCGCGGAAATCGAGTTGTTGTTCCGAGCTTGGACTAAGTTGGTGCTGCTACAGGCGTATCCTCGAAAGGGATTTGTAAGTAACTCGGACCTCGAAGGACCCTTCTCTTTGGCCGACTCCTATCGCGGTGTTTGGATCCTCGAAGAATAAGAGGGCCGCAATCACAGGGCATCGAATATTGTGAATTGCGGCCCGGTTCTTCGGGGGATGGCCCGGCGTGTAGGTGATCCACCGACCCATAATTGCACCCGAGCCGAACAGTGATACGCGAAATGCTACAGGAATGTGGACCCAAGAGTCTAGCCACTGAGCATTCGCGCCAAGTATCCGCCTCGAAGTCCTTCGTTCACCACGATGGAAACAACCCGACTGAAGGACGGTGCCGCCGATCGGGACAAGAGCTCGCATATAGGATAGTGAAGCTCGGTTCGGTACCGGCCATCTACTGCCGCAATACTGATTATCCGAACATACGATTTCACAGCAGCGTAGTGGCCGTGGTACGAAACCACAGTTGCAATCACGCCGCCGAGCGATTACCGAAAAGCAGATGCATTTCTGGGCGCCGCCGTAAACGGACTCGGTTCAGGGATTGTCCTGCCCGCGCTGACAACTTTCGAAAGTTCTCCGCGGCCATGAACTTCGCGGAGCGGGTCGGGAGATCCGAATCGCCCAAGTAACACCCGTCGCTGAAATCCTCCATGCGCTTCATCTGATCGTAGAGCCATGCGCGGCAACGGGCATCGTGTGCCGGATCGGTCCAGATGGTGTACACCGCGAAGTAAATTTCCGACTGCAGAGACAGCGCCATGTCAGCAAGGGCCGCAAGGGCGCCATGGAATACCAGAGTGCAAACGTACGGGCGGTTGGCAGGCTCTCGAAACATGGTTTGAGCATCGGCACCATGTGCTTCGCCGGTCCGCTGAGCCAGAGATTGTCAGCCGCGAATCGGTCACCGGCGGGATTCTGCCGCCGCTGCTCTTCATATTCCTCTTGTAGCGAGGTCGGAACGCATATGTCGCGCACCAGCGCCTGTGCAAGAGCCGGACATGACTCCATCGGGGCGAGAGCGGCGCGGGCGACCTCCGGCGTATCGGCAAAGCACAGCGTGTGAACGACGAGCGAGTGCCGCATCGCGGATTCGGCATCGCCCGGAATAGGAAGCTGCAGGCCGATGGTGACTAGCTCCACGGACGAATCGAGGGACTGGTGGATTCCGTGCAGCCAATGCATTACCTGGTCGTACGCCTCCATGGGATAGACGAAGGTGCTCCGGGTGAGCGCTTTCAGCCGTGGCCGCAGATAAAAACGCACCACGATCGCGAAGAATCCCGGGCCTGATCCTCTTACCGCCCAAAACAGGTCAGGGTTCTCGCGCTCATCCGCGTGCATCAGCTTACCTTCAGCCGTCACCAGATCGACGGCCGCGATGCGCTCACAGGCCCATCCCCAGCCGCGCGTATTCCATCCCATGCCGCCTTGCAACAGAAATCCGCCGAGACCTACGTCCGGACAGTGGCCCCCCGGGAAGAACATGCCAAATGGATCGAGACAAGAGTTCAGCTCGCCGCCGGTGATCGAAGGGCTAACGGTCGCTACGCCGCTTTGTGAGTCGTACGACATCTCACGCATGCGGCCGAAGTCGATCAGCAGTGAGCCGTCGCGCACGCTCCATGCATCCCAGCTATGGCCGCCGGAGCGTACGGAAATTGTTAGATTGTGTTCGTGGGCGAGCCGCACGCCGGCGATCACATCTTCGACGGATTCGGCGAACAGCACGGCGCGGGGAAAGCGCTGAGGCCTGCGCGAATTGAAGACGCGCCCGACCCGCGCCTCTTCGTATTGCGGGTTCCTCGCGCCATGTCAGCGTGCCGCGAAACTTACCGCTGGACCCTGGAACGCCGTCGCTCCCGCTGTCCGCCACGCTTGCTTCCTTTTTCTGACTGGAATGTACGGATACGAACGAACCAATGTCCGTACTCAAGACCTTCAATGGCTCAAGAGAGATTTGCCGCGTTTAAGGGGATAAACGTGTGATCGATCGCCCCGAATACGCTGTATCCCTCACCGTCCATCACTTCAATTCGCACCCTATCGAAGAAGCGCAGCCAATCGGTGGTCGCTGAGCCGTTCTCGATCATCTCCAGCGCGCGACGCTCGGCGATGCAGGCCGTGCCGGCTGATGTATCCCGGTTCGAGACCGTCCCAGAACCGATAATTGTTCCGGCACTGAGTACGCGGGTTCGCGCGGCGTGCGCAATCAATTCATAAAACGAAAAGCCCATCTCGGCGGTGGCGAGATCACCCAGAAGTTTGCCGTTGACGGCCACGCGGATCCGAAGATGCATGCGTCCATCGTGCCAGGCGGCGCCTAGCTCATCCGGCGTCACCGCAACAGGGGAAAAGACGCAGGTGGGTTTGGACTGGATCATGCCGAAGCCGAGGGTCATCTCCGCCAACAGCAGCCGCCGCAGGCTCACATCGTCCAGCAGCACTATCAGGCGCACGTGGTTGGCGGCCTGTTCACTGGTTATTCCCATCGGCACGGCGTCGGTGATGATTCCGACTTCCGCCTCGATGTCGATCCCGTGTCCTTCGCTCGGCAGCGGCATTCGCTGCTGTGCGCCGAGAAATGCGTCCGAGGCGCCCTGATAGATCAGGGGATGCTTTACTTCCAGGGAGGCGGTGGAAAGTTTGAACGCGGTCACCATGCGCTTTCCATGGGAGAGGTAAGCGGAGGCGTCGAGCCACTGCGGCGCTCTTGGCAAGGGAGCGGCAGCGTGTGCTGGATCGAAAGTGAAGGCGTCGGCGGCATCGCCGGACTCCAGCATCTGCGCGCGTTCCTGCAGACGAGGCGCGCACTTCGGCCAACGCTCCAAGGCCTCGCGCAGGCACGGAGCGATGTCCGTGGCCACGACCGCGCGGGTGAGATCGCGCGAGACGACGATGAGTTTGCCGTCGGGGCTGGCGTCATTCAAAGTCGCCAGTTTCATCGGTGCGGGCCCATTGCGAACGCGTGCTTGCGTTGGATCATTGTGCCGTCCTTTTGCACTTGGTAGCGATACGTCACGTGCGGGCGTCTGCTTTCGACCACAAGGTCTAAACGCCCGCCCTCCCCAAAACCCGGGAAGAGTGGGGCACCCGGAAGCGATAAAATCGTAGAACCGTAACAACATAGAACCGTAACACCGTAGAACCGTAGGAGCGTAGATTTCTCGCCATCGTTATTTTTTTACCGCTTCGGGCGGGGCAACGGCCACCGCGGCCCGGCCATAGCGGCGAACTCGCAAATCGGCCTGCTGCTTTTGTCCCCGAACCGTTCGATGGCGCAAAGCCGGGATGCGTATTGGCCAATCCGCGCGCTGGCGTCCGGGCTCAATTGTTGATAGCTGCACGTCTTCATGAATTTGCCCACCCACAAGTCTTCGGTATATCGCGCCGCACCGCGGGTAGGCAAGGTGTGGTTGGTCCCCACCACTTTATCTCCGAAAGCGACGTTGGTCTCCGGCCCAAAGGAACAAAGCACCGAAGTTGGTCAGATTCGCCAGAAACCATCGCGGATCACGAGTGAGCACCTCGACGTGCTCCGATGCAATGGCGTCGGCTTCGCGCCGCATCTCGTCGCGGCTGGCCACCAACCGAATCTCGCCGTGCGTTTGCCACGCCGCACGGGCGATCTCCGCCGTGGGCAGCTCGGCCAGTTGACGATCGAGCTCTGCCGGCAGCTGCTCAGCCAGAATACGCGAAGTGGTCACGAGTATGGCGGGCAAGTTCGGTCCGTGCTCAGCCTGGCCCAGCAGATCGGTGGCGATCATCTCCACATCCGCGGAGTCATCGGCCAGCACCAACACTTCCGTCGGGCCAGCCAGCAGGTCGATGCCGACGCGGCCAAAGAGCTGGCGTTTCGCCTCGGCCACGTAGGCGTTGCCAGGACCCACCAGCATGTCGACGCCTGCGATCGTCTCCGTCCCCAGCGCCATGGCGGCGATAGCCTGTACACCGCCGAGCAAATAGATTTCATCGGCGCCCGCCAACACCATCGCGGCAATGGTTTCCGGATGCGGTTTGCCCGCGGTCGGAGGAGTGCATGCGATCGCGCGTTTTACACCAGCAACCTTGGCGGTGACGATGCTCATGTGGGCCGAAGCCACCATGGGATAGCGGCCGCCCGGAACGTAACAACCAACGTTAGCCACGGGGATGTTCTTGTGGCCGAGGCGCACTCCCGGAAGCGTCTCCACCTCGATGTCGCGCAACGCGGATTTCTGGTGTTCGGCGAACCCTCGCACTTGTTGCTGTGCGAAACGAATGTCTTCCAGAGTTTCTTCCGAGACTGAGGAAACCAGCTCATCGCGTTCTTCCGCGCTGAGCCGGAAGCTTTTGGGGGGACCAACGGTCCAGCTTTTCGGAATACTCCCGGACGGCCGAGTCTCCAATTTCCTCAATCATCTTCTGCACAACCGTGCGAACTTGTTCCTCTTCAGCGTGTGCCGCCGCCTGCGAGGCGCCGCGTTTCAAATACTCGGTCATCGCCGCACCTCGAATTGATTTTCTTGCCGGTTCAAACCAGCGCTCCACGCACCATTGCATCCACCGATCCATCGTGATGAAAGCCAAGCGCCTCGGAGGCCCGGAACCTGGCTTCCGGCAAACGTCCGAATCGCTCTTCAATTTCCGGCTGAGGCGCATAGCTTACAAGCTCCCGCGCCGGCACACCATACACGGGGCCAACGGCGTCGACGACCTCGGCAATCGAGGCGCGCAGTTGCGGCAGCGGCCACACTCGCTCCAGGCTAAGACCGGAAGCGGGTAACAGGGCTGCGTGGACCATATTGTCGATGCAGCATTGCACCGACATCCACCACGAGTTAGCCTCCGGAGAAACAGGGCACACGAACCCCTTGCCTTCCGAAAGGCTCCGGATTAGGTCGCTGAGAAACGCGGAGAGGGCACCACTAGGGTCTGGCGGCCTAGCGACGATTCCAGGAAAACGCTGGGTGCGAGCATCCACCCAACCCTTGCGGCTATAGTCCGCCATCAACAGCTCTCCGATCAGCTTGTGGGTACCGTAACTCCAGGTAGGCTTCGCCGGCGTGTCGTCGGTAACATTCGAGGGCAATTGGCCGTAAACGCCGATCGAGCTGCTATAGATGAGCACGGGATGTTTCGCTTGCTCACGCGCAAGGTCCAGCCGGCGGATGGTTCCATCCAGATTCACCTGCTTGCCCAGCTCAAAGTTCTGTTCCGCGAGTCCACCGGCGATGCAGGCAAGATGGAAGATGATGTCGAATGGAGCGTCGAAGACCCTCGGTAACGTGATGCGGTCCGCAACGTTAGCCTTGACGATCCTCACACGCGAATCTACCGGAGGTGCATCGAAACGGATATGCGGCATGTGCGGCAGGGTGTGCTTGCAGCACAGCATGGAGCCGCGCACGTTCACGCGAAAGGTGCGGTCCCAGACTTCGACGTCCATGGATTCGGCATCTCTGTCGCGCATGTAGAAATCCGGCGAAAGATCGGCGGCGTTGTTGTGCAAGATGTCGATGCGGCCAAAAGCGTCCAGCGTGAGGGGAACCATTTCCTGAATCTGGTCTTCCTGTGCGAGGTCTACCGGGATGGCCACCGCCGTCCCGCCGTTGGTTGCGATTTCCGCCGCAACCCGCCTCGCACCTTCGGCGTTGATGTCGGCGATGGCGACCTTCGCTCCCCGCTCCGCCAGCAGGCGCGCGGTCGCCGATCCGATTCCGCCTGCGGCTCCGGTTACGATGGCGACCTTACCGGCTAATGGAAGCATGGGTTTCGCCGCCTCAGTGTTTTTTGGGGGGCAGATATTTTTTGTCGATCTTGGCGATCACCACGTAATTCGGGTCGACCATTTCGGTGAGATGAATTTGGGCCGCTTGCGAGAGCAGTTCGTAAGCGTCGAGTTCAGACAATCCGTAGTCCGCGTGAATCCAGCCGACCAGCTGGGTAAACGCAATCCGCAACGCGTCGTCCACCGGCCGGTAAATTCCGGCGGCCATGATTTCGTTTTGATTTTCAAACCGCGGCCAGTCGATCTTCCGCCCCTTGATCACGGTAACGCGTAAGCGAACGTGCAGCGCAACTTCGATCGCCGTACCCGCCACTTCTCCGTCGCCCATCACCGCATGCCCGTCGCCGATATACAGCAGCGCCCCCGGCACATTCACGGGAAGATACAGCGTATTCCCAACACTGGCTTCCGGCGCGTCCATATTCCCGCCAAATTCCGCCGGCACCACCGAGGTCCTCGCTTCCCCGCCGGAGGGAACCACACCGATGCATCCGAGAAAAGGGTGCAGCGGAATGTCCACGGAAAAATTCGAATCGTGCGCGGCAAAGGTCGCGGTACCTTGGTTCGGGTGAATCGGGTAGAGCCAGATGCGTTCCGGCAACGGCGGATTGATCATCGGAGTGTAGTTGGTCGAGTTGATCGCCCCGAATCCGGGAGCAAACGCGCCAATGCCCTGCGGCCCGCTCACCTCCAGTCCCAGAAAATCGATCGCAATCGTATCGCCCACCTCGGCGCCCTCGATGTAGAACGGTCCGGTGAGCGGGTTATCGCCTTTCACCAGCGCCAGCGTATCGCCCGGCTTTTGAATCACACCGCCAAAACAATCGATGGTGTTGGTGTCCAGAATGTCTCCCGGGGCGAGTCGCGCGACGGGTTCGGCCGCGCCATAAACATATTTCACGGTGCTCATGGTGGCCTGATATTTCACCACGTGCGGCGCTGCGGTTTGCGCATGCAGCGCGCAAGGGAACGGCATGATCGCAAAGGTCAAGATCCACAGTCCACTTCGCATCGGCGAATCCTCCAGCAAACCAGCAGAACCGGCCGATGTTCCGCGGCAGTCTGCCATTTGGAATTTCCGTTTTGATTTCCCGGACGAGCGGTAATGTACACCTGGCCCGCGAGGTATTCAATAATTCCGGCAGGTGCGCCGCGCGAACGACGATCCAACCCGATCGCTGGCCCTCGTTCCGGCCATGAACAAATCAAGCGGCTGAATATGTCTTCCTGCGCACCATGAAAACGGAGGCAGCGTAACTCAGGAGCACGAAGATAATTGTAAATAAACTGTGCCGCAGATCGCCGATCACCGATCCCAAAAGGAACGCTGCCGAGGCGACCAGCACGACCAGGGTGCTCCACGGAAACAACCAAGCCTTATGGGGCCTGGGCAGGGCCGGTTCACGTTTCCGCAGAACGAACAAGGCTACGAAGCCCGACAGGTAGACAGTCACGATGAGAATGGAGTTAACCGCAATCAACGTGTCAAACGTGCCGGTGAGCACCAGGCTGATGCTCGCGCACGTGCAGAGAAAAAGGGCCACCGTGGGGGTTCCGCCCTGGTTGATGGAGGTCAAGCTTTGCGGCAAAAGTCCGTCTCGCGCCATCGCGAAGAGGACGCGAGGCATCTGCAAGAGAGCCGCGTTAATCGCGCTAATTACCGTGACCACGGAGAGCATCAGAATGAACTGCTTTCCGTAGCCGCCGAAAATTAACAGGGCGGCGTCGGCGGCCGGGGCCAGCGACCCGACCAGACGTTGCATGTGCAAAACATGAACTAAGGCGGCGTTCACCAGCAGGTAGATGATCGTGCATGCCAGCACCGTGCCAGTCATCGCGCGCGGCAGGTTGCGGGACGGATCCTGGTCTTCTTCAACAAAGTAAATCGGCGCGTACCAACCGCCATAGGTGACGATCACACCCTGCAGGGCCAAAACGATGCCGAGAAACAGGCTGTGTTTTTGTCCTAACAAATGAGCGACCACCGAAGGAGCAGTTGCCGCAGCTTTGGGCGAAATGGCGAAGCACGCCGCTACCAGCGCCAGGAGGCCAAGAGCTTTGGCCAGACTGGTGAGCGCCTGCACCCGGCTGCCCGCCCGTAGGCCGAGCCAATTCACAAAAGTGAGGAAGCCCAAACTGCTGATCGCGACAAATCGCACGTGCTCCGCGAGGCTGGGAAATAATCCGGCGGCAAATTCTCCCAGTGCGATTCCCAGATAGGCAGTGGCGATCGTTGGAATCATCGAGTCGCAACAGCCAACGACGAATCCGATCTTCTCTCCGAAAGCTCGGCGCGCATATACGTACCAGCCACCTACGGTGGGGAGCATAGTGCCGAGTTCCGCCACCGAACTGGTACACAGCAGTGAGTAAGCTCCCGCCAACGCCCAAACCAAGAGAACCAGCGAGACACTCCCCAGGTGGCTTGCGACTATGCCCGGCGTGCGGAGAATCCCCGTGCCTATGACGGTTCCGACGCCGACGGCAATGCCGAAGCCAGCGCCGAGTATGCGCAGCAGGTGTCCGCTGCGGCGGCTCGCGTGATTGGTGCTGGCGTGAATGCAAACTCTCCTTGAGACGTTCCCCGCTCGGCTACGCCAAGCTTTCGGCGCTGAACCTGCGGTGGAAGCGCGAGGAGCTTACAAGAGAGGCGAACACCGGTCAAATTCAGATCAGGCGGATGCTCCATCCAGCGAAGCTACGGGCGAGTTCCGTGCAAGCGAATCAGAAACGGCGCTCGGCACGGCATCTCATACTATCGACTTGACAAAGAGCCTGTTTGCCAAATAAAGTTCGGCCAATTTAGTTTTTTAGGGGTCCACGCGCCTTCGCAATGTAGTGCATTCCTACTATTGCGGATTGCGCGGAGCGAGCACATCGTGCCGAGTTGCGTTGTGGGTGTTGTTCTCGGAAACGGTCTGTGCTGGGTGCGGTACGTGGGGGGAGAAATGATTCGTCTTCGAAAGCCGGCCGTGGCCGGTCTTGTCGTTCTATGCCTGGCGCTGTGCCTCACCGGGTATCTGTTCGCGCAGGGCGGCGCCACCGGAGCTATCAGCGGCACGGTGCAAGATGCGTCGGGGGCTGCGCTGGCCGGCGCGAAAGTCGACGTTATCAGCGAGGCCACCGCGCAATCGGTCCGGCAACTAACCACGGACTCGTCTGGATTGTTCAGCGCGACTCTTCTGCCTGTGGGGACCTACTCCGTCGAAGTGAGGGCCACGGGATTTGCCATCACCAAGTTTTCAGCGATCACCGTCAACATTACCGAAACCACGCGCATGACTGCCGTACTGAAACCATCCACCGTCCAGCAGGTGGTGGAAGTGCGCTCCGAAGTGACCGAAGTGGACACATCCGACGCGACCACCGGAGAATCGCTTGGTTCCACCACCATCACTTCACTTCCCCTGGCGACGCGGAATTTTCAGCAGTTGCTCACGCTCTCCGCCGGAGCTTCTTCCGATCTGAACAACGCTGCCCAGTTGGGCCGCGGGACTGTTTACATCCACGTGAACGGCGGGCGCGAGGACAACAACAATTACCTGATCGACGGAATCTCGGTAGCCGATTACGCGTTCGGCGAGTTGACCTATACGCCGTTACCCAATCCTGACTCCATTCAGGAATTCAAGGTCAGCACCAGCCTCTATGACGCCTCGCAAGGACGCAACGGCGGCGGCAACATCAACGCCACCCTGAAGACCGGGACCGCAGGCTTCCATGGCGACGCCTGGGAGTATTTTCGCAACACCGCTCTGGATGCCGGCGACTACTTTCTGGGCAAGGTGACGATCCAGCAGAATATCTTTGGCGGCGACTTCGGCGGGCCGGTGGGGCCCAAAGCCAAGCTAGGATATTTCTATGTGAATTATCAGGGCACTCGCCAGCGCAGCGGTGATTCGCCTGGGACGTTCATCAATACCAGCATCCCAGTGATTCCCCAGCAGCGCGACGCGACCACCCTGCTCAACACGTTTTTCACCTGCGCCGGCTGCCCCGGACCCGCGGCCACGAATATTGATCCGGTGTCGCTGGCGCTGCTGAACGCCAAGAGCAATCAGTTTGGCGCCGAGAACGGAGGGTATCTGATTCCGTCGGTGGCGGGCACCCCTGGGTTCACGAACGGCGCGCTCAACTACGGCCCGCTGGTTATCAGTGATCCTGGAAAGTTCCGGGACGATCAGCTCACCGCCAATTGGGACCGCGAATTCCACGGTGGTAAGGATCACCTATCGGAGCGCTTCTTCTGGTCGGATTCCGACACCTTTGAACCTTTCGGGGCCGATTCTTTTGGAATCCAGACCGGAGGACAGCCCGCATCCAATAACCTGAATTTCCCGTTGGATGTTCCGCTGCACGGCCGTTTCGGAAGCATCACCGAAACGCACATCTTCAGCAACGCGCTGGTCAACGAATTCCGCTTCGGCATCAACATCATCAGCGACGAACTGAACAACCAAGCACCAATCACCGGCGCGGACGTAGGAATCAACCTACCTACTGCCAACGGCGACCCGAACATCTACCGCCTGCAGTTCGGGAGTTGGGGCTTCGGCGCGTATCCCACCCAGCCGCAGTCAGCGCTCTCTGACAACTTCTCGTGGCTGGATACCGTAAGCTGGACCCACGGGGCGCACCAGTTCCGTTTCGGCGGAGAGATCGATCGGGTGGCCATGCGCCGGAGTTTGCCCATCGCCGACAATGGACTGGTGTACTTTGCCCCGCCCACCTACGGATCCGATTTTCAGAGCTTCCTCGCGGGTTCGCCATTCATCGGAGAGGGTGGCGGCGGCTTGGGGAACCACGACTATCGAGTACCCAGTTACGCTTGGTTCGCCCAGGATGACTATCGAGTGACAAAAACCTTGACGCTGAACCTGGGTTTCCGCAACGAGCTGGATGGCGCGCCGTATGACACCCTCTGCCACACCGGTAACGTGATACCCCAACTGGCCAACAGCACTGGGCAACCGTATGTTTATCCTTCGTGCGTCGACCAATTTCATCTTTCCGGCTTGAGCGGAACGCTAAATAAGGCTGGCCTAAACAACGAGTTCGCCAGCGTGTGGGAACCCCGCATCGGCTTTGCCTACGATTTGGGCGGACACCACACCACTTCCATTCGCGGCGGTTACGGCATTTACAGCGTGCGCGAGGACCTAGGCGCAGTGGATAACCTTGCGGTTTCCCCTCCGATCTACCCTTTCTTGGTGGGCTTTTTGCCAGGGCCGGATAGCCTAGCGAACCTGTTTGCACACAGTGCGGCGTTCCCGAACGGGATTCCGCCCCTCGGCGCCCCGCCGGAACAGGCTTACGTGCCTACCGCTGCAATTTTTCAGGGCTTTCAGCCCAGTTGCACGCTGGGAAATGGCAATGCTTCAACTAACTCGACGCAGTGCGGACCCGGATTCTCCGGCAACGTGAACAGCTTGATCCAACTCGCGGTTCCCTTGCACTGGGTGGTGGGCACAACGCAGCAGTGGAATTTCACCATGCAGCGCGAACTGGGAAGGGACTGGTCCGCGGAACTCGGCTACGTGGGTACCAAGGGCACGCACCTGCGCTCGACGTATGATCCCGACCAAGCCACACTCGCAACGCCCGCAAATCCCGTCACCATTCCCTATGCCTGCGGGGGAGGCGCTGGCACCTGCCAAATTGTGGATTCGACTGCGGAGAATGCCAGCGCGCGAGCGCCCTTTCTGGGCATGGCGCCGCCGGATTTCGAGGATTTCGCTCCTAACTCCGACTCCGATTACAGCGCGCTACAAGCAACCTTGATCCACCGCTTCAGCAAGGGGCTTTATTTCCAAAGCGCCTATACGTACTCGAAATCCATCGATGATGTGTCGACGGCCAGCGTGGCGTTTCTTACCCGCTTCAACAATCAAACCGATGCGCGCGATTCGCGCGGCCTTTCGGACTTCGATCGCCGCCATCGTTTCGTGACCAGCGCCGTCTATCAGGTACCCTCATTCCTGCATGGGAATGCCTTTGCAAGCAAAGCGTTGGGCGGATGGGAAGCCAGCGGCGTTTTGATTCTGCAATCGGGCGCGCCATTCACGATCATGGATCCCGCAGGCGGAAGCGCCTATGCGCTGGCCAGCCCCGCGGCCACCGCTACATTCACAGCAGGGTCGAGTTGCGCGAATGCCCCGAGCTCCGGCGGAACAACGGCGCGGCTAGCGAACTGGGTAAGGGCCGCGGCTTATGAGCCCGACCCAACCCTGACACTCTCCGACGGCTCACCCAGCGATGCCACCGGCTACGGCGATACGCCGCGGAACTGCATCATTGGGCCAACCCAGAAAAACGTGGACTTCACGCTGGGCAAGAGCTTCAAGCTCGGCGAGCGGCATAGCCTGCGCTTCCGGGCGGACTTCTTCAACCTGTTCAACCATCCGTCGTTCGCTATTCCGTCAGAGGCGGTAGTTGGTTCTGGCGGGGCGTCCGCGCCGATCACCTCGGTGGTGGGAACACCGCGATTGATTCAGTTTTCACTCAAGTACTCGTTTTGACGGCGGCGGAGCGCGCAGACCGCGCGTACCGTGGGAGAGATGGGCGACCATCGTGACCGCCCATCTTTCAAATCATCGGATCCAGCAGCGAGCTCTCGCTTACCGTACTTAACCCAACTGCGTCGTTACCCCGCCGGCAGCTACGGACGGATGTGGGCTGCCCATCCGCCACCGGGCGCCAATTTAATCTTCAGCTTGGTGGTGTTATTCACTTTGGTTTTCACCAGCTTGTAATCACTCGCGTAGCGATCGGCATTCACTCCGTCCTGATATGCATCCAGGGAAAACTCTCCCGCAGGCAAGAATGAGAAATCGATCTCCAGTTCGCGAGCAGTCCAATTGTTCATCGCGCCCACGTACCAGTCATTACCGCTTTTTCTTGCCACCGCGACGTATTCGGCGATTTTGCCGTCGAGCGCTTTGGTGTCGTCCCAAACCGAAGGGACGGCAGCGAGAAACTCCATGGCCTCGGGTTCGCGCATGTAGTTGGAAGGACTGTCCGCGAGCATTTGCAGGGGGCTTTCAAAAACGACGTACATGGCCAGTTGGTGGCAGCGAGTGCCGAGAGCCATGGGCTGCTGGAAAATGGGAGCGAACGTGGACTGGGTGGCATTGCGCATCGCACCAGGTGTGTAGTCCATGGGGCCGAGGAACATTCTGGTGAACGGAAGGGTGACGTTGTGCGTTGGCTCCGCGTCCGCGTTCCACTTGCTCCACTCCATGCCGCGAACACCTTCACCGCTGATCATATTGGGCCAGGTGCGAGTCATGGTGACTTGCTTCTGACTGCCGTGAAAATCGACCAGCATTTTGCGCTTGGCGGTTTCGCTGCTCACTCGGTAGAAAAAATTGATCATGAGCTGATCGTCGCGTTGCTGGAAGTCGACCTTGATTCCTTTGATGCCCCACTTGGCGTACTGATCGAGAGCGGGAATCAACTGATCGTCGAGCGATTTCCAGATTACCCAGAGGAGGACGCCGACGTTTTTTTGCTTGGCGTAGGCGGTGAGCTCTTCCATGTTGATTTCAGGAACAACATCCAGCACATTGCCGCGCTTGTACCAACCTTCGTCCAGAATGATGTACTGCAGTCCGTACTTCGCGGCGAAATCGATGTAGTACTTGTAGGTCTGGGTGTTCACGCCGGCTTTGAAATCCACATCATAAATATTGTTGAAGTTCCACCAGTCCCAGGCGACTTTGCCGGGCTTGATCCAAGAGGTGTCTGGCAACTGCGAGGGCTTGGCCAATAGCCACACCAATTGATTGGTGAGCAGGTCGGCATCCCGGTCCACGATGCCGATAAGCCGCCACGGGAAAGTGCGCGTGCCGGAAGTAACCGCGATGTAGTCGGCGGCCTCAACCACCCTGAAATCGCGGTCACCTTCGAGCTTCTCTTTCAATGGATACGGTGGAAACGTTCCGGCCAGGCTGGGGCCACTGGTGCCGTGCAGCCACATTCCGGGGTAGTCCTGCACGTCGGATTCCGCGATAGCGATTTTTGCGCCTTTGCCCGCATCCAGCACCACCGGCATGGTGGCGATAAATGCGGGAGCGATTTCGCTCAAGTGCTGCGGAAGATATTTCCGCTCGTCGTGGGAAAAGAAACTATCTTCCTGGGGATAGTACGCGAGAGTATCTCTGGGGAAATTAAACTTCACTTCTTCGCCGTAGATTTTCACCTGCTGCTGAGGGAGCGAAGTTTCAAAACGGTAGGCGACTCCCTCATTGTAAGCGCGGAAAACCACCGTGTAGCCGCCTTCCATTTCCAGGCGAAGCTCATTGTAGTTCTCGCGAATTTTCGCGAACTTCTGGCGCACTACAGGTTCGACGACCTGGTCGTAACTTCGTTCCTTGGCGGAGACAACTTTTGGATTGTTTATGCCTAGGGTGACGTGGTCGACGTCAAGAGACAGCGTGCAATCTTCCATTACCGCGGCGCCATGCAGGACCACGTCGTAGCGAAGCCGCGGGGCGGCGCGGATTCGAAGTTCGATCCTCTTGTCTGGAGAGCGCAGATCATAACTCGATTGCGCGGTCGCGGGGCCAGCGATGGCCAGCGACGCGAACAGCAGCACCGGAAAAGGCAGAAGTCTATCCATCGATTGCACGCGCAACAAATTTCCTCCGGCAAATCGTTGGTTCAACGTAAATACGGCACGTCCGAAACTATGGGACGGCTCACTCTGTCCCGCTCTCCGGCCGCTGAACAGCGCTTACGCGAGCTCAGGAGCAACCTCGGCGAGTTCAAATTGAATCTGCTGCTTACCCAGTTGCGGATGGGTGGCGATGAGCGTCACCGTACCGGCCTGCTCCTTGGCACGGATCCAGATGGCTCCCGTGCCGCCAATCAGAGCGAAGGGATTGTCTCCAATGATTTCTGCCGGACCATCGAGCTGGAATTGAACGGGGTCGTTCGCGAACGGCCGGATGGCATCGAATTCGTCGGTCACCCGAAGGACCACGCGGGTAGTGTCGGCGCCGTCGGCGTTCAGTTTGGTGTGGTCTGGTAGCAACGCGAATTTCTGGTCAACGCCCCGGCCCGACATCGTCTTGGAGGTCACTTGCTTGCCCTGGATGTAGCCGTCAATGCGCAAGTCTCCCCACTTGAAAACGGCAAAAGATAAGTTGGCAACAAACGGCGGATAGCGAAGGTGAGTGAAGTCGGCCTTGTTGGGATCCGCTTCCGAGACCAATCTATCCCCAATATAAAACTTCAGGTGATCGCAGTTCGAGGAAACGTAGGCCTTGGTGAATCCGACGGATTCGTCACCGCGCGCCCAGTGGAAAGCAGGTTCGAGCACCACTTCCTCGGCCGGATCGCACTGCGACTTGTAGAAACCAGCCGCGGGCTTAAACTCTCGAAAAATATCGGTGACGCCGTGATAGCAAATGCGATCTCCGCTGCCAAAATCGGCGTGGGTGTTGTAGTCGAAGGCGCACCAGCCGATGCCGCCGGCGTATTGCGGATTGGAGGCGAGCTGGTCGTGAATGCGGGCGTGGCGCAACATGTGTTCGGTGAGGCGCTCGACCTGGTCGATCGTTTTGGTGGGGTAAGTGTGACCGACAAATTCGGTGTTGAGATAGCGGGGGTGATTCGGCGGTTTCAATGGGAAACCGAAATCGTTCATGGTAAAGACGTCCTCGAGAAATTCCGATTCCTGGAAGTAGCGAATGCCGCCGGTCTGGCGGGTGGGATCGAGGCGGTGCGCCATGGCGTTGGTACGCGTGTAAAAATCGTGATCGTCCTTCGACTCGTTGATGCGCACGCCCCACAGAATGACGCTGGGGTGATTCCAATCGCGGCGGATCATGCGGCTGACGTTATCGATCGAAATCAATTTCCAGGGTTCGTCTCCAATGTGCTGCCATCCGGGAATCTCTTCGAGCACCAACAGACCCATCTGATCGCACGCATCCAGAAAATGGCGGGATTGCGGATAGTGCGATGTGCGCACGATGTTGCACTTCAGTTTGTGGCGCAGGATGTGAGCATCGCTGGCCTGGACGCGGCCGGGCATGGCCTGGCCCACAAATGGAAAGGTTTGGTGACGGTCGAGGCCGCGCAGCTTGACGACGTTACCGTTTAGCTCAAAACCATGATCGGTGAATTGCGCTTCGCGAAAGCCCACCGTGCGGGTGTCGTGATCCACCAACTGGGTTGCACGCAGGAGGCGAACATGCACGGAATAAAGATTGGGACTGGCGAGGTCCCACAGTTTGATGGCGCCGAGATTTTCCAGGTGAATCGAGTAAGTAACGGGTTCGGCTGCAGCGGCCGAGGGCGGAATCGGCTTGGAGCCCTTAGCGATAACCCGGTCCCCATCGCGCAGCTCGGCTTGCAGAGTGAGCGGCGCCTTGGAAACTTCCAGATTCATGAGGAAGCAGTCGACGTCGAGAGAAGGATGAGGAGTGAGAACGTCTTTGGGCTTTGCGAAAATGTTTTCGATGAAGACGGCGGGAACGATGCGCAGGGAAACTTCGCGATAGATGCCGCCGAAGGTGAGGTAGTCGATTTGGTAGCCGAAGGGAGGGATATCGGGCCGTTCGGTGGAATCCACGTCGACGGCCAATACGTTTTCGCCATCGAAGTCGAGATGGGGAGTGAGGTCAAAGGAGAAAGGCGTGTAGCCGCCCTTGTACTCGCCGAGGCGCGTGCCATTGATCCACACGGTGGAAGCGGTCATCACGCCTTCGAAATCGACGAATACGTGATTCCCTTTTGCTTCCGCCGGCAATTTAAAGCGGCGGCGGTATAGCGAGACAAACTCATAGGATTTGTCGTCGAAGCTGTGCCATGGCTCGCGGACGTTGGTGTGAGGAATCACCACGCGTTCAAATCCGGAATCGTCGAACTCCCGGAGGTGGCCACCCTCGACCACCGATTTGCTGTACCTCCAATTGCGGTTGACGGGGATCACCAGCCGCCCGTCGGCCTTCGAGCCCGCCGCGAAAGGCGAATTGCCGGCCCAAGTTCGAGGGGCGAGCATTGCGCTAGCGATCGCTGTGCTGGTGGTCTTGAGAAAGTCGCGTCGTTCCATGTTTGTCCCTTTCGAGTATTGAACCCGCTTCTTCACACTGTGCAAACGAACTCGCAGCTCGCTGCGTGAGAGTATTTCGACGGCGATCAGCTCGCCCAAGCCAGCAGTTGACGCAAATCGCCGGCAGAACTGGATTGGGTGCCGCCTTGCAGAGAAGGACCGATGGCAACGGCTTCGTTGTGGCCCTCGAACCAAACTACGAACCCCGAGCGCTCCGCACCTGTCAGGCGCTGCTGGTTCAACCAGTTGTAATACGCGCCCAAATCGGCGTCGACCAGAGACCCAACGAAATCAAGTTCCACCGAGTTCTGGTTACCGTAGAGCAGTTCGTTCATGGGCTTCTGGCGCTGCCGTGGAGCAAAGCGGACCAGCAAGGTGAGCGGTTGCGCCCGGCGCAACGCTTCGCGTGCCGCCCATTGGGCAAAGGTAGTGCTGAAGATCTGAGTTCCCGAACCTTCGGTGAGCAGTTTCAGCCGGAAGCGGTCGAGAACCGCATCGCCGGTGTTGCCAAGACCCAGGTCCGGGGGACGCATCTGCGCCAAAAGGGTGCGCAGTGCTTCGGGCCCCATCCCGGGACGTTCGATTTCCACGCGCAGCTTGGAGGACAAAGCGGCCCGTGCCGGCTCCAGCGCATGGTAGGAGACGCAAGTGAGCGAAGGCTCGTGTGAGGCGGCTTCCCCGCCATCCACGTACCAATGAGCATAAGGGTCGGGATGCGCGCTGGCGCGGGCGGCAACGGCATCCAGGAGCTGCTGCAGGCCGTTTTCCGGGGTCAGGTGGGTGAAGTACACACCGTGCGGGCGGAGCTTGCGAAATAGAGGCTGATCGTAGGTGCTGACGCCCTGCCCCACCACGGCAATTCCCAGCCGGGGCATGGCAGGTGGTTCCGGGGGTATCAGCGCCTGCAACTTGTTGGCGTATTCGGTAGCGGCGGCGCGGAAGGCATCCAGCTGATGAGTGGCCCACAGGTGAGCCGAGAACTGTTCCACGAACAGCGCTGGTGAGTTCACCCAATCCAGACTCTCGAGTTGAGGGGAAAGGCGAATTTGTTCGAACGCGCCGAACCATTCCTTCACTTGTTGCGGCGAGAGGGCACCCAAATTGGCGAGTTCCTTCTGCACAGCTTGGCGTTCCGCTGGAAACTTGAAATCGAATTCGATCACTTCGCGCAACAGGCTGGGAACGAAGCTCAGCGGCAGACGCTGCAAGGCCGAAATGTAGTTGGTGGCCAGCTGGCTGGCTTCCGGCGGGTAGTCACTGAACTGCTGCGGTTTAAGGTCGCTAGGAATCATGAGCGCTACAAGAGCTCCGCAATCGGATGGCCTTGCGCCAGGGGCGCCGAAAAACCAAGCATGGAACCGATGGTTGGAACCAAATCGGTCGGCTGCAAGGGACGGTCGAAAACCATGCCCGGACGAATTCCGGCGCCCAGAGCCATCATCCACGTAGTGCGCGAGAGAGCATCGCCGGTGCGGTGATGCTGAAATCCGTTGCCGCCGGAATCTTCGTCCGAGTCGCGGCCAAAGTCCGGCAGGATGAAGAGCGTGGTGTTACCGGCGTATTCCGGTTCGGTCTGAATGGTCTTCCAGATGTCGGCGCAGAGCCGGTCGGTGCGGCGAATGCCGTCGATGTAAAGCGAATACGCGCCGGTGTGGGCGATATCGATGTCGTGCATGGTGATCCACAAGAGGCTGGGCGCCACTTGGCGCATCAATTGACGCACGATATAAACGGAGAGCTCGTCCGGGCTGGATAGCGTGCGAGCCCGGGTTTTGAAATCGTCTACCGAGAGTTTGAGAATCGATTCCAGCTGTTGGAGCTCGAACTCACTGCCTCCGAGTTGAGGGGTGTAGAGCGGCGTTTCATAATTGTCGCGCAGCAAATGCTGGTAGTCGGTGCTGGGGCCGGTTGCGGCGGTGAGCAAATGCTTGGGGAGAATCACGTTCGCGCCGAGCGAAGGACCGAAAGAGCGATGACTGCTGCCGCCGATGCGGTTGAAGCCATTGCTGGGAGCAACCACCCAGGCATCGGAAGCGGGGCGTTTCAGATCTTTGCGGAAATACTCGAAGACGGTGGGATTTTCGGGAGGAACGGCGGCAAAGTTATTAAACGTTTCGTAGACGCCGGTCGCCAGGCTGGCGGTGGCGACATAGTGACCCAGAATCCCCCGGTTAATGACCTGCGGGAAAAAAGTGGATTGAGGGATTAGTTCGCCCATGAGGTGCGGGATGTTTTCCTGGCCCTCGGGCGCAAACGTTTCTTGATCGCGAGCTCCGCCACCGAAGGTGATAACTACCACCTTTCGTTTCTTGGGGGCAAGTGCGGCGCGAACCAGAGGGCTGGAGCCAAGAAGAGTGCCGCCGAGGGTGAGACCCGCGGCGGTACGGAGAAAATCGCGGCGATTGCAGGCGAGCTGGCGGGCGCGTTCTTGAGGGGTAGTCGATGCGCTACCGCCGAGGTTCGCGAGCAGGCCTGCCGCCGAGTACAGTGAAGAACGCGATTTCATAACTTTGCGAATTTGCTTCGATTCATAAACCTTATCTCTTTTAAAATCAAATACATCCGGTTCCCAATCTTTACCTGTGCCGCGATTGGGTTTTGCTGTCTTTGTTGCCGCACTTTGCCGTGCTGTGTTCCGGATTTTGAACTCACCGAACGCAACTATCAATAGATCACTCCTGTGGCGAAGAGCCCCCAGCCGCATGTACTGCTGAACCTTCGCTGCTTACCGCGATGCCGAACTCGTCTTTCCAAATCTGCGCACGGGTGGTATGCGCGGCGACCAGCAATCAGGGCTTTGCCGACGGCCCATCCTTCTCCGAAAAAACAAACTGTCGAATATCCGCGCGCTGTTTATCGATTTCGGCGAGATGTTGTTCGCGAAGCTTCTGATAAACCTCTAGCTCTTTTTGCGCAAGTTCCTTCTGGCCGGTACGCGAGTACGCCTGCCCTAGGCGGTAACGCACATCGGAGAGCTCGGGGCCTAGTTCCCGGGCGCGGAGATACTCCGGAATGGCCAGAGTAAATTGACTCTGGTCGGAATAGAGATTGCCCAACTGGAGGTGCGATTCGGCGATGTTTGGATCGAGCGCGATCGATTTCTTAAGCAAGGATTCGATTTGATGAAGATCCAGAGTGGGGTCCTGCTGCCGCTTACCTTTCCAGAGGCTCAAGGCGTAGTAATAGAGGGCGCGAGCGTTGTTGGGCTCCAGTTCGGCAAAGTGGCGGAACCGCTCGATGACGTCCGCCGCCTGGGCCGGAGAGCTGTCAAAGGCTCTGGAGAGAAAGAGATAGCAGCTGGGATCGGAAGGATTGAGGTCCGCACCGCGAAGAAGCGCCTTCACTGCGTCGTCGTAATTGCCGCGGGCGTAGAGAGCCGTACCCAGACCAATCACCAGGCGCGGTGAATTGGGGTAACGGTCGGAGGCCTGCTGGAAGACCTCCACGGCAGGGTCCAGGGTGCGATGAAGGAGAAGCTCAGAGGCCCAGTCAAAGAGATTGCTCTCGCTGGGATCGGCGTGCGCGGCGAGTTCGAATTGATTGGCGGCGGCAACAAAGTTGCCGTCTTTTTCCTCGATCTGGCCGAGCAGGTTATGCAATTCCGCAGTGTCTTTTTGCCGCAACAGCGCCGTAACGGACTGGCGAGCCGGTTCGAGCTTACCGGTGACCAGGTAGGCGAGAGACAGATCGTAGCCATTGTCGTAGGAACTGGAATTGACGCGCTGGGCTTGCTCGAGGTACGGAACTGCGTCAGCGATTTTTCCAGACTGCACGTATAACTCGCCGAGGTCGTGGTTGGCCTCGTAGTCCCGCGGCTGCAGCGCTACCGCCTTCTTGAACTGAACCTCGGCCTGGTCCAACTTTCCCGAGCGGGCCAGATTGGTAGCGTAGTTGGTTCGGGCTTCGGGGGAATCCGGCTTCAGGCGAACGGCTTTCTCGAAATGCAGTGCGGCCTTCGCGTCCTGCGACTGCTCCGAATAAATCAACCCGAGAAGTTCGTGGACCTCAAAGGTGTCCGGAGCTTCGAGCACTAGCTTCTCCAGTGCTGCGGCAGCTGGCGCCAAACGACCCGCGTCATAGTCCGAGACGGCGGTTTGAAACCTGCGATCCAAGTCCTGGTCCTGTTTCGTTTGAGCCCTTGTCAGGGACGTGCAGAGCAGAAGGGTCAGGAAAACAGAACATTTCAAGCAGTGTTTCGTGGTCACAATATTTGTATGTTACCACCGCGGCACGGCAAGCAGGAGCGCTGGCTGGGGCCTGACGATTGCAGCGAAGGGGCTTCTTTTCGAAGCCCCTCGCCGCCGGGGTGTAAGGGGTCAACTAGAAATAAAACTTAAGGGCGAACTGGATCTGCCGCGGATCGTATGGATCGTCGCGAGTGGAGTCGATTTCGCCGAAGTTGGAGCTGCTGTAATTACTGGAGTTCGGAACTGCAACCACGCCGTTTCCGCTGAAGCCGGGAGCGTTAAAGTTCGCATGGTTGGCGATGTTAAAGATTTCCGCTCGGAATTGGACGTAGCGGCCTTCCCGGATGGGGAAGTTCTTAAAGAATGAAATGTCGGCACGGCGGAAGACGGGTCCTTCCACTTGACTTACTTTGCCCAGAACCGCGTTACCGGTTAGCGGTACGCATCCTGTCGGCGTGCCGGGCTCGGGGTTTCCGTCTGATCCGATAACGCAAGGCTGATTAAACGCCGCTGCTCCGTTGGAGAACAGGCTCAGCTTGCCATTCGAATCGGTATGCAGACCGACCTTCAAGGGTTGACCGGTGGTAAGCGCGCCGCAGAGTAAACCGGCTGCAGTATTCTCCAGGCAATTGATGGTTACGGGCTGGCCACCTTGCAGAGCCACATTCCAGTAAACAGCGTAGCCAGCAATCAACTGGTTTTTGAACCCAGTGGCGTCCCCAGCGTATTTCTTCCCCTTGCCGAAAGGAAGTTCGTAGCCGCCGCTCAAGTGGACAACGTTCCTAATGTCTGAGGGCGCCAGTGAGTAGTCCGCATGGATTCCGAAACCAGGAAGGTCCGGCGCACGGTAATTGACGATCGAACTCCCTTGATTCAGCGGGTCGCGTGCGTCGGTAAGTGTTTTCGAGTAAGTATAGGTTGCGAGGAAATTCAGGCCATTTCCCAGCCGCTTTTCGATCTGCGTCTGCAAGCCGTTGTAATTGCTGTTTCCCTCGGTTGCCGCGTAGCTGGCGCCCGTTCCAAAGTCTGGGAAAGGAACCAGGGCCGGAGAGGCCGGAGTGGTGGCGGTAGCTGCCGCTCCGAGAATCGGAGCGTTGAAGTAGTTGAGGGTGGTGACGACGTTGGTGCTCGGAAAGACCTCGATATGGCGTCCATTGGAAAGCACGTATCCGGCCTGGACAGCAAGGGTGGGCGTGATCTGATATTGGACGGTCACATTGGCGCCCAGGGTATATGGGGTCTGGTAGTGGAACTGAATTCCGGGCAACGACAACCCAGTGGCATTCACATTAATCGGATTCAATGGAGTGCAGGAGAATCCGGTTTCAAATGTTCCCACATTGCCGGGACCCGCGGTGCTGCAACCGGGGAACGTGAGTGGCGTGGAATCGTTGGCCGGGAAATAGTTGAAGCTGTACTGGAACGGGTAACTCTCGCCAAGGTTCGGCGAATATCCACGGTTTTCAAATCCGTTATAGAACATGCCGAATCCGCCACGGACAACCAGCTTTTGACTAGCGGCGTAGGCAAAGCCCACGCGCGGTCCAAAATTGTCCTTTTGGGAAGTTCCCAGCCCGCCACCGTACTTGTTGGTCTCATCCAAGGCAATGCCGTCCTTGGCAAGCAAAGAGATGTAACTCGGAGAGAGATCGGCCAGGTTCGGGTTGCCCAGCGGAATTACTTCCGTCGGGCCACCGATCGCATCGGGCACAAAATTTGCCTGAGCGTGGTGGTGTTCGAAGACCAAGCCGAAGAAGTCATACCGCAGCCCGAGATTTATGGTCAGCTTAGAAGTGATCTTCCAGTCGTCATTGATGTAGCCGCCATAATAATTTTTGCCGTCGTCGGTCTCGCCTATATTCGAGGCGCGGATGTCACTGGACCCTCCGACGTAATTCACGCCGCCGGCTACCGTGGTGGTAGTCGGAGTCAGCAGAAAGTCCGCCCGGCCGGTACTGCTGGAATAGGTGCCGCCGGCGATATCCGTGAAATCGCCGTTGTAATCGAACTCACCGTGGGACCACGAAGGCTGCAAGGTGGAGAACTTCACGTGTTGCCATTCAAAACCCATCTTGAAGGTGTGTTTGCCGTAAATCTTGGTGACGTCTTCGGTGAGCTGAAAAGTGGAGCTGATCTCGTCCGAAGGCAAGAAGTTGTTGCTGCCCAAAGTGGAGAGCCCGTTGATGCCGAAGGCGGGAAGCCCACCGTTTAGATCTCCCTGGGGAATGTCCTGAATGCCGTATTGTGCCGGGAGACCGTTAACCGACGCTTCGGGAACCGACCGGGTGGTGTGAAGATAATTCAGGCCCAAGCGCACCACATTGATGAGGGTCGGCGAAAAAGCGTGGGTGTAGCCCAATGCGCTCTGTTGTGCGACCGCAGTCTGATTACCCTGTTGGAAAGCGCCACCGTCGGCTACCCCACCGAAGATGCCGGGAATGAATTCCGGATCGTCCTTGAGGCTGAACCGGAAGAAGACCTGGTTATTCTCGTTGATATCGGCGTCCATGCGCGCGTCAAATGCGTTGCTATGTTCGAAGAGCTTTGGCGAACTCGCAAAGTTTGAAAACAGCGAGCCGTTGGTCGGGTTCGGATACAGATTCAACAGGTTGATAGCGTTGGTATCCAAGCGTCCTGCCGGGATGTGATTCAAAGCACTGGTCAGAGGAACGAAGCTGGTGATTCCAGCAATGCTGCCGCCGGTATAGAAGGGATCACGGACATAACCAGTATTGGTTGCTACCAAACCTGTCACCGGATCCACAACTCCCGCGGTCACTGGCCGGGTAGTCGCTGGGTCCATGATAGTGCCGACCGGGATGGTGCGATCCAGATTGTCGGTCGCGGTTCCGCTTTGGCCGGAGAGGAGATCCTGGAAATTCGTGTAGCCGCTCTGGCGTTCGGATACCGTCGGAACTGTACCCGTGGAAACCTCACCCTGCACCCTGCGGAGTCCTTCATAGTCCCCGAAGAAGAAGAGTTTCTTGCGGCCGTTGAAAACGCGAGGGATCACCACCGGGCCGCCAATCGCTACGCCAAACTGGTTCTGCTGCAAATCTCCCTTGGGGATGCCGCTCGCATTTTCAAAGAAGTCGGCCGCGTCCAGTTTGTCGTTGCGGAAGAATTCCCAGCCGGCGCCGTGAAACTCGTTGGTGCCGGACTTGGTGGTGGCATTGAGGACGGCGGCGCCCGATCGTCCGAGCTCGGCGCTGAAGTCGGTGGTTTGCACCTTGAATTCCTGAATGGCATCCAAGGGGGGAAGAACGACGAAGTTGGTGCCGTTGAGGAAATCGACGGTATCGGAATTGTTGTCGATGCCGTCCAGCAGGTAGTTATTCATCGAGGGGCGCTGGCCATTGGCAGCAAAAGCGCCACTGGAGGCGTTACCGCGGGTGTCTGACTGCGGCGTATTTACGCCAGCGGCGATCTGCGCGAGAAAGGTGAAATTGCGGCCGTTCAGAGGAAGGTCGTTGACGGCCTGGGAATTAACCACCTGGCCGACGGAGGCATCCTGCGATTCCAGCAGAGGCGCCGCGGCGGTTACCTCGACGGTCTGAGTAACACTTCCGGGCTTGAGCGAAAAATTCTGCACCACATCCGCGCCGATGTCGACGACTACACCTTTCGCGGTGCTCGACTGGAACCCTTGATAAGAGACGTCAACCTTGTAGTGGCCGATTCTAACCGGCGCGAATTTGTACACGCCGTCCGTACCAGCCGTTGCTACCAGAGTTGCGCCCGTGCCCTCGTTGGTGAGGGTGACCTTGGCGCCACTCAATACCCCGCCGCTCTGGTCGGAAATCGTCCCCAGGATGGAACCGGCGTCAACCTGAGCGTGGAGCGGCCCTGCGGCGAACAGCACAGCTAACAGGGCGACCACCAGTGTAAAGCTCCGGTTGCAAATCGAATTCGTCTTGGACTTCATGCCTATTCCTCCTCAAGTCGTACCAGGCGCCAAAAACGTAAACGTTTGCTGGCCGAGGATGATCCGCGGAGAGACACACGCCGAACTC
>Ga0302326_10003335_pt1 | contig 37910 bp, 38 predicted proteins | sample Palsa_T0_3_FD_202264 | JGI IMG/M metagenome (GOLD analysis project Ga0302326, IMG submission 202264) | Peat permafrost microbial communities from Stordalen Mire near Abisko, Sweden - Palsa_T0_3 | ecosystem: Environmental > Terrestrial > Soil > Palsa > Peat permafrost | place: Sweden: Abisko... | reverse complement strand
TATCGGCAACCATCTCGAGGAACCAGTCAAGCACAGCCGGCCGCTGATGGGTCGCGAGCGCCTGCTCCGCGACCAGACGCGCATAGTCCTCCATCGTGCCGTTCTTGAGCATGCTGACGCGGGCGTTCAGCACGCGGGCCGGGATACGGCTCACGCTGGCGCTGTGGCACAAGACGAGACTTCTCACCAGTTCCGGCGCCTTCAGAGCCATCACCTGCCCGATAAATCCGCCGGACGAGGTGCCGACAAAATGAATCGGTCGGTCGGCGAATTTGTGCGTTATCGCGATCAGATCATCGACGAAGCGGTCGATCTGATAGGAACCCGGGGCCGTCGGGTGCGAGGATCCGCCGGCGCCGCGCAGGTCGGGAGCAAGCACACGATGACGGCTCGCGAAGACGTCGACCTGGTTGATCCAGACATCGGCGCGCATTCCGAGACCATGGACGAGCATCACCGGCGATCCCGCGCCGGCTTCGTGCACGCCGATATTCACCCTGTTGCCGCCACGGCCGGTTGGCATGGCTCAAACTCCCGCCTGTTGTCCGTTGACTCGCGGCCTAGCGGCCGGGCGCGCGCAGGTCGTCGGGCACGAGCTGACCGTCGAGAACGATCGGCTCGCCGTCGAGCCACAACGAACAGTTGCGCATCGGCAGATCGAGATGGCACGCGGTGTCGTTCTTGCCGCCGAGCTCCGTGTTGGGTCCGGTCGAGAACAGCACGTTGCCGTAGTAACAGCGGCCGTCGATTCCGACTCCGGGTCCGCTGCGGCCGTCGACGGTCCATTCGGCCTTGTCGTTGAGCCCCCAGCCGATATGGGAGACGGCCCACGCCTTGGGATCGTCGAAGCTCGAAATATAGGTGCGCAGCTTGTCGGCGTCGGCGCCGCCATCGAGCTCGACCACGCGGCCCTCGCGAATCTCGAAACTCACCGGACCGGCTAGCTGAGTGCCGAACGGGAAGACGATATCGCCCGTGTCCATCACGACACGTCCATTGACCTCGGTCTCGCCGGCGCCCGTGAAGATGAATCCACTCGGCCACGAATCCCACTCGCCCGGCGAGTCGACAAAGCCTCGCAGGCCCAGCGTCGGATACGCACCGAGCCGATAAGTCACATTGGTGCCGGCGCGATTGGTGAATCGCAGCTCACGTCCGCGCTCGAGCCGCTTGGTCGCCGCCGTCACGCGCCGCCCGAGATCGCCATCGGGGAGCATCCGCTTGAGCGTTTCCGGGGGCTCCTTAACCGTCAGAATCCGCGTGCCGGCCTGCTGGAGTTCGATCTGCTCTTTCGAGAACAGCAGAAAAACGAGGTCGACCATGAAGTCGGCGCTCTTGAGCGCATCGATCGCGGGCTGGTTGTCGACCAGCGGATTGGCGCCGCCGGTGCTACCGACCGCCGCGCGGCTCAGCAGGTTGAGATTGAACGCGTCGGCACCCATCTGGCTCGCCGCGGCGAGGCCCGCCTCGACATATAACGGGCTCGACGTGGTATCCGACAGGATCGCCATGGTCTCTCCGCGCTCGACCTTACAGAGCTCGAATTCCTTGACGAAAAGTTCAACTATTTCTTTCAATTCAATGGTGTTGCTCATGTCCACCCCTTTTCCGATTCGCAGAGTTATCTACTGTTTGTTGAATTTATTTTATTGCCTGCGGATTCACCGGCGAGCCGACCGCCCCGGTAATCGGCAGCGCCGGCGCGACGAACATGAACTCGTAGACTTTGTCCGCCGCGCAATCCTCTCCAATTGGTTCGAGGTCGAAAATTTCGCCGACCAACAGTCCGATATTGGGGATCATCACCTGATGCAACGGCTGGAAGGCGTCGGCGAGCTCGTTGGGGCGGACTTCACAGCCCCAGGTGTCGCTAGCAATTCCGGCGATCTCGGTGCGCCATATCCAATCGGCGGTATAGAACGACAATCCCGGCGCATCGCCGGCTGAAAACGTGCCCCATCCGTTCGTGCGGCAATAGCCGAGGAATCCCGTGCGTACGATCACGATATCGCCGCGGCCGATCTTCACGTCCTGCGCGCGGGCACATCCGGTGAGGTCGTCTTCGGTGATCGCATAGCCGGGTTTCAGGTAATCGACCTTTTTGTAACGCGCGATATCGAGCAGGACGCCACGGCTGACGATCCGATTCGACATATGCTCGATCCCGTTGAGCTCGGCGCCGCGGCTGGTGACCTTGGCCGCACTGTAGCCGTTCCACATCTTGCCGTAATCGTAGATATGCGAAAGCGCGTCCCACTGTGTGCCGCACTGCAGGAACATCGAGACAAAATCGTCGGCCGCGCCGATTCCGTGGGGCATCCCCTCCTGCGCGCCGGCCGCGGCGTCGGTACCGGTCAGCACAAAGCCATGCACCGGGTTAACGCGTCCCCAGGCGCCGGTCTGCGGACCGTTGGAATCGAACGGCAGCGCCATCGAGATAACCTTGCCGCTGCGCACCATCCTGGCCGCCTCGACGACCTTATCGGCCGTGATGTAGTTGAGCGTGCCGAGCTGATCGTTGGGTCCCCATTTTCCCCAGTTGCGATACTTCTTTACGGCGGCCTGAATCTGTTCGTCGGTGGTCGGCATTTTCGGCAAGTCCCCTATGCAAGTCCCAGATGCGAGTTCCTTAGCTAATCAAAGTGAGTGTCACTTATATTTTGATACGTTTCGTCGTTCCCGCCCGGCGTCGTCGTTCGCCCGCGATGTCGGCAACGCCGCGCGAGGATACCCCAATCCGCCGCAATTGCACGCCTGCTTCGCTAAAAAATCAAGCCGCGACGTACCCGCATCGATAGTGACCGTTGTAAAGGCTGTAAAGCTTGACGTAAGCTTTCGCACGATTCGCCGGTTTGCCGTCTATTTCATACGGCGCGGCTGACTCTGCTTCCGCCGGATCGTGGAGGGCATGCCCGTGCCAGATGTACCGACCGATGTACCGATTATCGATATGAGCCCCGCGTTCGCGGGCGGTCTGGAAGGTCGGCGCAAGGTCGCGGAGGCGATCGACGAGGCCTGCCGGGAGATCGGGTTTCTGATCATCACCGGTCACGGCATTTCCGACGATCTGTGCGAGAGGGTACTTGCGATGTCGCGCGAGTTCTTCGATTTGCCGGCCGAAGAAAAACTGCGCGTACGCCAATGGGAAGACAGCATCCCGCGCGGCTTCAGCCCGATCGCTGCCGAGGCGGTTTCATACAGCCGGCTGCAACTTACGCCGGGCGACCTGAAGGAATCGTTCACGGCCGGCCCGCCGGACGTTCCGGATGACGAGTATTACCGTCGCGGCATGGCGCGCACGCTCTTCGCGGCGAACCGATGGCCCGCGCGGCCGGCTGGTTTCGAGGCAATCCATCGCGAATATTTCCATACGATGGAGCGCCTGGGAGCCTCGCTGATGCAGCTTTTTGCGCTGAGCCTGGGACTCGACGAGAACTTCTTCGACGACAAGATCGATCGTCATACGAGCGTGCTGCGAGTGATCAATTACCCCGCCCAGGTCACGGATCCGATTCCCGGCCAGTTGCGCGCCGGTGAACATTCCGATTACGGCACCTTCACGATTCTGCGGCACGAGCGAGAGCATCGGCCCGGTGGCCTGCAAGTGCGCAATCGCGCCGGCAACTGGATCGATGTGCGCGGAGTGCCGAACTCGTTCGTCGTCAACCTCGGCGACACGATGGCGCGCTGGACCAACGATCGATGGGTCTCGACGATGCATCGCGTGGTCAATCCTCCGCGCCTGTCAGATGAAGATAGCCGGCGGCTCTCGCTGGTATTCTTTCATCAGACCAATTACGACACGGTCGTCGAATGTATTCCAAGCTGTGTTGGCGTCGGCGAAGAGGCCAAGTACCCGCCGGTAACGTTCGGCGATTACCTGAATCTCAAATTCACGCGCCAGGTGACGTTTGAACGCGGCGCGGAGTCGCAAACATGACTACCGAGCCGTCGCTTGAGCGTAGCGCCGCCACGAGCGGAGCCAGTCGTTTGAAAATCGAACTTGGCAAATCGAAGCTGGAAAATTGAACCGGTAAATCGAACCCGAAACCTCCATCAAACGAATCCAATCCAAAACGCCCCTTGCCGCGTAATCCCAGTAAGACCAAGTGATCAAACCGCCCACCAACGAGCCGTCCGACCGGGAACTCATTGGCAAGGTTGCCGCCGGCAGCGAAGACGCCCTGCGCGCGCTGAATCGGCGCTATGGGGGCGCGCTGGTCGCATTGGCCGAACGCGTGGTTGGCAGTCGTGCCGATGCCGAGGAGGTGGCGGCTGACGTCTTGTGGCAAATCTGGCGGCAGGCGGAACGCTTTGACCCGGCGCGTGGATCGGCCGGGGCGTGGATTATGACGCTGGCGCGCAGCCGTGCGATCGACCGGGTCCGCGCCCGCAACGCACGTATCCCTGGGGCAGTGACGGCTGAGCCCGCCGAGATTGCGGTCAACGACGATCCGGCACCGCAAATCTACAGCCGGGAATGTCGTCAGGTGATTGGAACGGCGATGGAGAATCTTCCACGACCTGAACGGGAAGTTCTCGAACTTGCCTATTATTCGGAACTGTCGCAGACGGAAATCGCCGAACGCACCGGCATGCCGCTCGGTACGGTGAAAACGCGAGTCCGCGGCGCGTTGACCAAACTGCGCGCGGCGCTCAAGGGAATGGAAGGCTAGTGGACCACGCGCAACTCAAAGAGCTGCTCGCGCTGGAGGCGATGGATCGCCTCGAGGGCGAGGAGCGGCGCGCCATGCACGAGCATCTGGTTGCAGGATGCGACGAGTGCGAGGCCGAGTTGCGCGAGCTGCGGGAGACGCTGGCGGCGATGGCGGCCGCATCGGCACCTCAAGATTCGCCGCAAGTTTCATCGGTAGATCGTGTATGGGACCTGTTCGAGGCGCGCCGAAACGCGGCGGCTCCGACACCGAAGGCTGTTCCCGATCGCGGCGTGAGGGCGGTGGTTGCGCTATGGCAGACGACCACGGCGCTGGCGCTCGCGGCGGCGATCATAGTCGCGATCGGCCTCGGCAATCGCATGATGCGGCTGGACGCGGCGGCCAGGATCAACTCGCAGCACGTCGCCCAGTTGAGAGTCAGCCTCCACCAGATGATCGACCATCTGAAGGCCAGCGAAACCGAGCTCATAATTCTACGCGGCGAGCTTTCGCGCAGCCGCCAGCTCACCGAAATCGCTCTCGAGCCCGACTCCCGCGTCGTACGCCTGGCAGGTCTTGCCGCTGCGCCGTCGGCCAAGGGGCTGGTCGCGATAAGCCCGACGAATCGCAGGGCAATAGTCCAGATCTCCGGATTGCCACCGGCGCCGCCGAACAAGGTTTACGAGCTGTGGTGGATTGGCGCGCGCAGTGGACCGATCAAGGCCGCATTGTTCGTCCCCGGAACTCGCGGCACGATAACGATCGGATCCGACGGTCCGCCGCCGGGTGAGCAGATGCTCGCGAGTGCGGTGACGCTCGAGCCCGCGGGCGGCGTCGAAAAGCCCACCGGCGCAATGTACCTCAAGGGCGCGTTTACCAACTGACGCGCGAATCTCCGTCCGCCGGCGCAATCCGCTTGCGCACCCGCCTCGTATCTTGAGGCGTGACCAACACTGAAATTCCGTTCGAACTGAATCGCTACCTGAAGGCCTCGGGCGCCACCAAGCCGGATCTTTTCGACTGGTCGGACCCGGGTCCGGCGCTCGATGACGACGCGCTCTTCTGCCTCGGCTACATGATGGATATCGAGTCGCATACGATTATCTACCTGCGCGAGCTGTTGTCGACGGCGGTCGTACGCGAGCCGGATATCACGGCTTTTCTCGCCTGCTGGGCTTATGAGGAGTTCTTTCATTCCGAAACGCTCAAGCGGTTTCTCGCCAGCCAGAAGGTGACGATCGATGATCGCCGTTTCGCGCAACTGCGGCGTCAGCCGCCGTCGGATCGGATCATCACGGCGCTCGCACGAATCGTCTCGCCAATGACGCGGCACTTTCCCGCCGTCCATATGACGTGGGGCGCGATCAACGAGCTATCGACACTGACAGGCTACCAGGCGCTGATCCGCCAGACGCGCCATCCGCTGCTCACGACGATCCTGAACCGGATCATCAAGGATGAGCGCCGCCACTTCGCATTCTATTTCGGACAGGCGCGGCGCCGGCTCGCGCCCCGCGCGGCCCGGCTGATGACCTCGTTCCTGCTGCGGCGATTCTGGGCGCCGGTTGGCAGTCCGGTGCGCGGCGCGGCGGCGGCCGATCGGGTTTGCGCATATCTTTTTTCCGATCCTGAAGGCGCCGCCAGTCTTCATGCCCTTGATACGGTAATTGCGGGCTTGCCGGGTCTTGAGTGGTTTAACTTAGCGTCGTTGCATTGCGCAGGGTCCTCTGGCGCGGCGCCGGCACGCGATTGCGCCGTGATGGTCGGGTCACCGGACTTGCAAAGCTGGCCGAATTCTCAAACGATGTAGTGATCCTTACTATCAGTTACGGCGCTGGTCGGCTGGAAGTCGGGGGCAAAACCAACAACGTTTGAAGGAGAGTCTTTTGAAAAAACCACGCATCTTGATGCTCGTTGCCAGTCTGTTGGTGGCGTCCGCAGTAATGGGGGCCGGCGTCCGTAGCGCGTCCGCCGATCAGAAAGCGACCGTCCGCGCTGGATATCTTACCTGCCATGTCGCATCCGGCTGGGGATTTATTTTCGGATCCTCGCGCAGCATGAAATGCGCCTATGCGTTGCAGACCGGTTACACCGAATACTACACGGGTAGCGTTACGAAGTTTGGCGCTGATATCGGCTACCTGCAGTCAGCCATCATCCTGTGGGCGGTTCTCGCGCCGACGACCAATCTGGGCGAAGGCGCCCTGGCCGGACATTATGGCGGTGCGACGGCGAGCGTAGCCTTGGGCGTCGGTGCCGGCGCCAACGTGCTGGTTGGAGGGTTCAAGAACTCGATCGCACTGCAGCCGGTAAGTATCGAAGGGCAGAACGGCCTCAATGTGGCCGCGGGTATCGAAGAGCTGTCCCTGAAGTTCAACACCAAGAAGCCGCCGAAATCGACGCCTAACTGATTAAATCGGGCAGCGATTCAGCTGAGGGCCGGATGACCTGGCGAATGGTCATCCGGCCTTCTCGCGTATCCCCCCAAATCATCCCCAGTCTGGTCATCCCCAGACGCGGCGGGCGACTTCCGCGACCAGCCGCAGCTTCGCCTCTTGGGCGGCTTCCGTGATCGGATTACCCGCCATCACGGAGGCGAATCCGCATTGCGTCGACAGTCCGAGCTGCTCGCGGGGGAAGTGGCGGCTCGCCTCGTCGATCCTCGCGATCAAGTCCTCGACCGGCTCCATCACGGGCAGCTTGCTCGAGATGAGACCAAGCACGACGCGCTTGTCGTCCGGTATGTCGCGCAGCGGCTCGAACGATCCCGAGCGCCAATCATCATACTCGAGCAGCAGTAGCTCATAATTGCTGATGTGCTTGAACGCCTTGGCCGAAATGCTTTCGTAGCCGCCCTCGCCGACGTAATAGCCCTCATTATTGCCGCGGCAGAAGTGCAGCCCGAAGGTAACGCCCGGCACGCTGGCGACGGAATTGATAATGTCCATGCCTTCGGTGAGCAGTCGGTCGGGGTCCATGCCGAGGTCGGCGAAGTCGGCTTTGCGTCGAGCGGGATCGCATAGCATTCCGAATTCGGGCGCGTCGATCTGGATATACTTGCAGCCGAGCGTTGCCAGCTCCTGCGCCTCGCGGCGGACCAGATCGGCGGCGTCGCGAAACAGCTCGAAGGGATCGGGATAGGCGTTCTTCGAGTGCTCCGGCGACCATCGCAGAGTCATCATGAGCGGACTCGGCAGGGCAATCTTGACCGGTTTGCGCGCGCGGGCGCGCGCGTAGATAAACTCCTCGGTGGCGAGCGAACGCTTGAGGCTGATCTTGCCCACCACGGCGTACTGTACCTGGATATCTATCTCTTTCGGTTGCTCGTCGGCACGGGCGCGCCGCCGCCATTGCCGTTTGAAAGCGGGAATGGGGGCGACACCTTCGAGCACGTCGGTCAGCGGCGCGATGAAATGCGATCGGCGCATCTCTCCGTCGGCGACGACATCGACACCGGTCGCCTCCTGCAGTGCGATCGCCTGGTCGACCGCTCGGTCCTCGATCCGTTTGAACTCGGCGGCGTCGATCGTGCCCGCCTCGCGAGCCTTGCGCGCATCCTTCAGATACTGCGGGCGCAACAGCGAGCCGAGCACATCGGCGCGGTAGAAAACTCCCATGCGAAAACCTCCCCGTTATTCGTCCCCGAACTCGAACTCTAGCGCGCCACGAACTATGCGCAAGCGCGCGTGCAGTCGGTCGTGGGCTGTTCTCGGCCAACACCGGACGGGCCTTGTGTCCGCTTTCTACATCGATAAATATCGATTTCACGCTTTTGCTGCGCCGGAGAAGTACCAAGCCGATGATTCTGAAGGTCGCCCGTCTGGGCCATCCAGTTATTCGCACGGTCGCCAAGCCGGTCGACCCCGCTCGCATCGCTACGCCGGAATTCCAGACCCTGCTCGATGACATGGTCGACACGATGCACGAGTACAACGGCGTCGGTCTGGCGGGGCCGCAAGTCCATCTGCCGCTCCAGGTGGCAGTGCTCGAGGTCGCAGGAAACCCACGCTATCCCGACGCTCCCGCCGTGCCGCTCACCTACCTGGTCAACCCGGTCGTGGAATTTATCGGCGAAGACACAGTTGACGGCTGGGAAGGGTGCCTCAGTATCCCGGAGCTCCGCGGACTGGTGCCGCGCCGCAAACGCCTGCGCGTCAAGGCGCTCGGCCGCAACGGCGAAACGCTCGACTTCGAAGCCGAGGAATTTCACGCCCGTGTCATTCAGCACGAGACCGACCACCTGAAAGGCGAGGTCTATATCGATCGGATGCCGGACATGCGCACGTTGGCGCATCTGGCGGAGTGGCAGCGCTTCATGATGCGCCACGATAGTTAGGAATCGCGGCTACTTGGGCGGATAGGGCAGGTCGATCTTATCGGGAATCTTGCCGGTTAGCCGCGCCTTGGCAATCGCTTCGTTGAGCGCGTTGTTCTGCGCGGCCAAATGGGTTTCTTCATCCTGGACCTTGGCAATTTCGGAACGCAGTTGCGTGTTTTCCTCAGTCATCTTGTTGAGTTGATCGCCAAGGGCGGTCATTTGCGCCTGCTGATTGGCGATCTGCGTTTGCTCGTGGGCTGCCCAGAAGTAACCGGCGACGCCGGCGATTATCAGCACGACAAGCGCCGTCACGATTATACGAGCCATACCCTGAAGATAACGGCCGTCGCGGTCCAATTCCAAGAGGCCGTCCGCGGACGAGCAGTGCTGAGGGTGAATCGCCTTTGAGTCCCGATCCCGTTAAGATGCGGTCGCTACATGACTGACGGACCTAAATCACCGGCCGCGCGACAAGTGCTGGTTACGGGAGGCGCCGGTTTTATCGGATCGCACCTGGTTGACGCGTTAATCGGCCGCGGAATCGCCGTGCGCGTGATCGACAATTTCGCGACCGGCCGGCGTGAGTTTCTGAACCTCGGCGCCGAGCTGATTGAGGCGGACATTCGCCAGCCCGAGTCGATCGAATCGGCCTTCGACGATATCGATTGCGTGTTTCACGTTGCCGCTCTGCCGCGTGTGATGCTGTCGATCGATCGCCCCGTCGAGACCCATCTGACCAACGTCGTCGGTACCCTCAACGTTCTCAACGCGGCGCGAGCTCGCGGCGTGCGACGCGTGATCTATTCCGGCTCTTCGTCGGTTTATGGCGACCAGGCGACCCTGCCGATGGTCGAGACGATGACGCCGAATCCGCTCAATCCGTACGCCCTGCAGAAATCGGTCGGCGAGCAGTATTGCCGGATGTTCTATCGCCTGCACGGCCTTGAGACGCTCACGCTGCGTTACTTCAACGTATACGGTCCGCGGATGGCGCTCGAAGGCGCGTACGCCACTGTGATGAGCGCGTTCATTCGGGCGCGCCGGGAAGGCCGTCCGCTGACGATCTACGGCGACGGCGAGCAGACCCGCGACTTCACCCACGCGAGCGACGTGGTGCGCGCCAATCTGGCCGCCCTCGCCGCGCCGGTCGCCGATGGGCGAGCGCTCAACGTTGGTCGCGGCCGGAGTATCACGGTTAATCAGGTCGCCGAAATTTTCGGCGGCGAGCGGATCTACCTGCCGGCGCGGGCCGGCGAGATGCGCGACACGCTGGCGGATTTGACAGCCGTGATGAAGGCGCTCCAATGGCGGCCGGAGGTCGCGACTGCCGATGGCATCCGCGCGCTTATCCGCGACGCCGGCCTGGCTTCCTAATTTTTTCCGATTATAACGCCGACAATCATACCCGCGACGACGCAGACGATCATCAGGACTCCGATCACCAGCGCGACCGACTTTCTTTCGGCGCTGCGATGCTCGGCTGGATCTGTTGGCGTTTCGACATGAGTCGAATGGTAACCGCTGTGATAGCCGGTGTGCGACGTGTAGTAAATTCCGGTGCCCGGAATTCCAATTGTGCGGCGCACGCCGCCGCGCCCGACTGTGACATGGGCGCCGCGCATACCCATCGTAAGGCTCGGCCCGGATTTCGAAATGTTGATCGAGAGGCCGGGAAAGATGTGCAGGCGCTTATAGAATCTGAAGTTGCCCATCGGTCAGGAGTTCCTTTGCGCAGCAAATCGATCGATACCCGGCGTTCAACCACCGCCCGTGCGGCGTGCGACAAAGAAGCTGCGGATCAGCGCGGCCGATTCGTCGGCCATGACGCCGCCAGTCACGTCGATACGATGGTTCAGGCGGCCGTCGCGTCCGAGGTCATAAACCGACCCGAGCGCACCCGCCTTCTCGTCGCGCGCCGCGTAGCACAAGCGCGCGATCCGCGCATTGATCGCCGCGCCAATACACATCGTGCATGGCTCGAGCGTGACATAGAGCGTCGCTTCCGTAAGCCGATAAGTCCCGAGCGCGGCGGCGGCCCGTCGAATCGCAAGCACCTCGGCATGAGCGGTCGGATCGATGAGCGCGACAGGCTCGTTATGGCCCGCGTCGATTACCGCACCGCCAACCACCACGACGGCGCCGACCGGCACTTCGCCGGCGGCCATCGCAATCCGCGCCTCTTCGAGGGCGATAGTCATGAACTCGATATCGTGGTCGCGGCTCATCGGAATGGGACGATCATAGCGCACTGGACCCATCATTGATCACGCCTATTGGGATCACGCCTATTGGCGAACCGGCCCGGCTGCGCCAGAATCGTCGCGGTGACTGACCGCTATGGCTGAACTCGTAGAAATCACCCCCGAACAACTTCACGCCAGGATCGCGAAAGGCGATCGGCCGATTGTGCTCGACGTGCGCGAGCAGGGCGAGATTGAGATAGCCGCATTTCCCGGCGCCGTGCATATTCCGATGAACGACATACCGTCGCGGATCGGCGAGCTCGTTGCGGAGGACGAAATCGTCGTCGTATGCCATCACGGCATGCGCAGCGCCCACGTCGCGATGTACCTGGCTGGCAACGGCTTCGCCCGCGTGCTCAATCTGACCGGCGGAATCGACGCGTGGTCGGAAACTGTCGATCCGTCGGTGCCGCGCTACTGATGGTCCGAGAAAGAATCTCTCGAAGGATCTGTCGATGAGTCTTCTCGCCGCTGCAATCCAGATGAACACCGGCCGCGACAAAGCGGCCAACCTGGAGCGCGCCGAGCGGCTGATACGCACTGCGGCGGGACGCGGCGCGGAGTTCGTGACCCTGCCCGAAGTCTTCAACTGGCGCGGGCGGCGTAGCGACGGCCCGCCGGAATCGGAAAATCTCGACGGTCCCACGCTCACCCTGATGGCGCGGATAGCGGCCGAGCTCAAGATTCATCTGCTCGCCGGGTCGATTCACGAGAGCGTGCCCGGCGAGACTCGCTCCTACAACACGTCGGTGCTGATTGGGCCCGACGGTGCTCGGCTCGCAATCTATCGCAAGATTCATCTCTTCGACGTCGACATTCCCGGCCGTGTGACGATCCGCGAATCCGACGGGATGCTCCCCGGCATCGAACCAGTATGCGCGGCGAGCGCGATCGGAAAAATCGGGTTGACGATTTGCTACGACCTGCGCTTCCCGGAGCTTTATCGGGAGCTGGCGTTTGCGGGCGCGCGAATTATCACGGTTCCAAGCGCCTTCACGTTTCCCACTGGCGAGGCGCATTGGGAAATTCTGATGCGTTCGCGGGCGGTGGAGAATCAGGTCTACGTCGTGGCGCCCGCCCAGTTCGGGCCCAACGTTCACGGCTTCAGCGACTATGGCAACTCGATGATTATCGATCCGTGGGGGCGGGTGCTGGCGCGGGCCGGCGACCATGAGGACGTGATCATCGCGCCGATCGATTTCGACTATCTGGAGACGGTGCGGCGCAACTTGCCGGCGCTGTCACACGTGCGCCTCGGCCGCTGATCAAGCGAAAATTTCGGGCTCGCGGCGGCTCAGCCAGACCAGTCCGCGATAGGCGTAATGGATACCTGACAGCGTCGTCACCGCGACCATCGTATAAACCAGGGCGTACCAATATTCCTGGGAGTAGGTGTCGAACCGGACCAGCGCGCCGACCACGCATGCGAGCTGCAGCACAGTGCTGGTCTTGCCGATATAGCTCGGCCTGACCGGCATCCGCTCTCCCGCAAAAAACGCGAACATGAAGTAGCCGAAGACGATTACGACGTCGCGGATAACGATCACGCTGAGAACCCAGGCCGGAAACGAATTCTCGATCGTCAGCACCACGAAGGCGCTCAGCAGCAGCAGCTTGTCGGCAAAGGGATCGAGAAACGCGCCCAACTCGGTGCGCGTGCCCGACCATCGCGCCACCGTGCCGTCGAGCGCGTCGGTCGCGCCCGCCGCCAGGAACAGGTAGAGCGCATACGTGTAGCGACCCTTGCTCAGAAAGGCGAGAAAGACCGGTATAAGAAAGATCCGGCAAAGCGTGACGAGATTGGGAGTCTTTAGGAGCTGCGCCAGCGACGGTGACGGCAGGGGCACCACGACTCCCGTCTTTTGCGCGGTCTTAGGCCCCGGCTTTTGTGCCGAAAGTCGAGCCATGATTCAGCTTATGATGGGGCCGCGGCGGCGCGTCGCAGGCGCCCGGCCAGTGGCGGACTCACCATCGCGCGCATCGCGACGTGTCCGTCGAAGTATTCTTCGCTAAGAATCAGTCCGTCCCGCCGCGCCATCGCAATCAAGTCCCCCCGAACGGCCGGCAGCGTCACGCGCACTTCCTCACGCTGTCCGGCGAAGAAGCGCGCCACCCATTCGCGCAATTCTTCCAGCCCCTCACCTCTTAGCGCCGAGACGCCCACTATATCAAGAGCGCCTCCAAGCCGCGGGAGACTTCCGTCGAGCAGGTCGAGCTTGTTCATCACGATCAGCCGTGGAGTCGCGCCGGCACCGATTTCTTCGAGCACCCGATCGACTATCTCCATCCGTTCGGCACGCAGCGGCGAACTGGCGTCGACTACGTGCAGCAGGATATCGGCCGTCCGAACCTCCTCGAGTGTGGCCTTAAACGCGTCGATCAGCATGTGCGGCAGCCGATGAATAAAGCCGACTGTATCGACGAGCATCACTTGGATTCGCCCCGGCAGCATCAGGCGGCGAACCGTCGGATCGAGCGTGGAAAATGGCCGATCGGCCGCCTCGACATGCGCGCCGGTCAGCACGTTCATGAGGGTGGATTTGCCGGAATTGGTGTAGCCGACCAGGGCGACGGTCGGGTAGGGCACATCGAGCCGGCGCTGGCGCTGGATCGAGCGGGAGCGTTCGACGTCACGCAGCCGGGTCTTGAGGCGGCTCAGCCGCTCGCGCACGCGCCGCCGATCAACTTCGAGCTGGGTCTCGCCGGGTCCGCGTGTCCCAATTCGTCCGCCCGCTCCTCCGCCGCCCATTTGACGCGAAAGATGGGTCCACTGACGCGTGAGCCGCGGCGCGAGATAGCTCAACTGCGCGATCTCAACCTGCAGCTTGCCTTCGAGGGTACGCGCCCGCTGGGCGAAGATGTCCAGGATGAGCTGGCTCCGATCGACCACCCGCAGCTTCAACTCGCGCTCGAGGTTGCGGGCCTGCGCGGGGCTCAGCGCATCGTCGAAAATGACCAGCGTGGCTCCGGTTTCGCCAGCCCGCTCACGCACCTCGACGGTCTTGCCGCGGCCGATAAAGGTGCGCGGGTCGACTTCGCGCAGGCGCTGTCGGATGACCGTGGTGACAGTGGCGCCGGCGCTTTGCGCGAGCGCGCTCAGTTCTTCGAGTGAGTCGTCCGTGCTGATACCGCCGTTGGTCGCAAGCTCGACTCCCACCAGCACGGCGCGCTCGCGATAATCGGTGCGGGAATTGTCGGTAACGTCCAGAAACTAACCTCAGTCCGTTGCAGTCATCTCAAGTCTAGCACAAACTCCAAGCGAGCAGGCCAATGGCCGTGCGACCCGCTAATCCTGATGCCACCGAGCGAACCGGTTCTCCAGAGCTAAAATTCCGACGCCGGCGATCATAGCGCCGTTGCTCATCACAATCAGGCCGAGGACCGCCATCAGGTAGTCGTTACCGTGAACGGTCGGATGGGAAAAAGTCAGAATAAACAGCATCACTGGCGTGAATACGAGACCGACGAAAATCAGACCATACCCAAGCGATTTGTATTGCGAATACTTGGGCCGACTCACCGACCAACCTCGCGACGAAATCCTCAACCACCCATAACCGACGTCATAAAACTGCCGGGGCGGGTCAGCGCATCGTGACGGCGTCGGGCTCGAGAATCCGCTCGACTTCAGCGACGAAGGCGTCGTTGGGAGTGACGCGGAAGCTGTCGCCGAGGATGAAGACCGCCTCGCGTCCTTCCAGACCCAGATGCAGGTAGGTAATCGCACGGCCTCCGTGTCGGCGCAATGCGTCCTTGAACTCGCCGAGAAGCGGACCTTCGAGCAGCCCGCGATCGGCACGAATATGGACCTCGCGCACGGCGTCGAGGAGGGCCGAATTAAGCGGCCGCAACTCGTCGATAATGATCTGCGCGCGCTCGTCGTCGATATCGAGCTTGCCGCGGGCCATGACCGGGTCGTCGCCCTGGATAATTGCCTCGTGCTTCTGGTAGGTCTCGGGCCACGCGATCGCTTCGACCGCGCCCTCGCGATCCTCGAGCGCAAAAACAGCGTAGCGCTTGCCGGCCTTGTTATTACGCAGCTTGACCGACTGGATCACGCCCGCGAGCGTGACATGGCTGCCGTCCCGAGCCGACGCCAGGTCGGCGGTCGTCAGCTTGCTGAGCCGGCGCAATTCGCGATCGTATTTGTCGAGCGGATGCGCCGTGACGTAAAAGCCGAGCGCCTCCTTTTCGTAGCGCAGCATCTCGGTCGTGGTCCACTCAGGCACCGTGCGAGGTGCGGCGGCAAGTTGGGCGCGCGCGCCGTTGCCGAACAGACTTATCTGGTTGCGCGCGGCGTCGCCGCTTTCGCGCTGGGCTATCCGCAGTGTGTCCTCGACCTGGGCGGCCAGCGCCGCGCGGCTGAGGCCGGTCGAGTCGAAGGCGCCGCACTTGATCAGGGCTTCGAGCGCGCGGCGATTGATCAGATTGCTGCCGACGCGTACACAGAAATCCGCCAGATTGCTGAAGGGGCCGCTAGCCTCCCGCTCGGCCAGGATACCCTCGGCACTCTTCGCGCCGACGTTGCGAATCGCGCCGAGTCCGAACCGAATCGCGTCGCCGACGACCGAAAACTTCACGCGGCTCTCGTTGACGTCCGGCGGCAGCACGCGGATTCCCATCTCGCGCAGCGCCGCGATGTTCTTATAAGTCTTGTCGGCGTCGTCCATGTCGAGCGTCATCAGCGCCGCCATGAACGCGTGCGGGAAATGGGCCTTCAGATACGCTGTAGTATAGGTGGTGAGCGCATAGGCCGCGGCGTGTGAACGATTGAAGCCGTAGGACGCGAAGGTTTCGATTTTCTCGAAAATTGAAGTCGCAAGCGCCGGCTCGACGCCGTTGCGGGCGGCGCCTTCAGTGAAGCGCGCGCGCTCTTTTTCCATCACGGCCTTCTGCTTCTTGCCCATCGCGACGCGCAAAATGTCGGCCTCGCTGAGCGTGTAGCCCGCCAGCGCCTGCGCCACGCGCATCACCTGCTCCTGGTAGATGATAACGCCGTAGGTCTCGTTCAGGACCGGTTCGAGCAGCGGATGGTCGTACTCGACGGGCTCTTTGCCGTGCTTGCGCCGGATGAACGGATCGACCATCCCGGCGTCGAGCGTGCCCGGCCGGAAGAGCGAAATCGCGGCGATGACATCTTCAAAAGTCGACGGCTTGAGGTCTGTCAGGAAGCGGCGCATCCCGGAGCCTTCCATCTGGAAGACGCCCACCGTGTCGCCGCGCGAGAGCAGCCGGTAAGTCGCGGCATCGTCGAATTTGAGGCGGTTCAAGTCGGGCGGTTCGGCGCCGCCGGTGGCGATCACGTCGAGCGTATTTTTGATCAGCGTCAGATTTTTCAGGCCCAGGAAGTCGAACTTGATTAGTCCGATCTCCTCGACGCCCTTCATCGGGTACTGAGTGACGGATAGGCCGTCCTCGGCGCGTTGCTCCTTGTCGACGTAGAGCGGCACCATCTCTTGCAACGCGCTGTCCGCAATAACGACGCCAGCGGCGTGGCGCGACGTATGACGGAGCAGCCCTTCGAGCTTGAAGGCGTACTCGAAAAGCTCCGGATGCGCCTCGCGCTCGGCACGCAGCCGCGGCTCCATCTCGAGCGCGTCCTTGAGCGGAAAATCACGGCCCTGCTTGGGCGCGGGATAGAGTTTGACGATCCGATCGGTATCGGCGAAGGACAGGCCGAGCACCCGGCCGACGTCGCGAATCGCCTGTTTACCCTTGATCGTACCGAAGGTGATTATCTGCGCGACGCGGTCGGCGCCGTATTTTTCGCGAACGTACGAGAGCACCTCGTCGCGCCGCTCGAAGCAAAAGTCGGTGTCGATATCAGGCATCGATTTGCGGCCGGGATTGAGCCATCGCTCGAACAGCAGCTTGTGCTCGATCGGGTCGAGTTCGGTGATCCCGAGCACATACGAAACGAGGCTGCCGACCACCGATCCGCGGCCCGGGCCGACCGGAATCTCACGGCTGCGTGCATAGCCGATGAAATCGGCCACGATCAGCATGTAGCCGGCGAAACCCATCTCGCGGATAACGGGCAGTTCGCGCGCGAGACGTTCAGTGTACGGCGTCTCGTCGATATCGGCACCGCGGCGCGCGCGAATTTCGGCAATTCGGACGGCCATGCCATCGCCGGCGCGCTGTTCCAGCAGATCATCGAGGTTCTGCTCGGCTGGTGCCTGGTAGCGCGGGAAGTGGAACTTGCCGAATTCGAATTCGAAATCGATACTGCGCGCGATCGCAACACTGTTGGCGATCGCTTCCGAATCGGCGCCGAAAGCGGCGGTCATTTCGGCCGGCGTCTTGACGTACAACTCGTCGGTGTCGAAGCGCCATCGGCTCTCGTCCGACAGCGTCTTGCCGGTCTGGATACAGAGCAGGACTTCATGGGCGCGGGCGTCGTCGCGATGGAGATAATGGCAGTCGTTGGTAGCCACCACCGGCAGGCTGAGCTCGCGGCCGAGCCTGATGAGCGAGTCGTTGAGCGGGCCGTGAAGCTGGTTGTCCTGCAGCTCGAGATAGAACCGGTCCGGAAAGATGCGCGCATATCCTTCGGCGAGCTCGCGCGCCCGATCATAGCGGTCGGCACGCAACGCACGCGCAATCTCGCCCGACAGGCATCCGGACAGGACGATCAGCCCCTCGGACAGCTCAGCCAGAATTTCCTTGTCGATACGCGGCTTGTAGTAGAGGCCTTCCTGATAGGCCGCCGTCAGCAGCTTGCACAGGTTGCGATAGCCGACGCGGTTTTGCGCCAGCAGAATGAGATGGTAATTGCCGCCGCCGTCGAAGTCGTCGCCACGCGGAGGCTGGCCGCGGTCGGTCCGCTTGCCCGGCGCGAGATACGCCTCGCATCCGATAATCGGCTTGATCCCGAGCTTGACCGCCTTGCTGAAGAACTCGACCGCGCCGAACATGTTGCCATGATCGGTCATCGCGATCGCTTCCATGCCCGACGCCTTGGCGTGTTCGAGCAGTGGATCGATCTTGTTGGCGCCGTCGAGCAGACTGTACTGGGTGTGAACGTGAAGATGAACGAAGCTCATGACCCACGACACCTCACCACCACTGCGATATGACCGCGGCCGACGATACGATCGTACCGGCCCTCATATCACCAACTTCATCCCGATGCGGCCCGTCATCAGGATTAATAACGCGTCACGTCCCTTTCGGTGCTCACTCCGAGCGGCCCGCAATTCGATCTGTACGGCCGCAGGCATCCCGGCCTTAGTCCGACCGGATCGGCGATCAGGCGTCGGCGTCCTTCGCGCCAGCCTCGGGCGTAGTGGCGGCTCCCGCCTCGCCCGCGACAGCTTCGGCGCCTTCCACGGGAGCGGCAACCACGGCCGCTTCAGCAACCGTAGGCGGCAGCACCGAGACCACCGCATAATCGCTGTCGTAAATCGGCTTGACGCCTGGTGCGAACTGCAACTGTGAAATGTGGATGACATCATGGATGCCGAGCGCGGACACATCCACCTCGATAGCCTCGGGAATCTCGAGCGGCGGGCATTCGACTTCGGCCTCGCGCACGAGCGGCTGCAAAATTCCGCCATCGGCCACGCCGGCTGCGCGTCCGACAAAGTGGAGCGGAATCGAAATACGCAGAGGGCGGCTCAGATCGACCTCGTAGAAATCCACGTGCATAATCTTGCCGGAAACCGGCGCGCGCTGGATTTCCTTGAAAACGATATGACGATTGTCGAGCTCGGGCGCGGGCGACTTGAGCCGAATCAGCCGCTGACGCGACGTTCCCGCCATCGAGGCGGTCAGTTCGGCCCCGCCCACCGCCACGGCGATCGGTTCACGGGTCGGTCCGTACAGGACCGCGGGCACGCGGCCTTCACGCCTTATCGCGCGGGCGCGGGAGGTCCGGCCAGCTTCACGTTTTTCACAGACGAGCTCGAGCGTTTCCATTGCATCCTCGAATCAAACTAAAAATTGCCGCTGCTCAGTTGAACAGCGAGCTAACCGACTCTTCATTATGAATGCGCCGCACGGCTTCCGCTATAAGGCCGCCGACCGATAAAACCTTCAGCGATGGCAATTCGGCCTGCGCCTTAGCGCGCAGCGGAATCGAATTGGTCGTGATCACTTCCTTCAGATTCGACTGGTTAAGGCGCTCGCAAGCCGGATCCGACAAGATCGGATGGGTCGCGCAGGCAAAAACCTCGGTCGCTCCGGCGGCGGCGACGACCTTGGCCGCCTCGGTCACCGTCCCGGCGGTATCGATCATGTCGTCGACCAGGATCGCCACGGAATCGCGCACTTCACCGACGAGCTGCATCTCGGCGACTTCGCTGGCGCGGCGCCGGCGCTTGTCGATAATCGCGAGATTGGCGTTGAGCCGGCGCGCAAACGCACGTGCGCGCTCGACACCGCCGGCGTCGGGCGACACCACGGAGATTTTCTGGCCGCTGTCGATACGCTTGCGCAGGTACTGCGTCAGCACCGGCATCGCATAAAGGTTATCCACCGGTATGTTGAAGAAACCCTGAATCTGGCCGGCGTGGAGATCGACCGTCAGCACTCGTGAGGCGCCCGCTGTCGTGATCAGATCGGCCACCAGCTTGGCGCTGATCGGCACTCGCGGAGCGACCTTGCGATCCTGCCGCGCATAGCCGAAATAGGGGATAACGGCGGTGATTCGGCCCGCCGACGCGAGCCGCAGAGCGTCCATCACCAGCAGGAGTTCCATCAGGTTCTCGTTGGGGGGAGTGCAGATCGACTGGATAACGAAGCAGTCGCCGCCACGCACATTCTCCTTGACTTCGACCAGCACTTCGCCGTCGGGAAAGCGGCCGACTTCGGCCTCGCACAGGCGGACGTTGAGATGTTCACAGACCTCGCGAGCCAGCGCGGGGTTCGAGTTGCCGGTGAAAATCTCCAGTTCGTCCTTAGCCCGGTCAGGCATCGATTTGCTCCCCCGCTCCTTGCACGATCTGCATAATCTGAACCGTCAACCGGTCAACGGTTATTTTCATGTCAATTCCCCGTGACCACGCGGCCCGCATTTATGGTTGGCTGGGCGGGAAGGATTCGAACCTTCGAATGCCAGGTCCAAAGCCTGGTGCCTTACCAGCTTGGCGACCGCCCAGCACGGGCTGTCTCCCCCTTTGCGCGTCAGCCAAGCCTGCCGCCGCGGTCCGGATGTTGTGGATAATTTCGCGATTAACTCAGGCCGTTGATAAATCGAGCTGCTCTCCCGCCAGTCGGTTGTCCGTCATTCCCGGCCAACGGCGCCAGCGGCAATGCGGCGCGCCCTTCAGGTCGCGATGTTATTGATGGCCATTTTAGCTGTCAATCAGAAATTTCCCAAATCATGTCCCGGCTCGTTCGCAAATCCCCAGCCGACCGATTTCCGATCAAGCCGGACGTTCGCCTCCGATAGTATGAACCGCGTAAATCGAGGCGTTTGGAGCCTCGATGCGGAGCTTATCGGCCGCCCCGGTGGCGTCGGCAAGGTTGTTGAAAATGCCGAAGACCGCGCCACCGCTACCGCTCATCCCGGCCGCGACAGCGCCCAGAATCTGAAGTTTCAATTTAAGTTCACCGATAATCGGGAAAAGTGCGATGGCTGCGGCTTCCATATCATTGATCAAGTCCGTCGCCTTGATATGGCCGGTGGTCATCCTATCGAGAGCGGCCGAATCGATCGGACCGCTCCAATTCTTCGCCTGCAGCGCACGGAAAACCGCCGCGGTCGAGACCTCGACTGGAGGTACGGCGATGAGGAGATCCAGTCGAGGGAATTGAGTTAATTCGCTCAGTATTTCGCCGACCCCGCGCGCGCGGGCCGGCTTTGCCGTCAAAAAGAACGGGACATCGGCGCCGATCTTAAGCGCGGTCGCCGCAAGTTGGGCAGGATCGTTATGGCGCATAAGGTTGGACATCGCGCGCAGCACAGCAGCCGCGTCACTCGATCCGCCGCCGAGTCCGGCGCCGGACGGGATTGCCTTGCGCAGGTCGATCGTCACGTCGGCATCGACGTTGAATTCATCCATAAAGGTGTGGGCGGCGCGCACTGCGAGATTGCGCTCATCGTGCGGGATATCGGTCCGGTCGCAACTGAGGGTCACGCGGCGGCCGCGACCGTCGCGCAATTCGATCGCGAGCTGGTCGTACATCGCCACCGGCAACATGATCGAGTCGAGATCGTGATAGCCGTCCTCACGCTTGCCGATAACGTGCAGGGATAGGTTTATCTTGGCCGGAGCCTGTTCAGATACGATCCTGACCATCTAGGCGCGGCTTCCGAGCGTATCCTAAGCGGACCCAGCGCCGGGCGGGCGACTTCCCGATGGCGGCTGCGCGATTCGGCGCATCGAGCGCCGCGCGTCGCGCTGAATCACCGTGATAAATCCGGTCAGCAGAACGATCAGTCCCGCGACTACGAACGCCTGACCGGTAATAAAAGTGGCGTGGTAGAAGTCCATCCGCGCGGTCGCATAGGAGACGCGGCGCTGCTCGGCGTTGAACGGCCCGAGCACATCGCTGTCGGCCCGCGAATCGAGCTCGTCGAAGCTCTGATATGACTGGTCGGCGTCGGCACCCGGGGCGCTCGCGAGAATAGCCGCATACTGGCTCGTGCGAGTGAAGCCGACTATCCAGTTGCCCGCCCCGAGCATGATCAGCGCCAGACCGACGATGATCCGCCAGTCCATATAGATGTCCGCGAGCTTCATTCCGATGCTTCAGAATAAGGCTGGCGACGCGTCAAGACAACGCCTGAGTTCGCTCGCGCAGGTCTCATTTTGACCCGCCCCTTTAATGCGCCTGTCACGCCGAATACGATAGATGTTGGTACCGTGATGAGTGCAAATCCGCGAATCGAAGAGCTTCTGACGCGCTTTATGAAGCGCGATCGTATCGCGCTGGCGCGCCTTATCACCATGGTAGAAAATCGCGCGGATGGCGTCGGCTTGTTCATGGAACGGATCTATCCGATGGCCGGTAACGCTCGCGTTATCGGCATCACCGGCGCGCCGGGCGCCGGTAAATCGACTCTGGTAAATCGGCTGATCGCCCACCTTCGTCGGCGCGGCCAACGGGTTGCCGTGCTCGCAATCGATCCGTCAAGCCCGTTCTCTGGCGGCGCGGTGCTCGGCGATCGCGTTCGGATGACCGATCACTACCGCGACGACGCCGTCTATATTCGCAGCATTTCGAGCCGCGGCAGCCATGGCGGACTCAGCCGCGCGGCGCGCGAAATCGTTCATATTCTCGATGCCTTCGGCCACGACACGGTTATTATCGAAACGGTGGGCGTAGGTCAGACAGAACTCGGTGTGATGGATCTTGCAGGCACCACGGTGGTCGTTACGGTGCCGGAGGGCGGCGACGGCGTGCAGGCGATGAAGGCCGGGCTCAACGAAATTGCCGATGTTTTCGTCGTTAACAAGGCAGACCGCGCCGGCGCCGATCGAATCAAGGCCGAACTCGAGCTCGAGGTCCACCTGCGCAGTTCAGCGGGATGGCATCCGCCCGTGATCATGACCGAAGCGACTGCTGATCGCGGGGTCGACAGCTTGCTCGAGACGATCGATCGCCACTCGGAGTATATTGCGCAATCTCGCGACTCCACGCACAATGCGGAACGCCGCGTGCATGAATTTGTTGACATCGTCACCGCCGAAATAGAGCGGCGCGCAACCCGCGCGCTGGGCGATGGCGCCGCGCCCGACCTGATCGACCGCATCAGAACCGGCGAGCTGAATCCGTACCGCGCCGCGCGCGAGTTGATGGAACATCCGGGCAAGCTGGCCAACGTGCTGGCAGATGAGGCGGATAAGCCCAGTATTGACGACCGCCGTCCGGGGCGATCATGAAGCCGCGGCGCCGCGACCGGGTCTCGGGCCGGCTGTTTACGATCGGCGATATCCACGGCTGTGCCGACGAGCTCGGCGCGTTGCTCAAGGCGGTAGCGCCGGTCGCTGGCGACACGGTTGTCTTTGTCGGTGACTATGTCGATCGCGGGCCGTCTGCGCGAGACGTTATCGAGATGCTCAGCGCCTTCGAGCGCGGCCCCCATGAGACCGTCTTTCTGAAGGGCAATCACGAGGACATGATGCTGTCGTTCCTCGGCCTGCCCGGCAATTACGGCGATTCATTCCTGTTCAACGGCGGTATTCAGACGCTCGACAGCTACGGGGTCGGCGAAAATGATCTCGCCCATGCCGTCGACCTCATACCCGTCAAGCATGTCGAATTTCTATCGCGCCTGGCAACCAGCTACCTGCGTCCGCCCTACCTGTTCGTGCACGCGGGTGTGCTGCCGTCGCGCCAGCTTGAAGAGCAGCGCACCGAGGATATGCTCTGGATTCGCCAGGAGTTCATCTTCAGCCCCCATAAGATCAATGCGACCGTCGTTTTCGGGCATACGCCGATGCGCGAAGTGATGGAAGAATTCCCGTTCAAGCTGGGAATCGACACCGGGCTTGTATATGGCGGCAAACTGACCTGCGCCGAATTGAACGAGGGCGTGATCTACGAAATATCGCGCGGCAGCCGCGAGGTGCGCAGCCGTCCGTTGCGCCTGAGCTGAGAGTCGACACGGACTCTTCCGAATCGGCGGCGCAGCGGATAATCTAGTCCGTTCGGTGGCGGCGTAGCTCAGTTGGTTAGAGCACGCGGCTCATATCCGCGGAGTCGTAGGTTCGAGTCCTACCGCCGCCACCAAATCTCCCTTCCGCATCAATTTCAAAAGTTCGCTTAACGCACCCGACGCACTATTTGCCGATGCTGTTTGACCCCGATTGCCGCGTTCATTAGGCTCGCTTGGTAAGAGCAGTAATGACTCGTTCAGACGATTGCCGGTGAAATAAACAGGCGGCTAACAGGAAGTGAGGATGAAGCGTTGAACGGAGTTCACGACATGGGCGGCAAGGACGGCTTCGGGCCGATCCCAATCGAAGAGAACGAGCCCGTTTTCCACGCCGACTGGGAGCGGCGGATGTACGGCATCGGCCGGCTGGTGCTGACCAAGCGCCTGCTGCTGCTCGATGAGTTCCGCCACGCGATCGAGCGCATCCCGCCGGCCGTTTATCTGAACGCCACTTACTACGAGAAGTGGATGCTGGGGCTCTATACCATCTTGATCGAAAAGGGCCTCGCAACGCCCGACGAGATCAAAGGCGGACTGCCCGTCGAACTGCTTCCGACCGTCAGGCTCAAACCTACAGCCAAGGCTTCGGTTCCGCGGGTTAAGCCGCGCTTCAAGAAGGGCGATGCGATCTTAACGCGCAATTTCATTTCACGGCTGCACACCCGCATGCCACGCTACGCCCACGGCAAGCACGGCGTTATCCATGCTGACGAGGGGATCTTTCCGCTGCCCGATACGTGGGCGCATGGCGGCGGCCCCAATGCCCAGCACGTCTACGCGGTGCGGTTTTCGGCGCGCGAGTTGTGGGGCGAAAACGCTTCGCCGCGCGAGTTTGTCTATATCGATTTGTGGGAAGATTATCTCGAACCCGGGCGCGGTAAATCCACGCGCCGGCGAGCCGGGAGCTAAGCCATGGCGGACCATCACGATCACAAGCACGACAGCGACGACGATCAGGCGGCAGCGCGGGTAAAAGCGCTTGAGGCGCTGCTCGTCCGCAAAGGGCTCATCGACGGACAGATGCTCGATCTTATCGTCGATACCTATGAGAACCGTGTCGGACCGCGCAACGGCGCCAAGGTAATCGCGCGCGCATGGACCGATCCCGCCTTTCGCAAGCGCCTGCTCGCCGACGGTCCCGCGGCGGTCAACGAACTCGGTTTTCCTCCCGGCCCGGAAGGCGTCCATCTTATCGTCATTGAAAACACGCCACGCGTGCACAACGTCGTCGTATGCACCCTGTGCTCGTGTTATCCGTGGTCGGTTCTGGGACTGCCGCCGGTATGGTTCAAGAGCCCGCCCTATCGCTCCCGCGTTGTCAGCGAGCCGCGGGCAGTCCTGCGCGAGTTTGGCACCGAGCTCGACGATAAGGTTGAAATCCGCGTATGGGACAGCAGCGCCGAAGTGCGCTACCTGGTCCTGCCGATGCGTCCCGAAGGGACTGAAGGGCTGAGCGAGGAAGAGCTGATCGAACTGGTGTCTCGCGACTCGATGATCGGCGTTACCCAGGCCAAGTCACCGGGCGCCAAGGGCGGCTCGGAGCGTCGTGCTTGACCGCTAATGATCCCATTCCGAATCCGTCAGGCGACGAGCGGACCTTTCGTACGCCGTGGGAGGCTCGCGTCTTTTCGATCGCCGTGACGCTCAGCCGTCATGGTCTCTTCAGTTGGGATGAATTCCGCGAGCATCTGATTGCCGAGATCAACGGACCCGACGCCAGCCCCGATTACTATCAGAACTGGCTCCACGCTCTCGAAGAGATGCTGACCGACAAGGGCACCCTGATCGCCGACGAAATTGAAGCGGAACTAGCCGCGCTGGAGGCCGATCAACCTCATCCGCAGAAGCACAGCCATCCTCCTGACCAGCCGCTGCGAACGCATCCGGGCAGCCAGGAAGATGCTGACGGCGACGCTGACACTGGCGACTGAACCGCATTCGGACCGGCCGCTACTCCGTATCCGCGTCATCGCCGCCCGGCGCACTCGATTCGCCCGATTCCTGAAGTTGCCGGATTTCCGCGCGCTGATAATCGATTTCGCGCCGCTGTGACGACACCTCCGACTGCAGTTGGGCATTGGCGTTCTGCTCGTTCTGAAGCTGATTGCCGACCACCGCGCCGCCGACCGCGCCAACTCCACCGCCAACCAGCGCTCCCACGACAGGATGATGCACCGCTGCGCCGACCAGAGCGCCGGAACCGGCTCCGATCAGTCCGCCCGCGATAGTGCCTTCGCCTGTGGTCGAAAGTGACTGTGCGCGAGCCGTCGCGGCCGTTAACACGATAGCCGCAAGAATCAGGACCATTAGAAGTCCGCGCATCTGATTAGATCTCCTGTCAGGCCCCCTGACAATTCCAGTGACGGGTTCTCTGAGAGCATATGGAGCATCGGCTGTGCCATCGGCAATCCGGGCTCTTGCGTCCATTTCACGGCGAATCGGTCGTCGCGCAGATTGTAATTTGTAAGCTTTGCAATGGCTTCGTGAAGGGAATTTTTACGGCGGCAGGCCCAGACCGCGGTACGAATCCCATCAAACCTCGGCGAAATCTCTCCGTCTAGCTGACGTATTTTATCGCGGGCGCAATGGCGTGAGACTTGCTCAATACATAGCTAGAGCGCGATGAACGGCGGAGCGCACTGCGGCCGCGGATGCTTATGCGTGTGGTGTTTTCGGGCCGGGAAAGCTCCGTTAGCGGATTCTTCCCGGCGGTCTCACGACGCGCTCCGCCGTTGATAGGCGCTGATATGAGTTGATACAGCGGCGACCTTCCGATTCTTAGGCCGGTAGGATTTTGTCGCCGGCGGGTCCGGTCGAACCAAAACACGGGCGACCCCCTCCCTCGTGGTTGGAAAGACAGGTCCGCCGGCGCCTTTTTCAAAGCCCGGCGCCAATGCTCGATCAGTCAGCTTCTGACGGGGCCTCGAGCGTCGGCAGCCCTGGCAATCCCGGATCGATCGGCATCTTGATTCTCACCGTCGTGCCGCTGCCAACATCTGAATCAATCGCGATCGTCCCGCCATGCAGATCGACCGCCCGCAGCGCGAGCGCGAGGCCGAGCCCGCTGCCGTTGTCCTTGGTCGTGAAGTAGAGATGAAAGATCTTGTCCATCGTTTCGGGCGGAATTCCGCCGCCCTGGTCGGCGATCACTATCTCGACCATCGCGCCGTCGGCGCGCCGCGCCGCGAGTTCGACCACGCCGCCGTCGGGCATCGCCTCGATAGCGTTGTTGACGACGTTTTTCAGCGCCTCGCCCAATAGCGCCCGATCGGCCCGGATTGGCGGCAGCAGAGGCTCGACCAGCCGTTCCACCCGTACGCTTGGCCCGACCATCACCTGATCAAGAACTTCGGATAACAGCGCCGGTACCTTGACCGACGTCAGTGCAAGTTGCTCCGGCCGCATGAAGCGCATCAGCGCATCGACCGCCTGATCGAGCCGCATAATTTCGCCGCGGACCGCGTTGATGCGTTTGTCCACCGGGCGTCCGTTGTCCGCGTCCTGGCTCAGCAGCTCGAGCTGCAGGCTCATCGCATTGAGCGGGTTGCGAATCTGATGGGCCACGCCGGAAATCAGTCCGCCTAGGCGCGCCAGCCGGCCCGAATAATCGACGACGTCTTCAAGCTGGCGCACCGGCTCGAGGTCGCGGGCGATTATCAGCAGGCCCGAAGGCGCCGGTCCCTGGCCGAGTGAAAAAATCGAAACCAGCAGGGTGGCGGTGCCGTTGCGGCCGGCCACCGCCAGCGCGACGTCCTGCGTTTGCGTGCCGGTCGCGTAGGCACTATCGATAAGCCTGAGCAGCGGATGGCCGCGCGCGAGCAACGCCCTGATCGGTTTGCCGTCGGCGGCGCCGCCCTCCGGCAGGCCGAGCCTGACCAGTGCTTCAAGATTGGCGAACAGGACCACGCCGCCCGCGTCGAGCAGCACCAGCGCGTCGGTGATCGATCTGAAGATATTGAAGAACTGGCCGCGCTCGTTTTCCCATTGATTCCGATTATTGCGGATTCGCTGCGATAGCTGGTTGAATTTCTCGGCCAGGCCGCCGAGCTCGTCGCGACCGCCAACTTCGAGCCGGACCTCGTCACCGCCGGCGGCCATCCGCTCGACTCCGGCGGCTATCTCTTCCAGTGGACGCAGCATGATAGTGCCGAAGAGCCCCGCGCCGAGCAGTGCGAGCACCATCGCGGCGCCCGTTATCGCCGCGATGGCGTCGACGGATCGCCGCACCTCGGCCGAGATGAGCGTCGTCGACAGACCGACCCGGATCATCGCGAAGGGCTTGTTGTCGAGCTCGATTTCGCGGCCGAGTTCGTAGGTATGCTCGCCCCAGAGCGCGTGGATCCGGTCCGGCGGCCACCACGTCGCGGCGCGCGCCTGCAGGCTCTCGAACGGCAGCGGAGGCGACGTGCTCGCAGGAGAGCCGGCATCGCTCGCGGCGATTATCTTGCCGTCGGGAGTTTCGACTCGCGCATAAACCACGCCCTTACCGAACGCGCTCGAAGCGAGCAGCAACGATCGCAACGGCGCGCTGGCCGCAATCGCAGCGGCCGCATTATCATGAGAAGTCGACAAAATCGTGCGAATCTGCTCGAAGGTCTGATTGATCAGGAGATCGCCCGATCCCGCCAGGTCGTCGACCATGACGGTCATCGTGCGGTTGGTTTCGAACGCGCTGACGATCAGAATCGGCACGACCAGCAGGAGCAGGAAGACGGCGGCAAATTTGACGCGCAGTCCCATCGCAAGCCAGCTCCTGCCGTCTCAACCGCCGCCGTGCATGGGACGATTCTGATAGCGTTCGAGGCGGTTGTAGAGGGTCTTAAGACTGATCCCGAGCACTTCGGCGGCGCGCGCCTTGTTACCGCCGGCGAATTCCAGCGTGCGGTTGATTAGCTCGCGTTCGACGTCGTCGAGCGATGTTCCCAGGCGCATCTCGATCGTATCCGAACGGCCGTCGAGCCGGCGAATTTCGGGCGGCAGATCGTCGGCGCCGATCAGTGGTCCGCGGCTCACGATCAGCGCGCGCTGGATAACGTTGCGGAGTTGGCGGACGTTGCCGGGCCATCGGTAGCCCTGGAGAAACGTCAGGCAGTCGTTGTCGACGCCGGTGATATCGCGGCGGTCGGTCTCGTTGAACTCGGCGATAAAGTGATCGATCAGATCGGGAATGTCGGTCGGCCGATCGCGCAGCGGCGGCATTTCGATCGTGAATACGTTTAGCCGGTAGTACAGGTCCTCGCGCAGGCGCTCCTCGCGCACCGCGGCCTCGGGGTCGCGATTCGAGGCCGCCAGCACGCGAACGTCCAGCGGAATTTCGGCGCTGCCCCCGAGCCTGCGCATCTTGCGCTCTTCGAGCACCCGCAGGAGCTTGGCCTGCAGATCGATTTTCATCTCGGTGACTTCATCGAGCAGCAGCGTGCCGCCGTTGGCCAGCTCGAAGCATCCTTCGCGCCTGCGATCGGCTCCGGTAAAAGCGCCGCGCTCATGGCCGAACAATTCGCTTTCCATCAGGGTCTCGGGCATCGCAGCGCAGTTCACCGCGATATAGGGTCCCGCTTTGCGCGGCGACAGCTCATGGATCGTGCGCGCGGCAATCTCCTTGCCGGTGCCGCTTTCGCCACGGATTATCACCGAGGCCGAGCTCGGCGCGACCTGCTCGATCTGCGCCAGCACGCGGGCCATCGCGGTCGACCGGCCGACCATCCGGCCGAGCTCGCCAGCGCGCAGCAAGCGGCGGCGCAGTTGGCGGTTTTCTTCACTGACGGTCAGATGCTCGGTCAGATTGCTCAGGACGATCTTCAGATGGCCGGGATCGACCGGTTTGCGCAGATAGTCGTAAGCGCCGAGCTTAATCGCGCGGACCGCGTCGGGAATATCACCTTGGCCGGAGATGACGAGGACCGGAATCTTGACGCCGCGCTCGGCTATCGTGCCGAGCACTTCGAAGCCGTCCTTGCGTGGCAGCCGCAGGTCGAGCATCAGCAGATGGGGCGCGAAGCTTTCGAGCAGCTCGAGCGCCTGCTCGCCGTCGGCGGCGGCCTCGACGGTGTAACCCCACGAATCGATCAACTCGCCCCATGCGGCGCGGGTCGTCGGGTCGTCTTCGGCCACTAATATACGTCGTTTTTCGGCCATCAAACGCCCTGAGAAATAAATTAAGCTGGAGTCAAATCCTTGTCGACCGGGCTGACGCTAGCATTGAGCCGATTATACGTAAACTACGCGATGAATCGCAGACGCATCTCAACCCTGCGGGCGCGACGCCTAAGCGTGCCCCGGCGGATGACGCGAGCGTGCCGGTGCCTGCCCACAGGTCATCCTGAGCGCCGCGACGGATCTAGGACCAGGTTGCTTGGCGGGCGAAACCATCGCAAATGCGACACACCTATCGCCGTCATCTCTGAACGAAGTGAAGGATTGGGAAGCGAAAACCTGACGTCCATGCCGACACATAATCGCAGGTATCTTCGGTGGGCACCTCAGAATGACGTGGGTATTGCGGCGGCGGTCGCGTACAGTAGAGGCGTCAGCGGGTGGGCATGAAGCGCAGGGCGAGGCGCACCGCCGCAGGAACGAAGCCTGGCCGCAACAGACGCTGATCGTACTTGCCGAGCCGCCTGGCATTCTCTTCAAGGCAGGCCTCGAACAACCGCCGGACGCTGACATCGGCGGAGATCGCGTCAGGCACCTCCATCACGAAGTCCTCGCCGGGGCCGTCGCCGCGCGCCATCTGGAACGCCGTCTCCATCCGGCCGTATGCCTGCACCGACATGCCCAGCGCGCGCCGAATCGCAAACCACGGCCGCATCATCCTGAGATTTTTGTTGCGATAGGATGCCCAGTTGACGAAGAACACGATATGGCGCGCCTCTTCATCCATGAAGCCGTCGAAAACCCGCATCAGATCGGGAGAAAACAGCCCGGTCTCACCGGCGATTCGGAACAGGCCGAAGGCGAAAAACGAATCGAATACTTCGCCATAGCCCATCCGGATGAAGCCCCATTCGGCGTCGCGCTCCTTGTCGGTGTGGTCGTCGGGAACTTCGATTCCGCAGTGCCCCATCAGGCTTTCGAGGATGCCGGCGTGGCGGGTCTCCTCGTACGCCTGCATCGCGATCATCTCGCGGATCAGCGGGTCGCGTTCGACCTCCGCCATTAGTCGCACGCGCATGCCGGCGACGCGTTCGGTCTTTAACGCCTCGTCCCAGAAGGGCATCGCGCGCAGGCGGCCGAGCGTTTCGTCATCCAGGGCGGGCCATTTTATGTCACTGACTTTGAACGTCCGGAATGAGTCGCGGAACATATCGCAGAAAAGCTTTCGATGTTCGTCACTGCCAAGCCGCAAGCTTCCCATCCCAATCCCAACCCCAGGGGCTTCCTCCCAATCTCGGCCGGATAATCGGCCGAATCATCCAAACGCATGCGTAAATACTTATGCGGACGCGTCGAACCGTATCGATTGTATCCACTGTATCCACGGCGCGCGAACCAAACCAGATTCTCTCTATATGCACGCTAATGTCGCCGGGGGTTGCCGCTTTCACGCCCCATTTGCGATAAAGGGACGTATCGAAACGGGGACGCGCGGCGGGCGCCGATAGTCGGTGGTCTGACGGCGCACTAACAGCTATTTGGGGAAATATATGGCACGAGAATTTCGCCGGATCGTTACCGGCCATAACGCGCACGGCAAATCGATCATCGCGAGCGACGGGCCCGCCAACCAGAATTTCAACGAGGATGGTGGCGGCACCGCCGAGTTCTGGACCACCGATGGCGCTCCCGCCGACAACAAGGCCGCCGGCGATCCGGCGCTGCGGCCGACCAAGCTCGAACCGCCCGTCAACGGCACCAACTTCCGCTATTTTGCGCTGCCGCCGGATTCCCTCTACACCCGCGAGCAGCTCGAAGCTCATGCGTCCGGGCTGTTCAAGGCGATCGGCGCGACCCACTGCCGCATCGATACTTCGCGCCATCCGGGGATGCATCGCACCAAGACCGTCGATTACATCATCCTGCTCGAAGGCGAAGTCTCGCTGCTCGTCGATGAGGGCGATCCGGTGCCCATGAAGCAATACGACGTCGTAATCCAGCGCGGCACCAATCACGCCTGGGTCAACACCGGCAAAACGCCGGCGCTGATGGTGGCCGTGCTGATCGACGCCAAGCCTGCACCGTAGTAACGCGGCGGCCAGGTTTTAAGTCAGTTAAGTGAGCCTCAGATGAGTATCGCGATCGTCAATATCGGCGACTCGCACACTGGTGATGCCGCCGGAAATCGGATCGCCGGCGACGCGATCGTATGTGCCGACGACCGGATCGCGTGGATCGGATCGAGCGCCGACGTGCGCCCGGCCGACCATCAGGCGACCGTCGATGCGGCCGGAGCCACGCTGATTCCCGGCCTCATCGATTCTCATTTCCATAACGCGATAGGCGACTTCACGCCGCGTCACAACGCGATAGGCTATCTTGAGGATTACCTGCACGGCGGCATGACGCGCGCGATTTCGGCGAGCGAAGTGCACGTGCAGGGACGTCCGTACGACATCGTCGGCGTCAAGGCGCTGGCGATCACGGCCGATCGATGCTTCCGCAATTTCCGTCCCGGCGGCGTCACGCTGCACGCCGGCTCGCTGATCCTGGAGCCCGGCCTGACGGCGCGCGACTTTGCCGAATTGCGCGAAGCCGGCGTATGGCTCGCCAAGGCGGGTTTCGGCACCTTCGAAAGTCCGATGGACTACGCGCCGGTGGTCAAGGCGGCGCGTGCGGCAGGCTTGGTCGTGATGTGCCACAGCGGCGGCCGGATGCTCGACGATACAAAGGGAAAGATCGGCGCCGAGGCGATCCTCGCAATGCACCCGAACATCGCGGGTCACGTCAACGGTGGTCCATCGGCACTCGACCCCGAGGAGAACGCGCGAATCGTTGCCGAGGGCGGCGATATTGCGTTGCAGGTCGTGCGCGCGGGCAACTTCCGATCGGCAATCGATATCGCACAGCGGGCACTCGACGCTGGATGCCTCGAACGGCTGCTGATCGCGTCGGATTCGCCGTCGGGCGCCGGGATGCTGACCTATGGGATGCTCAGCCTGATGGCCGATTTGTCATCGGTCGGACCTCTCACGGCGCGGCAAGCGATTACAGCCGGCACAGGATCGGTGGCGGCAATCTATGGACTCGACGCTGGCCTTGTCGAAGTCGGCAGGATTGCCGATCTGCTGGTAGTCGACGCGCCCGACGGATCATCGGCGCGCGACGCGATCGGCGCGCTGGAAATCGGCGATGTAGTCTCGATTGGAGTTGCGATAACCGACGGTATCGTACGCTATACGAAAAGCCGCAACACACCGCCGCCGTCGCGGCCGATTCGTGTGCGCGATCGCGCAGGCAATTCGTGGCAAGTCGGCTCGCGCTAGCCGGGGCAGGACGAAATAGACACGACTACAAATGCGGGCGCGCAGGCCGAATCGCGCGGGCGCGGAGGCTGATATGGCGACTGACCTCGGCGGATTTCTCGCGCGGCATCACGATGCGGTCACACGGATCACCAAGCCGGTCGCGCTCGACAATATCGGCGCTCTCACCGGCCAGAGCGATCGCACGATTCTGTTCGAAAATATCGAAGGCTATCTCGGCTGGCGGATGGTCGATCTGCTGTTCAACAACCGCGCCGCGCAGGCTCGCGTGCTCGGCTGCGAACCGTCCAATGTGGTGCCGACGCTGGCGGCTATCGTCGAGAAGGGTCCGCGCAAATTCCGCGTCGTAGAAGACGGCCCCGTAAAAGAAATCAAGCTGCTTGGCGACGACGTTGATCTGACCCGTCTGCCGGTGCCGCGCCAGACCGAGGTCGATCCCGGCCCGTATATCACCGCATTCAACGTAGTGCGCGATCCGGAAAGCGGCGTCTTCAACTCCAACAATCCGCGCGCGCTGGTGCTCGGGAAAAATCGCACGCTGCTGTCGTTCGTCACCCGCCACGTCCAGGAAATTTTCCGCAAGTACAAAACGGCGGGCAATAAGATGCCGCATGCGATCTGTATCGGAACCCATCCGGCGCACGAGCTTGCCGCCGCTTACAGCGGCCTGCACGACAATTTCTGGGACCTCGAATTTGCGGGGACGATTGCCGATGAAACCTTCGACCTCGTGCGCTGCGAGACGATCGATCTGATGGTTCCGGCCGACGCCGAAGTGGTTATCGAGGGCTGGGTGAATCCGGCGAAGATCGGAATCGATGGGCCGAGTCCGGGACCGGCGACATATTTTTCTCCGCGCACGGCGCCGGCGCCCGAATTCGAAGTGACGGCGATCACCATGCGCCGTAACCCGATCTATCGCAATCATATGACGATTCCGTGGACCGACCATCAGCCGTTGCCGCGGCTGTTCCACGAGGCGCAGCTCTATCGGACGTTGCGCAGCCAGGGGATCGATGTGCGCGAGGTGGTGTTTCCGCCGTGGGGCGGCGCGATTTCCTGCATCATCCAGGTAGCGCCCGCCAACGACGGCCAGGTCAACGATGCGCTGCTGGCCGTGATGGGTGCGCCGTGGCTCAATACCAAGCTGGTGGTGGCGGTGGATCCCGATATCAACGTGCACGATCCGGCCGACGTTTACTTCGCTCTGGCGACGCGGGTTGATCCGGCGCGCCATGTGATTATCGTCCCGAATACACGGGGGAATCCGATGGATCCGTCGACGACGCCGGTGCTCGAAGCGGGCGAGTCAGCGCTGACGGCGCGCTTTCCGGCGGTGGTCGGCAAGATGGGGATCGATGCGACCAAGCCGGTGCCGTACCGGGCGAATCGGATCGATTTCGATCGCGGATGGCCGGTCAACTGGGGCAAGGTCAAACTCACCGACTATCTGTAGGCTCTGTCGTACGCGTTCCTACGCCGTTCGCGGGAGTGGCGCGACGGCAATCGGAGCGCTAAGCTTGACAACAGGCTCGTCCGGAAGATTAATCGTTCGAAAAGCCTAGGGAATCACGGGATAAGTTGTTCGTTGCGCGGATGACAGGAAAAACGCTTGTCGAAGGTATCAAGATGACCAGCCCTTATAGGACTTCACGCTCTCATAAGCATTTCAATAATCTGGCACGCAATAATCTGGGACGATGGTGCAGTACCCTCGTGATCGCGACGATGGCGATTTTCGGCGCCACGATCTTCACCGCATCGATCACGATGGCGGCCACGGCTACCGTCAAGATGACCGACACTCCGGCGATGTATCAGCCGATGAAGGTGACGATTAAATCAGGCGATACGGTTGAATGGGACAACAACGCGAGCTCGCTGCACACGGTCACGTTTGATGCGTCCAAGGCGCAGGTGAAGACTAACGTGATCCTGCCCGCCGGCGTCGCGCCCTTCGACTCCGGATTCATGATGCCTGGCGGTACGTTTTCCCATCAGTTCACGACGCCCGGCGAATACAAATATTTCTGCATTCCCCATGAAAAGGACGGCATGATCGGCTACGTGACGGTCACCAAGTAAACGGAATCAACAAAGCCGGGATCAACACGAGATTTCAGTGGCGCGGCGGTTGATCATAAGCGAATCGAAAGGTAGAACTGGGTCGGCATTAAATCGGGAGCTGACGATGGATAGCGGTATGGGGGAGAAAACGGGCGACTTGCGTTGTCCGTATGGTGTCACGGTGAAGACGACGAATCTTGGCGATTTCATCCGCCGATCGATGCGGATGGCGATCGCGATTACGGTCGCCGTGACGGCCACGATGATCGCGCGCGTGCCGTCGGCGCGTTCGTTCCCGTGGAGTATCGATATGTTTCGCGGTCCCGCGCCGCAGCCGCTGGCCGTTTCGCCCCGCGTGATGCCGGAGGGAACGCTGCCCGTCGATGGCATGCCGGCGATGAGCCTCGAGGACATGACCATCAAACTGCACAACCCGTTGCAGCCGCCAACGCCGCAGGATCTCGCGCACGGCAAGGATCTTTTCCTGACCGACTGCGCCCCCTGCCACGGCGATACCGGCGCCGGCGATGGCCCGGTCGCCCATCTGCTGCAGCATCCGCCGAAAAACCTGCTCACTGGCGTCAGCAAGAACCTGCCCGACGGCTACATCTATGCGTATATCCGCAACGGCGGTATCTGGATGCCGTCTTACGGCGACGCGATGAACTCGAACGAACGCTGGCAGGTCGTGTCGTATGTGCGCAGCATGGAAGCGGCGGCTTCGAGCGCTACCGCCCAGAGCGGCAAGCCCGGCGCGCCCTGAAGAGAATCGATTCGCCGCAATCTTCTTTTCCTCGGCAATTCTCATTTCTTAATCGAGTGCCGGGGCAGCTTCAGGTCGTCCTTTCGACTCTCGCACGGCTGAAGCCGCGCCTGATCGGCATCCCCTGACCTAAACGGGCGAATCCAAGGCTAGACGAGTATCTTCGGATATCCCTGCTTACAATCTTTGTAATTATTTCGTCCCTCGTTCGTCATACTATGAAGTCCGCAATGAAGTAGGATGTGCGATTGGATAGTTCTGCGGTCCACCGTTGTCTTACATCGTCAAAGCGGGCAACGTCTTATTTGGTGGTGCGGGATTTCAGTGGGGCGGTGAGGGCGATTAGGGCGATGAGTGGTGGACCGATGCGAACCGGCGCAATCGTGCTTTCACTGATCCTGGCGATGCTTGCGGCGTCGTCAGTGCAATCCCGAGCCGCCCGCTATAGTGCCCAGACGGCGTCGCAACTGACGGCGTCGCAGACCGAGGGCGCGTTGACGGTCGACGAGCTTATCGACGCCGCCATGGAAGCCAATCCGCAGATCGCGGCGACGCGCGCGCAATGGTTCTCGGCGATCCATTCGATCCGCCAGAACTACGCGCCCAATGATCCGATTTTCAACTATTTCAATACCGACAGCCCCACCAACGGCTTCAGCCAGGCCGCCGACCATACGATCAACGTCACCGATGGCTTCCAGTTTCCGGGCAAGGCGCTTCTGCAGGCCGATAACGCCAAACGATCCGCGCAAATCGCAAAGCTGGTTTACGCTGCGACCCGGCGCGACGTTCGCGCGCAGGTCGCGACCGCCTTTTATCAGGCCCAACTCGATGCCGCCCTGAGTGGCGTTGCGGCCGAGATGATCGTCAGCCTGCAGCAGGTCGTCAGGGTTACGCAGGTCGCCTATTCGGCCGGCCAGGTCACGCAGACCGACTTCATTACGGCCGAACTGAACCTGAGCAACGAGCAGATTACGCGCAATCAGCTTCACGTATCGCACGCCAACGATCTTACGACGATCAACCAATTGCTGTATCGCCGGCCCGACGCGCCGCTGAACCTCGATAGCGTCCTGCGGATGCCCCCGCTCAACCAACGGGTCGACAATCTAATCGATCAGGCAATCGCGGAGCGGCAGGAAATTCTTGAGGCGGCGCTGACCGATCGGAATTCGGAGACCGCTCAAACGCTGGCAAAGATGGAGTATCTGCCCGACTATTCGATCGGCTACACGTTCGATAACTACCTGATCCCGTCGGCGGGTCCGACGACCAATTCGCTGCAGGACCATGGCTGGAATATCGGTTTCAATATGCCGATCTTTTTCTGGATCAAGCAGCGCGAAGATGTGACCCGTTCCGGCTTCAATCGCGAGGCTACCGAGTCCGACCTCGCTTCGGTGCGCAGCCAGACCGCCGCAACGGTGACGAATCTGTACCGATCGGCGCAGTTGGCCTATCAGACGGCGCAGACCTATAACGGAACTCTCATTCCGCTTGCGCGTCAGAACTTCGTGGTGGCGCTGACCGCATACACGTCGAACAAGGTCGATTTCCTGACTTTGGCGTTGGCGCTCCAGCAATCGTACAATACGCAGATAAACTATTTGCAGGCGGTCAATCAGTACCTGGCCGACAGGGTGGCGCTCGAACAGGCGATCGGGGAGGCGTTAGGCAAATGAGAATCGCCCGCACGATCGCTGCCTTCATGCTCGCCGCCGCGATGCTCATTCTCGCCGGATGCGATAGCTCGCCGCCGGCCGGCAACGCCACCGTTCAGACTCCGCTCTTCACGCCTAAGCTGGTCCATCGGCAGGGCGCTCCCGATCTGCTCGATA
>Ga0302326_10003333_pt1 | contig 37912 bp, 36 predicted proteins | sample Palsa_T0_3_FD_202264 | JGI IMG/M metagenome (GOLD analysis project Ga0302326, IMG submission 202264) | Peat permafrost microbial communities from Stordalen Mire near Abisko, Sweden - Palsa_T0_3 | ecosystem: Environmental > Terrestrial > Soil > Palsa > Peat permafrost | place: Sweden: Abisko... | reverse complement strand
CATTGATGATCCATCGTCTGGTCTGGTCCGCGTCGTCGTTCATGGCGTTCACCGTCCCTGCTGGGGTTCTGATGGCCCGAGAAATCTCTCGCCATCCTATCCCTTGCGATCCCAGGTTTCCACGCTTGTCGCTCGCCGCGCCGCTGCGATAAGGTCCGGCGGGCTGGAAACGAAATGCGCGATATTGCACTGCACAGTGCCGATGCCGGTCCCGGCCTCCTCCGGGAATGGATCTACCGCGCGGCCGATCGCCATCCCGACAAGCCCTACATCGTCTCGGCCGATGACGGCCGCTCCATCAGCTATGGCGCGTTCCGGCGGCTCATCCGCGGCATCGCGGTGTTCCTGAGGGGGCAGGGGATCGCCACCGGCGACCGGATCGCGCTGCTCGCCGAAAACTCCATCGAGCACGTCGCCTGCTACATCGGCGTGATGGCCTATGGCGCCGCCGTCTGTACCGTCCATGTGGAGATGAACCGGCGGCACCTCGCGCGCATCATGGCGCAGCTGCGGGCGCGGCTCGTAATCCATGACGATGGCGTCGGGCGCGAAGAGCTGCCGCCGGCCACGCCCTGCCTCGCCATCGGCCGCTGCGACGCGCCGGTCGCCGGCACCTTCTTCGCGGCGATCGAGGGATGCGCGGGCGGCGGCGACGCCTTTCTCGCCGCGACGACGTCACGCGACGATGGCGTCATCTTCTACACCTCCGGGACCGGCGACCGGCCCAAGGGCGTCGTGCTCAGCTATCGCGAGCAATTGGGCAACATCGAGCCGATGACGGACGGATTCGGCATCACCGGCTCCGACCGCGTCTACGACTTCCGTTCCTTCAATTGGGCGTCCGCGCAGCTCCTCGGCGTGCTGGCGCCGCTCGCCCACGGGGGCACCCTGGTGATGGCGAAGAGATTTTCCGCGACCCGCTTTTTCGACGACGTGCGCGCCCACGGCGTCACCGTCGCCGCCGGCAATCCCACCGTGATCAACATGCTGCTCGGCACCGCCGCGGCGGTCGGCCCCGCGGACGTGCCGACGCTGCGCTTCGTCACATCGAGCTCGGCGCCATTGCTGCCGCAGGAATGGCGGCGCTTCGAGGAGCGCTTCGGCATTCCCGTCGCGCAGGGCTATGGCAGCAGCGAGACCGCCTGGATCGCGACCAATCCCGGGCGCGAGCGGCGGTTCGGCAGCGTCGGCCGCCCGCTCGCCTATCACCGCCTCGCCATCGTCGACGCGGAGGGGCGCGCGCTGCCGCCGGGCGAGATCGGCCATGTGGAACTCGGCGCTTGGGACGACAACGCATACCGCTATCTGGGCGGCGACGGCACCGTGCGGGTCAACAGCCGCGGCCGTATGCGCACCGGCGACATCGGCTATCTCGACGCCGACGGCTTCCTGCACCTCGCCGGCCGGGAAAAGGAATTGATCATCCGCGGCGGCGTCAACATTTCGCCGGTCGAGATCGACGGCGTGCTGATGCAGCGCGCCGAGATTTCCGAAGCCGCGACCGTCGGCGTCCCCGACACGGTGTGGGGCGAGGAGGTCGTGAGCTATGTGGTGCTGCGCCCCGGCTCCGAGTTCGTGCCGGACGAACTCCTGCGCTTCTGCGCCTCCCAGCTGCCGCCCTTCAAGGCGCCCAAACAGATCCTGCTGCGCGACCGCCTGCCCAAGAGCGACCGCGGCAAGCTCGACCGAAAGGCCTTGGTGGCCGAGTGGAACCGCTCCCGGGTATGAAATTTGGCAGAGTAGTGTGTGCGAGCCAAGGGGTGCGGTTCAGCCGGCCCGATAACTGGCTCCGGCCGCCATGTCTTCGTCGGTATAGAAACCTTCATGCGCGGCGTTGCTCGGCGAATACCGCTTCGACTTCCGCGTCGGTGGCAAAGCGTCCCTCGCGCGCGGCTTTAAGGCCGCGGTCGATCCCCGCAAGCTCCTCAGCTGTCGCGTGATATTTACCGCCCTTGAGCCTTGCGTCGATTTCCAGGGCGATCTCGGCAAGCTCCTCCTGGGCCTCCTGCGGCCAGGACTCGACCCTCTGCATCGCTTCTTTGAGTGCTTTTGCAGTCATGAAATCGGACCATCGCATCGAGCGAGCGGCAGCGAGTGCCTCACACCAGCCCCAGCACGCCATGCGCCGCCTGCAGCGTCGCCAGCACGTCGCAGCCGACATAGATGAAACCGCCGATGCCCGCGGCCGCGAGCGCCGCCTCGCGTTCGCCGGGGCGCCCCGCCAGGTAAACGTACTTCGACCCGGCGGCGCGCAAGGCCGCGGCGGCCGCTTCGGCTTGATTGGCATAGACGTCGTCGGAGGAGCACAGACAGGCGAGGGCGGCGCCGCTCGCCTTGAAGGCGGCCACCATTTCGTCGCGGCTCGCAAACCCGTCATTGGTGACGGCCTCGATGCCGCCGGCTTCGAAGAAGTTCTTGGCGTAAGTGGCGCGGGCGGTGAAATCGGCCAGCGGCCCGAGATTGGCGAGGAATATTTTGGGCGCGGCGCCGGATTCTCTCGCGCCGTCGGCGGCATCGCGTAGCGCTTCGAAGGGTTCGGCGAGGCGGTGGCAGGGCAGGGTCGCTGCAACGTTCGCGCCGTGCAAATAGTGGGCCGGCGCAATGTCCAGCACCGCGGCGGGCGGCTCTGCGATATCGGGAAATTCGCTGGTCCCGGTGAGGGCGTCCTTGCGCCGCGCGATCGCCTTCTCGCGCTCCGCCCGCACCGCCGCGACCTTGGCCTGGATCAAGCCTTGCTTGAGTGCGAGGCTGGGGCCGCCGGCCTTCTCGATCTCCTGGAACAGCGGCCACGCGGCGGCGCTGAGCGCGCTCGTCAGGCTTTCGAAGCCGCCGGAGCCCGCAGCGGGGTCGGCGACCTTGGCCAGGTTCGATTCCTCCAGGAGGATGAGCTGGGTGTTGCGCGCAATGCGCCGCGCAAAGCCGTCGGGCAAACCGATCGCGGCGGTGTGCGGCAGCACCGTGATGGCATCGGCGCCGCCGAGGCCCGCGGCCACCACCGCCACGGTCGAACGCAGCATGTTCACGAACGGGTCGCGCTTCGTCATCATCCGCCACGCGGTTTCCGCCGCGACGAATACCGGCTGCGGAGAAAGGCCGCTGGCCTTCTCGATCCGCGCCCACAGCTTGCGCAGCGCGCGGAACTTCGCAGTCGTGAGGAACTGGTCGGCATCGGCGGCGAGGCGGAAATAGATCATGCGGCGGGCATCTTCCAGCGGGATGCCGCCCGTCTCCAGCACGCGCAGATAGGCGAGCGCCACCGCGATCACGAAGGCGAGTTCCTGCGCTTCGGAGCCTCCGGCATTGTGGATGGTGCGGCCGTCCGCGACCGCGAACGGCCCCTTGTAGCCCTGCCCGACCAGCGCGCGGATCCGCTGCGCGAACCGGGCGCCATTCTCCGACCATGGCGGCGCCCGTCCCCCGGTCGCGGCGATGCCGATCGGGTCGAAGCCGAAGCGGACGTTGACCGCGCCGCGGGCGGTGCCGCGCGTTTCCAGCACATCGTTCAGGGCCGACGCGACAATCTGGGCCTTTTCATCCACTTGCAGGTCGAGTGCGATGCCGGCGTCGAGATGGATGTCGCGCAGCAGGCGCGCGACCGCGGTCGGGCCGGCGTCGAGCCCGTAGCCGTAGGCGCCGATCGATCCCGCGAAGGCGAGCGAAAGCCCGGTGGCACCGTTTTCGAGATCGTGCAGGGCCTGGCTGTTGGCATCGGCCGGATCGGGCAGCTCGATGCGCGCCACCACCTGCCAAGATGTGCCCGGCTTGCGGCCGCTGACCGGCCGCGCCGCGGCGTCGCGGCCATAGAGCGGCTCGATGGCGAGGCCGTCATAGGTCTTCGACACCAGCCGGCGCTCGAACGGCGCGCCCTTGAGCGCGCCGCTAACCAGCTTGAGCCACATATCGCGGCTGGCCGCCGGAAACTCGGCGGCAAGGGAAAGGTCCTGATCATCGCTCATCGCCGCAAACTGCCACGTCCGAACCGGTCGGCCAATGGAACATTAGACGCAGATCGCCCGTTCCGCGGGCAGCTCGGGGGAACAACTTTTCGGGATCACGCGTTACGGCGGCAGCCTTTCGATGCCGCCGGCGTCGAGCCGGGCCAGCGCATCGGCGACCTTGACCCCCGCGATCGTCCGGTCCGGCGCGATTTCGGCGAGCGGCGCCAAGACGAAGGTGCGTTCGAGCGCCCGCGGATGGGGCAGCATCAAATCCGGCTCCTCGATCCGGATGTCGTCATAGGCGATGAGATCGATGTCGACCCGGCGCGGTCCCCAGCGGCGCTCCTTGGCGCGCTCCCGCCCCAACGCCGCCTCGACCTCGAGGGCACGCGCGAGCAGCGCCCGCGGGGAGAGCGCGGTTTCGACGACGAGGCCGAGATTGACGAAAGCGGGCTGGTCGGTCACGCCCCAGGGCGGCGTGCGATAGTCCGACGACCGGGCGACGAGGCGCACCTCGCGGCCGTCGCACAGCATCGCGACGGCGCGGTCGAGGGTGGCGCGGACATCGCCGACATTGCCGCCGAGCGCGAGCAGCGCCTCAGCCATGGCGTTTGCGCAGGATCGACACGCCGACATCGTTGAAGATCGCCGCGATCGGTGCGTGCGGCTTGTGGACCGTGACCCGTACCGAGGAGACCTTCGGGAAGCCGTCGAGCAGATCCTCGGCGACGGCCGCGGCGGCCGCTTCGACCAGCCGGAAACTCGTCCGGGTGAAGGCGCGCGTCGCCGTATCGACGACGGCGCTGTACGACACGGTGTCCGCGATCTTGTCGCTGTGGCCGGACGGGGCGAGATCGATCGCGAGCTCGAGATCGATCATGAAGCGCTGGCCGACCTTCTCCTCATGGGCCATCACGCCGTGATGGGCATGGATGAGGAGCCCGTTCACGAAGATCGTGTCGCTCATGCGCTGCTCCTGATCGCGGTCATGACGCGCATCGCCTGGACCGTTTCGGCGACATCATGGGTGCGGATGAGCGCGGCGCCGTTTTCGACCGCCAGGATATGGGCCGCGATCGAGCCGCCGAGCCGGCGCTCCGGCGGCGCCGGCGCCACCCAATGGATGAAGCGCTTGCGCGAAGCGCCGACCAGCACCGGCAGGCCGAATTTCCCGAGCCGATCGAGATGCGCGATGACTGCGATACTCTGCTCCGGCGTCTTTCCGAAGCCGACGCCGGGATCGAGCACGATGGCGTCGCGGACAATCCCGGCGGCGGCGGCGATCGCCAGGGAGCGCTCGAAGAAGGCATCGAGGTCGGCGAGAATGTCGATTCCGGGGTCCGCCGCGTCCCGGTTGTGCATGACGACGACGGGCACGCCGTGGGCGGCGGCGACGCCGGCCATCTCGGGGTCGCGCTGCAGCCCCCATACGTCGTTGACGATTGTCGCACCGTTGCGTAGCGCCCATGCGGCGACGCTCGCCTTCATGGTGTCGATCGAGACGGGACAGCCGAGGCGTGCGACGGCGGGAAGCACGCCTTCCAGCCGGTGCCGCTCCTCCGCGGCCGTCACCGCAACCGGATTGCCGTAGGGCCGCGAGGATTCCGCGCCGATGTCGATGATGTCGGCGCCTTCGCCGATCATCTCACGGGCATGGGCGGTGGCCGCCTCGGGATCGAGAAACCGGCCGCCATCGGAAAACGAGTCCGGGGTGACGTTCAAGACCCCCATGATGACCGGACGCCGTCGCGCAATGAGTTGCGCGAGATCGAGCGGTGTCCCGGCCGAGCTGGCTATTTCACCCGGATGAGGCGCGGCGATCATGATTTGGTGTGTGTGCGGTTGCGCGTGTGGTGTCAAGCGCAGCGGGCAAAGGCAGGTGCGAAGGGCGGCGCCGAGCCCCCTTCAATAGCTGATCTTCAGCGGCAGCTTCTTGGCATGCTCGATCCAGCGCTCGACGGTGCGTTCGGACGGCAGCACGCGGACCAGCTTGCGCTGGGCGTTGGCCTCCGCCATCGCCTCGGCGAGCCGCCTGGGATTGCGGTATTTCAGCTCCCGGACGGTATCGACGCCGGCGATCTGCAGCAGCTTGGCGTAATCCTGGCCGATGCCTTTGACGCGCATGCGGTCGATCTTGTTGGCGAGGCTCAGCAGGCTCTTTTCATCGATGCCTGTCTTTGCCGCGAGGGTCTTGCGGCCGCGCAGGCTTTTGGCGGCATCGAGCAGCTTGTCGCTGCTGCGAATGCCGAGCGATTTCAGCCTGCCGATGACTTCGGGATCGATGCAATCGAGGTCTGCAATAGGGCAGGACATGTTTAATTCCCGAAACCCGATCCGGCGTAATTCAAAGAAATGTGCGAGCGCCGGGAATGGAATCCATGACCGCGTCGATGTCCTCATCGCCGGCCTTTTCGCGCGCATATGCGATGACCTGGCGGGCGACGCCTTGAATTTCGCCCATGCCCAAACCTGCCGACATCAGCCGGCTTCCGACGCCCATGATACCCCCCATGCCGCCGAAAAATCCGCCGCCGCCCTCGGCGCGGGCCGCTTCGACCGCCTCCGTCGCGCCGGGAAGGCGCGCCAGCAGCGTTTGTGCCTTGTCGGCCGGCCCTTCCGTTGCGAGGAAATCGAGCATGATGCCCACCGCCTTCGTCGCCACGGACCTGTCGATGCCGACATTGCTGACGATGCGGCTCACGAGCTCGTCCATGGCCCCCACTCGACTTGCACGAAATAAGCTTGGAAAACATATTGCGCACCAGACATCCGGGAACACAAGATACCGCGCGCAAATGGCCACAAGGTGTTGCAAACCCACAACGCCCGTGTCATCCGACAGCATTTCAAGCGGGACAAATCGCCTGATACAAGATGATGACGCGCCAAATCCGCTCGCACCGCATACGGCACAGCCCTATGATGGACAGGTGTCCGGCGCGTCCGGCGGCGTCGTTGCGGTGAACGCAGGAGCGCATGATGACTAATCCCGATCGGGATGGAAAAATATTCGTCGGCAAGAGCGACAAGCTCGAAATGCTGGCGCTCGCCTTCGGCAACCGCCATGGCCTCGTGACCGGCGCCACCGGGACCGGCAAGACCGTGACGCTGCAAACCATGGCGGAAGGTTTTTCCCGTGCCGGCGTGCCCGTGTTCGCCGCCGATATCAAGGGCGACCTGTCCGGAATCGCGGAACCCGGCGAAGCCAAGGAAGCTTTCGTCAAGCGTGCCAAGGACATCGGCTTCGAATACGAAACCGACGAGTTCCCGGTGATGTTCTGGGATTTGTTCGGCGAGCAGGGCCATCCCATCCGCGCCACCGTGTTCGAGGTGGGCCCGCTCCTGTTGTCGCGCATCTTGGACCTCAACGATGTGCAGGAAGGGGTTCTCAACATCGTGTTCCGCTATGCCGATGACGAATTCGGCAAGACCGATGCGGAGAACAAGGGGCTCATCGATCTCAAGGATCTCCGCGAGGTGTTGTCCTACATCTCGTCTTCCGACCAGGCCAAGGCGATCGGCTCGCGCTACGGCAATGTGGCGGCGGCGACGGTCGGCGCGGTGCAGCGCCAGCTGCTGGTCCTGGAGAACCAGGGTGCCACCGGTTTCTTCGGCGAGCCCGCGCTCGACATCAACGACTTCATGAAGAAGGACCGCGACGGCCGCGGCTACATCAACATCCTCGCTGCCGACAAGCTGATGGCCAATCCGCGCCTCTACGGGACGTTCCTGCTGTGGCTGTTGTCGGAGATGTTCGAGAAGCTGCCCGAGGTCGGCGACCTCGACAAGCCTAAGCTCGTCTTCTTCTTCGACGAGGCGCATCTCTTGTTCAACGACGCGCCCAAGGCGCTGCTCGACAAGATCGAACAGGTGGTGCGGCTGATCCGCTCCAAGGGCGTCGGCGTCTATTTCGTCACCCAGAACCCGCTCGACGTGCCCGACAAGGTTCTCGCCCAGCTCGGCAACCGCGCCCAGCACGCGTTGCGCGCCTTCACCCCGCGCGACCAGAAAGCGGTGCGGGCGGCCGCCGAGACGTTTCGTCCCAACCCCAAGCTCAACACCGCGCAGGTGATCACCGAGCTCGGCAAGGGCGAGGCGCTGGTGTCCTTCCTCGAAGGCAACGGGACCCCGTCCATGGTCGACCGTGCGCTGATCCGCCCGCCGTCGGCGCGGGTGGGCCCGGTGTCGGCCGAAGAGCGCAAGGCGATCATCGCCAAGAGCCCGCTGAAGGGCAAATACGACACCGCGGTCGATCCGGAGTCGGCTTTCGAAATCCTGCAGAAGCGCGTCCAAGGTGGCGCCGCCGGCGGCGAGCCGGTCGAGGCGGGGGAGGGCGGCGGAATTCTCGACACCCTCGGTGGCCTGTTCGGCGGCATCTTCGGCCGCGGCGCATCCGGCGGCCGGCGCGGCCGTATGTCCACCTCCGAAGTGTTCGCCAAGCAGGTAGCGCGCTCGGTCGCATCGAAAGTCGGCAATGAAGTCAGCCGCGCCATCGTCCGTGGCGTGCTCGGAAGTCTCGGCGGAAAGGGACGCTAGCATGAACCAGGGCATGACCAAGCTCGATACCGTGCTGGCGCGGATCGATGCCGATCTCGACGCGAGCCTCGCCCGGCTGTTCAAATTCCTGTCGATCAAGTCGATCTCCACCGACCCCGCCTATGCCGAGGACTGCCGCGCCGCGGCCGTGCATCTCGCGACGGATATTTCAACCCTCGACATCGCCGCCGAGGTCCACCCGACTGATGGCCATCCCGTCGTCTTCGCCAAGAGCCCGCCGGTGGGCGGGCATCGCCGCCGCGTGTTGTTCTATGGTCACTACGACGTCCAGCCGGTCGATCCGCTCGACCTCTGGCAGACGCCGCCCTTCGAGCCGCGGATCGCCACGCTCCCGGACGGGCGCCAGGCGATCGTTGCGCGCGGCGCCTGCGACGACAAAGGCCAGGTGATGACGTTCATCGAGGCCTGCCGCGCGTGGAAGACGGTGACGGGATCGCTGCCCCTCGACGTGACGTTCCTGATCGAGGGCGAGGAGGAATGCGGCTCCAAGCATCTGCCGCCCTGGGTCGAGGCCCATCGCGGCGAGCTTGCCGCCGAAGTCGCCCTCGTCTGCGACACCGGCATGTGGGACCCGAAGACGCCGGCCATCACCACGGCGCTGCGCGGCCTCCTCTACGAGGAGGTCAAGATCAAGGCGGCCGACCGCGACCTGCATTCGGGCATGTTCGGCGGCGCCGCCCGGAATCCCATTCGCGTGCTCGCCAAGATCATCGCCGCCATCCATGACCACGACGGCAGGATCACCATTCCCGGCTTCTACGACGGCGTGAAGGAGCTTCCCGATGCGGTGCGCGAGGAGTGGCAGGCGCTCGACCTGACGCCGGAGCGGTTTCTCGGGCAGGTCGGGCTCGGCGTTCCCGCCGGCGAAAAAGACCGCCTCGTCATCGAGCAGGTCATGTCGCGGCCGACTTGCGATGTGAACGGCATCTGGGGCGGCTATACCGGCCCGGGGGCGAAGACCGTGATCCCCGCCGAGGCATCCGCCAAGATCTCGTTCCGGCTGGTCGGCGACCAGAAGCCGGCGAAAATCCGCGCGGCGTTCCACGCCTTCGTGCGGTCCCGCCTGCCGGCCGATTGCAAGGCCGAGTTCATCGGCGCCGACGGCGGCGCGCCCGCGATCACGCTCGACTGGGGGATGCCGCAGCTCGCCGCGGCGCGCGCGGCATTGACCCGGGAATGGGGCCGGGAGGCGCTGCTGATCGGTTGCGGCGGCTCGATCCCGATCGTCGGCGACTTCAAGCGGCTGCTCGGCGTCGAGACCCTGCTGATCGGCTTCGGTCTCGACGACGACCGCATTCATTCGCCCAACGAGAAATACGATCTCACCAGCTTTCACAAAGGCACGCGAAGCTGGGCACGGATCCTCGCGGCACTGGCGGCGTAGCCGTCGGCAGGGCGAGCCGCAACGCCGCTATTGCCCATGCGGCGCAGAATGGGCATGCTCTACCGCTAAAGGCGGCGATCGGGAGGATCCCGCTCAACGCGGTTTCGCATCGCCATGAGCTCCGAGCGGGCAGTCTCACATTTGGACGCCGTGAATGGTCCGACCCGTCCCGAAAGGGAGGGCGAAGAGCCGTTCCCGAACAGATATCTCGATCCGCGGCGCATCTTGCCGTGGAAAGCGTTGCGCGGCGATGGCGGCACCGAGATCGTCAAGGCACTGCTGTTCGTGGTCGCCACGAACTGCTTCTACGTGGCAATGGTATTCATTCAAGCGCGACCGCCGCTTGCTCTCACGTTCCTGCTTCCCATTTTGGTGGCGGCGATCCGCTGGAATGCACCGGCCGCCATCGTGACCGCTGCCGGTTGCACCGCGTCATTGATCTATTTCTACTACAACCCGTTCTACACCTATAACGTTGCGAGCCTTTCGCGCTTCCTCGGCGTCGCCGTCTTTCTGATCGTGTCGCTGATCCTGGGTTATGTCGCTGCAAGGACGCGGGGCGAGGCCCGGCGGGCGCTCAAGCAGGAAAACGAAATCAGCGATCTCTATGAATTCTCGAAGCGGCTTTCCGCGGTCCACTCGCCGGCCGGCATCTTCGAGGCGATGCAGCAGCATCTGGAGAAGCTCGTCGGCCGCAAGGTCCTGCTGTTCGATTCGATGGGAGCGTCGGAGGCGCAATCCGAGCGACTGGGCGACGTCGAAACCCCGAAAGTCGTGTCGCGGGCGATGAAGAAGATACAGGCGGCCGGCGCCGACGGTGCCAAGTCCACCGTAGGCGATGACGACCAGGGTAACGCCTGGCTGGTGCGCCCGGTTTCGATCAACACCGCGGATTTCGGCGTCATTGCCGTCGATCTCGGGCGGAGATCCGGCGGGTTCGACGATTTGCATGCGCGTGTCGTCGCTCTGATCGGCGATGCCGCATCGTCTCTCGAGCGTTTCGGGCTTGCCCGTACCATTGCCGAGGCGCGCACACGCACCAAGACGGAGCAATTCCGCGAAGCCCTGATCGGCTCGGTGTCCCACGAGCTGTCGGTGCCCTTGTCCGCGATCCTCGGCGCATCGAGCATGCTGGCTTCGGCGCCGGAAGTCACCGGCAATTCCCGACTGGAGAAGCTCGCCGCGTTGATCCACCAGGAGTCCGAACGGCTCAATGCGGAAATCCAGAACATTCTCGATGCGTCGCGCATCAGCAGCCACGGGCTGCAGGCGAAACTGGAATGGGCGGAGCCGGCCGACATCGTGAATGCGGCGCTGCAGCGCTGCCGCAACCGCCTTGAGAATCGTAAGGTCGAGGTCGCATTCCCCGAGGAACTCGTGCTCGTGCACGTCGACACGGAACTGATGGAACGCGCGCTTGCGCTGATCCTCGACAACGCGGCCAAATACTCTCCTGCGGAGTCCGTGATCGTCGTGCGCGGGCAGCACGAAGCGGATCATTTCGCGATCTGCGTCATCGATCAGGGGGCCGGCCTCGATTCCGACGACCGGGGGCTGCTCGGCCAGAGATTCTTTCGCGGCAAGCGCCACTCTCAGATCACCTCGGGCCTGGGCCTCGGTTTCTGGATCGCCAGCGCTTTCGTCGCCGCCAACAACGGGACCATCGAGGTGGCGAGCGAAGGGGCGGGCAAGGGCATGACCGTCGCGTTGCGCTTGCCGCTTTCGCTCGATGCGAGCGCCGGCACGGCCGACCAGCGCCGGCCGAAGCCACCCATCCCCGATACCGAAGGCCCGCTCACGGCTGAATCGAATTCAGGCTCGTGAAGCTGCGGCCGCGGATGTCGTAGACGCGGGCATAGACGACGCCTTCGCGCGCGATCTCCACCATGACTGGCGCGGCCAGGTTGGCGCAGTAGAATTCGCCCATGGTGAAGGCGAAGTCGGCGCCCCTGGTGTCCCCGGTGGTGAGGAACTCCGGGCCCAACTCGACCTGCGCCGGCCGCAGCGGTCCGCAGATGGCGACGCGCCAGCGCCGCCCGTCGGTCGGGGTCTGCAATGCTTCGGTCAGCCGCGCCCGCAACTCCTGCGCCGCCTGTTTGAAGGAGAGGCCCCAATAATCGAGCATGTAGCGATCGTCGGCGCCGCGAATGCCCCCGGCGATGACGTTGAAATGGGTGTACTGATAGGGATGCAGCCGGACCATCTCCTTTACCGGCAGGAACAGGCCGGCCAGGAGCACCGCGGCCGCAAATCCGGCCGCCGGCCGACCCCACCGCCGCCACAGCGCTTGCCCGATCCAGGCGCCGGCAAGCCCGCCCAGAACCGCCAGTGCGGGCGCCACGAACACGAAATGGCGGATGCCATTGTACATGGCGGGCTTGGTGAGCACGGCCAGCGCGATCGGGAACACTCCGGCGAAGGCGAGCAGCAGATAGATCGCGCGCCACGACGTCGCGATGTCGCGACGCGCCGCTGCCACCAGCGCCCCGGCCGTTCCGGCGATGCTCAGGCCGAGCAGGATCTCCGGCTCCTTGAGCAGGAAGAGCTGCGGCACGTATTGGCGCGGCATTTCCGGCACCGGCAGCGCCATTCCGTCGAACATCTCCTTCCACGGCTTCTCGAAGAAATGGGAGAAGTATTCCACCGCCCGGAACGGGTTGAGCGGCTCGGTGACCGACCACGGCCACACCAGCGCCATCACGGCATAGCCGACCACCAGCGCCGGCACGAAGCGGACGGTGAAGGCGCCGAGACGCAGGCCCGCCTCGCGCAAACCGGCGCGGCGGATTTCCACCGCGAAGACCAGGGTCAGCGCGGCGAGCGCATTGATCGCCCCGATCCCGCCGAGCACGCGGGTGCCGATGGCGAGACCGGCGCCGATGCCCACCATCGCGCAGGTGATCGGCGACGGACGCGGATATTCCTCGAACGCACGCACCAGCGCCAGCGTCAGGAACACCATCGCGACGGCGAAGGGGGAGTCCTTCGCGTTCATGAACATGTTGCCGTAGTAGAGCGGGCAGGTGGCCAGCAAGGCGACGGCAATGAGCGCGGCGAGCGGGCCGCCGACCCGGCGCGCCAGGCGCCAGGTGATGAAGATGCCGATCAGCCCGATGACGGCGCCGACCAGCCGCCTGGTCTCGAACAGATCGAACGGCAGCACCTTGGCCGCGAGCGCGGAGAGCATGTCGAAGCCGCCGCCATAGGCATAGAGGTTGACGAAGGACAGTGCGCGCTGGTCGGAAAAGCCGGACGAAAAGAGATTGAGCAACAGCCCGCCGTACTCGGCGTGGGTGTAGTCATCCCAACCGAGGCCATAATCGCGGAATGTGAGGGCTGCGATGATTGCGACCACGCCGAGGATGGAGAGCGCGAGTCCATCCGCGAAGCGTTCGGCCGATCGCCCCCCCGGCCGGGAGCTCGACATCTCGACTCGGGTTCCAGATTTGTTGCGATGCAGTAGCGGTTTCCTCGACGGGCAAGCCGGCTATTTTATGTTATTTTGTGCGGCTTTGTCGATGAACCCTGCATGAACTTCGGCCCGACCGTGGGCCAACTCCGCCACCGGCCGGACCGCTCGTTCGAACCCGAATGAGAACGGTCACTTCGATGCTGCGGCAAATAGCTCCGCCACATAGTCCCAATTGACGAGGTGATCGACATACGCCTTGAGGTAGTCGGGGCGCCGGTTGCGGTAGTCGATGTAATAGGAATGCTCCCACACGTCGCAGCCGAGGATCGGCGTGCCGCCGTGCACCAGCGGACTTTCCCCGTTCGCCGACTTTGCGATCACGATCTTGCCGTCCTTGACGGCGAGCCAGCACCAGCCCGAGCCGAATTGCGTCACGCCCGCCTGGATGAACTCCTCCTTCATCTTGGCGACCGAGCCGAGGTCCGCGACGATCTTCTTTTCCAGCGCGCCGGGGATCTTGTCGCCGCCGCCTTGGGGCTTCATCCATTTCCAGAAATGAATGTGGTTGTAGTCCTGGCCGGCATTGTTGAAGACGCCCGCATTCTTGCCGAACGATCCCTTGACGATGTCTTCGAGCGGCTTGCCTTCCCAGTCGGTGCCCTTGAGGAGATTGTTGAGATTGTTGACATAGGCGAGGTGGTGCTTGTCGTGATGATATTCCAGCGTCTCACGCGACATGTAGGGCGCGAGCGCATCGTAGGAATACGGCAGATCGGGCAGGGAAAACGACATCGGGCTCTCCTCAATCGTGGTGGTTGTTGCCGATCGCCCCTGTGGACGACCGAAAAGGCGGGTCAGTGGTCCTTAATTAGAACCTGGCAGGCAGGGCGGCAACCGCTGCCCACGGTGGAACGCGCTGTTGATCGAATGCGTTCCACCCGTCGGCGGGCGAAAGTCGACTGTGGAATGCGTCCGCGGCTGTGCCCCTGCGACCATGTCAGGCTTGCGCGGGGCGAGGCGGACATGTATTGGCCGGAGAACAGTTTGATTTTCATGGCTTTATAGGCATATTCTTGCTTTTTTGCAGGACATCTCGCGGCGATTCGGCCGATCCGTGGCTGGCGATCCGCGAGGGCGGGTGAGCGGACCGTATGTTTTACCTCTTGCTGTTCTTCAGCATCGTGACGCTGGGTGCCGGCGTGTTCGTGATCGGATTCGGCGTGCCGATCCGGGATACCGCGTTCGGCTCGGCGCTTCTGATCTCGGGGACGATCGCCATCGTCGGCGGCTTTCTTCTGGTCGGCCTCGCGGGCGCGGTCCGGGAATTGCGCCGGGTGGTCCAATCCGTTCGCAGGATGCCGGCCGGTCCCCGCCCGGTCCGCCCGGTCGATCGCAAGGAGGGTGACAGGCGTCCGCCGCCGCAGCGCGCCTCGTTTCCGAACCGGCCGGGCCCGGACGCGCCGATTCCGCCGCCGGACAGTGTCGATGAGCCGCCCTTCGATGCCGATTCCGAGGTTCGGGAAGCGGGCGCCAGAACCGAGGCCCGGGCCGATACCGGCTCCCGGGTGGACCAGCGCGCGCCCGAACGCAAACCGGGACCGGCCTGGCTGCGGCGCGCCATCGCCGAGATCGAGTCCATTCCGCGTCCGGTCGATCTGCCTGCCCCAGCGCTGGTCGAGCCGCCGGTGGCGTCACTCGATTCACCTTCCTACGACGAACCGGTGCCGGGCCGTCGCCACTCGCCGGACGACGAACCGCCGCCGAGCCGCCGCTATGCGCCGGACGTCGAACCGCAGCCGGGCCGTCGCCGTGCGCCCGCCGAACAATTGTCCGCCAGGCCAGCACCAAATCCCGCGGAGCGGCTTCCCATGCAGGATGGCTGGGTGCGGCCCAGGGGACCAGCAGCGCCGGTTGCTCCAGCCGAGCCGCCGGAGGACTTCGCCCCCGAACCCGAGCCGCCGCTGCGCCAGCCCAGCGCGCCGCCCCCCAACATATTCGACATGGTCTGGGCCAATGACCGCCGCCGGCCGGCCAGCGAAAGTGCTCCGCCGCCCGAACCGCGGGTGGAACCGAAGGCGCGTCCCGTGGTTCGGCCGATCGAGCCAAGACCCGAGCCAAGGCCGGAGCCAAGACCCGAGCCAAGGCCGGAGCCAAGGCCGGTGCCGCCAGTCCAAGCGTTACCGGCCCCTGCCGCGCCGGCTGTTGCCCCGCCGCCACGCCCCGAGCCGCGGCCGTTATCGATCCTCAAGTCAGGCGTGATCGACGAGATGGCCTATACCTTGTTCACCGACGGCTCGATCGAAGCCCAGATGCCGGACGGCACGATGCGCTTTTCTTCGATCGAAGAGCTGCGCCGGCATCTCGACCAGAACGAAGGCTGAGCCGGACGCAGATCGTCCGGTCAGGACCGCGCCAGGCCTGCGGCTTCCACCGCCTCGATCGCGAAGGCGTAGGAGAGGGCCACTTCCTTGAGCCGGTCGAACCGTCCCGCCGCGCCGCCGTGCCCGGCATCGAGATTGGTGCGGAGCACCAGCATGCTGTCGGTGGTCTTGATCCGGCGCAGCCGGGCCACCCACTTGGCGGGCTCCCAATAGGTCACCCGCGGATCCGCCAGCCCGGCCAGCACCAGCATCGCCGGATAGGCCTGTGCACGCACGTTGTCGTACGGCGAATAGCCGCGGATGACGGAGAAGGCTTCGGCATCGGTGATGGGATTGCCCCATTCCGGCCATTCCGGCGGCGTCAGCGGCAGGGTATCGTCGAGCATGGTGTTGAGCACGTCGACGAACGGGACTTCGGCGATGAGCCCGGCAAACAGGTCGGGGCGGGCATTGGCGACGGCGCCGATCAACATGCCGCCGGCGGAGGCGCCCTGGGCGACGATCCGGCGCGGCGAGGCGAACTTCCGGGCGATGAGGAATTCCGTCGCGGCGATGAAATCGCGGAATGTGTTCTGCTTGCTGGCGAGCTTGCCTTCCCGGTACCAGCGCCAGCCCTTCTCGGTGCCGCCGCGGACATGGGCGATGGCGACCACGAAGCCGCGGTCGGCGAGCGACAGCCGGTTGGGCACAAAGCCGGCCGGAATCGAAATGCCGTAGGCGCCATAGCCGTAAACCAGGGCCGGCGCGGTGCCGTCCAGCGGCGTCGTCTTGCGGTACAGCAGCGATACCGGCACCGTCTCGCCGTCGAACGACGGAGCGAGTACGCGCCGCGTCACGTAGGCGCTCGGATCGTGCCCGCTCGGGATTTCCTGCCGCTTGCGCAGGAGTCGGGAGCGAAGCGCGAGATCGTAGTCCCAGACCTCGGACGGCGTCGTCATCGACGAATAGTCGAAGCGCAGCGTGTCGGTCGCGAACTCGTATCCGGGGTCGAAGCCGAGCGAATAGGCCTCCTCGTCGAACGCGATGACGTGTTCCTCGCCATCGGCGAGCCGCCGCACCACGATGCGCGCGAGGCCCTCCTCGCGCTCCAGCCGCATCAGCCAGCCGGCGAACACCGCAAAGCTCAGGATATAGATGCCGGGGCGGTGGGAAACGACATCGCGCCAGTGGCCGCGGCCGCTCGTTGCGAGCGGTGTCCAGGCGATCTTGAAATCCTCGGCGTCGCCGGCATTGGTGAGAATGAACAAGCCGGGCATGCCGCCGAAGTCGGGGTGATGCTCGACGCTGTAGCGGATCGAGGCTTCGCGCGCCGCGACCAGCACAGGCTTCGCGCCGCCGTCGGCGAGATCGATCAGCCAGCTCTCCGAACTCTCGTGGTCGTGCAGGGAGACCTCGGCGTAGCGGCCGGATTGCAACTGGGAGAGCGACACGAACAAGCCGCTGTCCGCGGCGGCGACGATCTCGGCGTCATCCGCCGGGCTGGTGCCGAGACGATGGCGATGCACGCTCACGGGACGGTGATGGCGGTCGACGCGGACATAGTAGAAGGCGGAACCGTCCTGCGACCACACGACGCCGCCGGTCGTCTCGGTGACGAGGTCGGGCAGGTCGTCCCCGCGTGCGATATCGCGGATGCGGATGGCGAAGAGCTCGGCTCCGCTGTCGTCCGCGCCCCAGGCGAGCAGCCGGTGGTCGGGAGAATGCGCGGCTCCGCCGATGCGGAAGAACGGCTTGCCGGCGGCGAGCGCGTCGCCGTCGAGCATGGTCTCGGTAGCGCCGCCGCCGCGGGGTTCGCGGCAGATCAGGGGATGCTGTCCGCCGTCGCGATGGCGGGTGAAATAGGCATAGGGCCCATCGGGAGCCGGCACGCCCGCATCGTCTTCCTTGATCCGGCCCTTCATCTCCGCGAACAGCGTATCCTGCAGCGCTACGGTTCCGGCGAGAGCCGCCTCCGCATAGGCGTTCTCCGCTTCGAGGTAGGCGCGGATATCGGGATCGAGCAGCGCCGGATCGCGCATCACCGCCTGCCAGTCGGGATCCTTGAGCCAGGCGAATTCGTCGGTCAGCATGATGCCGTGCCACGTCGCCGTAGACGGGCGCGGTGTGGCGCGGGGCGGCGCCGGGGGCGCCGCGGCGAATTTCGGTAAAACCGTGGAACTCATGCGCATTTCCTAATCGCGCCGGGCCTGCCAGGCAAACGGGCGATCCGATCAGCCGTCCGCGGCAGAGCGCCCGCGGCGGTCATTTCCGCGATTTTTCCGCGGTGCTTTCCGCGAAGGTCATGGCTGTCCCGTTGATGCAATAGCGCAGCCCGGTCGGTCGCGGACCATCGGGAAAGACGTGGCCGAGATGGGCATCGCAGGCGGCGCAGCGGACTTCCGTGCGCCGCATGAAGAACGCGCCGTCGGCATGCTCGCTCACGGCGGCGGCGTCGACCGGTGCGAAAAAGCTCGGCCAGCCGGTGCCCGAATCGAACTTGGTGTGGGAGGCGAACAGCGCGGTGCCGCAGCACACACAGCTGTAGCTGCCCCCGCGCTTCTCGTCCCAGAACGGGCCGGTGAAGGCGCGCTCGGTGCCGTGCTCGCGGGTGACGTGGTATTGCGCCGGAGTCAATCGGGCGCGCCATTCCTGGTCGGATTTGACGATATTGCCCCGGGTCTTGGTGGTCGAACTCATGCGGTTGCCTCGGATGGGTTGCCGGGCGCAACCTAGTGGCGCGACCCTCCCTTCACAAATCACGATTCCGGCTGGTCTTTTCATCTCTTTTTGATCGGGAACCGGTGATGGTTCGGCAGGGCGTCGCCGACCCGCGAAATCTGGCTTCTGCTTCGTAAAAACCTGTGGGGACACGGATTTGTGCTTTCATATTCTTGTCTACAATTGAAAAGGATAGTAAACACACCCGCAAGCTCTGAGTTACGGCACGAGGCGAGACTGGAATCGGCAGGGTCATTGTAGGATTTGTGCGGGGCGGTGCCATGAATGACAAGTCATCGAGCAATTACATCGAGCTGACCGCGGACATCGTTTCCGCCTATGTCAGCAACAATGCCGTGGCGGCCGGCGATATTTCGGCGCTGATCAGCCAGGTTCATTCGGCCTTGTTGCGGGTCTCCAACGGGCAGAGCGAAGCGGTGTCCGAGGCCCTCAAGCCCGCCATCGCCGTCAAGAAATCGATCACGCCGGACTATCTCATCTGTCTCGAGGACGGCAAGAAGTTCAAATCGCTCAAGCGTCATCTGCGCACGCAATACAACATGACGCCGGAGCATTACCGCGAGAAATGGGGGCTCGCCGCGGATTATCCGATGGTCGCCCCGAACTACGCCGAAGCGCGCTCCCAGCTTGCCAAGCAGATGGGCCTCGGCCAGCAGCGCCGGCGTCGATCGCGTTAGAGCGCGATCGTCGGCAATACAGCGTGAGGTGACCTTCCCCGGCCGTGGCGTCTCTCCGCAGAAGCACGAGCGGCTCGCAGACGGCAGGAGGAGCGGCCCATGTTCGAATCGAGGAAAGTCAGTTTTCCCGGTGCTGCCGGGGGCAATTTATCGGCTCGCCTCGACGTGCCGGCGAGCCCGCGCGCATTTGCCCTGTTCGCCCATTGCTTCACCTGCGGCAAGGACATCTTCGCGGCCTCGCGGATCGCGGAAGGCCTGACGGCGCGCGGTATTGCGGTCCTGCGCTTCGACTTTACCGGCATCGGCAGCAGCGAAGGCGAGTTCGCCAACACCAACTTCTCGTCCAATGTCGGCGATCTCGTCGCGGCCGCGAGTTACTTGCGCCAGAGCCACGCCGCGCCGTCTCTGCTGATCGGCCACAGCCTGGGCGGGGCGGCAGTGCTTGCCGCGGCGCCGAGCGTGCCCGAGGCGACATGCGTCGTCACCATCGGCGCTCCGTCCTCGGCTGCCCACGTCACGCATAATTTCGCCGCCGATCTGGCGGAGATCGCCGAGACGGGGAAAGCCGAAGTGACGCTGGCGGGTCGTACCTTCACCATCACCAGGCAATTCCTCGACGACATCGCAGGACAGCATTTCATCGACGGCCTGGCGAACCTGAGGAAGGCGCTTCTGGTCTGCCACGCGCCGCGCGACGAATATGTCGGGATCGACAACGCAACCACGATCTTCTCGGCGGCGCGGCATCCCAAGAGTTTTCTCTCGCTCGATACGGCGGATCATCTCCTCCGCAAGCGGGAAGATGCGATCTACCTCGCCGACGTGATCGCCGCCTGGTCGTCGCGCTATCTGCCGGCGGCCGCGGAAGCGGCGGCGCTGCCGCCGGGCGTGGTCGAAGTGAGTGAGACGCTGACCGGTCACCTGGCGCAGCAGGTGCGGGCGGGCCGCCATGTGCTCATGGCCGGCGAGCCGGTCGCCGTCGGCGGCGACGATGCCGGGCCGGGCCCCTATGACTATCTTCTCGCTGCGCTGGGCGCCTGCACCTCGATGACGATGCGCCTCTATGCCGAGCGCAAGGGGATCAAGGCCGAACGCTTCTCCGTGCGCCTCTCGCATCGCAGGGTTCACGCCGCCGATTGCGCCGATTGTGAAACCAAGGAAGGCAACATTGGAGAAATCACCCGCGACATCGTCATCGACGGCGATGTGCCGGAAGCGGCGCGGGCACGACTGATGGAAATCGCGGACCGCTGTCCGGTCCACGAAACGCTCACCCACGAGATCAAGGTCCGTTCACGGCTGGTGACCTAGAAGCGCAACACGTCGGGTGGGCGAAGCGAACCGTGCCCACCCGTTCACACCCCCGCCGCCGCCAGCGCGTTGCGGGCGTCGTCGCGGATGCGGCCGACCATCGATTTCAGTCCGTTGGAGCGCTGCGGCGTGAGATGTTCGCGAAGCCCCAGCCGGTCGAACACGGCGAGCGCGTCGGTCGCCACGATGTCGCGGGCGGGCTTTTGCGAATACATCGCGAACAGGATGGCGATGAGGCCGCGCACGATGTGGGCGTCGCTGTCGCCGGTAAAGCTCAGCACCGGCCCCGACGGGCCCGGTGCGACGCCGGTCGTCAGCCAGACCTGGCTGGCACAGCCCTGCACCTTGTTGGCGTCGTTGCGCGCCGCCTCGGGCAGCGGCGGCAGCATGCGGCCGAGCTCGATCAGGTAGCGATAGCGGTCGTCCCATTCGTCCAGGATGGCGAAGTTTTCGCTGATTTCGTCGATCGTCATGATGCCCCGGAGCAAGGCCGTTCGCCGCTGCGGCCCCCTTTACATAGGGCGCATCGCCGCCGATGGCCATAGCCGGGTCACCGAGCCGCGTACCGGCGGCGTTTGACCGTCCGGCGGCGGGCAATGGGCTCAGATCGAGCCCTTGTGGTTCGGGCCGCGCCAGGCCGGCGTGAGGTCGGCCGGGTTCAAGGTGTTCTGCGAGAGCTTGACGTCTCCCGCCGGCCGGCCGCCCGTCGCGCCCGTGGCGTCGGCGGTGCGCTCCGCCTTGGCGAGCTTCTCGCCGACGATCTCGTAGAGCATCTTCGCCCCGGCCTCGGCGCGCTGGCCGAAGGCGGATGCGAACTGGGCGCCCGCCGCACAGGCGTCGGGCTGACGGTTGCAGAAGCCAATGACGTCGCCAAACGTGGCGGACGCGGCGGTCACCGCTTCCGTCGCCCCGAAGCCCGCCACCGGCGGCGCCGATTGTTTCGGGCCGAACGACGGCAGCAGCGCGAGGACGACGCCTATCCAGAACGCCGTGCGCAAGAGGAACATCATGGTCGTGCCCTTTTGCTTTCCTCCCCATCCCGTATCCCCGCGTCCGGTATAGCGGAGCCGGCTGAAAATCGCGTTCGGCGAGTCCGATAAATTCGCGGCAAAACTGGCGAAAACTTTCCGACAATTTTAGCGATCGGAACCGGGCGGCGATACCTGTCAATAGCGGCAATCGGTTACGCGGCGTTCACCATGCGGCCGTCGCCGCAACGGCCTGTTCACCATCCGGGTGAATTCACCGGACCGAGCCGGCCGATTCCCGCCCGCAGCGCGGCTTCGGAGCGCGCCCCGGCCGCGTCCTTAGCATTCGCTTAATGGCCCTTTGCCACGATCCCGGTGGACGAGCGCGGGGCACGCGTGCGCGGGTCGAGGCAAAGTGAAACCGTCACAACCCATCGGGGAGTATCTGGACGCGCTCGTGCACCCGTCGGCACGCGAGGACGCGCTCGTGGCGGTGCGCCACCGCGCCTTCATCGCGCCGCGGATGATTGCGGGCCTGTTCGCGCTCGCCGCCCTGCCGGTGTTCCTCGCGGTGCGCGGCGTCCCGAGCGTCCTCGAATTCATCGTCTTGGTGTGGACCATCGTCCCGATCGCGACGGCCTGTTACCTGTCGCGCACCGGCCGCTACGAAAGCGCCCATCTCATCTCCGCGCTCGCGCTGACCGCCGTCGCGACGACCGTCGCGGCGTATTCCGGCGGCATCAATTCCGTCGCCGCCATATGGCTGGTCCTGATCCCGCTGGAAGCGGTTGTGTCGGCGTCGCGGCGCGTGGTGGCGGTCGCGGCCATGCTGGCGCTCGGGGGCGCGGCGCTGTTGCTGCTGGTGGAGCCGCCCGCCGACATGTCGGCAACCGCTCATCACGCCGGCGCCCTCGCCGGGCTCGGCATCGTGTCGGCCCTGCTCTATGCGACCGGCATCGCGCTCGGCGCCGAACGGATCGCGCGCGCCAATGCCCGGCTGCTGGCCGCCGAGGAGGAGCGCTGCCGCCTGCTCGCCGGCAACATGACCGATGTCATCACTCGCCACGGCGCCCACGGCCGGGTGCTGTTCGCCTCGGCCAACGCGCAGGCCGTCCTCGGCATCGCGGCGAGCGAATTGCACGGGCTCGGGCTGTTCGACCGCATCCACATCGGCGACCGCCCGGCGTTCCTGACGGCGCTCTCTCACGCGGCGACGCAGGGGCTCGCCTCCAGCGTCGAATTCCGCGTCAGGCAGGCAAAGCTCGGCGACGACGAGGGCCGCTTCGTCTGGATCGAGATACGATGCAAGCCGCTCGATGCGCCGCAGCGGCCGAACGGCGGCTTTGCCGGCCGTGAGGTCGTTGCAGTGATGCGCGACGTATCGATGCAGAAGGCCCAGCAGCAGGCGCTGATCGATGCGCGTGCCGAGGCGGAGCGCGGCAACGCCGCCAAGAGCCGGTTTCTCGCCGTCATGAGCCACGAGCTGCGCACGCCGCTCAATGCGGTCATCGGCTTCTCGGAGATGCTGATCAATGCCGAGCGGCTTCGCATCGACGGCGAGCGCCGCCAGGAATATGTGCGCCTGATCAACGAATCCGGCGCTCACCTGCTGGCGGTGGTGAACGGCATTCTCGACGTATCGCGGCTGGAGACGGGCGATTTCGAAATCATGCCGGAGCGGTTCGAGCCGGCGGCGGTGATCGAGGCCTGTCGCGCGCTGCTCGCGCTCAAGGCGAAGGATGCCGGCGTCGCGCTGCGATGCAAGACGCCGCAGGAATTGCCCGACATCGTCGCCGACAAGCGCGCCGTGAAGCAGATATTGATCAACCTCGTCGCCAACGCGCTCAAGTTCACCAATCGCGGCGGCGCCGTGACGATCGACGCCGTGGTCGACGGCCAGTATCTCGCGGTGTCGGTCGAGGACACCGGCATCGGCATCGCGCCCGAGCATTTCGGCCGGCTCGGCGATCCGTTCTTCCAGGTGCGCGGGTCCTATGCCCGCACCCATGACGGCGCCGGCCTCGGGCTCTCCATCGTCAAGGGGCTGGTGAAGCTGCATGGCGGCGAAGTCGATATACGCAGCCGGGTCGGCGAGGGCACGCGGGTGACCGTGCGGCTCCCGTTCGATTGCGAGCGCCGGTGCGTCCCCGAACCGGTCCGCAAGATCGGGCGTCCCGGAGATGCGCAATACCCGGACACGCCGCCGTTCACGGCCGCCGCGTCCCGCTTCAAGGCGGCAATAAAGAAAAGTGCATGACATGATTTCAATGGGTGGGATCGCCGATTTCTGCAAGGGCACGCTGGCCCCCCGCGTGGCGTCGCGGCTGCCGTCCGTGCTGCGTTTCGTGGCGAGTCATCGCCGCGACGTCGCCGGCGGTGTTATCGCCCTCGCCGCGGTCGCGTTGATTCTCGTCAACGGCCTGTTCATGCAATCGGGTCCGCATCCGGCTCCGATCTTTGCGATCAAGCCGCTCCCGGTGGTCTCCAATGAGCCGACCGGATCCTTGCTGCCGCGGCCGCGCCCGGCGGCAGCGGCCGAGACCGTGAAATTCGATCCGGTGCCGATGCCGCGTCCGCGGGCGCAACAGGCCGTTTCGCGCGCCGATCCGATCGCCGACCTCATCAACCCGCCACGCCCCTTGAGCGCGGTGCAGCGCGCGCTCAATGAATACGGCTATGGTCCGGTCAAGGCGAGCGGCGTCTATGACGACGCCACCCGCGCGGCGATCACGCGATTCGAGAAGGACCACAATCTGCCGCCCACCGGGCAGGTCACGCCGCGGTTCAAGCGCGAGCTGAGCGTCGCCACCGGCCGCCCGCTGGATTGATTTGCCACTGCGCCCCCGGCCGCTTATGCATCGGCCATGCGTCTGAAATCGGGATTCTGGGTCGCGGCCTATATAAGGCGCTGCAACGTCGAGGGGCTGTTCGCGGCGGTGCGGCGGCACGGCGCCGAGGAGGCGGGAGCGATCTTCATCAAGGTCAATCGCCTCGATGGAACGGCCGATCTGTATGGGCCGGCGCCGCAGTCCGCATTCGAGGAGCAAAGCCCGTCCGACCGGGCGTTCAGCGCCGCCCTCAAGGCGATGCCGGCCCCGGAGGCGCAGGTGGAATCCTACCTCGCGAGCCAGATCCGCTTCGATCCGGACCTCTGGATCATCGAGAGCGAAGATCGCGCCGGACGGCACTTTCTCGATCAGATCGTGAAATGACGCCGCGGTCGCCGATGCGCTCGGACAAGGCACCGAACCGTGCCCGTATACCGACGGGCGGCCGCTCGAGTTCGGCTTCGGCACGGGGCGAGGCGGCTTGCGGCGGCGATATGGGTTCGTCGCGCCGCGCCCGGTCGCGCCACAGCGACATCAGCCGGATGGCGGTAACGCGATCGAGCTCGTAGGCGAGATTGGTCAGGTCGAACACCCGCTCGACGGAGCGGCCGACGGCGGGATTGACCAGCAGAAGGATGCGCTGCAGGACAGCGATGGGAATGTGCACGGCCATGGCGGCGACCACCATGGGCTCGCCGGAGGGGTCGTTGACGATCCGCTCGCACAGGCCGCGGGGAAGATCGAGCAGGCGTTCGAACTCGCGGATGAACTGGCCGATCCGGCCCTGCAAGGCGGCCGCGTCGAGCCGCTCGTAGTCCGCCTGCGCCATGTCTTGCGCAGGCGCCGGGGGCTGCCCCTCGCATTTCCTCGCGATCAGCGCCAGCAGACTGCGGCGCTCGGCGGCGCTCGCGGCGAAAAACGCCTCACCCCATTCGGCCGGCGCGAGCGCCTCATGACGAGGGGTGGCCGGCTCGGACGCGGTAGTGATCACGGCAATGCGAGCGTCTCGCACCGTCGCCGGCGTTGCGCCCGTGCGCGGAGCATCGTCCGATAGCCGCGCGGAGATTTCGATCGGGGCGGTGGGATGATCGCGCAGGATGCCGGCGACGGCCGCGCGCGTCGTCTCGTCGACGACGTCGATCAGCCGCTTCGCCAGCCCGGCATATTGCCGCTTTTCCTCCTCGGTATGGGTGGCGCGCTCCACATAGAGAGCGGTCAATGCGAGGAGCAGCCTGGCCTTGATGTCGTTGCCGGGGCGGTCGGCCAGTCCGATCAGGTTCTTCTTGTTGATTGCAGTCGCGGTCACGCAGTTCCCCCATGGATCTGGATCAGGTATCGAGCTTCGGAAGCTGCGGTCGTTTATAGCGGCGGCGCCTTAGCGCCGCGTTAACCTCAACGATACCTTGGATTTTGAGAATCACTTTGTTCGAAAAGTCTGCAACTTCTCGGGCCGATACCTAAGCGGCTCCGGCTTACGTGCCGTCCGCATGGTCGGGCAGGACGAGATAGATCAGCACCATCAGGATCGTCACGAAGAAGCGGAAGGCGTCGGGCACTCCGTTCCACTTCTGCGACATCCACATGCCGAACCATTCGCCGCCGATCGACATGAAGCCGACCTGCCAGATGAGGAAACCGAGCGTCAGGCCCGCCGCGGCAATCCCCTTGGCGCGATTGAAAACGACGGCGTCGCCGCTTGCCAGGAGCAGCCGGGCGGCGCCGATCCAGCACAGGACCGCCGTCAGCGTCTCGGCCGCGATGATCAGCACGTAGCCGGCGGTTTGCAGCGCCGGGCTGTCGATGGCGCGATATCTTATCGTCGTGGTCGGAAACACCGTGTCCATCGAGAAGACGTGCTGTACGAAGGCCCAATTGGTGCCGTAGTCGGTGATGTTGCCGAACGCGACGAGGCTGGCGAACAGCGCGATCGCCGCGACCATCGTGGTTTTCGACAGGCGAATGATTCGCATTTCGAGGCTCCCGCTCGGAACAAGATCCCGAAGAGATCGCAGACTTTTCCGACCAGATCATGCTGCAGATCAAAGCGACTTCACGACGCAAAAGGCCCCGGCGAACCGGGGCCTCGATGCAGAGCCGTCGTCGCGGTCGAATCTTACCAGTAGTTCGGCGCGAATTTCCAGTTGAGGCCGGCCTTGACCTCGTTGATGTGCTGCTGGTTCTGTACACCGGGCGAAACCCCGATGGCGGGACCGCTCGGGAGGACCGAACCGTTGATGGCCACGGTCTTGTCGCCGAAGTCGAGATAGTCGTATTCGGCCTTGACCGACCAGTTGTTCGCGAACGCCCATTCGATGCCGGTCCCCACGGTCCAACCGGTCTGGGTCGAGCCACCAGTGCCCGAGAACAGGGCCGGGCCACCGGAGACGGCCCAGTTGTCGGTGTAGCTGGTGTTGGCCCAGGCGACACCGGCTTTGCCGTACAGCAGCCAGTTGTTGTGCGCGATGCCGACGCGGCTGGTCGCGGTCGCGATCCAGTTGGTGTCGGCCGTGATGGTCCGGTTCAACACGCCGGGCGGAAGCAGCGGAGCGCCGAAGCCCGAGACGCTCGTCCCATTGACGCCGCCCCACGTGATGTCTCCTTCCCAGCCCATCACCAGCTTGCCGAACTGGTAGTTCGACCCGCCCTCGACGCCGCCGATGAAGCTGCTGCTGTTGGTCGTCTGGATCACCGGCACGCCGACGGCCGTCCCGATGACGCCGAGACCGGGATCGGAGATGTCGTTGGTCGCCCAGGCGCCACCGACCACACCGCCGATATACATGCCGCTCCAATCGTAGGCATATGCCGGTGCGACCGCTTTGAGCGGCATGTCCGCGGCAAAAGCCGAACCCGCCGCCGCGATGATCGCGGTGATGGCGGCACCTGCTGCAAATAGATGTTTCACGATACCCTCCCGTTGTTGCCCCGACGAAAAACTGTAGCGCGGATATGGCCGGTGAGAAATTTCGAATCTGATTCTACGTAAATGAAAGGTAATGATTTTCAGGTCCGGTAATATATGTCCGGGATAACCGGCGCGAGTTCACCGACGCCTTCATCGCGCGACCGGAACGCGATGTCCGGACGCCGATGCCTGCGTCGATCTTTCGTACCTGTGCTTTCGCCGCCGGACGATGAATGATCGAATTCATTGCCGATTCGTCACCCTCGGCCATGGCCTGCGATGCCATTCCCTGTCGCGCATTTGCGGCGTGCCGCATGCGCCGGCAAGCGCCACGAATCGTGACTTGCTCCGATGCTTTCGGGCGTCCGGCTTTTAACGCGCCGTTAACCATGAAAGGCCCAAATCGCTTTGGCCATTGAAATGTCGATGGGCCTTCGATTCGCTGTCGTCCGGGAGAGGCTATGGGCACGGTCGTTGTGTTTGCGGAGGCGCGGCGTGGGCCGCACCAAAATCCGGCGCCGGCGCGGGCCGGTTCGGCGACGGTGGTCATTCTTCCGGTGATCCGGATCGAGCGCGAGGGGTCCCGTTCGCCGGGCGAGAATTCCAATCCGCCGTCTCCGCGCAAACGCCGCCGGCGCGCGACGCGGACGTGAATGCCGGCGGAGCCCCGTGCAGTGATTCTACCGGCGGTATCTGGTGAAGCGTCGCGTCATTGCGGCTTGCATTGCGCGCCGGTCAAGGCGGCGGCCGCGGTCGGCAGCAGGCTCGGCTCCGGGCTGAAGGCGCGGGCCACGATCAAGCCGGTCATGGTCGGCGATTCCACGATCAGCCGGTCGGCCGCCGTCACGTCTTCGTCGTCGGGCAGGTCGTTGTGCTGCTTGGTGGTCATCAGGTCGAGCTCGATGGCCCGGCGGCTGGCGGAGCGATCGTTGATCGCGTAATAGGCGACATCGTAGCGGGTATAGAACGTCACGGAGGTATAGGCTTGGCTCACCGGCACAGTGAGCTTGACCGGCCCCTTGGCGAGGTCGTAGCGGCACACCGCCGTCGCGAAGGCCGGATCCATGAACGGCATGGTGGATTCGGCTGGAGTCGGAGCGGGCAGCAGCTTGAAACCGTTGACGGGGCCGAGCGGGGCGAGCCGCGCATAGGCGTCCTGGGTCGCGGTGCGCGGCAGCCACATGATGCTCGCGAGGTGGACGACACCGCCCAGCACCAGTCCGCCGGCGATCCACAGCAGCCAACGGATCATGTGCATTTTCCCGACGAGATGAGCGCGGGCATCGGTGCTTCACGGCCGGCGCGCGTCGCAATGCCGAGCGAGGTATCGTAGAAGCGCATGACCAAAAGGTAGTGTTCCACCCCGCCGGTCGGCAGCCAGTTTCCGGGGCGGGCGCGGGGCGAGACCGCCACCTCGAAATCGCCGCCGCGATCGCGGACCAGCTCCTGGCTGGTAAATCCGAACCGTGAGAGCGAATTGGCGACCAGGCTTCCCGACGGTGAATAAAGCGTCAAGGTGAAGTACCGCGCCGGCGGCGTGGTGCCGCGTATGGTCACGTCGCAGCGCCCGTCGAGCGGCCGGCCGGCATCATCGGCATCCGCAATGAACGTGATGCCGTCTCCGACGCCGATCGGCAGTTCGCCATTGCGGGCGATGACGGCGCGCGCATAGGGGTCGATGCCGGTGCTGCCGCGGTGCGGATCGGCTTTCCAGGCGCCGAGAGACAGCGCCGCGAACGGGACGTTGTTGGACAGCGCAAACCACGTCGAGCCGAGGCCGATCGCTCCGGCGATGACGAAGGACAACAACAATCCAATGAGCAGTCGCACCTTGGGTCCGCCCTCGGCAGGAACGCCGGATGCCGTGTCGGCGGCGTCGATCGGCAGCCGCGACGTTCCCGCGTTCGATGTTTCAAACTTACCGCATGATCCCGAAAAGCTACCAACTTTTCCGGATCATGCTCGAGATCCGAGCGCCGCCCCGTTCAAGCCGAAACGACGCGCCGCGGTGTTTCAAGCTCCATCCCGAATCGGGTTGCGGCCGGCGGCGCACGCTCACCGCGATGCCGCCGCCACACTGTCGACCTTGTTGTCAGCCCGCTTGGGCGCCGTCGCGTCCGGCTCGGCCGGGGCTGCGATCACGGCGCCGGCTTCGTCCATGAGCCGCTCGACGTGCAGCAGCGCCTGCAGGCCCTTGTTGGTGAGCATGATCGGCCGCAGCGCCTCGTTCTTGTTGCCCTCGAGGATGGGCCCGATGGCGAGGCCGTTAGGCCCGACGCCGGGGATCTGCTTCAGCTCGACGCCCTGATGGGCATAGGCCATGATCTCGTGCCAGGTCTGGGCCGGCAGCGAGCCGCCGGTCATGCGATTGAGCGGGCTGTAATCGTCGTTGCCGAACCACACCCCGCACACGAAATTGCCGGTGTAGCCGACGAACCAGGCGTCGCGATAGGAGTTGGTGGTGCCGGTCTTGCCGGCCGCCTTGATACCGTCGAGCTGGGCGCGCTTGGCGGTGCCTTCCTCGACCACCTTGCTCATCATGAAGGCCATGTCGGAGGCGACCTGCGGGCTGATCGCCATCGTCGGCTTCTTGCCGTCGCGGTCGAACCGCCAGATGGTGTCGCCGGTGCCGGAGCGCACCTCCAGGATGGCGTGGGGCGTCACCGCCATTCCCTTGTTGGGGAAGGTCGCATAGGCGACGGTGTGCTCGAGCACGTTCACCTCGTCGGCGCCGATCGGCAGCGACGGGGTGTCCGGCAGCGGCGAGCGGATGCCAAACCGCCGCGCGGTGGCGACGATCATGGCGCGGCCGATCTTGGGGTTGCCTTTGCCGAGCGCGATCGACAGCTTGACCGGAATGACGTTGATCGAGCGGATGATTGCTTGCAGGAGCGTGATCGAGCCCGAGTAGGATCGTCCGTAGTTCTGCGGGCACCAGTTGCCGATGCACACGGGCCCGTCGACCAGCACCGAGGTCATCTTGAAGCCGTTCGCCAGCGCGGTCGCGTAGACGTAGGGCTTGAACGAGGAGCCGGGCTGGCGCATCGCATCGGTGGCGCGATTGAACTGGCTCGCGGTGTAGTCCGTCCCCCCCACCATGGCGCGCACCGCGCCGTCGAGGTCGGCGAGCACGGCGGCCGCCTGCTTGGCGTGGTAATCGCGGCCGAACTGGCGGATCTGGTTTTCCACCGCATCCTCGGCGTTGCGCTGCAGGCCGGGGTCGAGCGCGGTCCGCACCACGAAGGCGCGGTCGGTGATCGACCGCGGGAAGGTATCGACCAGCTTCTTCGTCTCGTCGAAGGCCCAGTCGAGGTAGTAGCCCGGTGCGCCTTCGTCGCGGCGGTCGATCGCACGCGCCGGATTGCGGCGGGCGCCGAACACCTGGCCTTCGGTCATGAACCCGGCCTCGACCAGATTGTCGAGCACGACATTGGCGCGGCCGCGCGCCGCCGGCAGGTTGATGTGCGGCGCGAACTTGGTCGGCGCCTTGAACAATCCCGCCAGCATCGCAGCTTCGGCGAGGTTTACGTCGCGCGCCGACTTGCCGAAGTAGAAATTCGCCGCCGCGTCGACCCCGAAGGCGCCGCCGCCCATGTAGGCGCGGTCGAGATAGAGCTTCAATATCTCGTTCTTGGTGAGCTTCGACTCGAGCCACAAGGCGAGGAACGCCTCGTTCACCTTGCGCTCTATGGTGCGCTCGTTGCTCAGGAACAGGTTCTTGGCGAGCTGCTGGGTGATCGAGGAACCGCCCTGGACGACGCCTCCCGCGCGCGCATTGGTGAGGAGGGCGCGGAACGTGCCGCCGAAGTCGATGCCGAAATGCTCATAGAAGCGACGGTCCTCGGTCGCGAGCACGGCCTTGATCAGATGGTCCGGCAATTCGTTGAGCGGCACCGAATGGCTGTGCTTGATGCCGCGGCTGCCGATTTCGTTGCCGTAGCGGTCGAGGAAGGTGACCGCGAGCTCGGACTTCTTCAGCCAGTCCTCGTCGGAGGTCTCGCGGAACGCCGGGCCGGCCAGCGCCAGCATCAGGACGAGGCCGCCGAGCCCCATGGTGGCCGCCTCCGATAGCGGCTCGACGATGAGCCAGCGCCGCCATCCCGCAATATGGAACCGGTCCATGATGTCGCGGTAGCGCTCGAATCCCTCGCGCGCCAACAGAGCGCCACGGAACAGGCCGAAATCCAGCTGGGCATCGAGATCGAGCAGGTAATTCTTGAAGCGGGCGATCAGCCCCTGCTTCGGCAAGGCCAGCCCGGCCTGGACCGGCGAGTCGCTGCCGGGCAAGTCGTGGCCGGGCAAGTCCTGGCCCGGCCCACCCTGGCCCCCACCCCGGTCCGGCCCACCCTGGCCCGGCTTGTCCTCGTTCGGAACTTGATCCTGCACGGTCGCTCCGTTACTGACCGGTTGAACGATCCGGACTCTGTTAAACGTCTAGCCCATGAGCTTCGCCGGGCCAATGACAGATAAGGCGGAACATGAACATTTGTTGGCGTGGTCGTGGCAAAATCCGCACCGGAGTCGAGTTGTGCCGGATAGTTGTTGAGATTTCAACTGCTTGAAGACCGTTCCCGACAAAAAATTCAGTTTGGTGGCGGCCCTGCATCAGGCCGGACCGGGCTCGCCCCGGAAACCGGCGGAGGCTGCGGCGGCGCAGGAGAGGCCGATGGAGGAAAAGCCGTTTTGGCGCCGCAAGACCCTGGCCCGCATGACCAAGCCCGAATGGGAGAGTCTGTGCGACGGCTGCGGCCGCTGCTGCCTCAACAAGCTCGAGGAAGAGACCAGCGGGCGCATCTACTACACCGATGTCGGCTGCAAGCTGCTCGATGGGCACACCTGCCGCTGCAAGGATTACGCGAACCGCACCGACCAGGTCAGCGATTGCGTCCGGCTCACCCCCGGCAACATCGCCGAACTGAAATGGCTGCCGCCCACCTGCGCCTATCGCCTGGTGGCGGAGGGCCGCGACCTCTATTGGTGGCATCCCCTGGTGTCCGGCGACCCCGACACCGTCCATGCGGCCGGCGTATCGGTGCGCGGCAAAGTCGGCCTGTCCGAGGACGAGATCGGCGACCAGGACTATGAGGACCGCCTGGTCTCCTGGCCGCTGCGGGTGCCCCCCGCGGCGCGCGGCAAGCGGCGGCGGTGAAAGCCAAGGCGGTACCGGGTCGCCCGCGGATTATTTTCCGCGCTCCCCGGCCGGGGCTCCCCCGGCCCAATTCCTCATACCACCTGCGCGGCCGGCGGCATTGAAAAGGCGGCGGCGGCGCGGCATATGCTGCGTCCGACCTTCATTCATCCCATTGGCCGTGTGACCGCTTGGCGGCTCCGGAGCCGCGAGAAGACAATGACTTATCCGCCTGCCCCCCGCACCGACGGCACCGGGAGTTCCGACCCGGCGACGCCTGGCGGCGGCGGGCCGGGCGGCGGTGGCGGCGCGCCGGCCGCGTTCCACGCCCCGCTGGCGCCGGCCGCGATCAACAAGATCATCGCCGGCATCATGCTCGCCATGTTCCTGAGCGCGTTGGAGCAGACCATCGTCGCCCCGGCCCTGCCGACCATCGGCGTCCATCTCGGCGACATCGAGAACCTGTCCTGGGTGGTCACGGCCTATCTCCTGAGCGCGACCGCGGTGACGCCGCTGTTCGGCAAGCTGTCCGACATCTACGGCCGGCGCACCATCCTTCTGACCGGGGTGACGATCTTCATCGCCGGTTCGATCGCCTGCGCGCTGGCACCCACCATGTGGGCACTGATCGCGGCACGCGCCCTGCAGGGCATCGGCGGCGGCGGCATCCTGCCGATCGCCCAGACCATCATCGCCGACCTGGTGTCGCCGCGCGAGCGGCCGCGCTACCAGAGCTATTCGGCGGTCATGTTCATGATCGCGAGCGTGATCGGTCCGGTGCTGGGCGGCGTGCTCACCGATCGCGTCCACTGGTCGTTGATTTTCTGGATCAACGTGCCGATGGGCGGTGCCGCGCTCGTCATCACATATCGTGCGCTGCACAAGCTGCCGCGCCATGAGCGCCCGCACAAGCTCGACATCGTCGGCGCCGCCCTCATGGTCGTCGCGGCGGTCGCGCTGATGCTGGCGATGACCTGGGGCGGGTCGCGCTACCCGTGGGCGTCCTGGCAAATCCTCGCGATGATCGCGGGGTCGGCGGTGGCGTGGGGCCTGTTCGCGCTACGGCTCGCCACCGCGGCGGAGCCGCTCATCCCGCCGTCGGTGCTGCGCGAACCGGTGGTGACGCGGATCGTCGTGGCGGCCTTCTTCAGCATCGGCGCCATCATCGGGCTGTCGATCTACGTGCCGCTTTATCTGGAACTGATGCTCGGCGCGTCGCCGTCGGTTTCCGGCACCGCGCTGATCGCCTTCACCGCCGGCACGGTGGCCGGCGCGTTCGCGGCGGGCCGCTCGCTTGGCCATAGCCGGCACTACAAGCGCCTGCCGATGGCGGGCCTCGCGATCGGGATCGTGAGCCTCGCCGTCCTCGCCGCGATGCCGAACGGGCTCAATCTCGCCGGCGTCTCCGGCCTGTTGTTCCTGTGCGGCGGCGGGATCGGGACCATGTATCCCGTGACCACCGTGCTGATCCAGAATGCCGTCCTGCCGCACCAGTTCGGCATCGTCACGGGAACGCTGAACTTCTTCCGGCTGCTGGGCGGCACCATCATCGTCGCCGCCCTCGGCGCCATCGTGCTCACCAAGGTCGATGCCTCCGGCGGCCTCGTCGCCCTCGACCTGCTGGCGAAAAGCGGCGCGCAGCCCGACGCGGATTTCTCCACGGTGTTCTCCTGGGTCTTCATCGCCGCCGCGGCGTGCCTCGCGGTCGCTCTCGTCTGCCTCGCCGGCATCGAGGAGCGGCCGTTGCGCGGCCCGTCGCCGGCGCCGACGGCATCCTCGCGCGAGGCCGCGCCGGTCGCCGCCGAGTAGCGCCGTGGCGAGCCAGCAAGTCCACCTTCCGCCGGCTGCATTGTCCGTGCCGCCGACCCGGCCGCTCAGCTATCTCGAAGTGCGCAGCATCATCACGGGAATGATGCTGGCGATGTTCCTCGCCGCGCTCAACCAGACCATCGTCGCCACCGCGCTGCCGACCATCGGACGCGACCTGGACGATTTCGAGAACCTGCCCTGGGTCGTCACCGCCTATCTTCTGACATCGACGGCGGTGGCGCCGCTCTATGGCAAGCTGAGCGATATCCACGGCCGGCGCGCCATGCTGATGGCCGGGCTCGGCTTGTTCACGGCGGGTTCGGTCATGTGCGCGCTCGCGCCCAACATGCTCCTGCTCAGCCTCGGCCGCGCCGTGCAGGGGATCGGCGGCGGCGGCATCATGCCGCTGGTCCAGACCGTCATCGCCGATGCCAGCACCCCGCGCGAGCGCGGCCGCTACCAAGCGCTGATCGGCACCATCTGGGTGAGCGCCGGGATTTCCGGCCCGGTGGTCGGCGGATTCATCGCCGAGCACCTGCCGTGGCCGATGATCTTCTGGTTGAACGTGCCGCTCGGCATCGCCGGCGCTCTGATGATCAACACCGCCCTCAAGAAGCTGCCGCGGCACGACCGCAAGCACCGGCTCGACCTGATCGGAGCGGCGCTGATGGTGATCGCGGCGGTGGCGCTGCTGCTGGCGCTGGCATGGGGCGGCTCGCGCTATTCCTGGATGTCGCCGCAGATCGCCCTGCTGCTGGTCGCCTGCGTCGTGTTCACGGCGCTGTTCGCCTGGCGGCTGCGCCGTGCGCCGGAGCCGTTCCTGCCGCTGCCGATCCTCGCCGATTCCGTGGTACGCGCCGGCACGCTGGCGAGCGCCTGCGCGGTCGGCGCCACCCTCGCGCTCACCATCTACCTGCCGCTGTACTTCCAGGTGGTGCACAAGCTCTCGGTCGCGATGTCGGGGCTCGCCCTTATCCCGCTGGTGGTGATGTCGACACCGGGGTCGATCGTATCGGGCCGCGCGCTCGGTCATCTCGAGCACTACAAGCGGGTGCCGATCGTGGCGCTGTGCTTCTCGATCGTGGCGATCGCGCTCATCGCGCTGTGGCCGGCGGCGCCGCTGTGGCTGGTGCTCATCGGACTCACCATCGTCAGCATGGGATGCGGCACCACCTATCCGGTCTGCACCGTGAGCGTGCAGAACGCCGTCGCCCCACATCAGGTCGGGACTGCCACCGGAGTGATGAATTTCTTCCGCGCCCTGATCAGCGCGCTGGAGGTCGCCATCCTCGGCGCCATCGTGGTCGCCGGGTTCGGGGTCGGCGTCGAACGCGGCCGCAGCGCCGATGTGGTGGTCGAGGCGGCCAATGCGCTGGGCTCCGACGTCTCGCATGTGTTCGGCTGGATGTTCGCCACCGCCGGGCTGTTCCTGGTGATCGGCGTCGTCGCTCTCGTCGTCATGGAGGAACGGCCGCTGCGCGGCCCCGCGGCACCACCGTGAGCTTCGGCGCGGCGTTCGGTGCCGCCCACTCAGCACACCGTCGCTCGCTTCAGCCGCCGAACCAGCGGTCGATAAGCATGCCGATCCCGACACCGGCCAGCGCCGCGGCAATGCCGATCGCGACGGTCTCCACGATCGTGCGTGTCAAGCTGCGTCTTGCGATCCGCGCCCGCGCGGCGCCCAGCGCGACCAGCAGCGCGATGGTGACCGCGGCGGAGACCAGCCTCGCCTGGGCGATCGGAAGCAGGACGAAGGGCACGATCGGAACCGCCGCAGCGAAGAAATCCGCGAGCAGCATCCACAGCGCCTGTTCGCCCGGGTCCGACGGCACCTCGGGGCCGGATTGCAGTGCGAACATCAGGGCATCGAGGGCCTCGGGGTCGTTTTTCACCGCGCCGGCGAGCGCGGCCGACGGCCCGGGAGCCAGGCCGGCGGCCGCCAGCCGGCTCGACAGCGCGGCGGCGATGGAAGTGGGGTTGAGCGCCAGTTCCGCTTGCAGACGCGCCCGCTTCGCCTTGATCTCGTCGCGGCTCGTCTCGGCATCGAGATAGACCCCGGCCATCATGGAAACGGCCGCCGCCGCCGCCCCCGAGGCGCCGGCCACGAGCACCGCAGTGCTGCTCGTGGTGGTGGCGGCGACGCCGAAGATCAGGCCGAAAATGGAGACCGTGCCGTCTTCCATTCCGAATACGATGGTGCCGGCGGAGTCGGCCAGCGAGCGCTTGAGCCGTTGCGCAATCGAGGTCGTCGCCATCGCTTTCTCTCCGCCACGATTTCCCGGCCGAGTTTGTCGGTTCGGGCATCGATGTGCAACAGCGTCCGAAATCGCGCGGATCGCGGCGCCACGGCGCCGAGGATCAGGTCCGCTGGTCGGGCGGCCTGCGCATGGACCGGAGCAATCCGGCCAGCACGTTGCGCAGACCGTGCATCTGGTCGACCAGGTCGAGGATCACGCCCACGCCGGCATCGTTGACCTCGAGATCCCCCCGCAGGTCCCGGATCAGCTCGGCGCGCGCCACGTCGGCGTCGGTGAAGAACACCTCCGGGTCGGAACCGCGGGGAACGATCCATTCCTGCGCAATCCACATTTCCAACGTGTCGTGATCGAGCCGCGCGCGCAGCAAGAACTCGTGTCTGGTAATCGTCATGGCTGCATGTCCCGACGTGGATCGTAGGTTTTCCCCGCTTCCCAGTTCGACAGGAAGCTTTCGAGCGCGGGGTCGGGCTGGTCCGGAAGCATCAGCTTGAGCTTGACGAATTCGTCGCCATGGCCGCCCCCGAGGCGCGCGACGCCCTTTCCCCGCAGCCGCAAGACGGTGCCGGTGTTCGCATGCTTCGGCACCGTCATGGTGACCGGGCCGGACGGGGTGGGCACGGTGATCCGCCCGCCGAGCACGGCTTCCGTCAGGGTGACCGGGACTTCGACGTGGATGTCGTCGCCCTGCCGGGTGAAGAAGCGGTGCGGCTTGATCGATAGTTCCACCAGTGCATCGCCGGGTCCGCCTTCGCCGAGGCCCGGCGCGCCCTTGCCCCGCAGCCGCAGAATCTGTCCGTCCGCAATTCCGGGTGGAATTCTCACGTCGAGCGTGCCGCCTTGCGGCAAGTCCAGCCGCATCGTTCCGCCGTTCACCGCATCGAGGAACTCCACCGGCAACCGGTAGCTGAGGTCCGGTCCCCGCGCATTGGCGCGCGCATGGGCCTGCTGCCTGAGGAATTCGGAGAGGATGTCGTTGGTGTCGGCGAAATCGGCGAAGCCCGAGGCGTTCGCGTAGGGCTGGTCGGGCTGGGACGCGAAGTCCTTGTAGTAGCGCTGCCGCGGCCGCTCGGCACCGGTGGCGTCGATCTCGCCGTCGTCATAGCGCTGGCGCTTGTCCTTGTCCGACAGGATGTCATAGGCGCTTGCCACCTCCTTGAACCGCTCCTCGGCCTGCCGATTGCCGGGATTGAGATCGGGGTGAAGCTTTTTCGCCAGGCCCCGGTAGGCCTTGCGGATGTCCTCGAGCGAGGCGGAGCGCTCGACGCCGAGAACGTCGTAGGGGTCTGTCATGGTGTGCCCTTGGTGATGGCAAATCGCTATGGCAAGCCGTTCGCGAGACACGCCGTCATTTCAAGCCGATTCGAATGGCACACTACAGTCTTTGCTTTTGGGGAGCGGGACAAGAGGCACTGGAATATGGAAGCGGCCGCGTCCATGAGCGGCGTCGCCTTGTCGGGATCGATACGCACCATGACGTAGCTGATGTGGTCGTCGATCTTGGTGAACCAGTGCCCGGTGCCGGCCGGAATGATGACCACGTCCCCGGCCTTGAGTTGACAGGTCACGCCGTTGCGAACCGATTCGCCATTGTTGCCCGGTCCGTTGAACAGGCGGACCTCTCCGAGGTGGCGGGACGGC
>Ga0302326_10003332_pt1 | contig 37914 bp, 35 predicted proteins | sample Palsa_T0_3_FD_202264 | JGI IMG/M metagenome (GOLD analysis project Ga0302326, IMG submission 202264) | Peat permafrost microbial communities from Stordalen Mire near Abisko, Sweden - Palsa_T0_3 | ecosystem: Environmental > Terrestrial > Soil > Palsa > Peat permafrost | place: Sweden: Abisko... | reverse complement strand
CCGTCCGCGCCAAGCTAAAGCAGGCCATCCTCTACATCGAACGCAATCCACGGCTCGTACGCTCCATTACGTCCTTTCCTTATATCATCAACTCACTCTGATGGAGAATTGGTATCAGTCCACACGTTTTCATTATGCGCCGTCTTCGATCCGTGGTGAGGAATTTTGTAGACAGCCGCCTTAGCGCCGAACGCTGATGCTCGATTTGCGTTCAAGACCGCATTCCAGCCGGAGCTCGCTTTGCCGTTCTCTAAGTCCGCTCCAAGAAGGATTGCTGCATCGCCGACTTCCATAAGCGAAGCGACAGATATGTCGTTTGGACTGGGACTTCCAAGCGAACCCTTCGGGCGCTTTGCTCGCGGCATTTGCAGAGCTACGCGAGCAAGAAAATCTAAGCCATCGCCGTGCGACGGTGACGACGGTGAGAGGGCAACCAGTTTGAAGTCGGAACCATGGGCCAATTGCGCCCCTTTTGACTGATGCATAGTCACCCGCTGAGACGCGAGCCCAAAATTGGGACTTCCCGCATTCTTCCGCCGATGAAGTTCTTCGAGAATTGCGGAGAACTCCTTAGTCTTTACGCCTCCCACCAACGTCTTGTTCTTAGAAAGTCGCTTTACAAATCTGATGAATTCAACGTCGGTAAGTGTGGCAGGGATCCAAATCGCAGCTCGATCACAATGTTCTACGAGCTTCGAGATGCCCTTGCAGTGGCCGTCATGCCAATGGGTGACAAGAATGCTTTCCACGACCGCGCCCAAGTCGAGGCCCAGACACGTGAGGTAGTGAGCCGCCACTGGGCCATCGATGTCGGAATAAACGCAGCTGTCTACTATGAACCAACGGTTGCTTCCGAAATGTACGACCACGCACTCGCCGAAGCTGGGTCCAAAAATCGTAACTTCGAGTTCATCCGGCGCTGGCGGTCCTATTTTTGCTATCTCCGAAAATGGCATCGTGAAGCTCGTTTGCCTCTTTATCAGCTTCCCGCATCTCTTGCTCAGTCCACACGGGAAGCCTTCGAACAACTATCCTAGCGAACCGCTCTTTTCGACCTCGGGCGTACGAGTAACCCAAAACCCAACGAAATATCGCGCCAGGTTGCAGTAACTTCTGATCGGCCTCAATGACATCATCAATAGGCAACTGAACTTCTTCCTTCTCCTCGCGCTCATTCGCAGTTATGTCCACAAGCCGAGCGCTTATGAAACGCCCTTCAACCTCCAAAACCCGACCTTCCCATTCTTGCAGGGTAATTTCCCTCGGAGCAAAATGGTTTCGGCTGGGCGAAACGTGAAGGCGGCTAATTCCCACACTCTCAGGTGAAGGTTCATCCGCGTTAGGACTGACACTCTCTGCGTCTATGCTCGTGCTATTCTCCCCTTGATTGCGCGCAATTTGTACTTTCTTTCTTTGCTGATACCGAACAATATCTGGCCTGAAGGTTGTCTTCACAACCGCTACGCCGGTCGAATTCACAGGGATTTCGGCAAAATCAGTTTGCGTTATCATCGACGATGCTCATTAAGTAGTCGAACCAACTATCTGAACGTTCTATAGAGACAGGCCAAATTTCATCGACAAGCTCGGATGCAGACCTTCCGTTTGAAAGGCGTCCGCCAACATTCAAATCGAAGTGGTCATTGATATGAGTGTAGACACCGAAAGGCACATCCTTTCGAAGTGAAGGCTCGACTTTGAATTGGACGTGTCCGGGCCGACCGTCTAGACGACGCTTCAAATCGTTCTCGACCACCGCCTGTTCCATAATAAGGCTACGTAAGCCTCCAACTCGCTTTTCGCCGTCTTTAAGCAGCGGCTCCCAGAACGCCTTGGGGGCTACCGTGTCTCCCACCTTCTGAAGCATGTCAAAACTACCGGCCGAGAAATGTATCTCGCGGTTGATGCCGACAGCATTGATGGGCGTCTCTGGCAGCATCTGAAAACATTTCACGAAGAAATCACAAGATGTGATGATCGGCTCTTGATCGGTGGAGACGACAAACTGGTTGTGATCACATTGCAGCCGTCCCCAGGGAAACCTCAGTATTACCAGCTCAGCATGAAGAACTTCGATTTGGAGCTCTTCGATCGGCTGTTCAACGCCCTCCATGCCTCTCACGGCGAGTGTTGCGACAACCCGGTCACTGGCGGGGGTTTCGTATGGGGCCTCGACCCCATTGCGACGCAAAAGAAGGAAGCAGTTGCGCTACTGCGCGCTCGCGAATGCTTTGCTGTGGACGGCCCGCCCGATGCCCCGCCGCTACCGCTCAACCTAGCAGATCGCGACAGGTACAGAGACGCGAGAGGTCTGGCAGGCATCGTTGGCTTCTACGCCCGGTCGCTCTCTAGACAAGGCTATGACGTCCAAAAGCACCCGCCGTTCGACGACTTCGCCCGCGGGTTGATGGCGCTTGCGGTGGAAAAAGGGCTGTGGAACCTAGAAAAGGATGAAGACTTGATACGGCGTTTCCCACCTCGCCGGCTTGAGGGCATGACGCCATCTGCGTTCTGGGCGCCACCTGAGGAATACGAGCGGATCATGGCGAGCTACAGACGTAGGCATTAAAGCTGCATTCATCGCGGCGGCGACGTCATTCGGTGCGGCTAAGGAGAAGCACAGATGTCAGTCTTGGGGAAGCTACGTGCAGAACACTTGGCGATCGAGGCGCCCGCCGACCCTTGGCTGGCACCGTTGCAGCGTGTCCGCGGCAAGCTTGACTTTGATGGACAGGAGCGTGTCAGCAGCCAGACCGTATTGGACATACTTGAGGTGCCCCAACGCAGCCGCACAGCGGGCACGTACCGGCGTTTGGCGAAACTGATGGCCGAGCTTGGGTGGTCTGCCGTGCGCGTGCGCGATCTGACCCGTGGGGGGTACAAAGAACAGGTGCGCGGTTACGTCCGCGACGGGCGCAACTCAAATAACTGATCGTTGTGCGAGCCACCTCCGGCACGAGCCCGCGTGCTTTCGTAGCACGGTCTCGCATCTCAACGGAACACAGGGCACTTTTCCCTGCCGCCTTTTGTCAGCAGTATTTGGGAGTAATCTCGTACAGCGTCATCAGATCACCCGGCAATTGCGTTCCAGTTCGCTGCCAAGTGCTCCGCCCCGCGAAGTGACGCAGCATACATCGTATAAGTCGGATTAACCGCGCCTTCCGTGGGAAATAGCGTCACACCGGCGATCCAGAGATTTGGAATCTCGTGCGTCTGACCATAGCCGTTGGCTACCGAATCTGCTGCGCTGCGGCCCATCGCTGTACCGCCCACCATGTGGATTGTCGGCGGCGCGGTGCGCAGTGCCCAAGACTCCTTGGCGCCGGCAGACTTGGCGATCAACAGGCCTTCGTCGCAGGCCTGCTGCCAGACCCCGACCGCGTCCTGATCATAGGCGTGATTGATCCGCGCAAGCGGAAATCCGAATTCGTCTTTCTCGCCCGCCAGCACCACGCGATTATCGGGGTTCGGCAACTCCTCGCCGAATGCCTGCAGTCGGGACAGCTGGCGGGAGCCGCGTTTGATGAAATCGACCAGTGGCTGGCCGAACAGATCGTTTCGGGAATTGGCGATGCCGCCGATGTCGTTAGGCTTGATCGCCGGGCTGCAGTGCCACAGGATGCTGCCGAACGCGCCGGGCCGGGCCGTCTTGCCATAGCGATCGTACGACCAGTGCATGGCGGCGAGCACGCCCATGTAGTTCTGGATATCCGGCTCGTCGAACATGCCCCAGATGGTGGCGCCGGTGTGCGCCATCACGTAGCGGCCGACCAGCCCGTTGGCATTGGCCAATCCCCCGGGGTGCTTGTCAGTCGCCGAATTAAGAAGGATGCGCGGATTCTGGGAAACAAACGCAGCCAAGATTACGATACTCGCTTCCTGGACCTGCCGCTGCTTCGCGCGGTCGTAGTACTCAATGCCGTTGACGCGATCCCCCTTTTCGTTCGTGAGCACGCGAGTCACCGTGCTGAAGGGCCGCACCTCGGCGCCATGTTTGCGAGCCTCGTCAAGATAGGTGAATGAGGGATTTGCAAGTGCGCCGATCGGGCAACCGGCATTGCACCACCCGTCGTAGACGCAGGCTGGCCGGCCCTTGTAGTCCTGACTATTGATCGCGACAGTAGCCCGTGCCGTCTTGATCCCGAGCGCCTCGAAACCCTTCAACCACACGTCGCCATGCCGGAAACTCCTGATCGGAGGCATGGGATAAGGCTGGCCGGGAGGGCGCCAGCGCTCCTCCGCCTTGGCATCACCGGAAACACCAACGTCCTGCGCGACGCGATCGTAATAAGGTGCGAGGTCGTCGTAGCTGAATGGCCAATCGAGACCGCGCCCATACGCAGTTTTCATGTTGAAGTCGCTCGGCAGCAGCCGGGGAAACATCGCAAAATAGTGCGTGGCGGCTCCGCCGGTGCCCCAGCCAGCGTTGTAGGAGTAACCGAGCCTGTCCTTTCCCTCAAGAATGGCCGGGTTCACGGTTTTGAGCCGACGGCCCCATATTTCCGAACTGATCAGGTCGCCATTTTGCCAATCCGGTCCCTGCTCAAGCATGACGACCTTCTTGCCGGCGCGAGCAAGTACGGAAGCAAACACGGACGCGGATGCGCCAGCACCCACGATCGCAACGTCGACTTTGTCCTGCACGGCCATGATCACCACCTCCTTTCTGGAGAGATGTGGGCCATATAGGGCGTGCCCAGGCTTTCGATGCCTTCGACCGTTCCGAACGCGACGTCAACAGCGTCATGCCTCAGCAGGAAATAAATGAACGGCCCAGGAGGACCCTGCCAGCCCTCGATCTTGTTTTGGCGCATCCGGTCAACGAAGTCGTACTGCTCGGCTGAGGTGAGTTGAGCGAACCGTTTGCTGTAGATGGTCTGGCAGCTACGCTCAACGGCCCCAAGCGCAGCGCGATACAGGTTTACGAAGGGCGGACGCACACTTGCGATGCGCGCCATTAGTAAACAATCTCCCGGCAGGACGCCGAGCTGATTGTCTACAAAATTCGCGATCCCCGCTTTGCGCGCGCCTGGTAGCAGGGTTTCACCCACGGCCTCCAGCGTTTCGACTTCGTCCGGCCTTAACACGTTTATCGGCGCGCCCTGCGCTTGCGCCTGGCTTGGGCTCAACCAAACCTCTGCGCCATCGATAGTGAATGAAAGTGCCGCTAGCACCGCGCCCCGTACCAAGGCGCGCCGTTCAATATCCGACATGTTTCCTCCCCACCGCGAAAGCCATTGTTATGTTCAACAGTCGTCCGCACACCCAATAAGAAATCCAAACCCAAAGCCGCCAAAAAAGCAAGCAGCCACTGGAGACTTCGTTTCCTCCAGACGGAGGCTTCACCTCAAGCGCCCTCCCACTCTTCGGGAGCGGGAACTGCTAAATCTCGAAAGTGTGCTTCGAGTTTCTTGCAAGCCGGGTAGTACCATCCAGCCGTCTAAACCGAAGGCTGGTGGTGGGTGTGACGGTGACAGGGTGTCACCTTTTAAGGGCGTGAGATGGCACTATCAAAATGACGCACACGCCCATACCGGACGCGGCCGATGTTTGGATTGGCAACTTTGCGCCAGAAGGGGTCGTTTTATCACGGCTATGCGAATTCGCTGTTGTTGAGCAGTTCTGGAAATATTCGTCGATCTTGAAGAATGACTTCAGCCGTTTGCTTATAATTTGCACCGAGTAAAGCCACGGCATCGTCCGCCCTTCCACTCAATACGGCTGACTTGATCGCTTGGTGTTCGTAGGCCACATGTCTGGATGGAAACGTTTTCTGGATTGACAGGCGCCGATATCTGTGGAGTTGGTCCGCAAGTTGTCCGCAAAACGCGATCAATGACCGAGAGCCACAATTTCCGATGAGAGTCCTATGCCGTCTTTCCCACTTTGGATTGTCTTCGAGGTGTTCGGTGTCGAGCGAGCGAGGCGTTCTGTCGAGACGATGCTCCACCAGCAGCAGCTCTTCCCATTGCGGGGTCGTGGCCGCCATGAATCCCCGCAACGCAAGGCTTTCGACCCAGCATCGGGTCTTGATCAGTTCAACCAGTTCGTCCCGACTGATGTCCGCAACGCAAAACCCGCGCTACTCGCGACATTCGACCAGGCCATCGGCAGTCAGGGCGATTGAGCGCCTCGCGCACAGGCGTCTGCCCGGTCTGATACATCTCGGTCAGGAAGCGCATCTGCAACTTCCGGCCTGGCTCTAGCTTTCCGGAAAGCAGGCCTTCCCTCAGCCGATCGTAGACCGTGATCGCTTGCGCGGAGGACGACACAGGTGACGCCAATCGAGGCGCTGATGTTTTAACCACGCCCAATTCTCATTCAGTCCTCAATCACGACCGGCTCGTTTTCTATACACTTTCTGCAATTTGCAATAAATCCATAGATTATTGATCGGAAATCGCAGGCGAACCATTCAAGGAGGATCACCATGCAAAGAGTATCCCATCGCGTGCTATTGGCTAGCATTACGCTCTGCCTCTCGAGTCCAGGAGTCGCGCAGTCGTGGCCGCAAAGACCCGTATCGATCGTCGTCCCGCAGCCGGCAGGCAACAGCCCAGATGTGCTGTGTCGTGTGATCGCCGACAAGCTCTCCCAAGCGCTCGGGCAGCAGTTCGTCGTCGAGAACCGAGCCGGTGCCGCAAACCTCGTTGGCACGCGGTTCGTCGCTCGCGCCGCTCCTGATGGCTACACCTTCCTGTTTGCCACTTCAGCATCACTTGTGATGAACCCTTATACGTTCAAGAAGCTTTCCTACGATCCGATCAAGGATTTCACCCCGGTCGCCATGGTGGCGCGAAGCAACCACGTCGTTCTCGTCAACCCTGAAGTCAAGGCCAAAACGCTGGCGGAACTGATCGCGCTCGAAAAGTCGGCACCAGGATCACTGAGTATTGCCGTCGACGGGCCGCGGAATCTCACAGGCTTGATCGCACAATCCATCAATAAGCAGGCCGGAACTGGCTTCGTTCTGATCCCCTACAATGCGACCACCAACGCGGTTCAAGACAGCAACACTGGGCGTGTCCAGGCGACGATTCAAGCCGCATCGATTGCAGATTCCTTCATCGCGGCGGGCACGCTCCGACCCGTTGCCGTTGCGGGAAGCATGCGCATCGCTTCGTTGCCGGACGTGCCGGCCATCTCGGAAACGCTTAAAAGTGTCAACCTGCAAGGCTGGTTCATGTTGATGGCGCCGGCCGGCACACCCACCGACATCATCCAGAAACTCAGTGCCGAGACAGCGCGCGTCTTGAATTCGGCGGAAGTGCAGGAGCAAGCCCCCGGCCTCGGTTTTGATGTCGGGGTCGGCAACGCGGTGACGCCCGTCGGCGCCAAGCGATTTCTCGAAGAAGAGCTTGCGGCCACAGGCAAGGTGATTCAGGAACTCGGTATCCAGCCTGAATAGCAAAAGATGTCCACTGCTCATCGGACGTTGGCTGCGCGGGATCAACCGAACCGAGTAGTGGATGACCGCTTTGCGCCAGCAGCAGCAGCCATTCCACGACTAATAAGCTTTCATACCTTTCCTTATCAGTCACTGGCTCGGTCATTTTGTTGGGGCGAGCGGGACATATCCGACCCGCCATACGACGAGTCAGATTTTCATCACCAGATCGTTCGTCACGAGGGTCGTAACGTCCATGTCGTTTTTGATAAAACCCGCATTCTTGTAGATTTTGGCGCATTCAATCAGCGGGCCAGTGTCAATCCATCCCAGGCCATTCTTGCGCGTCGCAGCATTCTGCGATGTAAGAATGCGAAGCTTCAAGCTCCCCATGACCTTGACCGGATCCTTGCCGTCGATCGCGACCTTTGCGGTGATCTCGGCGGCTTCCTGGGGGTTCTTGATCGTATATTCCATTCCCTTGCGATAGCCGCGCAAGAAGCGCGTATAGAAATCCTTCTTGGGTTCATAATTTTTCTCTTCGATAACGAAAAGATCCGTCGATGAATTGAGATAGTCACGCGCCCACATCACGTCTACCGTGCCGAGGCCGCTCGCCTGCATGCCGTACAAGATCGTATCGGTCGAGGCCATCGCATCAACCTTGCCTTCCGTAATCGCAGGAGCCGCATTCAAACCAAGTGCGATGAGTTCGACATCCTGCTCGCTCATGCCGTGGAGCGCGAGAATGGTGGCGAGATTATAGCGCGTGCCGCTGCCCATGCTGATGACGCCGATCTTCTTGCCTTTTAGATCATATGGCGTGATGATCTGCTTGCTTTTGAGCGCGAAAACATTGAACGCATTATTCGGGTAGAGGTCGTAGATAGCCCTCAGTTTGCTGCCTTTGTCGGTTGCCAGATATAGTGCTTCCGGTCCGACGAAGGCGATGTCGCCACTACCTGCAATCATATTGGTGAGCGCAACACCCGAGCCTGCGCCTGGTATCCATTCGATTTCGAGGCCCTCATCCTTGAAATATCCCTTCTCCTCGGAAACAAAAATATTTCCCTCCTCGGCCAGCCGCGGAGACCATGAGCACATCTTGAATTTTTCGAGCCCAGCCGCGCCGGCCTTGCGAACCCACGGCGCGGCTACCGTTGTTACGGCAGCAAGCGCCGTTCCCAATAGCAGATCGCGTCGATCGAACTTCATTGCGATTTGGTCGGATCTAGCCGTCATGAGTTGCTCCGCATTTGTTGGAGGAAAGACATCCGAAAGAATCAGTGGGTCCCGGGTTTTGTTCGAATTAGTCGCCGCGCTTGATGTGCCTCCACGAGAAGGCCGTTTGCTCGAGTAGTTCCATCAGCTTATAGAGAACGATACCGATGACGGTCAGATAGACGAAGATGGAGAACATCAGCGGCGTATCGAAGCTGCCCTGCGCGGCAATGACCAATGCGCCAAGGCCGCGATTGGCGCCGACATATTCGCCGACCACGGCGCCGACCACCGCGAGCGTGATCGCGACGCGCAGGCCGGCAAAGATAACCGGCAACGCGTTCGGCACCCGGAGCTTGATGAACGACTGCCACCGGCTCGCCGTCAAAACCTGGAAAAGCTCGACCTGATGTGGGTTGGTCGAAGTCAGGCCGATGATTGTGTTTTCGAGCAAGGGGAAGAAGCAGATCAACGCCGTAATCACCACCTTCGGCGCAATGCCGAAGCCGAGCCAAATCACAATGATCGGCGCCAATGCGAGCTTCGGCATCGCCTGCGAAGCGAGAATGTAGGGTCCGAGAATTGTGCGCATCAGCGGGCTCTGTGCAGTCAGCGTTCCCAACGCAACGCCAACCACACTCCCCAGCAAGAAGCCGAGCAAGACCTCGCTCAGGGTGACCCACATGTGATCGATGAGCCGGCCACTTAGCGTATTTTCGACCAGCGATAGCCATACCTGATACGGCGATGGCAACACCAGCGATGAAAGTCCTAACAGTCGAACATAAAGATCCCAGATCACGATGATGACGACAAATATTGTAATCGTGAGCGATATCTGACCGAGCCGGGTTGTGTACCAAACCGGACGGTCCGCGGGATCGATTTCAACGGGTGTGATTACCGCTGTAGTCATTCATTCCTCCTAAGCCGTCATCGCGTGCTTCATGTCGCGGCACAGACGAATAAAACGGGCGTCGTATCGATGCTCCGGAGTGCGTGGGCGCGGCAGCGGGATATCGAATACTTCTTTAACGCGGCCTGGACGGCTTCCTAGCAATACCACCCGGTCCGACAAGAACGCGGCTTCACCGATGTCGTGGGTGATGAATACCGCCGTGGTTTTACTCAGACTCCAGATGCGCAGCAGTTCGCTGTTCATTTGCTCGCGGGTAATCGCGTCGAGCGCACCGAACGGCTCGTCCATCAGCAAGACGGACGGAGAAAGAATCAAGGCGCGGGCTATCGACACACGTTGTTGCATGCCGCCGGAAAGCTGAATTGGATAGTGGTTCTCAAAGCCCCCCAAGCCAAGCATGTTCAGGAGATCGAGCGCCTTTTGGCGGTGCGCCTTCATGTCGAGCTTGAATATTTCGACCGGCAGCAAAATGTTTTCGAGGACCGTCCGCCATTCCAGCAGGACCGATTGCTGGAAGACAAATCCCATGTCGCGTCCCGGCTTGCTCACTGCAATGCCGTCCATGAAAACGGCGCCGCTGCTTGGCGGTATCAATCCCGCGGCGATGCGCAACAAGGTTGTCTTGCCGCAACCGCTTTCACCGAGTATGGAGACGAATTCGCCGTCTTCGATCGAAAGATTAATTCGGTTGAGCGCAAGCATGCGTTTGGCGCCAGAGCCAAACGTCTTCATCACATTTCGGAATTCGATCTTGGCGGTGGCGGGAACTTGCCGAAGGTTCGGGTTCGAATTTGCATTTTCACGCATCGGCGCCGACCCGCTCACAAGAGTTGATTCAACTGCTACCGCCTAAGCAAAGCAGATTCCGGGCCAACCGATAGTGCAGCTCGTCAGAGTGATCCTGCGAAACTCACGATGTCACTGGACGAATGGTCCGCGAAAAGAGCCGCACCAAACCTCATTTTATGGTGGCGTCGACGCAAGGCCTCTAGCTTACCTCTCATTTACAGATAAATTATACAGTATTCAAATCCAAAACGTGAGCAGTAAAAATTCGTTAGAGAAACTTGATGTGCACATGGACTGACCCAGGGCTGCTAACGATTTGAGCAGATCGACGAAAGCGCATCGACGAAATCAGGTCGCGTTGAACCGACGCGTATTGAAATTAAGCCGACGCGTATTGAAACCGAAGGCGATATAGCAAACCTGCGGATCTCCGGTCGTCGCCTCGAGCGATTGGTCATGCGCGGCCTGAAGCTGCGGTCGACCTGTCTACCGGATCGGCGCGCAAGGCAATCGGAGGCCCTGCCGATCATGCGGCATCGAATTGAGATCGCCGGATCGCCGAACGCCGATCGAAAACGCCGGCAGGCCCTTACGCCAGCAACTTCAACGCCGTCAGCGTATTGATGCGTGTGGCCGCCTGCATGTCGCTGAGCGCGAGCGATTCATCTGGCTGATAGACCGGATCGCCGCCAGGCCCGAAAATCACGGTTTCGCAGAGGTGACCGACGCTTGCTGTATCGGCCAGCCACGAGCCGCCCCGGAATTGCGCGGGACGGCCCATCACCGTTTCCCAAGCTTCGCGCAGACAGGTGACGACCTTTGCGTCAGTCGGGACCATGAACGAATTCTTGACGTCAGCCACGACCATTTCAATCCGAATCTCCGGGTCGCGCAGCTTGGCCTTTTCGATTGCACCATTCAGCAGCGCCTGAACCTCTTCGAGCGGGACCCCGGGTTGCGGCCGGGTATCGACCCTAATGGTGCAACGGTCGGGGATCATCGACGGGCCACCAGGAAACAGGCCGCCGAAAATACGGCCTACCGCTGTGAACAATTCGGGCCCGACCAGTTCCTTCATCTCATCTGATATCTTCGGGAAATATTTCAGCTTGGAAAGCTCTTCGGCGACCGGCAGCATCTTCTCGATCGCGTTGATCGCGCGATACTTGTGGCAAGTATGCGCCGAACGGCCGATGGTGGAAATGTCGAAGTAATAGCGGCCGCGATGCGCCACATAGATCTGCATATCTGTCAATTCGCCGAGGATGCAATAGTCGAACTTGTGCCGCTTGAAAAGATCAATGGCTCCGGTCTGCTGTCCCATATGGTCGCAGACCGCGCAGAAGGTAATCTTGCCGCTAAACGTCATGCCGGCGTCGATCAGGGTTTTCATCGCGCCGATCTGACAACCGAGACCGGCCTTCATATCCATTACGCCATGTCCGAATAGACGATCCTTGTCGATCGTCGCATCGAACGGGTCGCGTGTCCAACCTTCGCAAACCGGCTTGGTGTCGAGGTGGCCGGTGAAAAGCAAATGCGGACCTGGCTTGCCGCTATCGATCTCCCAGAACGTATTTACTCGGCCGTCGAAAACTTCTTCGACCCACACCCGTCCAACGCCGATCAACTCAAGTTGCGCCGCCAGCCTGTTTCCGAGATCGGCTTCCTTGCCGTTGGTGCTGTCGATGCGCACCATTTGCTGCGTTATGTCGATCGAAACGTTTTGAGCGAGATGGCGGTCAACCAATTCCATGGCATTTGCGAGCATTGACGGTCCTAATAGTGACTGCTCCTGCCGCTGCACCGCTAATGTCGCGCCAGTCCAAAACGGACGTCGACAGATGCTGGCTGGATCGTGGATTCGATTGACGCGGCGACGGGCTGCACGGATTCGACGGATGGGCTGCTGATGTAGCGCGGCGGCACGAAACGGACCGCCGAACCCGGTTTTCTGATCATGGACCCATACTACGTACTTTTAATTTTTTATGCAATAGGCTATCGTGGCCTTGGCCCCGTCGAAATGGCGCGAACCCTTAACTCATGAAAAATGCAGCGCTCATCGAGGTGACGGCGAACGACGGTGTCTCGCTGAGCGTTTCTGCCGTTGGCAGCGGCGAACCGATCGTTTTTCTGCATGAATTTTCCGGCGACCTGTTCAGTTGGGAGAAGCAGGTTGCGGCGCTAAGCGATCGGTACCGTTGCATCTGCTATAACGCCCGCGGCTATCCGCCGTCTCAGGTGCCGGAAACGATTGACGCTTATGCGCAGGCGCGCGCGGCCGATGACGCGGCCGACGTGATGGATGCCCTCGGCATCGAGAGTGCCTATTTCGTTGGGCTATCTATGGGCGGGTTCGCCACGTTGCATGTCGCGATCCGCCATCCGGAAATGATGCGCGCACTGGTGGTGGCCGGTTGCGGATACGGATCCCAGCCTTCGGAGCAGAACGCTTACTTTACGGCCATGAACCGTGAAGCCGATCATGCCGAAGCCATCGGCATGGATGCCTATGCCGCCGAACTCGCCGATAGCGGCTATGCGCAATTGCTGCGAGCCAAAAATCCCCACGCCTGGTCGGAGTTCAAGCGGCAATTGACGGTTCATTCCGCCAAAGGCATGGCAATGACTCTGCGTGGCGTCCTCGCCCGCCGGCCCTCGCTGTGGCAACTGGAGCCGCAACTGAAGAATATCGACAAACCCGCGCTGCTCATCATCGGTGATGAGGACACGCCGTGCCTTGAGCCCAACGTGTTCTTGAAAAACATGCTGCCCGATTGCGCGCTAAGCATTATGCCGCGCACTGGCCATCTGCCCAATCTTGAAGAGCCCGAAGCCTTCAACGTATTGATCAATAATTTCTTCACGTCGGTCGGCAACAACCTTTGGAATCGCACCAAATCCGCCATCTCATCAGGGGAGTAGTTTGAATATGACAAAGCGTCTCGCTGGAAAAATTGCGTTGGTTACCGGTGGCAGCCGTGGTTTGGGCCGTGGCATAGCCGAAAGCTTTGCCAGCGAAGGCGCTAATGTGGTGGTGAATTACGTAAAGGACGCGGCTGCCGCTGATTCTGTCGTTGCGCATATTAAATCTCTCGGCAGCGACGCCATCGCGGTGAAGGCCGATGTCGGCGATGAGCACGCCGTTCAGGCCATGGTCGATGAAAGCCTGGCCAAGTTCGGGAAAATCGACATTCTGGTCAATAATGCCGGCCTGCTGAATTCCGTGCCACTCGCGGAGATGTCGATCGATACGTGGGATCAAATGATCCGGACCCACTTGCGCGGTATGTTTCTGTGCACGCGATTTGTAATTCCTCATATGATCAAGCAAAAGAGCGGCAAGGTCATCAACGTCACCGGCACCTTCGGCGTTATCGGCGGCGCGGATTTCACCCATCTTTCAGCGGCAAAGGCCGGCATGATCGGATTCACCCGCGCGCTGGCGCGGGAGGTCGGCAAACAGGGCATCAACGTCAATGCCATTTGCCCGGCCATCATACGCACCGATCTCTACAATTTCATGCCAGACAATGTCCGCGATGAAATCGTCGGGGCCTATCCCCTCGGCCGCGTCGGCGAAGTCGAAGACGTCGCTTCCACCGCCATGTTCCTGGCTACGAAGGATTCGGACTTCTTCACGGGCCAGACACTGTGTCCCGCCGGTGGCGACGTCATGGTTTAACCGACGACAGAGTCCAGCACAGGAATTGCAAAATGATTGTTGAAGAACGCACCTACACCGTCAAGCCGGGCACGGTCCTTCAGTACTACAAGGACTATGACCCGCGCGGGCTAGAGATACAGAAGCGCGTTTTGGGCAACCTGATCGGGTATTTCCACACCGAGATCGGCCAGTTGAACAAGATCGTGCATCTTTGGGGCTATGACAGTTTAGCCGAGCGCGAAAAACGCCGGACGGCACTTTCCACCGATCCCGACTGGATTGCCTATCTGATGCAGTCACCTGACATCATTGTCGAGATGGAATCACGGATTCTCATTCCCGCGCCGTTTTCTCCGATCCGCTGACGCAAAAACATCTGATCTTTCCACGGCTATTCGCACGTCGCGATTTGGCGCGTCTACCTGTCCATGAAGGACTGCGCGAAGCCCGAACGAGTTAACGTCAGATCATAGTCGCGCCACGAGCCGGCCATGTGCTGCACCAATAGTTCGGATAGCTTCAGCGCATCACGCTTCTTGATCGCCGCTGCAATCTGCTCGTGCTCCTTGATCGCGCGATTCCATGCGGCTTGCGGCATGTTTACGAAGAAACGCGCTCGTAGAATGCGCGCACTCAGCGATTCATGAAGCTCTGCGAGGAATTTGTTTCCGGCGCCGCGCACGATCGCCTGATGAATGGCCAGGTTTACGCGGAAGTACTCCTTGTTGCCCTTGTCGTTGGTATGCAATTGAACTAGGCGATTGTGAAGTTTGAGGATACCGTCGATCTCGGCGGACGTGAGATTGATACAGGCCAAGCGAGCAGAGAAAGATTCAATGGCCCCGATTGCATAAAACAGCCCTTGAATCTCGTCCGGATCGGGCATCGCCACAATGGCCCCGCGCCGTGGCAGTGGCTTCACCAGTCCCTCCGAGGCCAGGACACGAATGGCCTCCCGCAAAGGAGTGCGCGAAATGCCAAGCTGCACACACAAATCATTCTCCGGAATGCGCGTGCCGGGGGGAAGCTCATCCTGCATGATCATGTCGCGCAGCACGGTGGCGACTTCATCGTGCAAATTGCCGCGCTCGATCGGCTTGCGGCCTTTCGGATCAAGCGCGCGCGGCGGTGCCGCGGCTGCGTTATTTGGCATTGGCGTGGTTTTCAGCGGTTTCACGGCGAGTCCGGAGCGAGGTTTCCCGGCAGCATGTGACCCAATTGGCCTAAAAGAATCGTGCTGGAACTAGAATGCAGCAGTGTCGCGCTCAGCGCAACGGCCATTCGTTTTGCCATGGCGGGGGCTGCAAATCGCCCTTTTGGGCGAGGGCGAGAGCCCGAAATACCATCTCGGGTGTAATAGGCAGTTTGGATAATGCCATTTCGTGACCGACCGCCTTCGGATCGATCGCGCGTGAAATCGCGTTGGCAATGGCCGATGGAACCGGAATCAGCCCCCCCTCGCCGACGCCGCGCACGCCCAGGGGATTGGTCGACGAGCGCGAGTCGACATGCAGGATCTGCACCCGCGGCGCTTCGGGAGCCGTGACGACGAGGTAATCAGCCAGCGTCCCGTCGAGCGGTTGAGCCTCACTGTCATATGAAATTTCGGAAAGTGTCGCGCTGCCAATTCCCTCGACGGCCCCACCGATCACCTGCCCTTCGACGATCATCGGGTTCAGCATACGTCCGGCATCATGCACGATCCGGTAATCCAAAACGCGAAAGAACCCACTCGCCGGATCAACTGCGACTTGCGCCGCATGAATCGAAAGACCCAGGGTCAAAAGGTCTTTGGTATCGAAAATATGCTCAGCCTCAAGCGCTATTGCGCCGGAATACAGAGCCGCGCCGGGCCTGATAGCTGCGGCGATCTTTCCGACCGAGAGACCGGCATCGCTGCCGTTGCAGTAGATCGTGCCATCACAAATAGACAGCTCTGCGGGGTCGGCCTGAAGCAATGTCGCAGCCACGGCAAGCACCTGATGACGCACCTTTTCGCTCGCGCCCGCGACCGCGTTGGCTCCGAGAACGGCACCACGGCTCGCAAAACCGCCGCGGCCGAACGCTAGCAAACCGGTATCGCCGACACGGACGTGAACATCTTCAAATCTGACGCCGAGGGTCTCGGCACAGACCTGCGCATAGGTCGTCCGCTGCCCCTGCCCCTGCGAGGAAATTCCCGATAGCACCGTTACCTGACCTGACGGATCGATCGAGACTTTCGCCGACTCGTAGTTGACGAACCCTGACGCCTCGACACCGCAGGCAAGGCCCCAGCTGACACGCTCGCCTCGATCGTTAATCACGAGCGATTCGTCATAGTTTGTTCCGGTCGCCGCCACCTCCAGCATCCGCGAAAAATCGCTATTTTCAAAAGCGCTTCGCGCCGAGCCATGGTCGAAGCTCGAAACATAGGGCATATCGATCGGCGTAATGATGTTGCGTCGCCTTATCTCGATCGACGAGATATCAAGCTCCTTGGCGACGACATCGAGTGCGGTTTCCAACGGAAACGTAGCTTCCGGCTGACCGGCACCCCGGTAGGTAGCGATCGGCGTCTTATTGGTTCCGACACAAACAACCTCCACGGAGACATTCTCGATCTTGTACGGACCGGCGCAGCGCGCGGCGACAATTTCGGCCGTGACAATGCCGCTCGTGTGCACGTAGGCGCCGATATCAACGACCACCCGCTCCTTCAGCGCGATGATCTTTGCGTTGGAGTCATAACCAATCTCCAGTTCCGTATCCATCGACCGTGAATGCGTTGTGGCGTGCAGATTTTCAAACCGGTCCTCAATCCACTTAATCGGGCGTCCAAGCTGCATACTGGCGTGGCTGACGACGATCTCTTCCGGATAGGTGCGCGATTTGGAACCGAACCCGCCGCCAACATCCTCGGCGATCACGCGGATATTGCTTTCCGGCAAATCCAGCATTTTCGCCAGATTGTCACGAACGTTATAGTGCGATTGCGTCGAGATATGCACCGTCAATTGGTTTTGATCGGCAGCATAGTTGGCGACGCAACCCCGTCCTTCCAGCGGCAACGGTATTTGGCGCGCGTAGCGATAATGTCGCTTCACCCGTCCGGCGCAGGACGGCAGCGCCGCATCCGTATCGCCTTTTGAATGCTTGAACTGGGCAGCAATATTTCCATGCCATCCGTCATGAAGCGGCGCCGCCTTGGACGCCATTGCGGCGGACGCGGACGCAACAGGACCAAGCGCGCTGTACTCGATCTCGACCAGGGCCGCGAAGTCCTCCGCAAGGTATCGGTCGTTGGCGACAACAAAGGCCACCGGCTCGCCGACATAGCGAACGCGCTCCATCGCCAGAAATGGCGGCAGGCCATTTTTTATGCTGGGATGCCAATAGCGCACCAAAAACTCGCGATCGTTGAAAGGCAGGTCTGGTCCCGTGAGGACAAGCACCGCACCAGCCGCGATTGCCGCGCTGGCATCGATCCGCGCGATCAGTGCGTGTGCGATGGGACTGCGGATGAAGACGCCTTCGAGCATGCGGTCGAGATGAACATCATCGGTAAATCGAGCCCGCCCCGTGAGAAGGCGATGGTCTTCTTTCCGAAGGGGAGAATTTATGGCCATCCGCTTACGACATGACTTGCTGAAGGCATTTGGTTAGCGCCAAACAGGCCAGATGGCGGCGGTATTCCGCACTCGCCTGCAGGTCGGATTGCGGCTGCAAAAGCCCGACTTCGTGCGCTATCAGCGTGCTGAGGCGATCAGAACCGGGACAGCCTCTGGAAAAGGCTTCGCTCAGATCACGACAGATATGGGGACGGCCTCCAACACCTCCCAGCGCGGCTACAAGTTCACGGTCGCTCAGTTGCACGCAGGCCGATGCAATCGCAAAATCGCCGTGCCGACGAGCGAATTCCCGGAACGCGACACTTATGCCGACCGGCGCGGATGGCAGGCGTATTTCCGTCAGCAACTCGTCTGATTCCAAGGTTGTCGTCAGCCCGTCAACAAAAAATGAATCGGCGGAAATCTTCCGGACGCCGCGTTTGCTCTGTACAACTAGCGTACCATTCAGGGCGGCGACGACCAGCGGCAGTTCCGCCGCTGGATCGGCATGCGCGATGCTGCCGCCAATGGTGCCGCGGTTCCTGGTCTGCACATGGCCAATATGAGGCATAGCTGCGGCGATGAGCGGGGAGTGACGCTCGACCAGCGGATGGCCAAACAAAGCTTTCTGACGCACCATGGCGCCAATTCGCAGTTCTCCGTCCGCAAAGGAAATATCTGAAAGGCCCCGGACCCGGTTCAAATCTATTAGCAATTCCGGCTGCACCAATCGCAAATTCATCATCGGGACAAGACTTTGGCCGCCCGCCAGGACCTTAGCGTCAGCATGCAATGCGAGCAGATCCAGCACCTCGTTCAAGGCGTTCGGACATACCATCTCGAAAGGTGATGGTTTCACCGAATCAACTCAAGCACAGCATCGACAATCGATTGATATCCTGTGCAGCGGCAAATATTTCCGGACAGAAACTCGCGTGTGGCCTCGTCCGATTGCGGCAGCGCTCCGCGCTCCAAGGCGGCAGTTATGGTCATCAAAAATCCGGACGTACAATAGCCGCACTGCAGCGCGTGGTGGCGGTGAAATAGCTCCTGCACCAAAGACATCGATCCATTGGAGTCCAGGCTTTCAACCGTGCGAATATCGGCACCATCGACTTGCGCAGCGAAAATCAAACAGGAACGAACCGCGTCGCCGTCGACGATAACGGTACATGCCCCGCAGGCACCCATTTCGCACCCAACATGAGTTCCGGTCAAACGCAACGTATGCCGCAAAAAGTCGGACAACAACAGACGCGGCTCTACATCGCTCCAAACGGCCTGTCCGTTAACGCAACAATTCAAAACCATTGGAACCTTTGAGGCGTAACCTCTGCGTCATCCGGGGTGTGCGCACACGCAACTTCGCTGAAAAATGTTTTTATTAGGCATCTCGGTGTTGGAACAATACACTCGCTGTCATGGTCCGACAAATGCAAAATGGTGACGGCAATGTTGTGCGACAATTCGGTTTCTATTCCCAAAAGCGGCGATTACTGGATCACAAAGGCCAGGGTCCCGGGCACGTTGTTGCGGGAGAAATGCGCCGGAGCCAGCGTTGATTCCGAAGGTTCGTGGCTGGTTGATGTGCATATTGAACGCGACAAAGTCACCGCGATTGAAGCCGCCGGCAAGTCTGACGCGAGCGGTCAACCATCGATCAATCTCGATGGCCTCCATCTTTGGCCAGCACTGATAGATGTCCATACCCACCTCGACAAATCGCAGGTGATATCCAGAATCGGTTTGCTGAACTCGTCATTTGCAAATGCCCGCGAAGCGATCAATGCCGATCGCAAGCAACATTGGACGCGCGACGACATATTGGCGCGAATGGATATCTCAATCGGCAGCGCTTTCGGCAATGGCGTATGTGCTATTCGCACGCATATAGACTCTTACGAGGGACAAGCAGAACCGAGCTGGGACGTCTTTGCCGAACTGCGCCAAGCGTGGCATGGACGCATAACCTTGCAAGCCACGAGTTCAGTTCCGATCGACGTTTATTCGACACCTTATGGTGAAAAGCTTGCCGATCTCGCCGCCTCAACGGAGGGCGGATTGATTGGCGGGGTGTTGCGGCGTTCAACCGACCACAACTATAGCTTCATCAACAATATAGACGAACTACTCGATGCACAATTCATACTCGCGAAGGAACGGAATCTTTGTGTCGATCTGCATGTTGACGAGACGACGGCGATTGAGGTTTTTCACCTAGAACATGTCGCCAAAGCGACGCTGCGTCATAAAATGCAAGGACGTGTCGTGTGTGGCCATTGCAGCAGCCTTGCCGTTCAAACGGAAGAACGGATCGAGGCTGTCCTGGCGCTCTGTTCCGACGCAGAAATTTCGATTGTCAGCCTGCCCCTCGCCAATCTGTATCTGCAGGACCGAAGGATCTCCCGCACCCCAAGACTGCGCGGCGTAACGGCGCTTCATGAAATCCGAGCCAAGATGATACCCCTAGCGTTAGCTAGCGATAATGTGCGTGACACCTTTTATCCCTACGGCGACTACGATCCGATAGAAACGTTTCGGCAATCGGTAGCGATTTATCAACTCGACCGGCCCCTGGGCAAACACCTTGATATGCTGGGGCCGGTTCCCGCAAAGATAATGGCAATTTCGCCTCATGGCACTCTGAGCACTGGCGGACAAGCCAATCTGATTATTTTACCCGCGCGCAGCCTGAACGAAATCGTGTGTAGGCCGCAAGCTAACAGACTTGTTATAACCAACGGGCGCAGACTCGAGCCTGAGCCCAAGGCGATCCAGGTTAGATAGATCGCCGAATCTTTATATTTTTGTGCGAGTGTAATCCGAGCCGCGGTCGACCTGCGCCGGGAAAAGAAAGGTCACGCCGCTAGATTCTCCCTTAGCGTGCGGCCGATGTATTCGGTTCGGAAACGTCCGCGTCGCTGCAATTCCGGTACGAGGAAATCCACCAGATTGAGCAGGTCGCGCGGCGTAGCGGGCGGATGAGCGATCATGAAGCCACCTTTTTCGCCGGTCGCGATGAAAATCTCTTCGAGATAATCCGCGATCTCCTCGGGTGTGCCGTAAACGACCTGATCATACGAGGCCGTGTGATGCGTCATCTGCTCGTAGAATTCGCCGCGAGACATTTCCTTTTTTGGATCAAGTGCGCGCGTTACATGCATGAGGCCGACGGGCGACGCATTGGTCGCGGTAATCTGCGCGTTGATCTCCTCGATGGTGAAACGCTCTGGCAATTGCGAGAGGTCGTAACCGATCTGGTGGGATAGAAACGCACCTATCCCTTCGGCGGGAACGGCCTTCAGAAGGCGCTCGTAACGGCGCCGCGCCTCCTGTTTTGACTCTTCCACGATAAGCACCACATCCCAGAACACGCCAACCGTCTCCGGATCCCGACCTTCGCCGATCAGGGCCTTGTCGAGCTCGCGGCGATGCTTCACTTGCTTTTCAAGGCCAGGGCTAAAGGCGAAAACATGGTCGGCAACGTGCGCAGACCCCTTAATGCCGCGCGGCGATGCACCCGCCTGGACCAGCACCGGCCGCCCCTGTGGCGACGGAACGCACGCGAGCGGGCCCTCTACCTTGAAGAACTTGCCGGCGTGATGGATGGCCTTGACTTTGGCGGGATCGGCCACCACTCCTGTCTCGCGGTTCCACCTGAAGGCATCCGGCGCAACACTCGCCCACAGCGCTTTGCAGACGTCGACGAACTCTTCCATCCGTTCGTAGCGCTCGGAGTGGTCCATCAATTCGTCAAAACCGTAATTAGCGGCATCCGCCCTGCGGGTCGAGGTAACGACGTTGAACGCGATCCGACCGCCGGTCACATGGTCGAGTGAATTTAGCAGGCGGGCAACATAGAACGGATGCATGAATGTCGAGGAATAGGTTAAACCGAAGCCGACGTGCCGGGTGACACGCGACATTGCGGCGATGAATGGACTCATGTCTTGCCGTGGCCAGCCGATCCCCCATTGGACTGCGGCATCGATCGAACCGCCCCATGTGCTCGGGATGCCGCTACCGTCGCCGAAAAAGATGAAGTCGAGAAGGCCGCGCTCCGCGATCTGCGCAATCTCCTCGTACATGAGGACATCAGGGAACTGCCTATGGCTCCAAGAGCCTGGCGTTCGCCATCGACCGTCCAGATGCGTCCAAGACAGGTCGTAACCGAGATGAATCTTTTTCTTCATGGGATCATCCAAAGCTAAGTCTTAGGCTTCGTGAAATCGCTCATCGATTGGGGGCAACCGGACTTGTAACCACCTGACGCCCGTGTCCGACTCCATCATCACGCCTTTTTGGCAGGGTCACATAGATGGGCTACGGAGCCAAGAACCGCATTTGGCTCCAGAAACAACTCCTGCAATTCACATGCCGCGCGGCAAGAAATCGGAGGCGCGTCCAGCGTTAGGCCGGGTTATTTGGTTTTCCAATCCCCTGAGGCTTGCATATGAACGGCGGCTTCGCGCCAATAAGTGACATAGGAAGATCTATTTGCGGTCATTCCGGCCTGGCGCTGGTGCCATACATGACACCTTTTTGCTTGAGCCATCGCCGATAGGCGATCGAAGTTGCATCGGCGCGGGTGGGAATCTCGGCGCGGGGTTCGAGCGGCAGCAGCGTCGGGCGTTGATTTTCAAGGATAATGCGGTCCTGCAGAAATATGAGCTGCTGGAAATGAATGAGCTCCGTCAACGACGAAGTATCGTCGATCAGGAACATGACCGGATGGGCCCGGCAACGGTCCGGATCGAGCGGCTGCACGAATAAGCAAATCACGTCCCAGCGGTTGGCCGCGTTGAGGCAGGTCTTGTAGAGAATGGTCGCAAACGGATTGGCGACGCGGTACATGTATTGCGTCATGATGCCACCGGTTGCTGACAACGCGGCCTGCGGCTGGAAAAACTGGCAATTCGTCGCCCATACCTCGTCAACGTCGCGGCGAATCTCGGTCGTATACTGCATGACCTCGGTATGCGGCTCGGCGCCGAGAATGTCGGTGTGCACGAACGGGAAGTGCGCCATATCGAGAAAATTCTCGACGATGCGAAGACCTGATGTTTTCACCGAAATCGCTCCGCAGACGACGACGCGCCGGTCGGTCTCGTCCGCTTCCGGAATCGGCAGCAGGTCGGTCGCGGGTGTTCCAAGTGTGGTCCACAGGCAGCCATAACGTTGCCGGGTCGGCAGCGGAGTTTGGTTCCCCGCAATCGTCACGGCGATGTCGCCGCCGGCATCACGCACAATAACGAGACCGACGCCCAGCAGGCGGCTGGGCGCTCGACCGACGGCGATATCCTGCAGCGCCTCGACGCAGTACCATTGATCAAGAGCCGCCTTTTCCGCTGATGTACCCATACGGAGGTTCTCCTCAGAGCAGTCTTCAATCAAGCACTTGCGTAGATCCGCTTCATGACACCGGCATGGTCGGCCATCGCTGCCTCGACGTCAAAGGCGCGGAACTCGCCCTTACGGATGATCTCCTTACCGTCGATGAAGGAGTAATCCACCCGGAAAGGACCGCACATCAGTAGCGCCGCCAACGGGTCGCGTTGGGTACCCGACAGGCCGAGCTGGTTCAGCCTCACGGCGATGAAGTCGGCGCTCATGCCAGGCGCAAGGTACCCGATATCGTCGCGGCCGAGAATGGCGGCGCCGCCTCGTGTTGCCATCTCAAGCGCTTCACGTGCAGAGAGCGCCTTCGGCGTACCGCCGAAGCCGCCGCGGCCGCCGGGCTGCTCGGACAGATAGTGATGCGGCGCTACCCGCTGCAGCATCATGGCAAGACGCGCTTCCATGAACAGGTTGGAGGTGTCGTTGGAGGCCGAACCATCGACGCCGAGGCCGACCTTGACACCGGCATCGAGCATCTCGCGAATCTTGGCGATGCCCTGGCCGCAGCGCATGTTAGCGGAGGGGCAATGTGCAACGCCGGTGCTGGTCTGAGCGAAGCGCTTGATCTCGTCGGATGTCATGAAGATCGAGTGGGCGAACCAGACGTCGGGCCCAAGCCAGCCGACGGATTCCGCGAATTCCACCGACCGCATGCCATAGATGTCGCGGCAATATGTTTCCTCGAACAATTCCTCGGCCAGATGCGAATGGAGATGGACGCCGGCGTGCCGGCGCGCGAGTGCGGCGGCGTCACGCATCAGGTTCGGCGTCACCGAGAAAGGTGAGCAGGGCGCTAGCACGATCCGGTTCATCGCGTGCCGCGAATTGTCATGATAGCGATGGATCAGCCGTTCGGCGTCCTTCAGAATCGCGTCTTCCTTCTCGACGCAACGGTCGGGCGGCAGGCCGCCCTGGCTTTCGCCCCGCGACATCGCGCCGCGCGCCGCATGGAAACGCAGGCCGATAACCCGCGCTGCGTCGATTGTGCTGTCCAGCGTGCAATTGTTGGGGAGGATATAGAGGTGGTCAGAACTCGTAGTGCAGCCGGAATGAATCAGTTCGGCCATGGCCACGCTGGCCGAAATCCGGATCGCATCGTCATCGAGCTCAGCCCAGATCGGATAGAGCGTCTTGAGCCAGACCAGCAGTTCGTCGTCCTGCACCATCACGCGGGTGAGGTTCTGGTACATATGATGGTGAATGTTGACCATGCCCGGCATCACGACATGGCCGGAAAGGTCGAGCGTCTCGTCGGCCTGCATTGAGCCCAGATCGGCCGAAGTGCCGACCGCCTCAATGACATTGTCGCGAACATAGATCGCGCCATCCTTTATCTCACGGCGTTCGTCGTCGAGAGTGGCGAGAAGCTCGATGTTCTTGACCAGAAGCGTACCCATCAGCGGATGTCCCTGTAGTACGGCATGCCGAGCGCGGCAGGCGCTGCCATCAGCCGGCGCACGCGGTGCCAGGCCAGCACCGGCACGATGATCAGCGCGATTGTTCCCAGGTAGGGTAGCATCGACAATATGGGCGCGGCTATCGGCCAGTTGCGCGCCTGTCCGACGAAGCCGAGCGAGGTGATGGCACCGAACAGCAGTGCTGCAAGAACGGCGTTGATCGGCCGGTAGCCCGCGAAGATCACCAGCGCCACGGCGATCCAGCCGCGGCCGGCGACAACACCCTCAGACCATGATGGCACAAAGGCAAGCGTCAGGTAGGCGCCCGCGCCGGACGCCAGCGACGAGCCCGCGGCAACGTACCAGAACCGGAATTTCTGCACCGCTATGCCCGCGGCATCTGCGGCGGCCGGATTTTCGCCAACCGCACGGAGGTTCAATCCATGACGCGTGCGGAACATGATGAAATGCAGCGTCACGGGAAGAACGAGATAGATCAGATAGACCAGGATATTTTGCGTGAAGACCGCCCGTCCGAGCAGGGGAATATCGCTTAGATAAGGTATCGCGACCGGTGCGAAGGTGGCCCGCGCGGGCATACCGGAATAGGCCTTGCCGATGGTGGCAGCAAGCCCGGTGCCCATCAGCGTAAGTGCTAGACCGCAAAGCACCTGATTGGCTCTGAGAACAACGGTGGCGCTGGCGAAGATCATGCCGACACCAAAACCCACGCCGAGCGCGCCGATTAATCCAAGCACTGGACTAGGCGTCGCGGTCACGATCGCGATCGCTGTGATGGCGCCCAGCGCCATCAGCCCTTCGACCCCCAGATTGACGACGCCGACCCGCTCGGACAGGACTTCGCCAAGCGCCGCCAGCGCCAGCACGCCGCCGGCAAGGATCGACGTCTGCAAGAGTCCGGCAATGATGTCCATGCGATGCCTTTATTTCTTCGATTCGACCGGTACAATCCGATAGTGGGCGAGCTCGTCGCCGATCGCCGTGAAAAACAGGATCAGCCCGGTGATCGCCAGAACGGTTGAGGTGTTTAGTCCCTGGGTCTGCAGGATGATTCCGGAATTGAGGATCACCGCCATCAGAGCGGCGCCGGCCAGCACACCGAGCGCCGAGCCGCGCGCGAGCACGGCGACCATGATGCCGAGATAGCCGAAGTTATTGGAGATGCCGCCCTGCAGCCGGTGCACGGTTCCCGCCAATTCCAGCATTCCCGCGATCCCCGCAATCGAGCCAGATAGCAGCATGACGGTGATGAGATGACGCCGAAACGGAATCCCGGCATAAAGCGCCGCCTGCGCGTTGGAGCCGGCGAGACGAACTTCATACCCCCAGCGGGTGAAGTTCAAAGCGCCAGCGACGAGCAGCGTCAGCAGGATCGCCAGCGGAAAACCCCAGTGCACGTCACCCCAGATTTCCGGCACGCTGTGACGAACGCGCGCGGTGGCTCCCAGCGCATGGCCGCCCGGATCGAGCCAGGGTCCGGTTGAGACATAGTACGCGAGCAGGATGCCGACGAAATTCAACAGCAGCGTGGTGATGAGTTCGCTGACGCCGGCATAGGCGCGCGCCAAAGTCAGGATCAATATCCAAACCAGTCCGCCGAGCGCGCCGCCAACGAACATCAGTGGCAGAATGACGACCGTGGGTCCGGGAATGAATAACCCAATGCCGGTCGCGGCAAAGGCGCCGGCATAAAACTGGCCCTCGGCACCGATATTCCATGCACCGATCTTGAGAGCGACAGCGACCGACAGGCCGGTGAGGATCAGGGGCGTGACCAGCAATCCGACATCCTGGAGCCCGAAGCTTGAGCCGAACGTCGATTGGATCACCCTCAATCCCAGCATGATCGGGCTGGCTCCGGAGGCGCCGAGTACCAGGCCCGCGCACACCAGCGCCAGCACGATCGCGAGCCCGCGGGCCAGCAGTGCTACGGCCGGCTGCGGCGAGGGAAAATATTGGAAGCGGACAGCCAAGCTCAGTGCACTGCCGATTGGAGGGGAGCGTTCGTCGTTTGCCTGCCGCCCATCAGCAGTCCGATTTCCTCGATGTCCGTCGATGTGCCGTCGACGATGCCCATGATTTTGCCATGGAACATCACCGCGACGCGGTCGGAGAGATTAAGCAACTCTTCCAGCTCTTCCGAAATCAGGACGACGCCGACACCGGCGTCGCGCAACTCGACGAAATAGCGCATCATGGTGTTGATGGCACCAACGTCGAGGCCGCGGCTCGGGTACGCCGCGATAAGTACCTTGCCGGCGATGCGCATTTCGCGGCGCGCGACCAGCCTTTGTTGATTGCCGCCGGACAGGTTACGCACGGGCATGGCGAAGTCCGGGACTGCCACGGATGCCGCTGCAGCGATGGTTTCGGCCAGCGCCGTTGCGGCACGCGGCCGGAACCAGTTTCCGATCGAGACTGGCGCCTTTTTGTATTCACGCATCACGGCGTTGTCGGTGACGCTCAGCGCAGGGGCGAGGCCGCTGTGAAGCCGGTCCTCTGGAATGTGGCCGACGCCGAACGCGGCGAATTGTTCGGCGTCCGCGGCGGTGAAGCTCGCTCCGCCGACCTCTATCCGCCCCGATGTGACCGGTCGCATTCCGGTCATGACCTGGCTGAGCTCTTTCTGGCCATTTCCGGCCACGCCAGCGATGCCCAGGATTTCGCCCGCGCGGATGTCCAGCGACACCCCGCTCAGCGCGACATTTCCTAGATCGTCATGCGTCGAAACCTCGCGCAGGCTCAACACCGTTTCAGGCGAGACCGACGTGGCGCCGGCAGCGCGCCCCCGCAAGTCATTGAGGACGATCTCATGACCGACCATCATCTTGGCCAGGCTTTTCTGGCTGCAGTCGCACGTCTCCTCGGTGGCGACCTTGCGGCCGCCGCGGAGCACGCTGATGCGGTCGGAAATCTCCATCACCTCGTCGAGCTTGTGACTGATAAAGACCACGGCGTTGCCGCGGGAGACAAATTCCCGCAGCGCCTTGAACAATTCGCGGGCCTCCGACGGCGTCAGCACCGCGGTCGGTTCGTCAAGGATCAGAAGCCTCGCCTGGCGTGCGAGCACGCGGAGGATTTCGACCCGCTGCTGCTCGCCCGTGGATAGATCCTCGACCCGGGCATCCGGCTTCACCGCTAGATTCAATGCTGCGGCGAGTTCCGCGGTGCGCGCCTCCAGCGCCTTGGCGCTGATCCTTACCGGGGTTTGCGGCCAGCCGAGATGGATGTTTTCCGCGACCGTAAAGGCATGCACCAGCTTGAAATGCTGGTGCACCATGCCGATTCCGGCCGCGATCGCATCGACGGGGGAAGCAAAGGTCTTGGCATAGCCGTCGACGATGATCTCGCCGGCATCGGGCTGGTAGATGCCGGTGAGAATATTCATCAGCGTGGACTTGCCGGCACCGTTTTCGCCAAGCAGGGCGTGGATTTCTCCGCTTCGCACCTCGAGATCGATGCCCTGATTGGCGATGACACCGGGAAAATATTTGCAGATCCCCTTGAAGAGCACAATCGGAGGCGTTCCCGGAGGTGGCCTCGCGACTGTCTCATGCAGCGCACTCATCTGGCGTCTCTGGTGCTGCGCCTCGCTGACGATCAGATGCCTTTTACACCCTCAATCGACCAGTCCCAATTATAGAGCTCGGCTTCGGTCATCTTCTTGCCGGCGGGGACCTTCACATTGCCCTTGGAGTCCTTGATCTCTCCGACGAACGGGCTCCAGCCGCCGGCGATCTTCTCGCGCACGGCGTCGGCCTCCTTGCGGACTTCTTCGGGCACGGTTTCGCCCCAGGCGTCGCGATCGACGCCACCGCCCATCGGCAGGATCGTTTGGGTCGGGACCCATTTTCCCTCAAGCCGCGCGCGCACCTGGTCGACATAGAATTTTTTGAAGTCGATGACGATCGAGGACACGTATGCCTTGGGTCCGAAACGGCGGATGTCGGTATTCCACATGACTGCCTTGGCGCCGCGCTTTTCGGCCACCTGCAGATAGCCGGCTTCGTCCATGATGCCGAACAGCAGGTCTGCACCATTGTCGATCAGGGCCGTACCGGCCTGGGTGGCCGCCTGCGGGTCGAACCAGGAATTGATCGCGATAACCTGCATCGTCGCATTGGGGTTGACGCTCCTCGCACCCATCAGAAACGCGTTGGTGCCGGAGAACACGGAAGGAACCGGGAATGAACCGACATAGCCGAGCTTGCCGGTCTTGCTCATCAGGCCTGCAGCAACGCCCGTGACATAAGTTGGATACCAGTGCGCGACGTAATAAGTGCTGAGATTGTCGAGCGGATTTCTACCATCGCACTCGTAGAAAGCGACGCCGGGCGATTTCTTTGCGACGTCATACAGGAAGTCGCCATAGTTCGACGTAGCGAACACCATGTTGGCGCCCTGCGAGACGAACTGACGGAAGGTGCGCGTGGCATCGGCAGAGTAGGGGATACTCTCGACAAACACCGTCTTCAACTTGGGAAAGGCAGCTTGCACGGCCTTCATTCCCTGATCGTGGCTCCAGGTCCATCCCTCGTCGGCCACCGGTCCGGTATGGCCGAACGCAATCACAGCCTTCTCTTCCGGAACCGCAGGAAGGGGCCCTGCGGCGCTTGCCGGACGGATCAACTTCGGCATTATCAGAGTCGTGCTGGCGGCTGCGCCAAGATTCAGAAGTCCGCGGCGGGAAAGGTTACGGAAATCGATCATGTCTGGAACTTCCTCTCTTTGTGCAACTGCCGCGAAACGGTCCTGGTGGCGCTCCAAGCCGATGACAAAACAGGCAACTCTTGTGCCAAGGCGGTAGCACCGTGAAATGTGGCGGACGCGGTTTGTCCCGGATTGCGCAATTCCCATCGCAAGGAGCGCGATTAACGCAACGCTTGACGCTCCAATTTTGGGCAGCCTAAAAGCAAAAATCTGAAGTTTGCTAAGGTGCGGGTGGCGCCAATTGACCGATTAATGTGCAGAAAGAGAAGAATTGCGACGCTTCTTTCGGCGTTAGACCTGCTTCAATTCCGTTACGATTGCTCGCAGCCATTCATCCAGAAGAACCACGATGCACGAAAACGCACGTTTTGCTTTTAAGGGCAGACTCCGGACTAAAAGCTTTGTCGAGTTTGCGCACCATCGCGCCGCGCGGCTTGGTCTTGAGATCGAGGTCGGTCAAACCAGCGTCGATTCCGTCGCCTTGAATGTTTCAGGCGCGGCTGAATTGGTCGATGCGTTCGAGATGGCTTGCAGCCTCGGCCCCTTGGATTGCCTCGTTCTGGACGTGGTGCGCCACGGCAGCGGCTTGGCGGCCTGACCGGAGTTGGAAATGAGTGGCGGAGATAATTGGCATCCTGTTGGTCTGTCTCGTTCGATCGAAGCTGGGAGTTCGGCCGGCACGCGTCTTTTTGGTCAGGAATTGGTGGTGTGGCGTGATACCAGCGGAGTGGCACATGTTTGGGAGGACCGCTGTCCCCATCGCGGCATGAAACTCAGTTTCGGCTTCGTGCGCGGCGATCACATCACCTGCCTCTACCATGGCTGGCAATATGACCAGGGCGGTTATTGCCAATACATTCCCGCGCATCCCGATCTTGAGGTGCCGAAGACCATCAAGGTGCCGGTCTGGTTGACCTGCGAGCAGGGCGGGATGATCTGGACGACTCTGTCCGAAAATCCGCTTCCAATGTCTGACGATCGCGAGCCAACGGTGCCGTTGCGAAGTCTTTATTTCGGTTGCGGCGTTGATGTCGCGGTGGCCGCCTTGGACTCAATTCGACTTGTTCCGTTCGCAACGGACGCCTCGGCCGATACGACGGTCAGCCGGGTGAACGACATGCTGTTTGCGGTTTCATGCGCAAAGGACCGGATTCTGATCGGCGTTCAGGCAATTTCGGACGCGCGCACCGCGTTTCATCTGGCGATCCGCGGGGCGCCGGAGTTTTATGAAGGAACGGGCCAGAACCATTTCCTTGGCTGGGCGCTGCAATTGCGTCATGCCTTAGAGCATTCTGCTGAGGCGGCAAATTCAGTTGTTGGCCAGGAGGTCGCCTGATGCCGGCCAAGCTCGTTCTCTATAACTACGAACTTGACGAGAGCTGCTACAAGGTACGGCTTGCATTGTCGCTGCTCGGCCTCGAATGGCAGGCCGTCGCCGTCGATGTGTTTCCCGGCAAGGAGCATCTTTCGCCGCCTTATCTGGCGCTCAATCCCTCGGGACGGTTGCCGATCCTGCGGGACGGCGAGCTCGTTTTACACGGCACGGAAGCTATTCTGGCGCATCTCGCCCGGGCCCATGATCCGTCGCAGAAATGGCTTCCGATACGGGGAACGGAATTCGCCAAGGTGATGCAGTGGTTGATTTTCTCGGCGCATGATCTTGGCGTCACGATCGCGGCGCGCCAGCATTCGCTGTTCGATACGCCAGGAGACGAGAAGTCGTTGCGCGCGGCGGCGTCTCATGCCATTCGCATCATGGACGATTACATGACCGCGCGCGGATTTGCGCAAGCCGACTGGTTCGCCGCGGCACATCCGACGATCGCGGACATCGCGGTATTTCCGGCTTTTGCGCTCAGCCGTGATTTCGGCATCGACCATGATGAGTACCCGGCGCTGCGCCGATGGGCCCGGCGGTTTCGAGCGTTGCCCGGGTTCCGGACAATGCCAGGCATTCCGGATTATCACTGATGTGGCCGAGTTCGCGCCACGGCGACGAGGATTTCTGGATGTCGTTTCTTGCGCGCTTTTTGGTAAAACTGGCACACGGGTCTTGTGCTGATCCCGGAAATGCAAATTCAGCCGATGTTCGATGCGGCCTGGGCCGATGAAGCGGACTGGGGTGACGATGATTCCCGATCGCCCGCTCAAGGCCTCCTATGATTATATTGTGGTCGGCGCCGGATCAGGCGGCGCGGTGGTGACCAGGCGTCTGGTCGATGCCGGCGCAGAGGTCTTGTTGATCGAGGCCGGACCGCCCGGCATTGGCATCGCGGAAATCGACGATCCAAGCAAATGGGTTTCGCTTGGCCGCGGCGCGTACGACTGGGGCCACGACTACGCCCCAACGCCGCATGTCGACGGCCGCATCATCGGTATCCCGCGCGGAAAGGTGCTGGGGGGCTCATCCGCGATCAACGCGATGATGTGGTACCGCGGCCATCCCGCTGATTACGACGCCTGGGAGGCGGCGGGTGCGCCTGGCTGGGCCTTCAAGGATGTTCTGCCCTATTTCAGGCGCTGTGAAGATTGGGAAGGCGGCGCAAGCGAATGGCGCGGCATTGGCGGCCCGCTGCGGATCGAGCGAAGTCGCGCGCTTCATCCAATTGCGGTGGCGCTGATCGATGGCGCGGCCGAACTCGGCATTCCCGTGATCAACGATCCGAACGGGGCGACCAATGAAGGCGCGGCCCCGTCCAATTTCAATATCTGCGCCGGCAAGCGCTTCAATTCGGCGCAGGCCTATCTGTGGCCGGTGTTGAATAACGACAATCTAACGGTCCTTCCCAATTCGCTCGCAATCCGGCTCGGCTTTGAAGGCCAACGCTGCATCTCGGTCAACCACCTCGTTAACGGCAAAGGGGTCGAAACCCGCGCGACCGTCGAAATCGTGATGGCGCTTGGTGCGGTCGAGACGCCGCGGCTTTTGATGCTGTCCGGGATCGGTGATCCCGCCGAACTCGTACGGCTCGGTATCCCCGTGAGAGCGGGGCTTCCCGGTGTCGGCCAGAATCTGCAGGACCATCCCTTGGTGCGCGCCGTCAATTTCAGGGCCAAGCGGCCGCTCGGCGCGATCAGCGACAATGGCGGCGGTTCGATGGTCAACTGGAAGACCCACAGCAACCTTGCGCAGCCGAATGTCCATGCCTTTCCGGTCCAGGGCCGCAGCGCTACAGCCGAGGTTGCGAACGGCTATGATCTTTCGGGTGACGTATTTGCCATCGGTACCGGGCTTATGCGCTCACGCAGCCGGGGCTATCTGCGGTTGCTCGGGACGGCAGCTGAGTCGCCAATCGAGATTCAGCCCAATTTTCTGAGTGAGCCCGATGATGTCAGCGACCTCGTCGAGGCGGTCGACATGGTGATGGAGGTTGGGGCGGGCAAGGGCTACGCCGATTGGTTTGACGGATATGTCGCCCCGGAAAGGCGACTCAGCCGCACCGACACCGTGCGGTTCATCCGCACGGCCTGCTCGACCTTCTTTCATACCTGCGGCACAGCCAGGATGGGCAACGACGCCATGTCGGTGGTCGACGAGCGACTGGCCGTGCGCGGTGTCGAGGGTCTGCGCATCGCGGACGCCTGCGTCATCCCGATCATTCCAAGCTGCAACACGCACGCGCCGGTCACCATGATCGGCGAGCGCGCGGCGGATTTCATGCTTGATTCGGCCCGGAATTTGCGTGCGTAGGAAATGCAAAGCCAAGGTTCGACATGACCAGCGCTGAATTCATTCTTGCGGGCGATTTTTTGCTCACCATGGATGCGCAAAGTCGCGTCATTCCGGGTGGCGCTGTCCATATCGCGGATGGTCGCATTCTTGCGGTCGACCGGCTGGATCCGCTTGCCGCGGCGTCTCCGTCAACGCCGATCAAGCGCGTTCCAAATTCCGTGCTAATGCCGGGTATCATAAACGCACATGCCCATTCCGGCTTTCTGCGCGGGACCGCCGAACATCTTCCGGTGTGGGAATGGCTGACGCTACACATCAATCCGATGCACAGGGTATTGCAGCCCCACGAAGCCGAAGCGGCGTCATGGCTATGTTATGCGGAATCGGTGATGGGCGGCACCACCACGGTGGTCGACATGTGGCGATACATGGAAGGCAGCGCCAGAGCGGCGGAGGCCATCGGCAATCGGCTAGTCGCCGTGCCCTATGTCGGCGAGCATCCGGCATATCACTATTTTGATACCCTGGACATGAACGAGGCCCTAATCGAGAAATGGCACCGCAAAGCCGACGGACGTGTCAATGTCTGGGTCGGACTGGAACACCTGTTCTATGCCGACGAATCCGGACAGCGTCGTGCCATCGAGCTTGCCAAAAAACACCACACTGGATTCCACACGCATTGTAGCGAGGCGGAGATTGAACTCGCCGAATTTGCGTTGCGCTACGGCAAGCGGCCGATGTTCGCACTTGACGATCTCGGTTTCTTCGAGACGCCGCGGACGATGATTGCGCACGGCGTCTGGCTTGATGCCGCCGAGATCGAATTGATTTCGAGGCGCCGGGTGTCAGTGGCGCATAATCCGGTCAGCAACATGAAACTCGCAAGCGGCATCGCTCGTGCCGGCGACATGCTGGCGGCTGGCATCGCGGTCGGCATCGGAACCGACGGCGAAAAGGAAAACAACAATTTCGACATGTTTGAAGAAATGAAGGCCGCCTCCCTGCTTGGCAAGTTGAAGGATCTCGACGCCGCGGCGATGGACAGCTGGCAGGTGCTGCGCATGGCGACGATTACCGGGGCAAGGGCCATCGGTCTTGAGCGAGAAATCGGCTCGATCGAGGCCAGCAAGCGGGCCGACATTATCGCCGTACGAACCGATACGCCACGTATGACGCCATTGTTCGGCGACGGACCGTATTTCAACCTGCATCACAATCTGGTGCATGCGGTGCGCGGCGGCGACGTGGCCATGACGATGGTGGACGGCAATATCCTGGTTGAGGATGGTATTTTGAAAACCGCCGACATCGGCGAGATCATGGACGAGATTCACAGGCTCGCGCCGGGACACTTCGCCCGCCGCGCGGCCTTCCTCGCTGAAAATGCCGGGGGCACAGTGCAATGGACGCAAAAGGGCCACTGACAGAACGGGGAGGCGGAACAAATGACAAAGACTACCGACAATGCCGCGCTCGACCAGTGGTATGCGGTCGAGACCAGCGCCGATCTCGGCCGCGCGATGGTGCGCACCCGGCTGCTCGGACAGAATATTGAGCTTTGCCGTGATGACCGCGGCATGCCCGTGATCTCCGAAGTCTACGGGGACGGCAACTACGGACCGGCGTTGCCGTTTCGCGAGCGGTATGGTTGCGTCTGGACGACGCTCGGCAAGCCAGAGCGGGACATTTTCGATATCCCGGAAGCCAGCGAGCCCGATCGCCGCTTTGTTCCGTGCGGTTGGGTGAAGATGCGCGCCTCCGGCCTTCGCGTGGTCGAGAACTTTCTCGACATGGCGCATTTTCCTTTTGTGCATAAGGACATTCTGGGTTCGGAAGAACACGCGGAAGTCCCAAAATATTCAAGCGAGCTGCGCCGCGACGTGGATGAAGTCTGGGCCAGCAATTGCAGCTTTTTCCAGCCGCGAATTGCCGCCACGGAAACCGAGGGCGCGTTTGTGCATCTAACCTATCGCGTGCCCAATCCGTTTGCGGTGATGCTGTACCGTGTCTGCCCGAGCTCGCCGAACCGCCTCGATGCCATCGCACTTTTTATCCAGCCGCTGGAAGAGGATCTTTGCCGTGCCCAACCCGTGATGTATCTGGTCGACGATATCTCGGACCATACGTCGCTTTTGAATTTCGAGCAGGTCATTTTCCTGCAGGACCGTATTATTCTTGAGAATCAGCGGCCTTTGCTGCTCCCTCTGGAACCCCGCATGGAAACTCCGACTCGGGCGGACAGTTCGTCGATCACCTACCGCCGCTGGATCAAGGAAAAAGGCCTTCGCTTCGGAACTGTCGCGACACTGCCGGAAGGTTTAAACGGTCCGAAATAAGTCCGCAACTCTGCATTCAGACGGGTATTCCTTATGGACAGCAATTCCCTGGCACCCAAAATTCCCTGCTTTCCGGGGACGGAGTCGGCAGATATTTACATTGCAGGCGGGGAAAGAGTTTCTCGGGGTGCGCTAGAAACGCAACATTTTGGACCGGCCGCTTAGTGCCAACAGCAGCCGTTCAACAACTGATAAGCTTTTCGGCATTACCTTATCAGTTCGGCAACTGACTCCGTTTGCGACCAAAGCTTGTCAGTGATGAGCCCAGCGAGGCCTCGGGCGGCACTGTCTCGCAATGCGCTCCTAGGGTATAAGCTACGGTAGATCGTCTCGTGTAACACCTGATTATACTCGTCTCAGGATACGTTCTCCTCAGCCAACCGGCTATCTGCTCGGGCGAACAATCCAATCTGAACTTCGCCGCCACAGCTCGCCGTAGCCGCGGACCGTTCGCCAATTTACAACATTTTGGACGACGACCTCGCGCCCAAGCATCCTCGTCCGCAAGCGCCGCTCGGTAGCGATCACAGCCGCCATCGCGGCCCATTTCTCGGCTCACTGTCGAGGATGAGCGGCCAAGCAACTTGCCGATCGATCGTGCCGATTGATGTGTCGTAACGCCCTCTGGAAATCACCTCGCGTTCCGCGAGCGTCAATGCCAGTCTGGAGCAACGCCGCCGGGCAGGACGAATCCCACCATGCGGAGCCACTCAGTCGATGAGGCGGTCGCTTTGCTGACCGATTTAGGTCCGCCCGAGCCGGTTATGGTGCGAGATAACTCAGCAAGCGGGGATCGTCTCGCAGTTGGTGCGACGCACCCGACAGCGCGACCCGACCCCGATCGAGTACATAGGCGCGGTTGGCCACCTGCAGCGCCAGATCGAGATGTTGCTCGACGATAACCACCGCGATTTCCTTGGCGAGATCGATCAACCGCTCGGTTATTTCTTCGACCACCCCGATCCACACGCCTTCGGTCGGCTCGTCGAGCAGCAGCACTCTGGGATCCAACAACAGGGCACGCGCGATGGCTAGCATCTTGCGTTCACCGCCCGAGAGTGTGCCGGCTGCCTGATTGAGCCGCTCACCGAGCTTGGGAAAAATGCCAAGCACGCGGTCAAGCGCGCGACGGTCCTGGCTCGACAGCATACCGACGGCGAGGTTGTCACGCACCGACAAGCGGGCGAACACGGCATACTCCTGCGGCACATAGCCGATGCCGAGCCGAATCCGCTGCTCGGTCGGCAGCTTGCCGACGTCACGCGCGTCCAAGCTGACGGTGCCGCGGCGCAACGGCAATTCGCCAACAATTGCCTTCATCAGGGTGGTCTTCCCAGCGCCATTGCGGCCGAGGATGGCGACGCCGCCTCGCGACGGCACCTGCATCGTGACACCGAATAGCACTTGGCTCCGGCCGTAGCCGGCGTCCAGATCGGTAACGTCGAGAAATTTGTCGTCAGGCACGGCGCAGATAGACCTCATGGACCTTCGGGTTCGACTGAATTTCCTGCACCGTACCGCAGGCCAGCACGCTGCCCTGGTCCAGCACGGTAAGTCGGTCGCAGATGTCACGGATAAAGTCGAGATCGTGCTCGACGATCACGAGCGAGCAGCCCGCCTTGATCGGCTGCAGCAACTCGCCGGTGACGCGCCTCTCTTCAAGGCTCATGCCGCCGGTGGGTTCGTCCAGCAGCAACAGCCTCGGCTCGGCCGCGAGCGCCATCGCGATCTCGAGCCACTGTTGCTGGCCATGTGACAGCGCGGAGGCAGGGTCATGCGCGCGTTCGGCGAGACGAAACTGCTCCAGCATTGCCATCACCTTGTCATGAAGCGCGCCGCGGCTGCGCGAGAACAACAGGTCCACCAGCGAGGACTTGGCCTGCAGGGCCAGCAGGATGTTGTCGTACAGCGTCAGCGTTGGCAGCACGCTGGTGATCTGGAACTTCAGGCTCATGCCCGCGCGCGCGCGTTCGGCGGGCGAGGCGTCCGTAATGTCAGCACCCGCGAAATGAACCCGCCCCTGGGTCGGGGTTTCGGCTCCCGCAACGCATTTCAACAACGTGCTCTTGCCCGATCCGTTGGGTCCGATCAGGCCGTGAAATTCCTTGTCGGCGACGCTGAGCGCCGCGCCGTTCAGCGCGGTCAGCTTGCCGAAGCTCTTGACGATGCCGGTGGCCTCAAGCAGCGCCATGGCCGCCCTTCCGCTGCGATCGCCCGAAATTGCCGACGCGCTCGCGCTCACCGAGAACCAGGCTGATCAAGCCGGCCGGCCGAAACATGATGACGAGCAGCAGCAGAATGCCGAGAATGATCGGCCAGATATCCTGATAGCTGTTGGACAGCCCGAAGCTCACCGCCTCGACCACGACGGTGCCGATCACCGCGCCGATCAGCGTGCCGGCGCCGCCGAACAGCACGTAAAGCACCACCTGCGTCGACATTATGACGCCGAGCATATTGGGCCAGACGAACCCCTCGTGGAACGCGTAAAGCGTACCAGCAAGGCCGGCAATCGCTCCGCTCAGCGCGAAGATGATCGCCTTGAGATGCTGCACCTTGTAACCGAAGAAGGCGATGCGCTGCTCGTTCTCCCGCAATCCGGCGAGCGCAAGCCCGAACTGGGAACGCACCAGGAAACGGCACAGCAGGTAGACTATCAGCAGGATGGCCAGCGCTAGAGCATATCCCTCCCGCGTCGAATCGGGGGGGATTCCCAAAGGTGGGCGGATGAGCGAGTCTGGCGCCCTTGATTCTCTTCGGAAGGATTTTGGGATGCCCAAGCCGTATTCGGACGACCTGCG
>Ga0302326_10003331_pt1 | contig 37917 bp, 33 predicted proteins | sample Palsa_T0_3_FD_202264 | JGI IMG/M metagenome (GOLD analysis project Ga0302326, IMG submission 202264) | Peat permafrost microbial communities from Stordalen Mire near Abisko, Sweden - Palsa_T0_3 | ecosystem: Environmental > Terrestrial > Soil > Palsa > Peat permafrost | place: Sweden: Abisko... | reverse complement strand
TTCACTAAAACCAAATGACACCACTACCGGCGCTCCCCGGCAGTGGAACTTTCCGTTGCGCGCGGATAGAATGAAGGAATGCATGTCCGCGTTCTATTCTTCGGGCGGCTGAAAGACATCGTGGGCAGGGCGGAGGAGCAGGCGGAGCTTTCCGAAGGCGCGCGCGTCGAGGATTTGTTCGAGCGCTACGGACGGAGCTTTCCGGAGCTGGCCAAGTTTCGCGCTTCGGTGGTGGCTTCGGTGAATCAGGAATTCGCGGAGTGGCGCGCGCCGCTGGCTGCGGGCGACGAAGTGGCGTTTCTTCCTCCCGTCAGCGGCGGCGCGTTTTCCGCCGGGGCGGCGCTCGAGGAGAATCTGTGCGCCCTGGTGCGGAAGCCGATCGAGACTTCGGAAATTGTGGCGCGAATGAAGGCGCCGGCCGACGGAGCCGTGGTCGTCTTTGAAGGGATCGTGCGCAATCATTCCGGCGGGCGCTCGACGCTGTATCTCGAGTATGAGGCGTACGAGTCCATGGCCATCGGGAAAATGCGCGAAATTGGCGCGGAGATGCGCGAGAAATTTTCGATCCGGCGTTTCGCCATGATCCACCGGCTGGGGCGGCTGGAAATCGGCGAGACTTCCGTGTTGATCGTGGTCTGCTCGGCGCATCGAGGCGCTGCTTTCGATGCCTGCCGATTCGGCATCGACACCCTCAAACTCAACGTGCCCATCTGGAAAAAGGAATTCTTCCGCGACGGCCCCGTTTGGGCCGAGGGAGAAATCCCTTCCGCCTGAGCAATCCTTTTCGCGGGCGCGGGAATCGTATCTCTGTGCCCATGCCCTGCTTTCCCAGCGTATTCCAACTCAAATTTTTGGCGAGAACGGCTGGCGCCGGCGGGACACGCCTCAGCGCCTCAATGGCGCTCGGGGCCTGTGGCGCCCTCCTGGCGCTGTTTGCGGCGGCAGCACTGAAGCCGGTCGCGGCACGCGAGGGAAATGAACAGGACCAGCGCGGGCGCATCCGCGCCGACGTCACCCTGGTCAGCCTGCTGGCCAGCGTGCTGGACAAGGACGGGCGTCCCGCGCTCGGACTCACGGCGGACCAGTTTGAGATTTACGAGGAAGGCGTGAAACAGAAGATCGAAGTGTTCGAGCCGGAGACACAACAGCCCTTGGATCTCGCCCTGATGATCGATTCCAGCCTGAGCGAAATCAAGGAGCTCGAGTTTGAGGGAGACGCGGCTTCCCGATTCATTCAGAAGCTGGTGCGCCCCGCCGATCGGCTGTCCGTGTACGAATTTGCCGACGCCGTGACGCAGCTCGCGCCGTTTACCTCGAACGTGACTTCGCTGCAGGCGGCCTTGCACCGCATCACCCCGGGCGATGGCACGGCCCTGTATGACGCGATTTTTCTCGGTTCTCAGGGACTGACGAAAAACCCTGCGGGCCGGCGGCGCGCCATCGTGCTGGTCACCGACGCCGGCGAGACGACCAGCCGCGCCGATTTTGAGACGGCCCGGCGCGCCGCGCTTCGCGCCGATACACTCCTGTACACCATCGTCGTGCGCGCGGTGAAGAACGAGGGTGGACGCAACACCGCCGGCGAGCACGCGCTCGAAACCATTGCGGACTCGACCGGGGGAGCCACCTATTTTCCGGATACCATCGCGCAGCTCGGCGACATGTTCGACCGCATCGACCGCGAACTCCGCACCCAGTACCGCATCGCCTACTATCCCGATCCGCGTCCGCCGGCGGCCACGTTTCGCACGCTCGAAGTCCGCGTGCATTGCGAATGCAAGGTGCGCAGCAGGAAGGCGTATTATTCGGGGGGTCGGCTGGACTGAGAAAACCGTGACAGGAGCTTGGTGAATCGTGATTCGTGAACCGTGGCCAGTGACTCATGAATTGCGATTTGCGATTCGTGCATACCCGCTTTCAGGGATGAACGAATGATTCGATCTGAACTCTTGAATTTCAAATCTCAAATTTGAAATTTCAAAATCTAAAAACCCGGACCTCCTCGAAATATAAGACCTGCACCTTCAAACTTGTGCCTCTTTCAAACCTCCAACTTCCAGCCTCCAACCTCCAGTTCCTCAATCACGCCTATTTTACCTCCGCGAAATCTGGCATGATTTGACGTGAGGACCTGACCATCGCATGAATTCCTTTCTCGATGTGGCTGTGGAAACGGCGCGCGAAGCTGGAGGGATTCTGCTTGCGGAATTCGACCGCCCGGTCAAGATCAGCTACAAGGGGGAAGTGGACATCGTAACGCAGGCGGATAAGCGCTCCGAGCAGGCCATCGTCTCCCGGCTGCGCTCCCATTTTCCCAAACACGCCATTGTGGCCGAGGAAGGCGGCGGGACGGAAAGCGAATCTCCCTTCCGCTGGCACGTGGACCCACTCGACGGCACGACCAATTTTGCGCACGGGTACCCGTGTTTCGCGGTTTCGCTCGGCCTTGTGGAAGCGGGCGAACCGATCGTGGGCGTCATCTTCCAGCCGGTCAGCGGAGAGATGTTCACGGCCGTCAAGGGAGAAGGGGCCTACCTGAATCAGAAGAAAATCGAGGTATCCCGAATTGAAAAGCTGGCGACGAGTCTGCTGTGCACCGGTTTCCCCAGCGTAAAGCGCGCCCAGAACCCCAACATCCACTACTATTGGGATTTCACATTGCGCTCTCACGGCGTGCGCCGGGACGGTTCGGCCGCCATGGACCTCGCCTCCGTCGCTTGCGGCAGATTTGAAGGCTTCTGGGAATCCGGCCTGCATACCTGGGACGTTGCGGCCGGCATTTTGCTGGTGCGCGAAGCCGGCGGCACGGTGACTCGCTTCGACGGACAGCCCTATGGGCTGGGGGACCGGGAACTTCTGGCGTCCAACGGCCGAGTCCACGAAGAGATGAAAGAAGTAGCGGCCAGTATTGCCGACCGCAGCGCATCATAGGCTCCGCTTCCGTAACTGAATAATTATTGTAGGTGCGCTCCGGCCTCTTCGAACTTGCCATTTTCGTTTTGCACACGGCTCGGTAAAACGCTGGATTGACTCCACTTCCAGCGGGTGCTACGCTCACGAATGTTGCGCGTTATTTACTGAGGGATGATGGGGAATAGCCTCACGTTTCCGGTTCCGGGGAATCCGGGCGCCGGTGAAAAATTGTCTCGATGGCTGCTGCGATGGCGCCGGGGCGGCATCGAACAATATTCGGGCGGCGCCGATCTGAAGCACTCCGAGGCCTGGCGTCCCGGCGAGCGCTTCCATGTAAACGATGAGCGCATCTGGCTGGACGCTCTCCCGAGCTCCTTCCACGGCCTGCGCGTGGTGCAAATTTCCGACATTCACCACGGTCTTTTCCTCCCGAAAGAATGGCTTTCCGAAGCAGTGCGCCAGGCCAACCGGCTGCATCCGGACATCATTGCCCTCACCGGGGATTTCGTCACGTATTCGCGGCGAAATATCGGGCCGGCGGCGGAACTGCTGGGGCGCCTGCGGGCGCGCTACGGCGTTTTCGCGGTGCTGGGGAATCACGATTTCCGCGTAGACGCCGATGCCATCACGTTGGCATTGCGCCGGCAGCACATCGATGTTCTGCGCAATCGTCACATTGCTCTGTGGTTCGGCGGGGAGTCCGTGTACCTGGCTGGGGTCGACGATTATGGGTACGGCGCGGATTTGCGGCGGGCGATGCGCGGGGTTCCGCACGAGGCCGCCACTGTTTTGCTCGCGCACAATCCCCGGGTGATCCATCTGGCCTCGCGCCACAACGTGAGCCTGGTTCTTTCCGGGCACACCCATGGCGGACAGGTAAACTTGCCCATCCTTGGCACTGTGTACGGGCGCTCACCGGAGCGGCTGCGATACAAGATCGGCTGGGATCGGATGGGAAACACGCAAATTTACGTGAGCCGCGGCATCGGCACGATCGTCCTGCCGTGGAGGCTGCGCTGCCCGGCGGAGATCACGCATCTCGAACTGCTCCAGGGCATCTCTGGCGTTTCCCGATCGGTAGCGGCGGATTGATCCCCCAAGCGCATGCGCGCCGTTGACCTGATTCGCCGTAAGCGGGATTCGGGCGAACTCACCTCCGAGGAGATTCAGCAACTCATCGCCGCTTACACCCGCGGCGACGTTCCCGATTATCAAATGTCCGCGTGGCTGATGGCGGTCGTGCTGTGCGGAATGAGCCGGCCGGAAATCGCCGCGCTCACGGAGGCCATGCTGCACTCGGGCTCCGTCCTGGATTTCTCTGATCTGGCCACGCGGAAGGTGGACAAGCATTCCACCGGAGGCGTGGGCGACAAGACTTCGCTGGTGATCGCTCCCATCGTGGCGGCCGGCGGCTTGAAAGTCCCCATGATCAGCGGGCGCGGCCTGGGACACAGCGGCGGCACGCTCGATAAGCTGGAATCCATTCCTGGCTTCAACGTCAATCTAACGCTCGCGGAATTCCGTCATGTCCTCGAAACATGCGGGTGCTCCTTGATCGGCCAGACCCCCGAAATCGCTCCTGCCGACAAGAAAATTTACGCGCTGCGCGACGTGACCGGAACCGTGGAAAGTCCTGCGCTGATCTGCGCTTCCATCATGAGCAAGAAACTGGCCGAGGGGATCGACGCTCTGGTGCTCGACGTGAAGACCGGTTCGGGCGCGTTCATGAAAACCGTGGCAGATGCCGCAAATCTGGCGGAATTGCTGGTCGAAACCGGGAAGCGCATGGGCAAAAAAGTGGTTGCGCTGCTGACCGACATGAATCAGCCTCTCGGGCGCAAGGCCGGAAACGCCATGGAAGTGGCCGAGTCGATCGAAGTGCTGTCCGGCGGAGGGCCCGCGGACTTGCGCGAGCTTTGCCTGGAGCTTGCCGCCTGGATGTTTCTACTCGGCGCGCGCGTGAAGACACTAGACGAGGGGAAGAAGCTTTCCTCGGACTTGATTGCCTCCGGCCAGGCGCGCGAAAAATTCCGCGAAATCGTAGGGCTGCAAGGGGGCGATGTGGGAGTGGTGGACGATCCGCACCGCCTGGCGCATGCGCGGCGGACGATCGACGTCGCCAGCGCGGCTCGCGGATACATCGCCTCCATTCAATGCGAGCAACTTGGCGTCGCCTGCGTCGTGCTCGGCGGCGGACGCGAAAAGAAGGAAGACAAGATCGACCCGGCCGTTGGCCTCGAATTTCACAAGCGCATCGGCGACGCCGTGGAACGCGGCGAGCCGCTGTGCACTCTGCATTACAACTCCGACGCGCGCCTCGCCGAAGCTCGGAAGCTTGCCGAGACTGCTTACATTATCGAGCCCGAAAAACTGAAATCTCTTCCTCCGCTCATCTATCGAGTCATTGGCACATAGTTCGTCAGGATTTGCGTGCCTCACCCTTTGTCCGCCGCGGCGGGAAGAGTGCGGGTTTAGATTCTGCTTCGACCGGGAATGCGGAGTATACGTGGAGAAAACCCGCACCCAACCTACCGGCGCCCACAATGGTGCAAAACGGTGCAAGATGGTGTAAGATTGAATTATGGCGACCTTTGAGAAGCCAGTCCGTCAAAGCGTGTCGCTTCCTGCCCGCCTCGCGCGGCGTGTGCGAACGCTTGCGAAGAATCGCAAGACCAGCACGAACCGGGTCTTGGTGGAACTGATCGAAACAGGAATCGAATCGAAGGAAGCGGAAAAGTCGAGGTTTTTCGATCTGGCGGACCGACTGAGCGCAACCTCCGACCCCGCCGAGCGAAAGCGGTTAAAAGAATTATTGGCCCGCATGACCTTTGGTGAATGAATGCCGAAGATTCAGTGGGCCGATTTACCTCCCGCTCTGCGCGATCACCTTTTTGAAAGACTGGCCGAACGGAAAATCACCCTCGAGGACCTGTATCGGCTAAAGGAATGGCGTGAATCGGAACCCGACGCACCCGAGGGCGCTTGGTACAAGGATTTCGGGTCATTCAAAATCTGCGGCGAAGGAAAATATCCGAAGACTTTCCTGCTTCGCGGACAAGTTGCCCGAGGCGAAAAGCTGTGAGCCGTAGACCTGGTTCCAAAGGCGTTCCTCCTGACATCAGGAAAGGCTGGCCAGTCTCTTTTCTAACTACTGCGCAGTTGCCCCACGATGCGGGTGGTCGCGTAAAGGCGGTTGAAAGCCCTCGTGGATTGACCCGAAATGTCCTTTTCAAAGATTATCTTCTGAGGGGAATTGTAGCAGCACGTTTGTAGGTATTCGGGCGGGAGTGGATTGCCCATCGCCACCGCAAAATGGATGCCGCACACCAGAAAGCCGACAACGGGACAACGCGCCCCTGCCGCCCAGGAAGGTGTGTAGGCGCTACGTTGCGATTGGGTGTCCGACGCTACTTGCACGTTTACGGTAATGTTCGGCGGGAACGGGGACGTCCCCAAGAGATACTTGCGCATCCGCTCCAGGAATGGTCCCAAATCAATGGAGTACGTTGGCTCGTCGGAATATAAATTTTTCCATTTGTGCGCACCGGCCCGCCACACAACGCTCAGAGCAAAGTATGCGAGCTTTTCCGTGTCAACACCGATTGCAGCACCGTTGTATGAGCACACCGTTCCCGCAGATGCCATTGGCAGCGCGACGCGCAATCGCTGCAACACCGGGAATCCCCGCTTTCCGCGCATTTGGCCGATCGTATAGTGCTCGCCATTTTTGTTTAACAATTGTTCGCAATCGCTGCACAGGACATAGCCGTGAATCTGGCGGGAAGTCGTCAGGGCAACTTTCCCCGTCATGAGAATCGGGTGACGGAGCTTCTGGCTTGTCTCATTCAACAGCCGCCACACCGCACTGGGCAACATGTGGCTGTCGCGGAGGTCCTTAGTAAGGAGGCACAGCTTGCACACATCTGTCGGGATAATCCACCGCCAAAATAAATGTCGGTTATCCCCCCAAAGGACACGAGCTGCAAATCGGCCTGAAGTGAGAAATAGGCCCCACCTTCCTGCTATGAGTCAAATCCTGCGCATCGTAATTTCCACATCCCGGCTCGTTCTCCGGCGTGCTAATGTGACGGGCATTTCCCGGGGGCGACCGGGATGCGAGGTGACGTCGGATGGGGCGATTTACGGGCGTGCTGGGGTTGCTGACGATGCTGGGGCTGGCCTATGTGTTTTCGACCAACCGGCGCGCCATCAAGCTGAAAATGATTGTTTGGGGATTGTCGCTACAGATCGGCTTTGCGTTTCTCGTGTTTTATTGGACGTTTGGGCAGGAGCTTTTTTTTCGCGCAGGGGATGGCGTGAATCGGCTGCTCGCGTACGCGTTTGTGGGATCGGAATTTGTGTTTGGCGAACTGGGAAAACAGCGCTCCTCCATCGGTTTCATTTTTGCGTTTCAGGTTTTGCCGGCGATTATTTTTATCGCGTCGCTGTTTGCGCTGTTGTACTACCTCGGCGTGATGCAGGTGGTGATTCGCGGGGCGGCGTGGGTGATGCAGCGCGTCATGGGCGCGAGCGGCGCGGAGTCGCTCAACGTCGCCGCCAGCATTTTCATGGGGCAGACCGAGGCTCCGCTGACGATACGGCCGTTTTTGCCTGATTTAACGCAGTCCGAGTTGATGACTGTCATGACCAGCGGAATGGCGCACGTATCGGGCGGAATCATGGCGGCGTACATCGCGTTTGGAGTGGAGGCGCGGCACCTGCTCACGGCGGTGATTATGACCGCGCCGGGCACACTGCTGATTTCCAAAATGCTGGTGCCGGAGACTCAGCAGCCGAAAACGATGGGCGTGGTGCACATGGAAAATGTGGAGCACGACTCGAATTTCCTGGCGGCCATTGCACGCGGGACGGGCGAGGGGCTGGGCATGGCCGTCAACGTGGGGGCCATGCTGGTAGCGTTCCTGGCGCTGATTGCGCTGACCAACGGCATGCTGGACGGGATTCACAATTTTTTGGGCGGGCACGGGATGATGTGGTTTCCGACGAGCCTCCAACAAATTTTCGGATGGGCGTTTGCGCCAGTGGCCTTCATTATCGGCGTGCCGTGGCATGATTGCTCGCAGATTGGAAATCTTCTTGGAACTCGGATGGTGCTGAATGAGCTGGTCGCGTTTTCGTTTCTCGGGCCGATGAAAGGCGTACTCGATCCGCGCTCGTTCACGATCGCGACGTTCGCGCTGTGCGGGTTTGCAAATTTCAGCTCCATTGGAATGCAAATCGGGGGGATCGGCGCGCTCGCGCCCAATCAGAGATCGCAGCTAGCGAAGTTCGGCATCCGCGCAATGCTTGCCGGGACCATGGCCAATCTGATGTCCGCCTCGATCGTTGGGATTTTCTTGAAATGAGCGCCTCGGGAGCGGCCAAAACAAAACCAAGCCAGGAATTCCTGCGCGCGGAGATCGCGGCAAAATTTATCCTGGCCAAGACAAAACTGCGCCCGCGCATTGGCCTGGTGCTGGGCAGCGGGTTGGGTGCGTTCGCGGACAGCGTTGCGGGCGCGGCGCGCATCGAGTATAGAAACATCCCCAATTTCCCGCGCTCGACGGCGATCGGGCATGCCGGGCGCATGGTCATCGGCGATGTCTCGGACGTGCCGGTGGCCATCATGCAGGGACGCGTGCATTTCTACGAGGGCTACTCGATGCGCGAAGTGATTTTTCCGATGCGCGTGATGGCCCGCATGGGAATCCGCGCCGTAGTGCTGACCAACGCCGCGGGCGGGATCAATACCAATTTCAAGCAGGGCTGCCTGGTCGTTCTGCGCGATCACATCAATCTGCAGGGCACGAATCCCTTGATCGGGCCGAATGACGAGCGTTTCGGCCCGCGATTTCCCGACATGACACAAGTGTACTGGAAGCCCTACCAGGCCATCGCGCTGCAAGACGGGAAACGCCTGGGCATCGAAATCGCCGAGGGAGTGTACGCGGCGCTGACCGGCCCGAGCTACGAAACGCCGGCCGAAATTCGTTACTTGCGCACGATCGGCGCGGATCTCATCGGAATGTCCACCGTGCCGGAAGCGATCGCCGCCGCGCATCTGGGAATTCGCGTGCTGGGAATTTCCTGCGTGACGAACATGGCGGCCGGAATTCTCGATCAGCCGATTACGACCGAGGAAGTCATGGAAACCGGCGAGCACGTGAAGGCGGATTTCGTGGCCCTGTTGCGCGCCGTGATTCCACGCTTGAATAAGGACTTGCCATGAGCGAGCAGGACAGCCGCAAGGACAAGCATCGTGAGGCCCATTCTGATACCGGTCTGGAAGCCCACCTTCAGGGATTGATTGCCGTGGCGCGAACGGCGCGCGAGCACGCACACGCGCCGTATTCCAATTTTCGCGTGGGCGCCGCCGTGCGCGCCAAGTCCGGAAGAGTTTTTACCGGCTGCAATGTGGAGAATGCCACATTTGGGCTGACGCTGTGCGCCGAGCGGGTCGCGGTCTTCAAGGCGATTTCCGAGGGGGAACGCGGATTCGACGCCGTCGCCGTGGTCGCGGATACGGATACGCTCACGCCGCCGTGCGGGGCGTGCCGGCAGATCCTGTGGGAATTTTGCGGCGACGCGGAAGTGGTCCTGGCGAACCTGAGAGGCAAAGTCGAACGCTACCGCATGTCCGCACTTTTGCCGAAGCCGTTCGATCAGTCGTTCCTGTGAGCCCTGGATCGTGATTTGAAATTTGAGATTTCAGAACCGAGATTTGAAATTTCAGAGTTGAGAGTGGTGTTTGGAAAGCTGAAAAGCCAAATCGAAAGCCTCGCGTTTCAAATCTCAGTTCTCAAATCTCAAATTGGCAATCCACCCTAAAATCACGATTCGCGTTCGGAACTGCGGCGGCGCTGCAGGCGCGACGCCGACGTCCGCAGCGTGTCGGCGACGTTCTTATTGGTCGACAGAAATTTGAGGTCCAGCGGCTTCAGGTGTGGCAACAGGTGCAGAGTAACTTCCAGCGGCGTTTTGGGATTGAACATCAGCCCGCGCATGATTCCGTAGTTTTTCATAAACTTGCGGCTGCCCGCGATGAGGCGAAGCGTTTCGTCGCTGAGCGTGGCCATGTTGGCGAACGATTCCACTTCCTGCTCGGAGAGCTGCGGCGATTGCAGGACGGCGCGCTGCACGACTTTGCAAGGATCGCGGATCAGCAAGACGCGCTCGTCGCGGCCTCCCTTCAGGGCCATCTGCACGCGCTCGACCACGCGCATGCGCGACAATTTTTGCAGCAGCGTTTCGCGCTTGGCCTTGTCCGTAAGGGCTGCTTCGGCGACTTCCACGAAGGCCTCGATGGGTTCCGGCTCGGCCCGCTGCAACTCCAGCAGTTGGCCGCGCTGCTCCGCGTTGATGACCGCGGAGGCGATGAGTTCCACCACCAGTTGGGGAGAAGTGCTCAGGCGGTCCAGATCCTCGAAGAGCTCTTGAACCGCGGTAACGGAAAGATAACGGATGACGGGACGAAGAACTTCGATGGGGCAAGTGGTATTGTGGGCCAGCGCGTCAGCCACGCCGGGCCGGCGCGGAAACTCGGCGGCGCAGTAGGCGAACATCTCCGGAGCGGCGCCACGCTGGGCGAGCGCGGCGAGCACCGTCTTCAGCGGCTGCGTCCCCAAAATTCCGGCGGCCGCCTCGCGCACCGCGGGATCCGCATCCGCGGCAAGAATACAAAGCGTCTCGACCCGCTCTTCCGGCGCCAGCGCGGCCGCCTCACCGCACAGGGCCAGTTTTCGTTCCAGGGTCGCGCCCCCAAGACGAATCTCTTCGCTCAATGCGGCGCTAATGACGGCCTCCCACGGCTCCCTTCAGCATCTCTCGAGTGAGCGTGACCTTGCCTTCCTTCCCGGATGGACCGAGGGGAGCGAGCGCTTTTCCGTTCAACTCCAGGCGCACCGCCCCAGCATTATCGGCGGACACCTGGAAATGGTCCGTGGCTGAAAACGTTTGATTTTCGCCAGACTTCATCTTTCCGTCAAACGCCACGTCATTGTCGACGACAACCGTGACATTGGTTTTCTTTCTTGCCTCGACATTCAATTCGAACCGCTGGGCAGCCAGCGAAACTGGAGCGGGCGCGGATTGCGCGGATACGGTGGCGATTCCGGAAGCCGCACCCAGCGCATCCGTGGCTTGATTGATGTACTTTGTGGGAGCAATGTCTGCGGCGGTTTGCTGCGCGGCTCGCTTTGCGGCGCGCCGCTCTCGAAAGCGCCGCACGCCATACCAGCCTCCAGCGAGCAGCACGAGGATCAAGATGGCAGCGATAATCCAGGCAAGCCACGGCTGCTCGGGGGTTACTGCGGGGGGGCTACCGGTCCACACCGGAACGGTTTGGCGGTCCCCGACAGCCAAGGTATATTCCGCGACAATGTTTTCCTCATCAAGGCCGAGATAGCGGGCCACGGCGCGCACAAATCCTCGATTGAAGACTCCGCCGGGGAGCTGGTCCCACTGCTCGCCTTCAATGGCCTGCAGAAAGCGCGTGGAAATGCGCGTGGCGGCGGATATTTCGTCCAGGGTGACGCCGCGCATCTCCCGTTCGCGTTTTAGGCTTTCGCCGAAAGAGTCTTTGGTCATGTATCTTCAAAAACAGCCGATCTTAGCGAATATAGGCGGGCAGCGCGGGGGTGTCAATCTGCGAAGCCGGATAGTGTCCTAATTAAGAATATCATCTTGATAGACCTGACGTGGTGGCGAAAAGAAGATCGGTTTCTAGGTTGGATTTTTGATTTTCGCGCCCAATGTAGCGCCCGTCCGCCGCGGCGTACGGGCATCTGCTCGCATCCGGTTTGCCCGCCGGAAGGCGGGCGCTACGGAAAAGATCGTGTCCGAGCGCCGTTGGCCGTCCGAAGCCAAGCGGGTGTTCCGCTTCGGGACACTCTTCACTTTCCAGAAACATTTTCAGACGTGGCCGTTGCACGGATCGACAAGAGTTGACTATAATTTCTAGTGCCCCAACACCTTCCGCGGACCGGCGGGTGACCCGCGATAGAATCTGGCACAAGGCTTCCAGTGGACACAACTGAGAATTTTTCCGGGATCGAGCGCCGCCGCAGCACGACGGTTCAGGGAGAACGACGCGAGGCCGGCGAAATCGCGATTTTCCCCGAGCTGGGCAAGGCCCTTACTTCCTCCCTGCAACTCGATCAAGTGCTCCGCACCATCATGGAAAAAATCGACGAATTTCTACGCCCGGATACCTGGTCACTGCTCCTGGTGGATGAAGCCAAGCAGGACCTGTATTTCGAGCTGGCGGTGGGCAAGGGGGCGCAGGCGCTGAAGGACGTGCGCATCAAAATGGGCCAGGGAATCGCGGGGTGGGTGGCGCAAAACGACGAAGCGGTGATCGTGCCGGATGTGAGCAAGGACAAGCGCTTTTTCTCCAAGGTGGATGAAAAAACAAAAGAGGAAACGCGCTCGATTGTCGCCGTTCCCGTGCGCTACCGCGATCATTGCCTCGGCGTAATCGAATTAATTAATTGCGTGGAAAGAAATAGCTTCATGGAGCGGGACCTAGCGCTGCTCGAAGCCCTTGCGGATTTCGCCGCCATCGCCCTGGAAAACGCGCGCCACGTCAAGCGCATTCACGAGCTCACCATCACGGACGATTGCACCAGCCTCTACAATGCGCGGCACATGGATTTCATTCTGGAGACGGAAATTTACCGCTCGCAGCGCTACGGCTACGAATTTTCGGTGGTGTTTATCGACCTCGATCACTTCAAGGGCATCAACGACACGTTCGGCCACCTGGTCGGATCGAAGCTCCTCGCCGAAGTGGGGCAGATCGTGAAGAGCGCCTGCCGCAGGATCGATTTCGCGTTTCGCTACGGCGGTGATGAATTTGTGATCGTGTTGCCGCAGGCCACCAAGGAAAACGCCTTCGTCGTCGCGAGGCGCCTTCACAAATTGATCGGAGAAACGCACTGGCTGATCTCGGAAGGCCTGGACATCCGCTTCACGGCCAGCATCGGCGTGGCGTCGTATCCGTCGGACGCCAAAACCAAGGTGGAATTGCTGCACCTGGCCGATGAGGCCATGTACGCGATCAAGAACTCGACACGCAACGGCGTGGCCGCGGCGAAACTCGGAGTCCTGCCGCCCGGTTGAGCACCGCTCTACGACACGATTTCCAGAGGATTGGCAAGGCCGTCTTCCTGCATCTTCCGAACCTTTGCCCGCCCGCCGCGTTGGCCGGGTGCCACATAAAACAAGAACAACTTCTCACGAAGACTTTCAGGCTGGGACGCGCAGGCGCGGGCGCTTTCGCTTCCATTCGTAGTCTTTGCGCAGCAGGGACTGATGCTTCTTGCACTGCGCGCAGATTTCCGCGAACGCCACTTTCACGCTGGCAAGAACGTCGGATCCTTCTCCGGTGGCGTGCAGCGTGCCGGTGGGAAGCGAAAGATTGAGCGTGAACGTATAGCTTTCCTTTCGCGCGTGCTTTTCGATATCCGCGTGCAAATTCACCAAGTCCGGGGAATAACGCTTGAGCAGTTTTTCCAGCTTCGCCGCTTGCCGATGCGTTTCCTTCTCGACGGGCTCGCGCCATTCTTCATGAGCGTTGCGAATGGTCAGTTTCATGGCAGAACCTTTCCGGGAGTGATGTGAAAGGGGATTGCGATTCGCGGCTCGATCCGCAAGCGCATGGGCAATTTCAGAATAACAATTCGCCAACGCGCTTGCAAACTGCAGATGCCGTGGCGTGTCCAAATCCATCGCAAGACGGAAACGGAAATTCGCGGGTTACTTCTTGAAGAGATTTTCAAATGCTTGGCGCGCGTCGAGGGGCCGTGAAACGCGTTCCGGGGAAGCCGCGGGGCTCGATGGCGGAGCCGACGGCGCGGTATCCTTCTCGATCGTGGTGCGAAATTCGTAGAACGTGCAATCGTTGACTTGGTCCTTCCGCGCGATCCGCTCGGGAACCGGCTTCATGCACTCGAAGCGCGCGGCGGTGTCAAAGTAAGCGCACTGTTTGCAGCAGTGCAATTCGAAGGCGCAACGCGGGCACTTTCCTTTTGGGTCAAAGCCCGGCTGGAGCACGGCGCCGCAATTGGAACAGCGCGCGCGCGTAATCGTGCCCACCATGCGTGGCGTGCGCGGTCCGATCTGCTCCTGTCGTGGATGGCCTTCGTGGTGCTGACGTTTTTCTTTTTTTTGGGGCTCGTCGGCACTCTGGTAGCCCCTGTGCTTATACTTCCGGTCCAAGGAAACCTCCGGGGGGAAACCCAATCATACTCTGAATCGGATCGTGCAAGTCGATTATTAAGCGAACTTGCGAATTATCTCTTGTTGCGGGTCAAAACCATTCACTGGCTGTGGCTCACGATTCGAGCGCCCACAGACGCGCCAAACCTTCCGCCTTTAAATCCGGCTGCAAGAATTTCAGTGGCGTTCCGGCATCGGAGAGGATCGCTTCGGCGGCCAGGTAACCGCTGCGGACGGCTCCTTCCATTGTGGACGGCCAGCCCGTGGATGTCCAGTCCCCTGCGAGAAATAGTCCCAAAAGCGGGCTTCTCTGGCCGGGGCGCCACCGGTCCGAACCGGGCGCCGGCGAAAAGGTCGCGGACATTTCCTTGACCACGGTTCCCTTCACGAGCGTCGCTTCGCGAATCGCGGGAAGCACCTGGCGCAGCTCATCGAGGCACAGCGCAATAATTTCCTGCCGTGAGCGAGAAGCCAGACCGTACGACGCGCTGATGACCAGTTGCAAATACTGCCCGCCGCCTTCCGCGCCGCCGCTCCTGGAAAGCTGCGTTTTGTTGAACACCCACTGCGTCGTGCTGTCGAGCAGCGTGAGAAACGGCTCGCTCATCACCGCGCGATCGAACCATAGGTGCACTCCGGTGATGGGCGAAGCCCGTAAGTTACGCAAGTTCAAGAACACCGGCTCGCGCTCCACCACCTCCGCGGGCAAGAGTTCCGGCAGGACGTCCTGCGGCACGGCGGAAAGATAATAATCCGCCGTCTCCACCGAGCCGTCTTCCCTCTCCACGCCATCGACGCGGCCATCTACAACCAGAAAGCCGCGCGCTCCGGCGCGCAATTGGACTTCCCCGCCCCGGTCGGCAAGCGCCTTGCGGCAGCCTTCGTACAATTCGCCCAGGGGGACGCGCGGAATGCCGACGCGATATCCGCCGCGCGTCGAAAGAAACGCCTTCCAAAACACCTCGATGCCATAGCGAGCGTCGATGCGATCGAGTTCTTCATCGAGCGCGCTGACCAGGATCACTTCCCAGAAGCGGCGAATCGCGCGCACGGTCTGGCGATGTTTCTGCAGCCACGCCAGCATCGTAATGTTCTCGCCCGCCTTATCGCTCGAAAGGACTGCGGGACGTCCTCCGCTGCGCGCGATCGCAAGCAGCGCTTGTGCAATGGCGCGCTTGTCCGCCCAGCCCAGCAGCGGAAAAAACGCGAACGAAACGGCCATATGCAATGGCGGAGGCAGCGCCACGGACGCGATCGCGCCGCGTTGCCCGTCGGGCGCGGCAAACAGCAGCCGGTCAAAAAATCGAATCTGATCGGCGGCTCCGACCCGGCGATAGAAATCCTCCAGGTTCGTGCAGCATCCCAACGTAACGTGCTGGCAGTTGTCCACGTGCTCGCCGCCGGGCAGGACGTAAGACGCGGCGCGCCCCCCCAGGTGGGGCCGCTTTTCGAGCAAACGCACGCGGAAGCCGGCTTCAGCCAGCGCGACGGCCGAGGAAAGCCCCGCCAGTCCGCCGCCGATCACGATCACGGTTTTCAATGACATTCTTCCGATCATGCTGCCCGAATCGCGCGCGGGCGATGAGGATCATTTTTTCCGCTTTGCTCAGGCGCACGCGCCCGCCGAAAACCGCGAAATCCACCGATTCAATGCGGGCGAGCAGCGCGCTATACGTGCGCACGAGGAGCCAGAGCGCACCGCGGCTATCCGCATCGACGAGATCGAGCAACTCGGAGCATTCCTCGTAAATCCGCCAGGCCCGGTCGGCTTCGAAGCGCAGAACCTCGCGCACGCCCAGTGTGGCTTCGTTGCGGGAAAAATCCTCGGGAGCGACCCCGTAGCGCGCGAGATCCTCTTCGGGGATGTACACGCGGCCGAGCGCGGCATCTTCGTGTACATCACGAATAATGTTTGTGAGCTGAAACGCCAAGCCGAGCCTTTCGGCGAGATCCAGCGCCCGCGGATCGCTGTACCCAAAAACGTGCGTGCACGTGAGGCCGACCGTTCCTGCGACGCGATAACAATATTCGCGCAGACGGTCAAACGTGGGATAGCTCTTGACGGTGAGGTCCATTTCCGCGCCGGAAATCAGGTCATGCAGATACCGGGCCGGCATGTTGTAGCGGCGCATGGTGTCGATTAGCGCGGGCAGCACTTCCCTTTCACCGTAAAGAAATTCTCCAAGGGGCTTCACGCCCGTCGCATGGAAAAATTGCGAACGGCCGGTGACCGCTTCATCGAAAGCCGCGCGCCATTTGGCTATGCCCCGCTGCGCGCCCTCCACATTTTCGGCATCATCGGCGACGTCATCGATGAGGCGCATAAATGCGTAAAGCGCGGCGAGGCCGTCGCGCTTGGGCTTTGGAAGAAGATAAAACGCGTAGTAAAAATTGCTGCGGGCAGCCCGTGCGATCCGGTGGCATTCCGCGTAGGACCACATAACGGCTCCCGTGGCTGCCTCGGCCATCATTTCGACGGTGGGTTGGGCGCAGCCGCCCTCTACAATCGACAGCCGTGAAGAGGCTGCGGGAGCAACAGTTTCAGAATGTTGCGCGAATGAGAGCAGGCGCGGAACGAGCGCGCGCACCAGCAACGAGACTTGCTTCGATTTCGGAATCGAGGGCCGCCGCTCGAGCGTGTTGTACCCGATTGCTTCGATGGCATCGAGCACGGCGAGGCCGCCGCGGCTGAACATTTCGATGTCCACGCGCAGCGCGGGATCGACGCTCGCGGCCAGCGGCATTCCCTCCGCGAACAATTGCCGCGTGTGCGCAACAAGCTCCTTCATCAGCGCAACGTAGCGCGCGTCAAACCGGCGCTCGACGATGTCGTCCTCCGCGAGGCCGTGCACGGCCAGCGCATCGAGCGGAATGTAGATGCGCCCTTTCTCAAGGTCGCGCGAGACGTCCTGCCAGAAATTCGCGAGCTGCAGCGCCGTGCAGGTCGCATCGGAAAGCCGCTGCCGCTCCGCGTCGCGATACCCGCACAAATACAGCACCAGGCGCCCCACCGGATTCGCGGAATATTGGCAATAATGAAAAACGTCGTCCCAGGTTGCGTAGCGCTTCACGGTTTGGTCGTGCCGAAACGCGATGAGCAAATCGGAAAACGGCTCGATGGGGATATCTAGTGCGGTAATCGTTTCGTGCAACGCGATGAAAACGGGGTGGGAAGGTTTTCCCGCGTAGCAATCGCGCAACTCCAGGTCCCAATCGTTGAGCAAGGCGAGGGCTTTTCCTGGGTCCGAAATTTCGTCTCCTAGATCGTCGGCCCAGCGGCAATAGGCGTACAGGTTGTAAAAATGCTGGTGGAGGCGGCGCGGAAGGAGCCAGGAGACAACGTTGAAATTTTCGTAGTGATGCGTGGCGAGGCGGCGCGTGTAGCGTTCCGCTTCCGCGACTGTGCAGCCGGACGGCGGCAGTCCTCGCGCAATCTCGAGTTCAGCGGGTATTTGCATGATGCTGGACGAGTGGCGCGGGCTTCAGCCTGCGGCTTTTGTTCTTAGCAGAGCCAAAACCCGCAGGCTGAAGCCCGCGCTACTTAAGGGATCACCGCGACTTTCATTTCCCCGTTGCGATGCTTCATGTGCTCGAACATTTTGGGAAGATCGGTGAGCGGAATTTCCGCATTCACGAAATCGCTCGAACGGATTTCGCCTCGCGACACGCTTTCCAGGGCTTCCCGAATGAATCGCGGCGTGTGGTGGAACGTGGACTTGATGGTGATCTCCGAATAGTGGAGCGCATTCGGATCCACGGCCACTTGCGTGCCCCTCGGACAGCCCCCAAACAGGTTGACGGTCCCGCCGCGGCGCACCATTTGCAGCGCCCATTCCCACGTTTGCGCCGTGCCCACCGCTTCGATCACGGAATCGGCGCCGCGCCCGCCTTCGGTCAGGTCCCGGACAGCCTTTGCGGGATCACTCAGGTCCGGCGCGAGGAACGCCGCGCGCGCGCCAAAGCGTTCGGCTGCTCGAATCTGGTTCGGCCGTTTTCCCAGCGCGATCACTTTCACGCCGCGGTTCGACAACACGCGGATGAACTTCAATCCGATCGGCCCGCAGCCGATCACAACCGCGGTGTCCCCCGGCTGAATTCCGGTTTCATGTATTCCGCGCAGCACGCAGGCCAGCGGCTCGACCATGGCCGCATCCTGAAACGAAACGTGCTCCGGAATCACCAGCATGTTCTGCCGGACGATCCGCCCTGGGATGCGGATGTATTCCGCGTAGGCCCCATTATTGAACAGTAAATCCTCGCAAAGATTGCTCTGCCCCTTGCGGCAAAACAGGCAAACGTCGCAGGGCGCCGAATTCGAGGGAACCACGCGCGCCCCGACTTTTAAGCCGCCATTCACGTCCGCGCCCAGCGTTTCGACGATGCCGGCAAGCTCGTGACCGAACACCGCCGGCGGCGTAATCATCCGAGCGTGGTATCCCCGCTTCCAGACTTTCAAATCCGTGCCGCAGGTCAATGCGACTTTGACGCGGATCAATGCCTCATCCGCCGCGAGCCTTGGGATGTCCACGCTCTCGATCTTCAGATTCTCGCTTCCATATAAAATGGCAGCGGTCATGTGACCGTTTTTTCTGCCGTTATGTTCGATTCTGCTCAAGGATGAATCACCACTTTTAGAGAGTCTCCAACCGGACGGGCCGCCAACTGCAGCGCCCGGCCCATATCTTCCAATGAATAATAATGCGAGATCAATTGTTTCACAGGTAACTTGTGCGAAAAGATCAGCCGCGCGGCCTCGCCGGCTCGATCAATCGCGGCGCTATAGCTGCCCAGGATTTCCTTTTCCTCTACGCCGACTGCCGCCGCCGGGAATTCGATCTTCATCAGCGGGTCGTTCTGTGCAAACAGAAGCACGCGCCCTCCGGGTCTTGCAAGATTGAGCGCGTCCGTCAGCGCTGCCGGGGTCGGCACGGCTACGAGTACCACATCCGCGCCGCGCCCTTGCGTGCGCGCATTGATTTCTTCGGCCAGGCGGCCCTCGCGAGGGTCCACGGCCAGATCGACGCCGAGCGACATGCTCTTCGTGCGGCGCTCCGGCATGGGATCGCTGCCAATTACGGCCGCGCCCTCCAGCTTCGAGAGCATGGCCAGAAGCAACCCGATCGGGCCAAGTCCCATCACCAATGCAATCTCACCCGCGGCTACGCGCGCCTTTTCCACCGCCTTGATGCAGGTGTTCACCGGCTCGATGAACGAGGCTTCGTCGAAACTGACGTCATCGGGTATCGCCACCATCCCGCGCTCGGCAACCCACGGCATGGCGCGCACGTACTGGGCAAAGCCGCCGCCGTTGGGATCAAAACCGGCCGTAAGGCCGACTTTCTTGTAGCCCGGACATTGCGAATACAAGCGCCGGTCGCAATAGAAACAGGCCCCGCACGGAACGTGATGAAAACTCATCACGCGGTCGCCCAGCTTCCACTTGGTGACACCCGAGCCGACCGCGACGACCGTTCCGGAAACTTCGTGCCCAAAGATTTGCGGCGCCGGAACGAATCCGTACTCGATTTTTTTTAAGTCCGTGCCGCAGATTCCGCAGGCGGCCACACGGATCAATACTTCTCCAGGACCGATCGTGGGCACGGGAACGGTTTCCACAACGACTTTTCCCTTGCCGCGGTACACTGCCGCACGCATCGTGGACGGAACCGGCCGCGCTATTGCGGGAGTCTCGAGAATCGTTCCCGATTGGCTCATAGCGCGGCCACCGAATCGTGCTCAATGGGGCTCAGGCGCTCGGCCATCGTTCCCGCGTATGCATCCAGAAATCCCGCGAGCCGCCTGGAAGCAAACCGGGAATCGCGAGCCAATTTCAAGAGGTTCGGTAAGCCGGTTGGCCTGCGCAATATCTGCGAAACAACGCCCAACGTGCGAACCTGTCCCTGGGCGTCGAGTGTCTCGCCAAAATCGTATGGCACATTGAAATCCACGGTGTCGCTCACGGCGCGAATCGCCACAGCCGGCACGCCCCACCGCGCCGCCTCCGCAAGGATCGTGTAGCTTTCCATTTCCACTGCTTCCGCCTGGCTGCCCAACCGCCGCTTTTCTTCGGAGCGCGCCACAAGCGTCCGCGAACTCGCCAGCCGCTCAATTTGCCGCGCCCCGCAATCCACCGCGGTGGAAAGCAACTCGCGATGGCTCGCCACGGCGACCGGTTCACCCACTTCGCTGACCAGACGCGCGGCCACAATGTCTCCCGTGCTGTACCCGCTGCGCAGAGATCCCGCGAGGCCGGTCGAAATGCAAATATCGGGCCTGTAGACGAGGGACCTCTTCGCGGCTTCCAACGCGTGCTCCTGCCCCATGCCAGTCAAGATGGCCCGAATTCGCGCGCCGCCGAGCATCGCTTCAAACACCGGCCATTCTCCGGGCAGCCGCAGAAAATTCCTGCGACGCTGCCACGGCGCAAATTCCGCTCGCACCGCAAATGTCACCAATATTTTCATGAATTCCCGCACCCATTTAAGCCGCACGCGCGCCCGCGACGACGGGCGCGCTCCCTGCGGCGGCATAACCATTGGACTCGTACCATGCAACAGCACGCTCGAGGGCGGCTTCAACCGGTCCGGGCGCAAACCCAAGCTCGCGCTCCGCCTTCGATGCGTTTACAAACATTTTGTGCCGCGCCATACGGACGCCTTCCAGCGGAATTTGCGGCTCGCGGCCCAGAAGCCGGGAGACGCCCGATTCCACGCATGCGGCGGCATAGGCCAAAGCGTGCGGAATTTTCCATCGCGGCGCGGGCCGCCCGCTGGCCAAAGAAAGAATGTCCAGCATTTGTTTCAGCGTTAGATTTCGCCCGCCCAAAATATAGCGTTCCCCCACGCGACCGCGCTCTGCGGCCAGCAAGTGTCCCCTCGCGCAATCTTCGACCGGAACAAAGTTCAACCCTGTGTCCACGTAGCCGGGCATGCGCCCATTCAGGAAATCCACGATAATTTTTCCTGTCGGCGTGGGTTTCCAATCGGCAGGCCCGACCGGCGTGGTCGGGTTGACGATGACTACCGGAAAACCCTCTTCCGCGGCGCGCAACGCGCATTGCTCGGCTTCGAATTTCGAGCGCTTATAGTGCCCGATCATTTCCCCAACGGACGATTGCGTCGCTTCATTCGGCAAATCCCCTTCGCGGGGAACGGCAATCGTCGCAACCGTACTCGTATAAACGAATTTCTCGGCGCCCGCCTGCCGCGCCGCATCCAGCAGGTTTTGCGTGCCTCTCACATTGGATTCGTAAATTTCCCGCGGGTCGCGCGCCCAGAGCCGGTAATCCGCGGCGACGTGAAAAACGCACTGGACGCCTTGCAGCGCGCGATCGAGCGAAGCGCGGTCTCGCAAGTCCCCTAGGAAACGCTCGGCATCCAGGCCTTCGATCGCGCGGAGATCGCTGGACGGGCGCACCAGCACCCGCACGTCTTCCCCGCGTCCCGCCAGTGCGCGGGCGACGTGGCTGCCGAGAAAGCCTGTCGCGCCGGTGACCAGCGTTTTCATAACACTCGCAATCTACCGTCGGAAGAAATCAAATCGGTATTCGCCGGTGGCGGCATGAGCGTGGAACGTCCGCCGGAATGCCCGTTCGACGGGGGTTCCTTGGGCCCGTTCCGGTCGGGGTTGCCGCCCATGTGCCCGCCGAATTGCCACTTCAGCATGGTCCAGGTGTCGCCCAACTGGCGCTTCGCGCCCAGCACAGGGGTGGTTTCAAATCCCACGTGCATCATGCAATTGGCGCAACGAGGATCGTTTCCCGGGCCGTAATTTTCCCAGGGAGTCTGGTCAATCATTTCGCGGTAGGACACGTAATGATTGTCCGTGATGACGTAGCAGGGGCCTTTCCAGCCGCGCGGATTGTACGTCGGAGTGCCCCAGGCCGTGCATTCCAGCTCGCGTCCACCTTGCAAAAAATCGAGATAGATGGGCGAAACCATCAGGTTGTATTTATCCAGGAGAGAAACGGCCGCGCTGAATTTCGCCCGGATATCTTCGCGCGTCATGAAAATGTCCGTGGTCTGAACCGCGGAATAGCCGTAGGCAGGCGCGAGCATGTAGCCGTCCACTCCCAACGTGTCCAGATAGGCATACAGGTCGGCGATTTCGCTCAGGTCGGTTTCCTTGTAAATCGTGGTGTTCGAGCAGACCAGGAAGCCGGCGGCCTTGGCGGCCTTGATTCCCTCGATGGCTTCGCGGAACACGCCGTCACGCTCAACGCAAAGGTCGTGAGTCCTCTCGAGGCCGTCCAGGTGCACGTTGAAGAAGAAACTCGAGACCGGTTTGAATTCGTGCAACCGTTTGCGGATGAACATTCCATTTGTGCACAAAATGATGTGCCGACCGCGATCCAGAATTTCCTTGGAGAGCCTGCCGATCTCGGGATAGATCATGGGCTCGCCGCCGCAAATGGAAACGATGGGCGCGCCGCACTCATCCGACGCGGCCACGCACTGCTCGACCGGCATGATTTCATTAATCGTCGATTTGTACTCGCGGATACGCCCGCAGCCCGTGCACGTCAGGTTGCAGGCGTGCAACGGCTCGAGCATCATCACCATCGGAAATTTTTTCGTGCCGCGAAATCGCTGCGTGGCGACATACTTGGCGAGATTCGCGGTCATCTTCAGGGGGTATCTCAATTCACTCTCCTAAGCCTTCTGCCGGTCGAATTCCTGCGGCCGCACGATCAATCCGCAATATTGAGTGATCCGGCTTGCTGCATTCCGATACCGCGCCAGCGCGTACAAAGGAAAATAATTCCGGTACAAGTGATATTTCAGATAAAACACGCAAGGAAATCCGGTGCCCGTGAATTCTTTCTCGGCCCAGGAACCGTCGGTCTGCTGCTGCTCGACCAGATGATTCACGGCGCGCACAATCGCGGGATCGCCCGTTTCGGCGGCCGCCAGCAATCCGATCAGGCCCCACGCGGTCTGGGATGCGGTGCTCGAGCCTTTGCCCTTGAGCGCCGGGTCGTAATAAGAAGCGATGGACTCGCCGAAGCCTCCGTCGGAATTTTGCACCGAACGCAGCCATCCCACTGCGCGCTGGCAGTAATCGCGCGCCGTCAGGGCGACGGTTTCGAGCGCGCGCAGCACGCCGCTAGTTCCATACACGTAATTCACGCCCCAGCGCCCGAACCACGGCCCTTCGTCCGTCTGATCCTTCAGCAAAAATCTTACTGCCCTCTGGATCACGGGATGCGTCGAGGGCCATCCGTACCGTCCGAGACACTCGACCACGCGCGCGGTCACGTCCGCCGTCGAGGGATCGATCATCGCGTTGTGATCGGCGAACGGGATGTGGCACAGGAATCGCCGGTCGTTATTGTGGTCGAAGGCGCCCCATCCGCCGTCCTCGTTTTGCATCGCCAGCAGCCAGTTCAGGCCGCGCCGCACAGACGCTTCCATGCGGCCCTTGTCGGGATAATCCACACGCTGCAGCGCCATCAGCACGAACGCCGTGTCATCGACGTCCGGATAAAAATCGTTGCGGAATTCAAACGCCCATCCGCCCGGCATCACGCCGGGAGTTTTGAGCATCCAGTCGCCCGAGCCACTGATTTGCTGTTTGAGCAGCCACTCCGCCGCTTCTACGAGCGCGGGATGATCCGGCGGCAATCCTGCCTCTTCCAGAGCCACCATGGCGATGGCGGTGTCCCAAACGGGCGAAACGCATGGCGCCACGCGGATCGTGTCGCCTTCCTCGATCTCAAACCGCGAGAATTCATCGATTTCCCGCGCCGTGAGCGGGTCATCCGGCGAATGGCCCAGCGCGACCAGCGCAAAAATGGCGTTCATCATGGCCGGATAAATCGCCGCCAGCCCTTCGCTGCGCTCCAAGTGCTCGAACATCCATTCCCGCGCCTGCCGCAGCGCCCGTTGCCGCATGGGTTTCCACGGCACGCGTTCGTACAATTTTAGGCCACGATCCAGGGCTAGAAAAAAGTTCCGCCAACTGAATAGTTCCTTGCTCCACTTCAGCGCCAGGGCCTTTTTCGAGGCATCGCGATACAGTTCGTCCACGCAAACGCCGCCCGGCACGTTGAAGAGCGGCTTGTGCGCGTACAGAATCGTCAGAGGAATTACAATTCCGCGCGTCCAGGACGACATCTCGTAAACGTTGATCGCGAACCAATTCGGCAGCAGCATCAGCTCCGGCGGGATTGCCGGGACCATATCCCACCCGACCGCCCCTACTAGCGCCAAATAAAGCCGGGTGTAGGAATTGGCCGATTCCAGGCCTCCAAGCTCGTGTGCGCGCCGGGCCGCTCGCTGCAGGTGATCGCATTCAGGGGCGTCGCCTGCCAGCCGCAACGCAACATACGCCTTGATCGTGGCGTTCAGCTCAGAGGGCCCGCCGAAGTAAATGTTCCAGCCGCCATCGGAGAGCTGCCGACGCCGCACGTAATTCGCGAGCTTGGCAATGCGGTCCGGGTTGGCCTTGTTGATGACTTGCAGGTAGAAAATATAATCGGATTCGAGAGTGGTGTCGGCCTCGAGCTCTCCCATCCAGTAGCCTTCAGTCGCCTGCAAGGAAAGGAGATAATTCACGCCTCGATCGATCGTCTCCGAGAGGCGCTCAGACAGGCCCGAGAGTAAACCCGCGGACCGCGAGGGGCCGGACTCGTCAAATTGAACGCGCGTTCCTAGAGCCATCGATTATGCCCAAGCCTCACAGAATCTTTGATGCCGTTTTAATGGTGAGGGTTCATTTGAATACACCAAACCGGAAGCCCTCAGTTCGTTAGCGATGTGGCTTGGGATACTTCGGACTGCCGCGAACAGATGTACCAGCCCACTACCCCAAGCACCAGTACCTGGAATCCCCATTCGTATTATCTTCGGTCTTAAGACGTGGGTCAACAACGATTGCAACTCTTGTTCATCCAGGAGATAGCCCCTTTGGTTTCAACATTCCGTCCCGCTATTCGGTCTTGGCGAAGAGGCGGCTCTCGATCCGCTTTACACGCTCTGCCAGCTCCTGCACCCGGCCGAACCAGGCAAATTGTTCCTTGAATTTCTGCAGAGGCCGCGCGGGCGTGCCCCAGACGACTTGCCCGCTTCGAACGATCTTCCCTGGCAAAATTCCCGTCTGCCCGCCGATGATCGCGCCGTCTTCGATTTCACAGTGTTCGGCAAGCCCTGCTTGACCGGCGCAGGTTACATTTTTCCCAATCACGACCGAGCCCGATATCCCTGTCTGTGCCGCAATGACCGTGTTCTCCCCAATGCTTACGTTGTGCCCGACGTGAACGAGGTTGTCTATTTTCGTGCCAGCTCCGATTACGGTGCGGTCAAGCGACCCGCGATCGATCGCGGCATTTGCGCCGATTTCGACGTCATCCGCGATGCTGACTTCGCCGACCTGTGGAAATTTCCAGCGCTTCCCGTTTTGGGCCACGTAGCCAAAGCCGTCCGAGCCGATCACCGCGCCGGAATGCACGATTATGCGATTTGCCAGGCGCGCGCCGGCGTACAACGTCACGCGAGGATATAAGCGGCACCATTCACCGAGTCGCGCGCCCCGGCCCAGGAAACAAAAAGCCCCGATCTCAGCGCCCGCTCCGATTTGCACATCCTCTTCGATGACGGCGTAAGGTCCCACTGCGACGCCGGGGGCGAGTTGCGCTGATGGCGCAATCACCGCCGTCGGATGAATCCCGCGTGCGATTGGCGCTGTGGGAAGGAGCCAATCGGCGGCGCGCGCGAATTCCAGTTTTGCGTTGGCAGCGCGCAGCAAAACCTTTCCGGGGAGCGAGAGCCCGGACGCAATCACCACGCATTTCGCCGCCGAAGCCGCGGCACGATCCAGATGGCGCGGCGAATCCACATAGATGAGATCTTCGGCGCGGGCCGCTGCGGGCGATGCCACGCCGTATATGTGCGTCGCGCCGTCGCCCTCTAGCGTGCAGCCCAGGAAATCTGCCAATTCTTTCATCGTGCGTTTCATGAATGGTTTCCCCTTTCCGTGTCGTCGGCGCCCGTACGGCGACGTTATTGTAGCGCCCGCCTTTAGGCGGGCACTTGCGCGGTGCCAAAGTGCCCGCCTAAAAGCGGGCGCTACAGGGTTTGTTTTCGAGAAGCCCTGCGGCATGGTAACCCGCATTATTTGTAAATTGGCGGATCGCCCGGCGGGCGCGTCTTCCACCGGCGGTGCACCCAGAGCCATTGGTCCGGATGGCGCCGCACATAATTTTCAATCACGCGCGTGAACCTCTGCGTGTTCTCGCGAATGTCCGCGGCGTCGTTCCCTGTGCGGACGACTTCGACCGCAGGCTCGAAACAGAGCCGGTATTTGCGGTGCGGATCGTCCCAGTGCAGAAATCCAGGGACAACCGCTGCGCCCGTATGCATCGCGAAACGCGCCAGGCCGGCCGTCGTGCAAGCCGACATGCCGAAGAAATCGACAAACACACCTTCGGACGGCGAAGTATTGTTATCGGCGAGGATGCCCACCGTGCCACCCGCCCCCAGAATTTTCAGGACGGAGCGGGCCGACTGGTTCTTATCGATCGGTAAATTCCCGCCCAGGCAGCGGTATTTCGTAACCAGCGCGTCCACGCGCGCGTTGTCGATGGGGCGCGCCAGAAAATGCAGCGGATTTCCGAAAAGCGCCTGCGCGAAGGGCGCCAGTTCCCAGGCGCTCATGTGCCCGGTAAGAAACAGGACTCCATTGCCTTGCGCTTGCGCCGCCGCGAAATTCTCGAATCCGTCGAGCAGCACGGAGCGCTCGATGTTGTCCTTCGTGTAGCGCGGAAAGTGCGCGAATTCCGCCGCCATCCATCCCAGTTGCCGCACCATGCCGCGGATGGCGGCGCGCCGTTGTTTCTTGCTCCACGCGGGAAACGCCAGCTTTAAATTTTCCGTGGCAGCGGCTCGCAGACCCGGCCGCATCCAAAACAGAAGCGCCGCCGTGCGCGCACCCGCGAATCTTGCCAAGGGGCGCGGCATCGCGCCAATCGTCTTGAGCAGCAGCCACAGTGCCGCGTATTCCAAGCGTTCTCGCACCCGGGGATTATAGTAGGACGGGCTTCAGCCTGTCTCTGTTCCGAGTTACCTAAATTCAAAACCAGACATGCTGAAGCCCGTCCTACTGAAACACCTTCCTCAATGCTAGACTCAACCGTTTGAATTCCACCGCTCCAATCCGTTCGCGTGCCTCTGAAGAAGGCGGCTTTCAGATACCATTCTGGAGCATTCCTCTTGTTCTATTGCTCCTCTACGTCTGCCTGTTCAGCGGATTGGGCGCCCTAGGCCTCGTGGGCCCGGACGAGCCGCGCTACGCCGCCATCGCCCGGGCTATGGCCGAAACGCACGATTGGGTCACGCCGCGCCTGTGGGGCACACCCTGGTTTGAAAAGCCGGTGCTCTATTATTGGCTCGCCGGAATCGCCATGCGCATTTTCGGCGTCAGCGAATTCGCCGCGCGGCTGCCATCGGCCCTGGCTGCGCTTCTGGCCGTGGCCGCCATCAAGTGGACCGCGCTGCGATCTTACGGCGTAGGAGCGGCTTACTTCTCGGTTCTGATGCTGCCCACGTCAGTGGCGATGATCGGCTTCTCGCGCGCCGCAGGTCCAGATATGCTCTTCGCGGGACTATTGGCCGCCGCGATGGCCGTCGCCGTCGAAATGTTGCAAAAGCCCCGGCCAGGGCCGATTCCGCGCGTCGCCTTCGGATTTTTTCTTGGCGCTGCCGTGCTGGCAAAAGGTCCGGCCGCGGTGATTCTCGCCGGCGGCTCGACACTCCTATGGGCCGCTCTCTCCCGACAGTGGCGCGCGCCGTTTCGTTTCCTGCACCCCCTGATCGTCGCGGTGTTTTGCGCGACGGCGCTGCCCTGGTATGTCCTCTGCGCCCTGCGAAATCCGGATTTCCTCCGCGTCTTTATCTGGCAGCACAATTTCGAACGGTACCTCACTCCCATTTTCGAACATCGCCAGCCGTTTTGGTTCTATGGCCCTATCCTGCTGCTGGCGATCTTTCCGTGGATTTTGTTTTTGTTGGGGGCATTTCCGGACGGAATAAAAAGCTTGAGGCGCAAATCGTTTTCCGACTCCCCTAACTTGTTCTTTGTTTGCTGGGCTGTGTTCCCTGTCTTGTTTTTCAGCATCTCTCAGTCAAAGCTCCCAGGGTATATTCTTCCTGCCATACCGCCCGTTTTCGTTCCGTTGGGAAATTGGGTTTCGGAATCCATGAATGAAAACAGAAGGATAGTGCTTCGTGTGCTGGGCTGGACAGGCGCGCTATTCATGATCCTTGCGATTCCTTTCCTAGCTGAAACGACTGCTGGATTTCGCGGCATGGAAAGGCCGGAATATGCAATTGCGGGAGACGTTGCGTTCCTAATGGGCCTCGCCGTTGTCATATTCGCATTTAGAGGGCGTCTAAAACCTGCCTTCTTTGTCCTCTTGCTTCTGGTCGCTTCAACAGTCGAAGTGGCGAACACGATGGTGCTGCCAAGACTCGACACGCGAATCTCCGCGAGACCGGTCGCAAGAAGGCTGCATTCGGAAGATCCAGATCTCAGCGATATTTACACCTATCAACTGTCGAGGAACTGGGAATACGGAATGGATTTCTATGTGAATCGCGCCCTTCCAGAGTGGAATCCCGCAGTCGGGGAGCCGAAGTGGATTCTAGGGTGGGTCCCCACGCGACAATTTCTGAACGATTACGAATCCGATCTTGAGCAGTTCAGCCCTGAATATCCTCATCCCCTATCCCTGTTCCGCCGCCGCTGACGTTGAGGTAGGGCACTTCCCTGATCCGAATGGACTTAGATTCACTTCCGAAATGAGAGCATTTCCTTCCCTGCCAAATAAACTAATCCGTTAGACAACCTTTTGACAATTATCAGACACAGTTGTGACAACAGTTCCGGTGAGTTCCTGGTATCTGTTCCGGTACAAAACTCGAAAATCGGCGTCAACCCTTAAGACTCGTCCCAGCTGGAGCCCGATTTTCGACACTCAATTTATCGAGGTGAAAAAATGAAGTGTGGCGTTAAGTCGTTGAAGTCGTTCTTGTTCGCTAGCTTTCTCCTTCCGATGCTTCCCGCCCTGACCTCTGTCCAGAACTATCTGCAGACCAACCTCGTCTCCGACCTCGCAGGCATGGCTCCGACGATCGACCCCAACTTGAAAAACCCCTGGGGGCTAACCCGCAGCGCAACCAGCCCCTGGTGGGTCGCCAACAACAACTCCGGCACTTCCACTCTTTACAATGCGACGGGGGGCATCATCCCCATTAACGGCGATGGATATGTCACCGTCCCTCCGCCCGCGTTTGAGCCGAATGCGGTATCTGCTCCGACCGGCATCGTCTTCAACGGCAGTGCCACGGATTTCCTCGTGGCTTCCGGAGGCACTGCCGCTCATTTCATCTTCGACACAGAGGATGGAACCATTTCCGCGTGGGCTTCGGGGAAAAACGCAGTGCTCGAGGTGGACAACTCCGACAACGGGTCCGCGAACGGCGCCGTTTACAAGGGCGCGACTTCCGCCGAGGTTGATGGCAAAAAATATCTTTATGTAACCAATTTCCGCTCCGGCAGAGTGGAAATATACGACACAACATTTAAACGCGTGCACTTCGACGATCATGCGTTCGATCCCAATGGCGACTGCGATCGGGACTACCATCATGATGCTTGCGACGAAGATGACCGCGTGCCCGAGGGATATGCGCCGTTTAATATTCAGAACATCGGCGACACGCTCTTCGTCACCTACGCCAAGCAGGATGCGCCCCGGCACGATCCCATCGGCGGCGCCGGATTCGGATACGTCAAGATCTTCACTCGAAGGGGCAAACTCATCGGCCATCTCCAGCACGGGGAGTGGATGAACGCTCCGTGGGGCGTGGTTTGGACCACACGCGATTTCGGCACGTTCAGCAACTCGATTCTGGTGGGCAATTTCCGCAGCGGCTGGATCGCGGCCTTTGACGGCTTCACTTACAAATTCAAAGGGTTCGTCGAGAACCCCGATAACTCACTTATGTTCATCGATGGCATCTGGGCGCTCACCTTCGGCAACGATGGCACCGCCGGTACCGCCAACACGTTGTACTTCAGCGCTGGAATCAACGATGAAAATGACGGGCTGTTCGGCACCATCACACCGTCCGACGGTCTGGACGGAACGAACGAGTAATTCCCGCTGATTTTCCGTGTGGCTCCCCGCGAGGATGCGGGTCCACGCGTCAAAGATGCTCTCGCTCCAAGGTCGGCGGATTGCCGATGTCGGGGGACGCATTCACCGGCGATCCGCTGGTTGCGATTGGAACTGCAAGGCAGAGCGGCGCGTGCGGAAGTCAGCGTCCCGCCGTCGCCGGCAAGTTCGCCACGAAGAAACTGACGATGCGGTTTTCGTAATTGCGCTTTTCGTCGTCCGGCATTCCGGCATAGTTTCCATGCTGAAGGACGACGAGTTCGTGAGGAGGCGAGGAAGCCTGGAAGAGCAGGGCGGTCGAAGCGGCGAGGATAGGCTCGTCCTGCGATTCGAGGTAGAGCTGGGGGACGCCGGAAAGTTTTGCGAGTTGCGTCTTCAGCGGCGGCACATTCCGGAAGTCCGAATTGAGCCGGTCAAAAATCATCCGCGAAATTCCGGTGACGAACGGCAGAGATCCAAGGCCGAACCGGGTGACCTGCAACGCGACCATATCATTGGGGTGCCCGTAAGCGGATTCGGCGGCTATGGCACGGACGCGGCGGTCGTTTGTTGCTTCGGCAAGCGCCACATAAGCTCCCATGTTCACGCCCCACAAACCGAACCGGTTCGCATCCACGTCGCCGCGATTGGCAACCCCATCTATGGCGGCCCGCAGCTCGGATACCTCCTGCAATCCCAGAGTCGAGCGCCCTCCGACGGATCCGTGGGCCGAAAAATCAAACACCAGCACGTTGTACTGCTGGTCCTGCAAGGCCGTGGCCAGCGTGAGAAGCTCTCCGCCGCTGGATTCATAAGCCGGGCATAAAATAATGGTGGGCGCGAACCGCAGGCCGGGGAAGAACCATCCGTCGCGGGCCCCCTGGCCCTTTACCGTGAAACTGAGTGGCTGCGGATGGCCCGGGAAATTCTGCAGTTTGACGTCGGAATGGGTTCGCGCGGGAGATACCATCCGGTTGACCAAGTACGCCGATATCCCTCCCGCGGCAATCAACCAAAAAAACGCCAGGGCCACGATGACGATGGCGAGTCTGGTGTACCACGCCGTGGGATGTCGAAGTTCGGAAAGGAAACCCATGCGCTCGGATTTGTGAAATTAGAGCGAAGTTCCGCCCAGCCGGCCGATCCGCTGGAAACGCGGCACGTTTCGCTCGGTCATCGCATGGTAGCACAAATGGCGGCGCGCGAAGGACAGCCGATCCGGCTGATGTTTCCGAAGTACATCCAGTCCCCGTTGAATAATTTTCCGGATAATATGATAAAAATGATCGTGCACTCTGCGAGCCAAAGGCTGGGTACCGGTTCCATGCAGATGGTCGATCTGCGGCAGTTGTCCTCCTGGCAACTCGAACCATTGCTGGCCGAAGAGGCGCAGCAGTGGCGGGAAGAGTTGCGCTGGGATTACCGCGCCTCCACGGATCTCATCAAGAAGTTCATCGACGCGCGCTCCCTCACCGGCTCCGCCATCCTGGAAAACGGGCGCCCCATCGGCTACGCCTTCTATGTGCTCGAGGATCACAAGGGCCTCGTCGGCGGCCTTTTCGTCTCTCCCCGCTTTGCCCAGCAGGAATTGAGCCAGCGGCTTCTGACCGACACGCTTACCACGCTCAGCGGCATCCCCAAACTTGAGCGCATCGAGGCGCAGCTCATCCCCTTCGGCTATCAGCTCGACCCCGTCCTGACCGAGTATGGCTTCCGCCTGTACATGAGGCAGTTCATGATCGCGCCGCTGGCCCCCCACAATGGGGAAGCTCACGACATCATCCCAGGTGTAATCCGCGATGGCCCCGGAGCGGGATTGATCCTCGAGCGGTGGGATCACCGCTACTTCGAGCCTTGCGCACGGCTGATCCAGCTTGCATATGCCAATCACGTGGACGGCGAAATCAACGATCAGTACCGCAGCGAATCCGGCGCCCTGCGCTTCCTGAAAAACATCATCATCCTGCCCGGCTGTGGGCAATTCCAACCTGAGGCTTCCTTCGTGTTGCGTGCTCCTCACGTAAGCCACTTGGTCGGCGTAATCCTGAATTCGCGCGTGGCCGAGGGCGTCGGCCACACGACGCAAATCTGCGCCATGCCTGGCTACCAAGGCCGCGGCCTCGGGCGCCGCCTCCTGGAAGCGTCCCTGCAGGCGCTGCGCGTGCGGCACTTTGCCGCCGTGTCGCTCACGGTAACTTCCGGCAACGAACGCGCCGTGCGCCTCTACGAAAAACTTGGATTCAGCGCGATAAAGAAGTTCGCCGCCGGAGTCTGGACCGCGTACTAGAGGTTGGAGGTCGGAGAGTAGAGATTCGAGGCTCGGGTTTGGGCTGTCGGATTTGAAAGCCCAGATTGCAGATAGTTTGATACTTACGAGGATAGGGCGAAGCGCCGCTAACTTGCGCAATCCGGGCTCTGAGATTTCAAACCTCCAACATCAAATCTCCAGCGGTCCGTGACACCCCGGAAACTTCCCCCCGCCCAAGTCTTGCCCATTCATTCCCGCCTTTGCCATACTGGAAACCATGCGTGGCAAGGCATTCCCCTCGTTGGCACTCCTGTTGTTGACGATCGTCGCGGCCGCCGTTCGCGCCGACGAGATTCGCCTGAAAGACGGCACCAAGATCATTGGCACCATCGTAGGCTTTGAAAACGATTCGTTCCGCATCGAAACTTCCTACGGATTCGCCCTCGTCCAAAAGGACAAGGTCGCGGACATCACCATCATCGCGACAAAAAAAGATTCCGAGCCAAAACCTAAAACAAACGCGCCCGCTGCGCCGTCTTCCCCAGCGCCATCCAGCGTGGTTCCCGCCGTGGCGAAAGTGCCTGCCGCTCCGGCGAGCGCCTCGCCGGGAGCGATTGCAGTCGCACCAATGCGCGCTCCTACCAGCTCCGCCTCCAGCGCTGCCGCGAAGACCGAAGTCGCCGCTCCTGTCATAAAGAGCGTGTCCGCCGCACCCGCGCCTCCGATTGCGCCCCCAGCGCCACCCCCAGCTCCCGAGCCGCTGGTGATCCGCGACGAAATTCGCGGCAACCAATACGTGAACCTCACTTACGGTTTCCAGATGTATAAGCCACCGAGTTGGGAATTGATCCCGGCGGCCAGAAAAGCCTTGCCTGACGCCGTCGCCGCGATGGGGACGTACGACCAAGCCACTCTGCTCGTCATCGGCCGCGAGCATGCAAAAGATTCTCTGGACGCGCACGCCGCCAACACCGGAAAAGCCCTCGGCGACGTCTACGAACATTACCGCCTGATTTCCAGCCGCCGTTTGTCCGTCGCCGGCTTCCCCGCCGTTGAGCAGCTCTCCCGCGGGACCGCCGACGGCCGCGACTGGTCCGTCACAGTCTTGACTCTTCTCAAAGGCAACGACGCCTACACCTTGCTGGGAATGACCTGGGCCGATTCCGACCTCATCCAAGTACAGGAAAACGTAATCGCCAAAGCCGTAAGCAGCCTGACGTTCGGAAATCCGTGACCCGTGACCCGTGACTCGTGACCCGTGAATCACGGTTCGCGAAGCTCAGGCTAGCGAAAGCAATCTTGTTGCCGCCCTCAGCAATTCCAGAATCGTCGCAACGACTTCCCACCTAGAGAAAATCACGGGTCACGGGTCACGGGTCACGGGTCACGGGTCACGGGTCACGGGTCACGGGTCACGGGTCACGGGTCACGGGTCACGGGTCACTCCTCTATGTCACATTTACCGTAACCGTGTGATACCCCGTCGCCCCGTCCGGCCACTCGCCCGACCGGGAAGACGTCTGCAACTTCCCATTCGCGTCGGTCGCCCGGACTTGTATCTCATGCTTGCCGCTCGGCGGATTGGCCCATACATAGCGCCAAAACACCCACACCTGCGACGGCATCGGATTGCTGAAAATCTGGCACGCATTCCAGGTCGCTCCGCCGTCTGTCGAGATTTCCACTTTTGCGACTCCAACGGCATTTGCGACCGCCCAGCCCGTCACCACAAAACTTTGCCCCGCGATCTGCTGCGCGTCGTGCGGATCGTCGATCACCGATTGCAGTTGCCGCTCGCCCGCATCCGACCATCCCATCCATTCCCAGTAGCCGAGATGGTTTTTATCCACCAGCTCGACGCGCGTCAGCCATTTCGGCGTTTTCATCCCGTAAATCCCCGGCATGAGCGCGCGCAGCGGAAATCCGTGAATGCGCGATAGCGGTTCGCCATCCATGTCGTACGCCAGGAAATTCGCGGGTCGCATGAGCCGCTCGATGGTGTGCCCCGTCGTATAGCCTTCCGCGGCGTACAGAATCGCGTGCTTCGCGTTCGCCTTGAGCCCCGCCCGTTCGAGCAAGGGCCGCAGCAGCGTCCCGCGCCAGTTCGCCGTATCGATCAGCCCGCCCGCAATTTCATTCGAAATGCATTCCAGCGTGAGCGTCGTTTCATACGGCGCCAGCTTTCGAATATCGTCATAATCGAAGTGCAGCGTGTCCGTCACCAGCCCGTCAATCGTCAGCGACCACTTGTTCACATCCACCGCGGGCTCGCCGTGCGACGACGTAATGTAAAACTGATCCACCGGCGCAATCGCCCGCAACGCCGCCTCCGCTCCGTACTGCTCGTACCCCTTAACGTTGAGGTGCCCCGCCCCAAATCCATACGCCAGCGAACGGTACACCGCATAGGGCAGCAGAATCCCCAGCCCCGCTCCCCCAGCAATCGAAATGAATCTGCGTCTATCCATATGATTCTGTTCGACTGTACCACTACTTCAATATTACGGAGATAGACGCAGAATAGATTAAGCTGTAAAGCACATCTCATGATTTCGCAGCAATCGTTGCGTATTTCCCTTGGGAGTGATCTTTCGCCACAAGTTAAGGGAGAGGTGGACTCACTCCATCTCCAACATGAAGAGCGCGTAAACAACGAATGCATAGGCTGCCACCCAAGCAGGAATTAGCAATCTCCACTTGCCTTTTCCGAATGCACTTAAGGCGACACTCGCGACAAGAAGCCACACCGAAATGCGGCCCGCCGCTTTTCAAATTCCGGGAGAGGGCGTCAATCCATGCGGACTCCCACCGTTGTGAAACCAGGAGAAGAAGAAAACCAATTCAAGCGCCGTAGAACAGCCGGCAATTAAAAGAGCACCCATGCCGCAGTATTTCCTCCAACTACGCGAGGCCGCGCCGCTCGCATTTTGCCGTCTCCAGGCTAACCAAAGTACCGAACAGGGCAGAAGAAAAAGCACCACGGTAACGATCAACATAAATATCCGGCTCCTTCCCCCCGCAGCAAGGATCAGCCCCCTGGCACATACCATTGAGTTGATCAGATAACAAGTATACTCACCGCCTTTTTCGACCAAATCAACTCTGTTTCGATCCGAAGAAGGCGCCGCATCGATAAATGCCCGGCAATCCCAACAGGGCTATAGATGAATTTTCTTAAACCACTCTAAAATTTCGTGACTTCGGAAAAGTGAAAATTGCGAACCTTCATCGATGGGACAACCATTTCGAAGGATTCTTCTCCGGCGGCGCGGACGGCGGGGCCCATCATCTCGACGCTGGAAAGCATTTCGAGGAGGCTCTGATTGAAACGGAAATTTCGGAGGCCGCCGGCGACGCGGCCGTCTTGAATTAAGAAGGTGCCGTCACGCGTCATGCCGGTGAGCGTTTTTTCGTAGGGATCGACTTCGCGGATGTACCAGACGCGCGTGACTAGGATGCCGCGGTCGGTCGAGCGCACCATTTCATCGACCGAGGAATTGCCGCCGGAGAAAACTAAATTCATCGGCGCCTCGCCCATTTCATTTGGCAAGGAAAAGCCATGACCGGTGGGCTTGGCTTTCATTTTTTTGGCGTTGGCGCGCGAGTATACCAAGTTGCTCGGCACGCCTTTGTCCACGAGCAGAATTTTCTGGCGCGGAATTCCTTCGCCGTCGAAGGGCGCTCCGGATTGCAGCGGGTGGTAGGCGTCATCGTGAAGCATGATGTTTTCGCCGAGAACGCGCTTGCCCATGCGTTTCAGAAAGCAGGAGCGCTGGTCGGCCATCGCCGTGGCCGCGAAATCGTAAAAGAGGAAGCCGACAAGATCGAGCACGGCCGAGGGTTCGAGAATCACCGTCCAGCGTCCCGGCGCGGCCTCGGACGGGCGGCGCGAGGCGGCGGATTTTTCGCTCGCGCTGCGGGCCATCGCCGCAGGATCGAGCCGGCGCAGATCGGGCGAATTGGCCTTGGCCCAGCCGGAAGAATCGGATTCCAGAATGGTGACCGAAAATTCGGCGCGCGTCTGGCGATGCGATGCAAAGAGGCCGCGCGTGTTGGCGATCGCCGATTGCGTGACGCCCGTTGAGAAAATGCCGGCGGCCGTTTGCTTCGCCTTCTCCGCCATTTCCGTAACGCGGGCGACGGCGCGGGCGCGGTCGGCCGGCGTCGCGTGGGCGGTATTCTCAAAATAGCGCGCGGCCTTGGCGTATTTTTGCGGGCCGGGCATCGGCAAAAGATCGCGATTGCGCGGCTGGCTGCGCGCCAGCGACTTCGCGGTTTCGACCACGCGCCGCAGCGAATCGTCGTCCGTCTTGTTGGTGGTGGCGCGCGCCGTGCGGCCGTCGAGCACGGTTCGCACCGAAACGGCGAGCGATTGCTCCGCGACGTTCTGGTGAATCGTGTTGTTGGCGAATCGCGTCAGCGCGTCGGTGACCGCGCCGATTTCCACTTCGGTTTCGTCCGCGTCGCTGAATTTGAAGATTCTCTCCGCGATGCGCCGCATTTCTGCATCGGAAAGCACATGCAAGCCGGCCACGGCGGGAGCAGTTCCACTGCTCCCTGAAACTCGTCCTTTCTTTGCCAATTTTCGAGAATGTTGTGCCACAAATCCTCTGTGTGCGCTGGGAATACAAGTGGCGCAGGCTTCAGCCTGTGGGGTTGGCTGAAAGGACTACGCCCCATGCCGCGATTAACCCCCACAGGCTGAAGCCTGCGCCACTTACGACTTTGCAAATGCAGCGCCCAGCTTGATGTTGCGGAAGCGCGCGGGCGATGCGCCGTGGCCCGTGCCCATGGTCTGCATGGGTTGGCCCTTGCCGCAATTGGGCGTGCCCCACAGCGTCCAGTGATCGCGCGAACAAATCGCGTCGCAACTGTTCCAGAATTCCGTGGTGATGCCGCTGTAGCTGGGATTTTTCAGCATGCGCGTTTTCTTGCCGCCCTTGATTTCCCAGCCGATTTCCGTGGAAAACTGAAAATGGTAGCGGCGGTCGTCGATCGACCACGAGCGATTCGTCTCCATCAGAATGGCGTCGTCCGTGTCGGCGATCAGGTCCTTGTAGCTCCACGAGCCGGGGAGAAGGCTGATGTTGGTCATGCGGATGATCGGCAATCGGTTCCACGATTCCGTACGCATTGTCCCGCCGGAACCTTTCAGGCCGATGGAAACCGCCGTCTCGCGATTCGACAGGTAGCCGGTGAAAAGCCCGCCGGAAATAATCGGCGTGCACTGCGCGGGAACGCCTTCGTCGTCATAGCCGAACGTGCCGAGGCCCGGCCCGTGTTCGAGCCGTGCATCCGCTACCACATTGACAATATCGGAACCGTACCGGAGCTTGCCCAGCTTTTCCGTCGTCAGGAAACTCATGCCCGCGAAGTTCGCTTCCAT